>FJVU01000879.1_pt1 | contig 12033 bp, 10 predicted proteins | sample 1011831 | NCBI WGS metagenome assembly FJVU01 (sample SAMEA3912450, study PRJEB9761) | metagenome | biome: forest; material: soil | place: USA | collected 2011-06-22 | depth 0.1 m
GCCCGGCCCAGGCTCGCTCGCGTGAGGTACGGGTCGACCAGGAGCACGTGGCCGTGCCAGGCGAACTGATACCCATTGGTCCCGAGATAGGTGATGCGGACTCCGCCCCTCGGAGCGCCCGGCGCATCGGCCACCACGAGGCTGCGATACTTATCGAGTCCGCCCGCCAGGGTGGAACAGGCCAGCAGGCAAACTGTGGCAAGAATGCGAAACATGACGGAGCTTATAGCCGCCGCCGCCACAAACTCCAGCCTGCGCTTGCGTGATGATAGACGTCCTCGCATTTTCCGCACCGCTTTGATTTCCAGATAGTTACGAATAGAGATACACCGAGGCATCGCCATTTTGAAACTCCCCACGTCGCGTGCCAACTCGGCCTGGGCGGCACTGAAATCGCTGTGATTTTCCGCATGACCAGCGCAATCCCTTCACTTTCAGAGACTTCACGGCATTCGGCTTTTTCTGACAAGCCCACGCGAGAAGTGCAATTATAGAAATTATAAAGCTGGCACGACTCCCGCTTTATTACTCTGCATGATTAGCCTCTCCCGTATGACGGATATTGACGCTGACCACGAAATTGCCATGGGCAGTGCGGTGGTATCACAGCCAAAATGTTTCGCCGTTACCATCTTCACCCATCGCTACAGCGAGGTGCGAGATTTCTATGTGGACATTCTTAACGCGCACATCCAGACGGAAAAACCGGGCCGGGTATGCGAACTCGAACTGGCGGGGATGCCCATCTGCCTGCGTTCCGCGGAGCACGGCGAACTCGTGAGCTACTTCCACTTGCACCTGATGCTGAAGCGCCCGGATGCGGTGCTGGCCGAACTGCGGCGCCGGGGCATCATCGTCACCTCGGTGGGACCATTTACCAATTTCCGGGACCCGGAGGGCCGCGTCATTAAACTTTCCGAGGAGAAAGTCGCCGTGGCCTAAATCTTTCAGCGGGGCGGGTGGGCTTGGTTGGGCTGCTAATGCCTGCTCGTCCCGCGAAAGTTTTTCAAGGTTTCCGCGGAGTGGGTGCATTGGTTGGGCTAATTTTTGCACCTGCTCCGCGGACTTTTTTTTCCCCCGAATAGACGTTGAACGAGGAGCCGCGCAGGAAGCCGGCCAGCGTCAGCCCGCCCAGTCGGGCGGCATCAATCGCCAGGGAGGACGGTGCACCAATCGCCACGAGAATGGGGATGCCCGCCGCGAGCGCTTTTTGCACCATCTCAAACGAAACGCGCCCGCTGAGCAGCAGGACGGATTCGCTCAGCGGAATTTTCCCCGCGAGCAACGCCCAGCCGAGGAGCTTGTCGAGCGCGTTGTGCCGGCCCACGTCCTCCCGCAGCGCGAGAAGATTTCCCTCGCCATCAAAAAGTCCGCACGCGTGGAGTCCGCCGGTTCGCTGAAAAGTGGGCTGGCTCGCGCGCAAGCGATCCGGCAGCAGCGAAATAACATTCGCGCTTATCAGAAATGCGCTGTCGATTTTGGGAAAGGACTTCAGGGCCTGTTCCACGGACGCCGCGCCACACACGCCGCAGCTCGCATTCGAAAGCGCCGCCCGGCGGTATTTCGCCGCCTCGAATCCCGCGGGGTGGCGGAGCATCACATCCACCATCGCAGCACGGGGATCGTCGCCGGGCCGGGTGACGATGTCGGCGATCTCGTCGCCGCGCGAGACGATCCCCTCGCTCAGCACCCAGCCGGCCGCAAGTTCGGCATCGTGCCCGGGCGTGCGCATGGCCACGGCGAGCAACTCCCCTTCCACCCGGATTTCGAGGGCCTCCTCGGTGGCGACGTCATCCACGCGTGGCTCGAGCAACTGGCCATCCTGATAGCGGAGGATTGGTTCTTGGCGGTACACAAGAGGCACGGTGCCAGAGCGCATCCCGCACCGCAAGACGGTCGCGCGGGCCCATCACGGCTCCACCGAGACCGGCACGAGAATCGCGTCGCTCATTCCGTGAACGACCTTTTTGTCGATGGGCACAATCGTCGCCAGGGCTCCGCCCAGCGCGGCTTTGCCGTCCGTCACAAAGTAGTACGGGCACAGCCGGACCCGGCCGCGCATCGTGCGCACCTCGCCGGTGACGCGGTCGAAGTACGGATGCTCCACCACGCGCGTGTGCGCAAAGCGCATGAGCACTCGCGGGTGGTGCTCGAATTCCGCCAGCGCCGTCTCCACCGCCGCCGACCATTCGTGCTGCGGAACATCGGTGCCGACCGTCACCCCCCGGCTGCCCCAGGCTTGGGGCGAGAAACCGCTTACCTTCAGCACCAGGTCGCGCTGCTTTTGGGAAAACTCGGAAAGCTCCCGCCAGTCATTAATCTCCAGGCCCGGAATCACCGCGTGGTGCGGCAGCGGTGCCGGGTCCAGAATCCACGACATGGGGATGTGCTTTTGCAGCGCGAGGAACTGTCGCTCGCTAAGCTCCCGCCGCCAGAATTCCCGCAAGGGACGCGCCCAAAACAGAGCCAGCCAGAGCTTCTCCTCCAGCCACGGTTTGAACGGCGGCGTCACGCGCACCTCCCCCCGGTTGGCCGCATCCATCAGAGCCCGCGCCGCCGGGAGATTCGGAAGGTCGAACTCCTCGAAAAAGCGGTATACGGTGGCGGGTGCCGGGTGGCGGATGCCGTGGTCGCCCGACGATTCAGAAACGTAGTCTTCCGCGCGCGAAACCTTCCAATCGAGGGGCTCCGCAGACGGCGCCGGATGGCCATCCCGCCAGTCGCCGCGCATGATCTCATCCGCGATCCATTGCATCTCGGGACGGTAGGTGGCGGCCTCGTCGCTGACGAGAATGCGGGCGCGATCGCCGAGAATGCGATGGAACCCCGCGAACATGCCGTGGGCACCGCCGAGGATGTCGTGCCCAAAGGCGGCGTACGTGCGGGAGAGCCACGCCGTGAGACCGATCCCACCCGGCACACTGTCGAGTTCCGTGATGGCGAAAGCGTCCGCCACCCCGCGAGGCCCCGGCGGCGTGAGGAGCAAATCGGGGCGAATTACTTGGGGGAGGTCGCCCCGAAACTGCTTCTGCCGGGCGAATTCGATGAGCTCTGGCGGCTTCCCGCGGTCGCAGTAGTCCGCCGCCCAGGGCGGCATTTTGCCATTCGCGGAGCGCAGGTAGAGTTCATTACACGCCCGCTGAAAGATCTGCAGGCGGTAGCCGAGCTTGTCCAGTTCCTCGGCAAGGGGCGCGGCGATGCGCAACGGCTCCGGGGAGAGGAGGAAGTCCTTTTCCGCGAAAAGTCCGCCCTCCGGAATGGCTGCGCGCAGGCGCTGAAGCGTATCGGAGCTGTTCATGCGTCACGCTTTACGCGTGGGAGCGCCGCTTGGGCGAGCCGGATTACGTTTTCCGGCGATTACCCCTGGCTGCGATGCACATCCACCACCGCCACGGTGATATTATCCTTCCCGCCGGCATCCATGGCCGCATTGAAGAGCGTGCTCACGGCGGCGGCCGGGTTCAGTAGCGGAATGACCACCCGCTCCATGTCCCGCGCGGAGAGCATGTCGGTCAGGCCATCCGTGCAGAGAATGAAGCGCATGTCCTTCGCCACCGGCAGGAGATAAAAGTGCGGCTCGATTTCCACGTATTCACGGGAACCGCCCACGCTCTGGGTGAGGGCGTGCATGTTGGCCGGGCGAATGCCGTCGTGCGAACGCATGAGGCCTTCTTCCACCAGCATTTGCTCCACGGAATCGTCCCGGGTGATCTGCCGGAGGCGGCCGCCTTCCTGGCGGTAGAGCCGCGCATCGCCCACATTGAAAGCGTAAAGCTCATCGACCCCGGCAAACATGCCCACCACGGCCGCCCCGGTCCCCGACAAATCGGGATTGAGGCTGCCAGACTTGTGCAGGCGGCGATTGGTTTCCACGATGGTCGAGTTCACGCCCTCGGGAGTCACGTCGGTGCAGCCCGCCAACGCGGTGACGACCTCGCGGCTCGCATAGGCACCGGCCTTGTGTCCACCAATGCCATCGGCGACGGAAACGATCCAGCCAGGCTGGTCGAGTTCGGTCAGGATGGGCGCGGCCATGCTGGCTCCGCCAAAGATGCCACCGAACAGGCAGGCATCCTCATTATTTTTACGGACCTTGCCGGTGTGGCAGATCCACGCCCCTTTGGCGGTAAAGTGCTGGGCTGGTTTAGACATCGTGACAGTGGCCGGGTCGTGGAACATCAAGCAAGAGGAGTGCAGTCGTTAGAGAGGCGAGCCTTCCAACGTGCAGGCCTTGTGCCAACAAAGGAGGATGTTGTAGAGAGTCAAGGATTGTCATGTCTAGCGTCGGCTGAGTTGGGCAAATCGAATCGAGCCGATGAGGAAAAAGAGGGCGTTGGGGGCCCAAACAAGAAGTTCCGGATGCAGCTTGGGCCGGCTGCGGGCAAAGTCGGTGAGGAAGAAGAGCAGGTAGTAAACGAGGCCGATGGCGAGCGAAATGGCGAACCCGACCGAAGTCTCCTTGCGCTGGGCCGTGATGGCCAGCGGAATGGCAAAGAGCGCAAAGGCGAGCGTGGCCATGGCAAAGGAAAGGCGTTTATTAAACTCCACCACCGCCTCGGGCCTCTCACTTTTGAGCAATTCCTCCAGGCCGAGCGTGCTCACGCCGCCAATCTTCTTTTTCTGCTCGTAGAGCTTCTCCAGGGAAATACTGATGCTCCCCTGCTCGATGCTGCTCCCGGCATGCCAGCGCGCGATGTCGTCGGGGTGCCCGTTATCGCGGCCCTCGTACCGGCCCTGGAAGTAGCTCAGCACGATGCCGAGTTCCTTCTTGGATGGCGCCCCCGGGGTTTTCACTTCGATTTGCTTCAGCTCCAGGCTGCCCTCCCGGGCAAACATCACGAAGACAAGCGCGCCGTGCTCATCGATATTATAAATGTGCAGGTTGTAGAGCTTGTTGCCCTGCCCCGTCGGATTCGGCTCCACGCGCTCCACGTAGATCTTGTTATCAGGGAGTTCGCTGATGACGCGGTCGCTCCCGAAGAAGGCGAGCGGGTTGCTCGTGGCGATGTTGACGATGGCGCTCTTCATCGCCTCCTGCGCACGCGGCGCCACATCGAGATTGATCCACAAGCAGACGGCCGTGAACACGGCGGCGAGCACGGCCACCGGCAAACTGATGCGCGGGATGCTGAGCCCGCTCGTCCGCATGGCGGTCAGTTCGTTATCCGCCGAGAGCCGCCCGAAGACCAGCAGCACCGACGTGAGAAAGCCCCACGGCAGGGTGAAGGTAAGCGAGAACGGGATGACGTACTGAATGAAGCTGAGAATGAGCGCGGGCGGCGCGCTCTTGTTCACCACCTGCTCCAGCAACTGCTTGAAGACATTGCCCAGCACCAGCACGGCGCTCAGCACCACGATAGCGAACAAAGATGTGACGAACAGCTGTCGCCCTATGTAACGGTCTAGAAGACGCACGCCGCCCAACGTGCCGTTTCCCCCTTTGGTAATGCAAGCGCGGCGTGGGAGAGTTTTTCGGGCCGCCGATCCAGCCTCTCGCTCTCCGGCAAGGGACGAAAACCCGGAACGGGGTCCCTTTCCCCCGGACGCCGGAATGAACCGTCACGACGAAATGCTGAAACCGGTCCGAATGACACGCTCGCNCAGGCCAGCCTGCAAAAAGCCCGGGCCCGGCGGCCAAAGCCGGAAGCGACCCNCNGGCTACTCGACGAGTTCGCTGTCGGTCGGAATGACGAATTGGTAGCCTTGNGCCAGGACGGCATCCACCACCGCCAAAACCGTGGCGTGGGCATGGGGCCGGCCCTCGTGCAGCAGCAGAATCGACCCCGGGGTACCCTGGGTCAGGATCCGGCGGATAAGAGGGGCTGGATCGGGGCCATAGCCGTCGCGCCCCCCCGTCGTCCAGGAAACCAGCCGGACGCCCAGCGACCGGAGCACGGGATGCAGGGCGGGAGCCTTGTGGCCAACCGGGGGACGAAACCAGGGATGATCTTCTCCGGCCCCGTGCAGCACCTCGGCGCAGCCGGAGACTTCCGCCCGCACGCGCCGCCGGTTCAGGCACCACATCGTGCAGCGCGGGTGGGTGTCACTGTGATTGGCCAGCGTATGCCCTTTCGCCATGACGGCACGCACGGCTTCTGGATGCTCGCGGGCGCGCTCTCCGACCACGAAAAAAGTCGCGCGCACCCCGCGGGATTGCAGCGCCTCGGCCAGCCGGACCGTGCTTTCGCCGTCGGGGCCGTCGTCAATGGTGAGCCAAACGGCCTTTTTTACCGTGCGAAATCGGCGGAACACCGGGCCCAGCCATGGACAGCGCGGGTGGAAAATGCCGATGGCCAAGGCCGTATGGAAAATAGCCGTGCCCACCAGAGCCGCCGCGAACGCCGGCCATGCGCCACGAAACCAGAACCAGACGCACACCGGGGGCAGGGTCGCATTCGCGGTGAGGATCAGGCGGCGGAGGATGGGATGATGTCGTTGCCAAAACACGCGGCACCATTGGTAACGTTCGCGCGGCGAGGTTCAATCGCGAACATCACTGCAGTGGACGTGGTCTCTTCGAGAAGCCAACGCCACCCGGGAGCCCGGCCCGGCCACTTTTTACTATCGATCAATTTTCACTCCTTCGCGAATCAGGAACTCATCCAGCGTCTGCCTCTCTTTTTCAGTGGCGAGCTGCATCCGCACCACGTCCGTCGAATCGTACAGAAAAAAGACCACAAAAACCTGGCCATGTAACGCGAACGCAAAGGTGTGGCTCTTGTTCTTCGATGAAAAATCCTTAAATATCTTACCGGAAGCTGCGGTAAAATTCAAATCAAGCATCCGAGGACCAATTTGTTTAAAATTATCAATAGTTAACGCCTCCACCGCCGGCTTATCGGACACAAAAATCTTTTCACCGTCAGAGACAACCTCCACTTGGTGGTATCCCTCTTTCGCGGTGGGGGAAGTGAGGAGTATCGAAACCGTAGAATCCAATGGGGGCGCCCCCGCCGACGCCCAATTTGCCAAAAATAGAAGTGCAACCACGATTCTCATAAGGCAGGATTTAACGTGTTTCAGGTGATACGTGGCGAACCAAAAAGCGCCTCTCGGAAAAATACACCGGACGTCCTGCTTGGTGATCGAAGGATCGAACTGCTGCTAACTCGCGCACGGTCGAAAACATCATCTTAAAGCACGGGTGACCAGGCCCGGGCCCTTCTTGAGACGATATCCAATGTCCCCGTCGGCGCGGAAACACTGGCCCTTCCTTGCTGCTCCGCATGGGCGCAAACGCGGTCATAAAACTCGCCAATCCGGAACTCATGTTGCGCACTTGCGCGGCTGACTGGGCCGGGGCATGAGTTGGCCCATGCCAGAAATTTACGACGTAGCCATCATTGGCGGCGGGCCGGCTGGAGCCACGGCGGCCACGCTGCTGGCGCGCCGGGGCCACCGCGTGGTCGTCTGCGAGAAGGAGGAATTTCCGCGTTTCAAGATCGGCGAATCGCTTCTCCCGCATTCCCTCGAAACGTTGGACGAACTCGGCGTGCGCGACAAACTGGAGGCTCACGCCTTTCTCAAGCATGGTGGCGAGGTCGCCACCGGCTGCGGGCGCCGGATCACACGTTTCTATTTCGAGAGCGCCATCCAGCTCAAGCATCGCACCGCCTACCAGGTGGAGCGCGCGTGGTTCGACAAGATGCTCCTGGACCACGCTCGCGAAAATGGCGTGGAAGTGCGCCAGCCTTGCGGGGTGGAGCGCTGTGCTTTCGATGCCGGGGGCGCCACCCTGCAGACCACGGGCGGGGAAATTCGCGCGAGGTATGTCATCGATTGCTCCGGGCGCAACGCGGTCGTCGGGCAGCAGTACGACCTCAAGCGCCGCTACGATCACCTCCAAAAATTCAGCGTCTTCGCTCACTATGAGGGCGTCCAGCGCGACGAAGGCCGCGATGGCACCCTGACCCGCCTCGTGCGCTCGAAGAACGAATGGTTCTGGTTCATCCCACTCGATGACCGCCGCACCAGCGTGGGCGTGGTGATGGATATCGCCGACTACCGCGCCGCCAGGCAAACGCCCGAGCAGGCGCTCCAGTCGGCGATCGCCCGCAGCAAGCTCATGCGCAGCCGGATGGAAGGCGCCACCCGCCTCACGCCGGTGCATGCCGTGGGCGACTATAGTTACCGCAACACGCGCCTGACCGGTCCCCGCTGGATGCTGGCGGGCGATGCCGCCGGGTTTATCGATCCCATTTTCAGCACCGGCGTCTTTCTCGCCATCCACAGCGGAGCCCAGGCGGCCCAGGCCATCGACACCGCGTTGCGGCGGCCCTGGTTGCGCTGGTGGAAATTCTCCGCCTACGAGCGCGGACTCGGCCGCCTCATGAACCGATACCTGCGCTTTGTCAGCGCCTGGTACACCGAGGAATTTGTGGACGTCTTCACCACGCCCAAGCCGCCTTGCCGCATCCCGCAAGCGGTGAACAGCGTGCTCGGCGGAAACATCCACCCCAATTTCAGCGTGTGGTGGCGGCTCCAACTCTTCTACCTCGTCCTCTGGATCCAAAAGCGCCACCCCATCGTGGACAAACTGGAGCCGGAACCCGAGGAGCCCGCTCCAGCCGTCGAGGCCGCCCTGTAGTGCACGCTGGACGTTTCCGTTTTCATTCGCACACTGCCCACGAATTCCATGAGAAACCTGCTGCTCGTCTTCGCCCTCTGCTTCGCCGGTTGCGCGACGCACCAATTTGCCCCGCCTTCCGGCCAGTGGAAGACCCGCTCCGGCCAGCTCCTCTATAAAGAGGGCGATCGCTCCATCGTGGGCGAACTGAACGTGTCCTCGATCGGGAAGAACGCGAAACTGGAATTTACCAAGGGCGGCGCGCTGTCGCTCATCCGCGTGCAGCGGGATGCCACGCACGCCCGCTTCGAAGGACCGCTCGCGCGGCTCGGCCACACCGTCACGCTGCCAGCCTCCCCCGGCAGCCGCGACGCAGGCTGGCTGGAAATCCTGGATAAATCAGCGACGCAGCAAACCTTCAGCCTCGCCTCGGGCGGAGCCCAGTTCTCGGTGCAACTCGCACCCGCGCACTGATGCGACTTTCCGAACGCGTCGCCCACTTCGTGGTTCATCGTCCTGGGCGCCTCTGGCTGGCGGCGCTGGCCCTGGTGATCCTCAGCTTGAGTCTCATCATTTTCCGCGCGCGGCTGCACAGCGACGTGCTCGACATGTTGCCGGCGGAGTTTGAAAGCGTGCAGATCTACAAGCTCGCCGATCGCGAATTCAGTTCCTCCCGCGAGTTGCTCTTTGGCCTTTCCACGCCCCAGGGCTTGGTGCACCCGGAACAATTCCCCGACTACCTGCGCCCCCTCGGCGAAACCATGGTGGAGTTGCTCGGCTTGGTCGATTGCGATCTCGAAGGCTTCGCGGACCATTTCACGGAGGCCCTTCGGAAGGAACCGTGGGTGGAACGCCTGATGGATCAATCCCCCATCAATGCGCCCGCCAGTCTCGACGAACTGCGCCACGTGGCCGCGCCGCTGATTCTCAATGAGCCGGACGAAGATTTCGCCGCCACCATGGCCGCCCTCCAGCCCGAGGCCATCCGGACCCGCTTCACGGAACTGAAAGGCAAGCTGTCCGCCGGACTCGGCCGTTCGGAGATTGANGCCAAGCTCGACCCGCTGGGCATCGTCTTTCCCTCCCTCAAAGGTCTCGGCACCCCCAAGGCCGTGAAGACGGAGGATCCTTTCTTCCGGGTGGTCTACGTGCATTGCCGGCAGGCCGATTTGAACGAACCCGCCTGCAAGGCCATCATGGCGCAGGTGGATGACTTCAAAAAGCGCGTCATCGCGTCGTGGCCCGCCGAGCAAGGAGCCGCCCCGATCCTCTATTGCACCGGCCGCACGGCCTATGTTGCCGAAATGGCGAGCAAGCTGCAAAGCGATATCACCTGGACGATTTCGCTGAGCATGTTTCTCGTGGCTGTGACGTTCTACGCGGGCTTTCGCCAATGGAAACCCCTCCATGCCATCATGGGAGCGCTCATGCTCACCTGTATTCTCGCGGTGGCCAGCGGCGCGGCGCTCTTTGGCTCGCTGAACATGATCACCATTGGCCTGTGCTCCCTGCTCGTGGGCCTCGGTGTCGATTTTTCGATGGTGCTCTACTCGCTCTACCTGCAGGAGCGCGCGCACGGCAGCACCCCGGAGCAGGCCATCGCCACCGCGCTGCAAGTAAACGGCCGTGGCATCTGGTTTGGCGCGATGACCACCGCCGCCGCCTTCCTCTGTTTGATGGCGAGTGGCTCGCCCGGCTACGGCGAGCTCGGGGTTCTCATCGCGTGCGGCATCCTCATGGCCGCGGGCGTGATGATGACTTTCCTCTGGCTCTTCCTCCACGTGCGGCTGCCTTTGGCCCTCTACCGAATCATCGTGTGGGCCGGCATCCTCGGCGCCATCGCCGTGCTCGTCTACGTGGGCATGACGTTCCACGGCTGGAACGCCTACGTGCGCGACAACCTCCTCACCTGCGTCATCGCCGCGGTGCTGGCTTATCTGGCAGTGGTCATTTTCAGCCGTCTCGTCGCCCCCCTGCCAACCCTGGTGCATCGCCGGCCCCGGGCCCTGCTCAATCCGTCCTTGCTGCTGCTGGTGGTCGTCACGATCTTCGCGGTGTTGCCCATGGGCCGGCTGTCGTTCGACATCGATCCCAAATCGCTGGAACCGAAACCCAGCGCCGCCGGCGACTCCATGCGTGAAATCATGCAGCGCTTGAACAGCTCGGGCATGGACAGTTTGTGGGCCATTGTCCAGGCGCCCGACGCGGAAACCTTTTCCGCCACCTGGAAGAAGGTGGATGAAGCCTGGCAGAAACTGACCGTGGACGGCGCGCCCGCCGGCACCAAGCCGCTCTTCAACTCCGTCTCCACGCCCGCCGGACTCGCCACCTCTCCGGCCCGCATGAAAGCCAATGCCGGCAAGCTGGCCACCGGACTCGACCTCGCCGCCAGCCGGGCCGCGCTCGACGCGGCCCTGACCGAAAATGGGTTCAACCCCGTGGAGTTCGCCGGAACCAAAAGTCTGCTCGACGCCCTCGCGGAAGCCTCGCAGGGCCGCATGGACGCCGTCGCGTGGCGGGCCAGTCTGCCCACCACCAGTGCGTGGTGGTTTGTCATCGACGGATTTCTCAGCGATCAGCGTCCCCTGGGCCGGGCCATTCTTTCCCCGGTGAAGGCGGTGGAAACGCCCGCCGAGGCGCTCGCCATTCGCCAGGCGCTCGCGATTCCGGGCGTCCAAATCGGGCTCTCCGGCTGGAGCTTCACGCTCATCGATCTGAAGCCTTGGTCCCAGAACAAGATGGTGACCCTCACCGCACTCATGATCGGCATCAATGCCCTCATCCTGGGCTATCTCCTGCGCGATTGGAAACAGGTCAGCCTCGTCATGCTGGGCCTCGTCTTCAGCGTCGTGGGCATGATCGTCACCATCAAGCTGACGGGCCTCGTCCTCAACCTGTTCAACGTCCTCGCCTTCCCGCTCGTGCTCGGCGTCGGCGTGGACTACTACATCTACACGGCCCTGGCGGTCCGCGCCGAAAATCCCCTGCGCGCGCTCCAGGCCTTGATGAAGCCGCTCCTGCTCAGCGGCTTCACCACCGTCATCGGCTTCTCCACGCTCGCCCTGTCCTACAACCCCGCCCTGCGCGGTCTCGGCGTGCTCTGCGGCATCGGGGTCGGCTGGTGCATTCTCACCACGTTTGTCTTCGTGCTGCCCGGCTGCGCGATTCTGGTTTTCAAAAAAGCCCCACTGCCGCAGCCCGTGCCCGTCGAAGTCTAAACTCTGGCTTCCGTCCCGGGGCCGCCACACACGCGGGCAAGTGACCACCGATGAGAAGGCATAGGTCGGAGTCACCGTCGCCTTGATGGGTACGTGCCGAGGCGAGGGCGATCAGGTTACCGCGGATGACACAGATACAATACAGAAAGCCCAAGCACGCGGCGCTTGCCTTTCGCGACCGCACTGCACCTCCCACTGACTTCTGACTTCTGACTTCTGACTTCTGACTTCTGACTTCTGACTTCTGAC
>FJVU01000389.1_pt1 | contig 12031 bp, 10 predicted proteins | sample 1011831 | NCBI WGS metagenome assembly FJVU01 (sample SAMEA3912450, study PRJEB9761) | metagenome | biome: forest; material: soil | place: USA | collected 2011-06-22 | depth 0.1 m
GATCTTGGAGTGCGCGCGGCAAGCGTTAGCGCGACGCCGCCTTGAGCGATCCGCGCTATCCGAAGGCGTGTGGGAGCCGCGGATCGCATACGCTTCATAGGCTCGATACCCCGCAACAGATGTGCCGATCGCAAAAGGCGGCGTCGCGCCTAAGCTTGCCGCGCGCACTCCAAGACGCGCCCCGCCGAGACACGCGTTTCGTCCAGATTTCGAATCGCTGACCAGCCCTCCTTAACCCCTCTCCAGCCTTACATCCACAGGGTTTCCGCGTGATTCCGTTCAATCAAACGACGGCGGCCACTCGTTTGTAATCAGTCGGCAATCTCTTCGTAACCCATCAGCAATTCGAGTGAGGAATCGTCACCGGATTGATACCCTAAACCGTCGGCGGGGTCGCAAAACATATACCCAAAATGACTACGATGACGCCGAGTTCCGCCCCGCGAATGCGCCCAAAAATTGGGATCTCCGCGAGCGAAGCCAACCAACGAACGCCTCGCCCCGCACGCCGGATTCGCTTCCTCCACATCCCCAAAACGGCGGGGACCACCCTCGCCAAAATTCTGTGCCGCCAGTATTCCCGCACGGCGACGTTTTCGTTCGAAGGCAATTTCCAAGCCGACTCCGCTCACTTTCGCGCCCTCTCGAAACGGCAGCTCGAGGGGCTGAAACTGATCCTCGGACACTCCCTGTGTATCACCGGCATTCCCGAAGTGGACGAAGCTAAAACGCTGACCCTGCTGCGCCACCCGGTAGCCCGGGTAAAATCCTTCTGCCAGCACGTCTACGAAGGGAAAAACGGACTGCCGTCCGCCCACTTCTCCGGCGGCTCGTTCGATCTCGATCGGTTTCTGGAAAGTGGCAACCCCGAGTTGTCCAATCTTCAGGCCTGGACACTCGTGAGCGGTGAGCAGCTGTGCCCCCGGGTCGATTTTGATTCCCTCTCCGCCGGCGCGGCCGGCCAGCTCGCGGTGGACCATCTTTTCTCCAAGGTGGCCCACTTCGGCATCCAGGAATACTTCGACGAAAGCCTCCTGCTTTTCGCACAGGCCTTGCATTGGTCGTCGCCGTATTACGTTTCCCGAAACCGGCGAAACCCGCGCAATTTGCTGCGCTTTGAAGAACGCCACCTCCAGCGAATCGAAGAACTCAATCAAGTGGATCTCGCGGTCTATCACACGGCCAGGGATCGGTTTCTGGAAAAGATTCAAGCCCCCGGCTTCGATCGGGCGCGCCTGCGCCGCTTCCAAAAATTCAACCGGCTGGGCCACCCGCTCTTCGTCTTGCGGGAGGCCCTGGCGTTCTGGCCCAAAAAAATCTTCCGGCCAAAGCCCCCGTCCGCGAGCGCTTGACGAGCAGCGTTGAAAAATCCCGGCCGCACGAGCAGGGTGCGGGCATGTTCGCCCGAACTCTTGCGCTTGTCCTCGCCGTCCACACTGCCACCGCGGCCGACTGGCCGGAATTCCTCGGCCCGAATCGCGATAACACCTCGCCGGAATCCATCCGCGATTCCTGGCCGGCCAGCGGTCCCGCCATCGTCTGGCAAAAGGACGTCGGCACCGGCTACAGCGCCCCCAGCATTCGCGAGGGCATGCTCGTCCTGCACCACCGCATCGCCCGCGAGGAAATCGTGGAAGCCATGGATGCCGCCAAGGCCACGCCGATCTGGAAATACGCGTATCGCTGCGATTTTCGCGACCCCTACGGCTTCAACGATGGCCCCCGCTGCTCGCCGCTGCTCACGGCCGACCGGTGCTACACGCTCGGCGCCGACGGCACGCTCCTCTGCCTCGACCGCAAAACCGGCGCCCTCCTCTGGCGGCGGGACACGCAAAAAGATTTCGACGTGCCCAATGCATTTTTCGGCGTCGGGAGCTCCCCCGTGCTCGAAGATGGAAAGCTGATCGTGCAGGTCGGCGGCCAGCCCAATTCCGCCATCGTCGCCTTCGATGCCGCCACCGGCAAAACTCTGTGGGAAAACGGCGGCGCCAAGACGTGGGCCGGCGCGCTCATGCACGCCTGGCCGGGCGAACCCTTCGTGCAGTGGGATGTCGGGCATCCCGCCTTCCAAAAACAGGCCAGCTACTGCTCGCCCGTGCTGGCCACCATCCACGGCCAGCGCCACGTCCTCACCGTCACGCGGCAGGGCCTGGTCTCCCTCGATCCCGCCACCGGCGAGCACCGCTTTTCCTACTGGTTTCGCTCCCCGCGGGAAGAAACCGTCAACGCCATGACAGCCGTGGTCCAGGGCGATCTCATCCTCATCTCCTCCGCTTACTACCGCTCGGGCTCCGTCGTCCTCCGCGTGAAGCCGGACGGCAAAGGCGTGGACGAAGTGTGGAAATCGCTCGCGCTGGAGATGCACTGGGCGCGCCCCAATCTGGTGGATGGTTACCTCTACGCCTTTAGTGGCCGCAACGAGCCCGATGGCTACTTCCGCTGTGTGGAAATGAGCACCGGCACCGTCGCCTGGGAGCGCAAGGAAGGCTGGCCCAAGGGCAATCATTCCAAGATGAGCGCCGGCGAAAACGCGCCCGATGTCTTCGGCCGCGCCTCCACGATCTATGCCGACGGCAAGTTGGTTGCGCTCGGCGAATGCGGGCTGCTCGGGATGTTCAAGCCCACCCCAAAGCAACTCGAGGAGATCTGCCGCTGGCAGGTCCCGGGCCTCAGCTATCCGTGCTGGGCCGGCCCGGTGCTCTCCGGCGGAAGGCTCTATCTGCGCTGCGAGGAGAAGCTCCTCTGCCTCGATTTCGAGAAGAAGAAGTGAGGCCGGCGCCGCGCTACTTGTGCGACGCGTCGTATTCCTTCCAGAAATCCGCGGCGGATTGGTTCAGGTTCTTGTAGCTCAGGATCTTCAGCGTTTTCTGCCCGCGCAGGAACTTCACATCGCGCGCGTTGGGCGGCAGCAGGAGGTTCTCCAATTGCTGGCATTCATTCAACGGCGTCACATCCGTCAGTTTCGTGCAGTCGGCCAGGCTCAATTCCACCAGCGGCATGCCCGCCAGCGAGGAAATATCCTTCACGGCCGTGCCCGCGATATTCAGGCGCTGCAGTCTCATGCCAGCCAGCGGCGCGAGATCCGTGATGCCACGGCACCCCTTGATGGACAGCGACCGGAGGTCCATCCCTTCCAGCATCGAGAGGTCCGGCAAATTCACGTTATCCAGCGTGAGCCCGCTCACCGTCAGGGGCCGCGCCTTAAAGAAAGGCACCAGCGTCACCAGCGGCAGTCCGGTGAAGTTCACGTTGAAAGTCCCGTCCACCTGGCGCTGGAAGCGCCCGCGAAACTCCCGGCGATCCATGAATTCCTTCAACGGCGCGAGCTTCGGATCGTTCTCGATCATCATGCGCATCGCCTTCCCCGTCATCGAAATCGAGACTCCGAGTTTTTCCAAAATGGCATTTTTCTCCGGCATTCGTCCCTGTTTGCCGAGGGCAAGCTGGAGTTCCCGCAGTTGCGCCGGTTCCGGGTCGTGGTGTTCGCCCATCTCGGCGATCAGCTTGTTCGTCAGTTCCAGGTTCTCCTTGGCGGAGGCCAGCTTGGGATTCTTGTTCAGCGCCGTCTCGTAGGCCTCGGTCGCGTCATCCCACCGCAGCAGCGTTTGCAGGATGTTGCCGCGCAAATTATGATAGTCCGCGTTGTTGGGGAGTTGCCGGATCGCGCTTTCGATGCGGTCCAGCGCCGTTTCGAAATCGCGCTTGCGGATGAGATCCCGCGCCTCTTCCTCGAAAAACGGAGCGGCGCCCTTGAGGTCGAGCATCGCGTCCTTGAGTTGCGCGGACTTTTCCTGCGCATCCAGTTCGCTCGCCTTGGCCAGATCGCGCTCGTGCGTGATGGAGAGGAACGCCCACACAATCGCCGCATGGAAGAGCACGGCGAAAATGATGAAAAGCACCACGTTGGTCTTGTGCCGCGCCGCCCACAGGGTGATTTGCCGCCGCAACCCTGCCCGCTCCGCCTTCGGCGCAAAGCCGCTCTGCCACGCCGTGATGTCCGTCTGAAAGGCCGCCACTGATTGGTAACGGTCTTCAATCTCGTACGCCATGCCCTTCAGCACAATCGCCGCGAGCCCTTCCGGCACGCGCCGGTTCGGCAGATGCAGCAGCGCATACTCCAGCGCGGCGTCCTCCCCCTGCCCGGCCACTTCGCCCGCCCCCTTTCGCGCTCCCTTTTTCGCGGGCGTATTGTAGCTGCTCGGGTGGGCAAACTTCCCGCTCACGATCTGCTCGATCAATTCGCCGAATTCCTTGCCCGGATACGGCGGGCGCAGCGTGAGCATCGCGTACAGGATGGCCCCCAGCACATAGATATCCGAGCGCGGATCAATCTTCTCCAACTCCCCGCGGGCGGCCTCCGGCGCGATGTACGGCGGCGTGCCCACAATCAGGCCGTTCAGCGTTTGGAAGCCCCGCAGATCTGGCGGCGGCGGCTCCGGCTTGGTGTCGCCGAGGTGTTCGTCCGCCATTCCGTGCGCGATCTTTTTGGCGAGGCCCCAGTCCATCACCAGCACCTCGCCGTATTCGCCCAGCATCACGTTGTCGGGCTTCAAATCGCGGTGCACCACCCCCATGGAGTGCGCGTAAGCCACGGCGTCGCAGATCTTCTGGAAGATAATCAGCAGGGCCGGCAGGGAGTATTTCTTGATGGCGTCTTCCTTCCCCAGCCGCAAATCGCGGAGCACCTCGTCGAGGGTCGTGCCCCGCACAAACTTCATGGTGTAAAACACCTCGCCCTGGTCATCCAGGCCGATCTCATACACGGGCACAATGTTCGGGTGCTGCAGCTGGCCCGTGAGTTGCGCCTCCTCCACAAAGCGCAGGACGTTCTCCCGCGAGAATTGCGAGGCCGTGCGAATCACCTTCATCGCCACCGGCCGGCGGATCCGGAGATCGCGCGCCTGGTGGACGATCCCCATCCCGCCGCGGCCAATCGTCCCCAGCACCTTGTATTTCTTTCCCTCCAGCATCGCGCGCACCGGCGCGAGCCCCAGATCGGGATCCCACAGCGAAGCCTCCAGCATTTCGCTCGCCTCCGCCTTGAGCCGGATGAACAGCCGCGCGCTCCCAATCTCCACCTGTTGGTCTGGCCGAACCCGGGTCGGCAGCGAGATTTGGATGCCCTCCAAGAAGACCCCGTTCGAAGATCCGCAATCCTCAATCAGCAACTCATAGCCCTGGAACGTGAGGCGGGCGTGATGCCGCGACACCCCGTCCAGCTCCAACGGCACCTGGCAATTCTGATCGCGACCGATCAAATACTCCCCATGCGTGATGGAATACTTCGAAACACACACCTCGCCGGAGTACACGAGGATCTCCGCTTGGATCACGAAAGCCGGTTTCGCGCTTTCGTCTTTGGTGCCGGATGCGGACATTTGGTTGGTCACGACGTAGGATACCCGGCGCACTGGACGGAGCTTAGCGCCCCTGCGTGGTTGTTACGCTTTACTTGGGAGCCGGAGCCGGCGCGGGATCGAGGCCGGGGATGCCCGTCGGAGCAGCAGCTGGCGCGCCAGGCGCGGGAGCCGGCACCCCGGGAACGCCGGGAATTCCAGGCACATTCGAGTTCGGCGCCCCGCCCACGGGCGCGGCGGGCATCGGGTCTAGCGCACCCGGCCCGGTCGGCGGGGCCACCACCAGCGTCTTCGAGACTGGCGGCTGAAAGGAGTTCTTCTTGAAGCTGTAAACGTCGCTATAGCGGGATTGGCAGGCGGCGAGTCCGGTGACTGCGATGAGGCCGGCAACAATCAGAGTGGGTCGGGTGGACATGTTCGTCGGTGTATCGTTTGCCACCCGGGAGTCAACCGTGGAGTCGGTGACGGCGCTGTGAGGTCGTGAAAAAAGTAGGAAGCGATCCGCGAAACATGCGAAGAGACGCGAAAAATTGGGGTGGTTTTGCTCTTTTTCGGCGTGTTTCGCGTGTTTCGCGGATCAAAATTCAGTTCTTTCAACGTCTCTCAGAGAAGGGCGGAGGGGCGAGATGAAGAGGCCGAGACCGGCCGGCATTCGCTCGTTTTCCCCACCCGTCGAAAGAATTTTGCCTTCCCCCGTTTTTCGTGGGTTGCGGAGTTCGTCGGGACTGCTACATCCCCGCCCGCCAATGTTTCACCAATTCTTTGTTCCATGGTTTCGCTGGGTCCACGATTCGGGCTTCTGGGGAGTGACCGGCCTGATGGCCATGGAGAGCTCCATCTTCCCCGTCCCCAGTGAATTGGTCATCCCCCCGGCCGCCATTCTCGCTTCGGACAACTTTGCCTCCCTGGCTTGGATCGTCTTTGCCGGCACGCTGGGGACTTGGATCGGCAGCGCCCTCACCTATTGGGTGGCGCTATATTTTGGCCGCCCCTTCGTGATGCGCTACGGCGGCTACTTCTTCATGCCCCCCCACAAGGTGGAGCGGGCGGAACGGTTCATGCACCGCTATGAAAGCGCCGGGATCTTCTTCGCCCGCCTCCTCCCGGTCGTCCGGCACCTGATCTCCATCCCCGCCGGAATGATTCGGATGAACTTCCTTAAGTTCAGCCTCCTCACCATCGCTGGGTCCGCCATCTGGTGCACTGTCCTCACCTGGCTCGGCTGGCGCGTCGGCGCGAAGCTCTCCGCCGCGGACCCGACCCTTCTCGATTCTCTGCGCAAAGGCACCGCCACCCAGCAGGGCCTCGAATCCTTCGTCAAGGTGGTCTTCAATGAGTCCCTTGTGATTCTCGCAGTCGTCGCCGTGGTCTTCGCACTTTATCTGGTCTGGATGCGCATCTCCGCCAAGCAAGACGCCCAGACGCCGAAAGCGCCGTAGCACCGCGACCCGCCGGCGGGTCCACCCGGCATCTTGCCAAATCCCACCCCGCTTTTCGCGCGCCGTTACTCTTCCGCGGCTTACCCTCCGTTGATTCTCACCTCGAAAGTGTGAAGTATGCAGGCCCTGCTTAGGGCCCGCCACCGCTCTGGACGGTGCTGGCCGGGGCCGGCACGCGAAGCCTTCTCGCACTTCAAATACTCCGATTTTCCACGGAGCGTGCCCAGACGCCTCTCCACGAGGCCCCTCGTCCTATCGATTCCGTGAGGCTACTCCAACTCCCCCCATTCGCTCCCCCCAACTTGCGGCGAGACGGTTTCGCCACGGGCCACTGATTTCGTATTTTCGTGCCCTTCTTGGGCGTTCCCATCCCCGTCCACTTCGTTCAAAATCGGAATATTTCGCCCTTTGCCTCCATGGCGATTGGGAAACGAATCGATGCCAGTTCAGATCGGTTTATGACGCATTGTGTCGTTTACGCGTCTTTTAAGTTACCGTTCTTAGACACCCCCAAAATAACCTCACCTTCAGTCACCCCACCCTCTTCCCTGGGGTCGAGCGAAGCCAGGCCCCAGCCCTTCTTTCACATCGGAGTTTCCTCTCTACACGAAGGCATCTGAACTCTACAATATAGATCGCATCAGTCTTATCTTCAGCATCTTATGTAATTATTTAGAGGCGACATCAGACTCCATCCCGCCCCTCGCTTCGTTGCCGGAGGATGACAATTCCTCCAGACTCCACACGCCACCTGCGCGTCACGTTGAGTTCACCTGTTTGTCAATTGGCGTCTCTCACAAGTTACAGTAGACACGTTGCCCGGCCAGGGCTGCGGCCCGCATGCTGGTGCCGAGTTGGTTAACCCGTTTTCCGGATCACCGACTCGCGAACCATCCATATCCAAACCATCCACATGAACCTCAAATCCCTTGGCACTTCTGCCCTGCTCGCCCTGGCCGGCGCAGTGGCTCTTGTGCCATCCACCTCCATGGCGGCGTTGTCGTATAGCGACGGCGACCTCCTCCTCGGCATCCGGGCCCTCGGCGGCCAGGGTTCCACGTCGGACTACCTCGTGAACCTCGGGAGCATCTCCCAGTACCTCACGGCGAACACCAACGACACCATCCTGACCCTCGACACCGAGATCAGCAACACCACGGTGGCGTCGGACCTCAGCACCCTGTTCGGCTCGAACTGGGCGTCCCGCTCCGACTTGGTCTTCAGCATCACGGGCACCAAGTTCTCGGCTGGTCTCACCCTGCCGAACCGGACCATGTTCGCCAGCCGCGCCTCCACTCCGGGTGCCCATACCTCCCTCCCGTGGGACCAGGGCTCGGTGAATACCTACAATCCCGTCGTGGGGCGCCTGCAAGCGGAAGGAATTCGCTTCGGACAAGGCACCGACATCAACGGCACCCAAAACCCGCAGACCGAGTCCGGCGCTTTTTCGCTGATTCAGGCCACGGCGGGCAGCAATAGCCACGCCTCCTATCAGCCCGGTGGCACCGCGACCAACGCCCCCGGCAACATCGCCTACGGCTATTTCGCCGACCCGCTCGGCGTGGAAAACGCCATCAACTCCGCCAATGACCTCTACGTGATGCGCCCGAGCACCGCGCCCGAGGTGATCGGCCAGTTCACCATCGCGCCCAACGCGACCGTGACCTTCACGCCCGACGGCGTGCCGGAGCCTTCCACCTTCACCGCCATCGCTGGCGGCGTCGCTCTGCTCGGCGTTCTCCGCCGCCGCAAAACCGCTCGCTAATTCACCATCCCAACAACCACCAACACCAACACTTAACACACTATCTCTAACATGAATTCGTCCAAGATCCTCGTCGCCGGCGCCGCCGCGCTCCTCAGCCTCGCCTCCGCGCACGCTGACGTCTCCATCCACATCACGGGCAGCACCGCCTTCCGCAAAGGCACCATCAATGCCATCATTGGCGTCATGGGTGGCAACGGTGCGGTGAAATCCGCTTACAAGACGGGCACCGGCATCACGGGCCCCAACGATGCCGGCCAAACCGTCATCCAAGGCACCGTTGCGTTGCATCCGGAATTCGGCACGGTCACCGTGAAGGCGGTCTGGTCCGGTTCTTCGGGCGGCGTCAAGACCATCGTGCAGAACCTCGACATCGCTACGGCCCCGGGCTGGCCCTCGATCACCAACCTTGGTACCGTGGGCACTCCGAATGGCCTCGCCGCGCTCGACTACACCCTCGATTTCGGCGGTGAAACGCTGAAGACCGACGTCTGCATGTCCGACGCCAAGCAAGTGACCACCGGGTTCACCAGCGCCGGCCTCACCGAAACGAAGGTGGGCGTCATTCCCTTTGAATGGGTTGTTGGCAACCAGAGCCCCGCGGTCGCCTCGGCCATCACCAACATCACCCCGCTCCAGGCGCAGGCCGTGATTTCCGGCGGCGCCCCGCTCTCGACCTTCACGTCGAACTCGGCGCACGCCAGCATCCCGGTGTATGCCGTGGGCCGCGACGCCGACTCCGGCACCCGTATCTCGGCTCTGGCCGAAACCGGCGTGGGCGTGTTTGGCAGCGTGCAGCACATCCAGGTCGTGACCACCGGCGGCACCGGCGACGGCACCGCGGGCGCCACCATCTCCAAGCTCTATCTCTGGCCGGCCTCGACGCTCCTCGGCGTCGCTTATCCGATCGGCAACGGTGGCTATTCGGGCGGCGGCGGCGTCGCCAACGTTCTGGCCACTCCCGGCTCGACCAGCGCGACCACCAGCGATGGCGGCGCGACCATCCCCAGCGCCCAGGAAGTGCTCTTCGGCGCCGGCCAACTCGTCGGCTACCTCGGCCGAAGTGACGCCCGCACGGCGGTGAAGACCGGCACGATCGCCACCAACAACGCGCATCGCCTCGCGTTCAACGGCGTGACCTGCTGGTCCGGCAACGACAACACCTCGGACGGCACGCCTTCCGGTGGTTATGACGATTCGAAGATGCAAGAAGGCGTCTATCAATGCTGGGAATTCGAATGGCTCTCCTACCGCACGACCTACGGCACCACGAGCCCGAATGGCAAGTCGTTCACGGACCTCGTGGCCGCTCGTATCGCTTCCACGGATGGCACGGCCTCGGGCATCCTGCTGAGCACGATGCACGTGACCCGCGCCGTCGAAGGCGGCGTCATCACCGAACTCTAAGCAAAAACGACTGGCGGCCAGTCGCCGCTATGTGAATCACAGCCGGCGCGGGTCCGCAAATGACCCGCGCCGGCTCTCTCGCAACTACGTTACCAAGCATGAAACCACTTCCCATCCTGGTCGCCGCGGCTTCGTTGACCGCCCTCGGCGCGGTCGCCTACCTGAGCATCGGCACCACCCCGGTCTCCTCGCCTCCGGCCTCGACCACCTTGGATGGGCGCCCCCTGGCCGTTTCCCCTGCGTTAATTTCAGGAGCAGGGACGGCCCCGGCTACCGCCGACAGCACCGCCACATCCGCGCCAGATCTCAGGATTGGCCGGAGCTATCCCGTGGCTGCCGATTCCGAACCGGGTCCCCTCTCCATTGGCGGAACTACGGACCGCGGGCCAGATCCCACCGCTCCCACCACACCGTCCGGAGGAATCTCCACGGCCCATCCGCGCCCCAGCCGTTCGCTGAACCCGACCGGTGCCGCCTCCAACCTTCCCGCTCCGGGCAGCACGCCATCCCTCGCCGGAGCCCCGGGCTCCAGCTCTTTCTCGCCCACCGCCCTCCTCGGCAACTCGGACGCCCCCGCCAGCAGCGTCCCTGCGGCCTCACTTTCCGAAGACTCGTTGCCCGGCGTTCTTTCCCACCCGGGCCTGACGCCCCCGGCACCGCCAAAAATGGCGGGCCTCCCCCTGAATGCCCTCGCCGCCAACGGCGCGGACCCCGCCGCCCCAACCGTCGATCCCGCCGTGGCCGCCGCCCGGCAGCGCGGCGAACGCCCCCCCTGGCCCCGCGGTCCCTTCACTCCCGAACAGGAACTCTACCGCGCCCAGGTCGGCTCCCAAAATTTCAACCTCTGGCTCACCGACGAAGCCCGCAAGCAACGCGAAGGCCAATAAAGGTGGCCATCTATCGTATGACCTCCAGCTTGGCGCGATTTCCAGCAGCCCCACCCGCTCCAGGCGTCCGCCTCATCCGGCCCCACCGCCGGCCTCGATCCCCTCGGGAGACGCACGCTCACGCAGAGACCATTGAATCTTTCATGTTGGGTGTTGAGCGTTGGATGTTTTCCACCTTCTCCCCCTCCCGGGGCAAAGAATCTTCACCAATATTGAAATAATCCCTTGTCAGGTCTGTCCCTCCGTGGCAGTCTCCGCGCCCTTTTCCAAAAATCCAAAGCAATGTCTTACGCAATTTTCAAGACCGGTGGCAAACAATACCGGGCCGGCACCGGCGAAGTCCTCACCGTCGAGAAACTCGAAGGCGCGGCTGGCACCACCATCACGTTTGATAACGTCCTCCTCGTCGGCGAGGGCGCGAACATCACCGTCGGCAACGACATCAAAGGCGGCCGGGTTGTCGCCGAAATCGTGGAGCAATTCAAGGGCCCCAAGCTCATTGCTTACAAGTATCGCCGCCGCAAGGGCTACCACCGCACGGTGGGCCATCGCCAGCAGCTGACCAAGGTGAAGGTCACCGAAATCAGCGCCTAATCCGCAGTTTTTCATTCCGCAATCACTTCCTCGTTATGGCACATAAGAAAGGTCAAGGCAGCGTCAAGAACGGACGCGACAGCGTCAGCAAACGTCTCGGCGTCAAGAAATTCGGCAGCCAGGTGGTTGTCGCCGGCAATATCATCATCCGCCAGCGCGGCACGAAATTCCAACCCGGCAAGGGCGTGGGACTCGGCCGCGACTACACCATCTTCGCCCTCATCGACGGGCGGGTGCAGTTCGACCGTGGTGGTCGCCGCGTGAACGTGGTCGCCGAGACCACGGCCTCTGTGAACTAATTCCCGTTTTCCCAACTTCATGAAAGGGCTCCGTCCGTAATGGGACGGAGCCTTTTTTTGGCGTTTGATAATGCTTCCCGCTCCAGACATCGCGTCGAGAACGCGGGGCGCGAACTTGGAGTGCGCGCGGCAAGCCTAAGCGCGACGCCGCCTTGAGCGATCTACGTCCCCGAAATCGCCTACGAATCACGGGGCGAAAACGACAACTACGCTTGGAGACGGCCGAGGGTGCTTTGATCGCCAAAGGCGGCGTCGCCGTTACACTCTGCCGCGCGCACTCCAA
>FJVU01000142.1_pt1 | contig 11822 bp, 7 predicted proteins | sample 1011831 | NCBI WGS metagenome assembly FJVU01 (sample SAMEA3912450, study PRJEB9761) | metagenome | biome: forest; material: soil | place: USA | collected 2011-06-22 | depth 0.1 m
GGTCTGCCGCGCTGGCCAGCCTCGCCGCCATGGGGCCTTCCGAAATGGCGGAAAAGGCGGCCGCCGATGCCCTGCGCCAGCCCGCCGGGGTCACCCTGGCACCGGCGGAGGCCATTGGCAGCCTGGCCCTCATGCACGTGGCGGGAAAGAATGCCGCGGCCATCCGCCCCTTCCTGAAATCGGAGGATGTCGCCGCCCGCACCGAGGCGGTCCTCGCCCTCACAGGCGATGCCGCCAGCCAGGAGACCATTGAGGCTCTCTTGCTCGATGCGCACCAACCCCGCGGCGTCCGCTCCGCCGCCATCCAGTCGCTCCTGGCCGGTGGTGGAAAATCGCTCGCCGTGCTCGGCAAACTCGCCCAGGACAGTCAGGCCGAACCCGCCCTGCGTGGGGAGGCCATCGCCGGACTCGGCGTGCTCGTGCGTTCGGTGAAGGCGAAGCTGAGCAAGGAAGACCTCACCCGCGTCATCGACGTGCTCAGCGCCATCCCCCCAGTGGAAGCCGAACGCCTCGGACCGATTGTGGGCCAGACCGTCTTCCGCGCCACCCACCTTCTGAAATAAACTCGCGCGCCCGGCGCCATCGCCGTTCCGTTCCGCGCATCGACCGTATTCCTCAACCACCCATCATCATCCTATGACACCGCCATCCGACACACCCTGCGACGCATCTTCCGAAGACGCCACCGAAGCCACGCCCCCCGGCTTCGAGGCCGACGTCAAGCCGCTCTTCCGTCCGTTCGATCACACCAGCATGATCAACAATGGGCTCGACCTCTGGAGCTACGACGACGTGAAGACGAACGCCACCGCGATCTACGAACAGGTTTCCACGGGCAACATGCCCTGCGACGAGCCCTGGACGCCCGACAAGGTCGCCACCTTCAAAGCCTGGATGGACGGCGGCTATCTGGCCTGAGCCGTTTCGTGGTTCATTCACATCGCACAATTCGCATTGCAGCGGGGTGGCGCGGGGCGATAGCTGGGACGAGAACTCCAGACTCCCTCGATCAAATCCGTGAAAACTTTTCTCTTCACCAGCCTTGTCTGCTTTGCCCAACTCACCGCCTTTGGGGAGGAGGCTCCCGCGGCGCCGGAGCGGATTTCGCTTTGGAAGAATCACGCCCCCGCCGGGGGAGGTGAGTTTCAAGAGGCGGACGCGACCCTCACCGTGCATCCCGCGGCAAAGCCGAATGGGGCGGCTTTTATCATCTGCCCGGGCGGCGGCTATGGCGGCTTGGTCACGGGGGCCGAGGGGCATGGCATCGCCCAATGGCTGAACGGGCACGGCATCACCGGCGTGGTGCTGGAATACCGGCTACCGAAGGGGAAGGCCTTCGTGCCGTTGCTGGATGCGCAGCGCGCCATCCGCACCGTGCGCGCGCGGGCCGCGCAGTGGGGCGTGGATCCGAAGCGAATTGGGATCATCGGGTTTTCGGCGGGCGGGCATCTGGCTTCGACGGCGGGCACACATTTCGATGCCGGCGATGCGAAGGCAGCGGACGCGGTGGAGCAAGTGAGCTGCCGTCCGGATTTTATGGTGCTGGTGTATCCGGTCATCAGCATGGGGGAAAAGGGGCACGCGGGGTCGCGGAACAACCTGCTCGGAAAGGAGGCCACGCCGGAGCTGGTGGAGCAATTTTCCAACGAGAAGCGGGTCACGCGGGAAACCCCGCCCGCGTTTCTCGCGCACGCGCTGGACGATAAGGCGGTGCCCTCGGAGAACAGCCGGATGTTTTATGACGCGCTGAAGGCCCATGGCGTGGAGGCGAAATACCTGGAACTACCCTCCGGGGGCCACGGGCTCAATGGATACAAGGGGCCGATGTGGGAGGCGTGGCAGACGCAATCGTTGGAGTGGCTCGCGGCGCAGAAGTTTATTCCGGCGGCCGATGCGGGGACTGGGAACTAGGCAGGGGAAGACTGCAAAGCGCGTGTTTTCGCGGAGCGCGATCTTGGGCGATGACATTCGAGCGGAGCGAATCGGAGATGGCCGAAGGCAAAACGCCTGCCGGAGGCAGCCCGCAGGGCAGGCGCGGCGCCGCCTGGCATTGTGTAACGACGACACCGCCTTGAGCGATCGGCCCATCGCTGGATACTTCGAGCGTCCGAGTCGTCTGCAAACCGTGTGCTATGACGACAATTTTGTATAGCGTGAATCGCCAAAGGCGGCGTCGCGCTTAGGCTTGCCGCACGCACTCCAAATGCGCGCCCCCGCCGGATCATCACTTCTTCTTTGGGGGATCCGACGGGTCGGGCTTGGAGGTTTTTGAGGATTTGGACGGCTTCTTTTTGGCCGGCTCGGGGGTGGGCTCCGGCGGCTTCTTTTTCTTGGAAGTAGGTGGCGTGGCCTTTTTGGCGGGGGCATCCGGAGTTTTAGGCGGAGCGTCGACCGGGGGCGTGGGCGGCGTGGGGGAAGCGTCGGTCGCCGGAGCGTCGGCAGGAGGTTTCGGCGGAGCGGCGTCGGTCGGGGTCACGACGGCNGGGGTCTCGGCCGGGTCGGGGGTGGCCTCGGGCTCGGGCTCGGGCTCGGGCTGTGGCTTGGGCGTGCCGCGCGGAGCGATGGCGGCCGGGGAGCCGACGGCCCGCTTGTAGTTGGTGACCGCGGCGAGGATGGCCTGCGCGAGAGTCTGCCGGTAGAGCGGAGTGGCGATCATCTTTCCGTCGTACGGATTACTCTGGAAGCCGCATTCGAGAAGGACGCCCGGGATGGCGATGTCGCGGATGACGACGAAGCGGGCGCGTTTGAGGCCGCGGTCGTACATGCGGGTCTTCACCACCAAAGCCGCGTGCGAAGCCGTCGCGAGGGCGATGTTTTCGGCGTCGCGCGCATTGCCGGTACACTGCACGAGGTCGCTCACGGACGGGCCGTCGGCCATCATGCTCGGGACGCCGCGGGGGGCGAGGGAGTAGGTCTCCACACCGGTGCCCCAGCCACCGGAATTGAAATGGACGGCGATGAAAATGGCGTGGGGATACTGGTTGGCGATGCGCACGCGATCGTCGAGCGGCACGAAGTAATCGCCATCGCGGGTGAGGACGACCTTGTAGCCAGCCGCCTGAAGGAGGGCCTTGGCACGGCGGACGGTATCGAGGGCAAAGGCTTTCTCGGGACCCCACAGGCTCAGGGCGCCGGCATCGTGTCCGCCATGGCCGGCATCCAGCACGATGGTGTCGATGATCGGGGCGTTCTTGATCGCGTTGGGGCGCATCACCGGCTCGACCAGCTTCACCAGATCCATGCGGGAGATGCAGATCTTCCCGTCGTGCGTGACGGTGGGGTAGCTGAGGATGAACTTGAGATTGTTGATGTAAAACTCGGCCGACCCGGACGAGGCGCGCAGGCTGCGCACGCCGGAGGTGGCAAAGATTTCGCGCTCGGTGCGCTGGACTTTCGAGAGGCCGTAGAACTCGGCGATGTTGTCCATGGACAGGTAGTCCCGGCCATTGACGGAGTACACGTTCCAGTCCGCGCCACGGACGGTGGCGCAGCAGAGAGAAAGGCAGATGAAAAAAATCAGCCGGAACATGCGGGCGCGGAAATTAGGCACCGAGGCCCATCTGGCAAGCTCCGCCCCATGACAATCCGTGGGGCGGCCCGGTGCGCCAGCGATTTGGGCGAAACTTCGCGCGCTGGTTCACTCCATCCACTACGGGACCTATCATATGGGCTGTGCTCGCTTTCATACTCACCGGGACGTGCTCACTCGTGGCCGGAATCACTCGAAGGGAGCAGTCGCCGACTGCGCACCGAGGATCCGCTGGGCGGGCTATTTAATAATCCCGCGGGAGCTGTGAGTCACGAACGAAAGCAGATGTTCAATCTCCGGGTGATCCTCGACGCCGGCGCGCATTTGCTCGATGGCCTGGGCCACATTATTGTGGCTGCGGTAGAGGATGCGGTAGGCCTCCTTCAGCGCGCGCATGGCGTCGGCATTGAAGCCGTGGCGTTCCAGACCGGTCTTATTGATGCCCCGGATGCGGGCGGGGTTGCCGTCAGCAATCATGTAGGAGGGGACGTCCTGGACGATTTTGGAACAACCACCCGTCATGGCGTAGCGGCCGATGCGGCAGTATTGATGCACGGCGGTGAAGCCCCCGAGCACGACGTGGTCCTCGACCACGACGTGGCCGGCAAGGGTGCCGTTGTTGGAAAAAATGACATCGTTGCCGACGATGCAATCGTGCGCGATGTGGCAGTAGGCGAGAAAGTGGTTCCGGGAGCCCACGATCGTTTTCGCCTCGGGCGCGGTGCCGCGATTGACGGTGACGAATTCACGGAAGGTGTTGCCATCGCCAATCTCGAGGTAGGTGGGCTCGGCGGCGTATTTGAGGTCCTGCGTGCGCTGGCCGATGCTGGCGAAGGAGAAAAATTGGTTCCCCTCCCCCACCCTCGTGGGGCCGGTGAGGGAGACATGGTGCTGGAGCCAGCAGTTCTTTCCCAACACGACGCCGGCCCCGACGACACAGTAGGGGCCGATCTCGCACCCGGCGCCGATTTCGGCGTCGGGGTCGATGACGGCGGTGGGATGGATTTTCATCTGCATGGTGACGAGATAAAGGTCTTATGGAGAAGAGGCCGCCAGTGCCGCAAGCGCGGAGATGGGTCGATGGCCTAAAAACGGGAGGGATGGACCAGGAAAGGCCCAAAACTACACGAAAGAAGCAGGTCGGGGAAACGGAGAATCCCCAGGCCGGCTGTCCAGCGGGAGCCCTTGGGGCTTGCGAGTTGGCTGGGGTAGGGCCATTTTTGGAAGATGATCCGCCGGGTGGGTATTCTCGCATTTGCCATTCTTTCTCTGGTCGGGCTGGCTGCCTCGGCGGAATTGCCGGGGCCGGTGCTGGCCTACCGGACGCAACTCGCCAAGCCGGGGGGCCTGGCCACCGAACTGCTGCGGGCCATGCGCGACGGGACGGGAACCAGCCAGGAACGGCGGGTGGCGGCCGCCGCCGAAGTGGCGCTCAATGCGAAACGAACCGAGGCGGAGATGGAAGCGGCCATCGAGGCGGCGACGGAGGCCGCGCGAAAACGGGCGGAGGAAGCCGCGGGCCTGGCGTCGGAGACAGACCTGGTGCCCCATCGCCTGGAGGCGCAGGCCTGGGAGGAATATGCGCTTTTACGGCTGGCCGCGGGGAACGCCGCGGAGACGAAAGCCGGCGAAAGGAAAAAGATGGAGGCCCTCGCCGCGGTGGCGACTCCGGAAGAGCTCCTCGAAGCCGCGCTGAAAACGGTGCGCACCCTGGCCCGCGCGGGAGAAACCGAACCGGCGCAGGCGATGCTCACGCTGGCGAAAAAGCTCACGCTGGGCGATGGACCGCTGCACGATTCCGCGGAAGCCAGCGCGCGCGTCCAGGCCAGCGAAGCGTGGCTCGCGGCGCGGGATGAAAAGACGGCGCTGACGGAACAACGCGAGCAACTGACCAAGGCCCTGGCGGCGCTGGAAAAGGCTCTGGGGGCCAATGCGCCGGAGACCCTGGACTGCGTGACGGATCTCGCGGCATTGCCTCATGAGAAGGGAGGCACGAATGAGGACACGACCAACCTCTACCAACGCGTGATCGCCGCGCGCGAAGGAGCTTGGGGACCAAACCACCCGGCGACGCTGGCCGCGGTGCTCAGACTTGGCAATTACCTCTGGGAGGGCGGCGAAACCAAGGCGGCCCTGCCGCACTTTCGGCGTGTCTTCGACGCGTGGGTGCAAGCCGACGGGTTGGAGAACAAGGATCGGCTGACGGTCGGATTCCGCCTGGCGATGCGCGACCGGGAAAATGGGGATACGGTTTCCGCCGAGCAAACGTACCAGAAATTAATCGAAGCGGGAACCAACGTGCTGGGAGCCGAAAGCCGGGAGGTGCTGCGCTACCGGAACGATCTGGCCATTGTGGCGTCCACCAAGGGGGACTATTCCGGCGCGGAAAAGCTGAGCCGGGCGGTCCTAGAGATCCGCACCCGCGCCTTTGGCGCGGCGGACACGGATACGTTGACGAGCATGAATAACGTGGCGGTATACGTGCGGCGGCAGGGGCGGTATCGCGAAGCGGAGACACTCTTTCGCGAAGCGCTCGCGGCGCGCATCAAGGTCGAGGGGGAATCACACCGCGAGGCCCTGCGGACGAAGGCGAACCTGGCCAGCGTGCGGTTTGCCCTCGGCGAGTATACGGAAGCGGCGGCACTTTTTCGCCAGGTGCGGGACCAGCGCAGCGTCACGCTGGGCGAGGAAAATACGGATACGCTTTCAAGCCAGGAGGATTGCGCGAGGATCGCCTTGGTGCTCGGCAACGTGGCGGAAGCGGAGGAAAGCGCGCGAAAATTGCTGGAGGTGCGCGAGCGGGTGTCCGGGGCCGACCATCCCTCCACGGTGGGCGCCATGAATCTGCTGGCGAATGTGCTCTCCGAAAAAGGGGAGCACACCAAGGCCCTCGAGCTGCAGTATCGCGCCGTGGCCCTGCGCGAGGGGCGCTATGGCGCGGACGATCTGCGGACGGTGGCCATCTCGGAGGACCTCGGAAAAACGATGACGGAGGCCGGCGATTTCGCGGGAGCCGAGCCGCTGTTGCGCAAGGCGGCGGAGCGCATGGCCAAGCAACTCGGGGCGGACCATCCGGACGCGGTGGAAAGCTCCTACGATCTCGCCAACTGCCTGCTAAAGAAAGGCAACCTCAAGGAAGCGGAGCCGTTGCTGCGCCGCGCGCTGGAACGAAGCGAAGCGCAGTTTGATCCAGAGCATCCGTTCGTGGGCGAGGTGGCCCATGCGCTCGCGGAACTGCTCGCACAGTCGGAACGCACGGCGGAGGCGCTGCCGCTGGCGCAGCGGGCCTGCGCAATTGCGCGGAAGAAGACGCCGGGCAACGCCACGTTGATTAAGCGCTACGATGCGCTGGCCGCGAAGCTGCAAGGCAAGGGGGGGTAAGGGTGAGAGTGGAAATGGCGGGGCGCGGATCGGCGAGACGCGATCTTGGAGTGCGCGCCTTACCGATTTTGACGATCACCACCCGGGAAGCGCAGCCGGCTCCCAGTTGGCTACTTCTTGGGCGCCTTGAGCGGCGCTTCTTTGATGGGCCAGTCTGGCGTGTCGGTGCGGGCGGTCGTGAAGAGCTCTTTGGCCCGCGCGACGAGGCCGGGCTTTTCCGCGGCGAGGTCGTGGGCTTCGCCGATATCAGAATCGAGATCGTAGACCGCAACGGGGGCATCGAGGCGCTTGTTGCGGATGGCTTTCCACCGGCTGTCCATCAAGACGGCCTGGCTGAAACCGCCCTCATGAAATTCCCAATACAAGGTGCGCGCGGGAAAGGGCGCATCGGCCTGCTGCTCCAGGATGGGCACAAAGCTGAGGCCGTCGAGCTTCGGAGGGAGGGCAGCCCCGGCTCCGGCCAGCGAAGCGAACGTGGGCAAAACATCCGCAAACCAAAGCACCGCCGCTGACACGCTGCCGGCGGGCACTTTCCCCGGCCAGCGCGCGATGGTGGGCATGCGAATGCCACCATCGGTAAGATCGCGCTTCATGCCACGGAGCGGGCCGTTCGCATCGAAGAGCTCGGGATTGTTGCCGCCCTCTTTGTGGTGGCCGTTGTCGCTGGTGAAAATGACCAGCGTATTTTCATCGAGGCCGAGTTCCTTGAGCCGTGCGAAGAGGCGGCCGGCATCGGCATCGAGGCGCGAGATAATGGCGGCATGCGCCCGATCGGGCTTGGGCCACGGCTGGTCCGCGTAGGCGCCGAGGTCCGGCACCTCCTGGCCGCGGCCGCGCTTGGTGCCCTCGCCATTGGCATGCGGGGTAACCAGCGACCAGTAGAGAAAGAACGGGCCATCTTTGTGCTCCCCGACCCACTTGAGGGCTTCCTCCGTCATCAAGTCCGGCACATAGTCCACGGGCGTCTCCGCCAGGCCATCGCCGATGGGTGGTCCCTCGGCGCCGGGCTGGCGCCCATCGCTGCCGGGGATGAGCCCATTCCGTAGCGGCACGCGATCGGCATTCCGCATAATGAAAGGCGGATACGGATTGTGCGCGTGTTGCTGATCGACGTAGCCGTAAAAATAATCGAAGCCCTTCTTATTGGGCGCACCGGTGCTGCCCTCCTCGCCGAGGCCCCATTTGCCAATGAGCGCCGTGGCGTACCCGGCCTGGTGCAGGACTTCCGCCATGGTGACGTCTTCCGGCTTGAGATTCTGCGTCTCGCGATTGGCGCGCCCGGCATTGCCCCGGACCCGCGTGTGGCCCGTATGCAGCCCGGTAATCAACACGCTGCGGCTCGGAGCGCACACCGTGGAGCCTGCGTAAAACTTGGTAAACTTCATCCCCTCCGCCGCCATACGGTCGAGATTCGGCGTCGCGATCAGCTTCTGGCCGAAGCAACCGAGTTCACCGTAGCCGAGGTCGTCGGCGAGGATGAAAATCAAATTCGGCTTGCGATCCGCGGCGTCGAGGCGCACGGCGAAGAGCACGAGGAGAGCGAGGAGCAGGCGAGGCATGGCGGAGAGAATGAATAGCCCAGGGGGGTCCGTCGAGATGCGGAAACTACGGCTCGGTGTGGTCTGAAAAGTTGGGAGTTCGTGGGACAACGCTGGTGTTCGGCCAACCGCACGCAGCAAGCTGCGCCACACCGCAGAGCGGTGGCTCAGGTGCAGGCTTCGAGGAACGCGGCAGGCCGCTGCGCCACCGCACTCCAGATACCCCCTCGCGGTTCGAATGGGCTCTGAGGTACCTACGCCGCGATGGCCGGGAGGCTGGCGGCAGCCACCGCCTGGCCGTGGCGTTTGTCCTTCTCGTCGGGCGTGCGCAGGATGACGCGCTCGGCCAGTTCGGGAAACTCCGCGCGCAGCACCTCCGCGGCTTTTTTGAGGAGCAGATTGCCGCCCTCGCCGCTGGTGACGCGGCCGAGGATGAGGAGTGAGGAGAAGTCGTAGAACTCGGCGAAGTGGGCGATGGAATAGCCGAAACAGACGCCGATGGTTTCGTAAATGCGGCGGGCGCGCATATCACCCGCGGCCATGAGCTCCTGCACGGCGACGAGTTGTTCGGCAAACTTCATCCCGGCGGGGAAGACCAAGCCGGCCAGCGGAGCCAGTCGGGCCACGCCCTGCTGGCAGAAGTACTGGACCGCACAGCCGCGATCGCCGCTCCATTCATCAATGGGCGCGCCCACCCGGTAATCCACCGGCACGAAGGCGAGTTCGTTGAGCCACGGCGTGATGCTGCCATCGGCAGTGACGTAGCCCGCGGCCACGCTGGTGCCCATGCTGATGCCGAGCACGCGATTTTCGTGGAAGCTCATGGAAGCCGCCAGGGCGGTCACTTCGCCATCGTTGGCCACTTCGAAGGGGATGCCGCCCCACTCGGATTGCAGATCAAAAAAGATGCGGCGGATGCGCTTTTCAAAAAGCTCCGCGGGCACCCCGCGAAAGAGCGAGGCGGCGCGCACCTCGTTGTTCACATAGACGCCGGCGGCACTGCCCCCGATGGCGTCCACGCGCGGCAGGTGGGCAGCGGCGCGGCGGAGCGTGTCGTTGATGCCGTCGTAGTGGTAGGCGGGATCGTCCTGAAAATACGGGTCCCAGGCGATCTCCTCCGAAAAGACGACCTGCCCATCAATCACGGCGGCACATTTGCGGTCGGAGCCCCCGAGATCGAAACCGATCCGGCAGCCATTGAGATGGCGGCCGAGGGACATGGCGATTTCGCGGCTCGACGGCGCGCCATCGTAAGGGGCGGCTTCGATGGTGAGCGGTCGGCTGTAGATGCGGCTGAAGAAATCGAAATCGAACTTGCGGGCGCCCGTCGGCGAATAGAGGGCGCGGAGTTCCGCGGCGAGCGGGCCGCCACCGGCGATGGTGACGCGGGAGGCCCCGCGGGACCACAGGAGAAACTTCAGCATGCGCTCCACAAAGCGAAGGTTCAACTCGGCATGGGCGCTGGTGTGCGGCAAGGTGCGCGCCTCGTGCCGGGAAATGGTGCCATCCGGGCGCTCCAAAATGAGTGCAAGACGTTCCGCGCCGTAACCCGGGAGAGCCCGATACGCGCGATTCCAAAGAGCCGCCGGCTCGACAGCAGGATCGAGCGGAGGCACGTGCAGAGGAGACACTTTCAGCATAACGGAAGACATTCCGATATGTCGCGCAATAGTTCCAGCAGAATTTTATCCGAACCTGCCACGCCTGCCCAGGCCGCAAAAAACAGCCGGCGACCTATTCTTTTGTTTGGAGGGCCACCGCGCAGTGTTTGTAGCTCGGCTGGCGGGAATAGGGATCGAACGACGGATAGGTGAGCCGGTTGACTTCGGGGTAGTGCATGGGGATGAAGATCTGGCCGGGCTGCACGGTGGGGGTGAGAAAGGCCGAGGCCTCCACGAAACCCCGGCGGGAGCGGACCTCCACCCGCGCGCCGGCCGCAATGCCGAGGCGGGCGGCGTCCAGCGGATTGATCTCCACGTAGCAGCCCTCCGGGGCGAGGCGGCGCAGGACATCGCTCTTATTAGTCCGCGAACCCGTGTGCCACTGGGCGGACGTGCCCCGGCCCGTGAGAAGGACGAGCGGATACTCCGCATCGGTCGGTTCGGCCACGGGGCGCGGCAACTCGAAGATAAAGCGGGCCTTCTCGTCGGGGGTGAAAAAGCGGCCATCCGCGAACAAGCGGCGCTCGGTGGCCGGGCGCCGTGGGAGCTGGCCGCTGGATTCCGCCTCTGAAAAAGCGAGCCCGGTGGTGGCCGGGGCGGCCGCATCGGCCTCGGTCCACGGCCATTGGATGCCGCCGCAGGCATCGATCTGCGTATAGCCGGCGATGCCCGTGACATCGCAAGGCTGGCCGCGGGAAATCTCAGCGAGCAGACCGAAAACGGCTTCGGGGGTCTTCCAGCGCGCGAACATGGGGCCGCAGCCCCAGCGATCGGCCAGGAGCTGGAAGATATGAAAATCGGCCAGCGCGAGGCCCGGCGCGCGGAGCACCTTTTTCACCAGGCCGATGCGGCGCTCGCTGTTGATGAGCGTACCCTCCTTCTCCCCCCATCCGGCCGCGGGCAGAACCAAGTCCGCGCACCGCGCCGTTTCGGTGGTGGTGTAGAGATCCTGGACGACCAGAAAATCGAGCTTCTTGAGCAGTTCGTTGAACTTCCCGTGCTGAATCCACGAGTGCGAGGAGTTGGTCGCGACGACCCACAGGGCTTTGATTTTGCCGTCCTCAATGCCCTGCACGATTTCATCGTAGGCGAGGCTGGCCTGCGTGGGAATGCACGTTTCCGGCACCCCCAGAATTCCGGCCACTTTCGCGCGATGCTGCTCGTTCTTGAAATCGTGCCCCCCGAGCAGGCTGGTGACATTCGCAAAGAGCCGCGAGCCCATCGCGTTGCACTGGCCGGTGATGCTGTTGGCGCCGGTGCCGGGCCGGCCGATGTTGCCGGTCATGAGCGCCAGCGCAATGATCGCCTGGGCGGTGCGCGTGCTCTCGTGGCTTTGGTTCACGCCCATGGTCCACCAAAAGGACACGCGCTGGCCGTCGTGAATCGTTTGCGCGAGGTGCCAGAGTTCATCGGGGCTGAGGCCCGATTCCGCACTCACCCGATCCGTGGTGAACTGCCGGACAAATTCGGAGAACTCCGCAAACCCGGTGGTGTGGGCGGCGAGAAAGTCGCGATCGATCCAGCCGCTGTTGATGAGAATATTCGCAAGCCCGTAGAGCAGCGTGAGATCGCTCTTCGGTTTGAGCGGGTAGTGCTGCGTCGCGGCCATGGCGGTTTCCGTTTTGCGAGGATCCAGCACCACGATTTCCGGATGGTGCGGATTGCGCAGCACCCGCTGCCACATGATGGGATGCGCGATGCACGGATTGGCGC
>FJVU01000007.1_pt1 | contig 11786 bp, 10 predicted proteins | sample 1011831 | NCBI WGS metagenome assembly FJVU01 (sample SAMEA3912450, study PRJEB9761) | metagenome | biome: forest; material: soil | place: USA | collected 2011-06-22 | depth 0.1 m
GTAATCCACCACCTGCTCGGCTCCGAGTTCGGTCAGGAACTCCTGATGCCGGGCCGAGGCAGTGGTGAAAACCTGCGCACCGGCCTGCCGCGCCAGTTGCACCGCAAAGCTCCCCACCGCGCCCGCCCCACCGTGCACGAGCACACGCTCGCCAGCCTGCAGCTTCGCCCGCTCGAACAACCCCTGCCACGCGGTGAGCGCACCGATCGGCACGGAGGCCGCCTGCACATGGCTGAGGCGGGCCGGCTTCGGCGCAATCCAGCCGGGTTGGGTCACGCAGTATTCCGCCGTGGCCCCCTCGGCGAACCAATCGTTCATCCCATACACTTCCTGGCCCACGTGAAAGGTGGTGACCAGATCCCCATGGGCCTCCACGACACCGGAAAACTCATGCCCGGGAATCGCGTGCGGTCGTAGCTCCCCCGACTTCGCATGCGTGGTGGGATACCACTTTAATTCGGTCGGGGTGACTCCCGCGGCATGCACGCGGATGAGCAATTCGCCCGGGCCATGTGCTGGCATGGGTGCGTCGGCTTCCTGCAAGTTTAGCGCTGGTCCAGCGCCCTCGATTCGCATCGTTTTCATAGTGCTCTCGCGATTGGTTCTTTTCGGCCCGGGCGCGTAATCGCGCCAAGAAGGCCCGAGTGTCCCCGCGCTCCCCCCGGGACGCAAGCGGGAGTTGTGTCCGGGCCTTGCCCTCGATGACCGCTGCATTGCGCTAGGACGAGGAGCCGCCGCTATCGGTACTGCCGCAGCTCCCGCTATCAAAGCTGCTCCCCCCGCTCCCACTGTCGAAACCGCCACTTCCGCTGCTGCCGCCGTCATAGCTGCTCGCCGCTCCACCGCTGTCAAACGAACTGGTCGCCCCGCCGTCGTGCGGGTCGTGGTGTGCATGGCCGGAACTCCCATCGCCGTGTTGGGGCAGATGATGATGCGTCTCCGAATGGTGAGAGGATGGATCGTCGGAAAGCCCAGGCCGCGCCGGGTCCTGCGAAAAATGCGGCGGCGCGGGGTCGTCGGTGAGCCGCGCCAGCGGATCCGGCGGCAAGGAATTGTCCGCGCCAAAGAATCCAAACCCAGGACCGGATGAACCGTAACCCGAACGATTGGTTCGGCCTGCTCCTCGGATCGCATTAATCAAGACGAACAGCAAGACGACGCCTATGAAAATGAAGAGTGGCTCCATGGAAGCGATTGGCTCGGTCGTGGATCGTCCTTCCCCGCGGACGTCCGCGCAAGCCCGGAAACAGTGCCCTCACAGGTAGATCCGGATCATCTGGCGCCAGTAGCGGAAGCGATGGGCCTCGCCGCACCACGCGTGGAGTTCGTGCGGAATCTTCTTCTCCGCGAGCGCGCGGGACAGCTCCAGATTGTTTTCGTAAAAGGGATCTTCGTCGCCAATCACCAGCGTGAGGTGCAGCGCACGAATGGCCTCCAAACGCTGGCGGCTGCTCAAGAGCGGCACGAAATGGCTGGGAATAATGTCCCGCAGGCCATCGCTGTAAAAGCCGTGGAACAGGGAGTGGAAATGCGCGGTGTGGAGCGTGAGATCGTAGCGCCCGCTAAAGGCCAGCACGCGCTGGAAATGCCGAGGGTGCCGGAGCGCGATAGCCAGCGCGTGGTACGCGCCGAAGCTGCAACCGTGCGCGGAGAGCGGCGTGCCGGGATTCAGGCACTCCGAGAGCGGCAGCACTTCCTCGAGCAGATACCGCTCAAATTGCAGGTGCCGTTCGATGCGCTGCTCGGGCGTTTTTTCGAAGCAATAGAGGCTGTCTTCATCCACGCCATCCACGCAGATAAGTTGCACTTTTCCCTCCTCCAGGGGCCCGCGGAGCGAGTGCACCATGCCGTGGTCCTCATACTCGTAAAAGCGCGCCTTGCGCGAAGGAAACACCAGCAGGCGCTGCCCCCCTTTCCCAAAGACGAGCAATTCCATTTCCCGGCCGAGCGCCGGACTGTGCCATTTGTGGTATTCGCGGTTCACGGAAGAAGGCCGAGTTCGGAGAGACAGGAGCGCACCCGCCCCGCCCAGAGCCGATAGCCATCCGCGTTCATGTGCAAGCCATCCTGCGTGAAGATCGTGTGGTTCGGTCCCCCATCCGGCCGCAACATGGGTTGGAAAACATCGAGGAACCGGGCCTGCGGCCAGCGCGCCATCCGCGCACGGAGGAGTTCATTCGCGCGAAAGATTTTCGCGATATTCCAAAATCGCGCCGGGCTNGGCTTGATGGAAATGAANACGATNGGCACGGNGCCGAGCTNTCCCTCCACCGCCGCGGCNAAGGCGTCAAAAAAATCAGCCACCGCCTCGGGGCTTGCGCCGCTGTCGATGTCGTTGTCGCCTGCGTACAGCACAATAGCGCGCGGACGCACGGGGTAGACGAGCCGCTCCATCTCGCCCACGCATTCCCGCAACGTCGAGCCGCCAAAGCCCCGGTTCACCACCGGCAGGCCGGCAAAATCCGCGGCGAGCGAATCCCAAAAGCGGATGGACGAACTCCCGTAAAAAAGCACCGGCTCGGCGGGCAGCGGTGCGCGCGCCTCGGCCATTTGAAACGCGCGAAACTCTTCAAGAAACTGCGACATCGCGCAGAGAAAACCAGACGGCGGGAGTGAACGCAATTCGCGAGTGCGCGCACCGGACGTGATGGAAACCGACGACCGGCGTCCCGCTCCAGAAAGCGAACCGCACCACGGGGCGGGGCTAAAGCCCCGCGCGATCGCCCCGGCCCTGTCCGGCCCAGGCGAGCCCGACCGTGCTTCACCGGAGTTCCCGAGTGCCGGGCGCCATGCCTCCGGGCCTGTTTTCGGAGTCGCTTGTCCCGCGCGGCTCGGTTATCCAGAACGAGCCGTCCTCGCCCAACCCATGAAAATTTTTCTCACCCTCCTCTGCGCCTGCCTCTTCGCCGCCACCGGGCGGGCACAATTCTATGCTCCGGAAACGGAGTATCACGATGTCGCGCAGCGGCGGTTTCCCGTGGAGGCCGCCCGCGTCCTCGCGTGGCTCCGCAATGCGGGCGGGGCCAAAATCGCGGAGGTAACCTATCGCGTGGAGACCACGGCCAAACACGAAACGGTCTGGACCGTGGCGTGGCTCGATGCCGGCCAAGCCGTGTTGCGCACCACCACGGTGCGCTACCCGGAGGAAGCGCTGGCCGGCGGGGCCGCCTGGTATCACTCGGTGTGGCAGCAACTCGAAGGAAAGGATTGGACGGCCGGGCCCGGTCCCAAAGCGGAACTCGCCGCCCCCTACTGGGAGGGCGCCGGGAGTGCCGGGCTTTCGAGAATGAGCGGCTGCACGGCGGCGCTGAAGCAGCTCACCGTCACGCCGAAGATGGAACAGGCGCCGGAAGCGGCCAAGCTCGCGGGAACGCTGACGCAGGCGGCCCTGCCGGTGGTGGGCACTTCCGTAAGCCTGGATGGCTCCCTCCTTAGCCGGGCCGCCGCCTGGCTGTGCCGCGCGGAGGAGCGCAGTGGCGCGTCCTTTCCCGCCGGCTGGGGACCCATCCTGATGCTCGCCGGCCGCGAGGGGCTCGCGAAAGCCGCCTGGAAAGGCGGCACCGGCGCCGGCTTCACCCCGGTGGAACGCTTCTGGGACGTCTTCATCCGCTTCCCCTCCGCGAAGGAAGCACTCCCTTTTATCTCCACGCCGACGAACCGCCCATATGCCGGGCCGCTCTTCATCGCCTATGGAGACACCGACACCGCCTTCCTGACCCTCTTTGGCCAGATGGGAAAATCCATCGTGGGAGATAACCGATGGAATGATCTGCACGACTACGCCGTGGCGCAAAATGTGGGCGCCCAAAACACCTACCCGCTCGCCGCGCACGGGGCACCGGGGAGGAGTCTCGCGGCGTGGGTGCAAGTCCTCGGCGACCTCCCACCCGGGCCGGGCGATGCCCCGGGGGCCGCGGAGGCCGCCCGCCTGGTGAAGGATTTTGAAAAGGGAAAACACGACGTGAAGGCGCCCAGTCCCGAGCTCCTCGCCCTGCTGAACCGGGCGCTCACCGACAGCGCCGGTCCCCTGGCGCCCACCGCGGTACTGACCGCGCGCGACGTGCTCTGCTTCGGTTGGGAGCAAGGCGGGCAGCAGCTCGGCAACATGGCTGGCGCCACGCGGATGCTGGCCGGGCACTTCGAGGAGGGGAAGGCCCTGGCCAAGACCTGGGCGGGGGCCGTGGCCGGGTGGGATATTCTTTTTGGCGATCCGAAATTGGAACCCTTCCAACCGCTCGCGGACACGGGCCGGTACGAGTTCATCTCCAGCCCGCGTGTCGCCTCGGCCCTCATCGCGAAGCCTCCGCAGAGCTGGGGCTCCGATCCCGCCGCCTACTTCCGCCGCCGGTGGCTCAATGATGCGAGCCGGGGGCTGGAATACTTTTCCGCCCATGGCGACGACCCCACCCCGGCCCGGCAGATCCTCCGGCGGATGATCCGGGAAGGCGGGCAACGGAGCGCGGGTCACCTCCTGTCGCATGGGCTCTACAACCGGTCGGAATTCGAGATCCTCGTGGATCAGCTCGGCCTGCGGGAGGAACTTGCCACGGCGGTCCCTGCCAACCTGCAGAGCGCGGTCGACGCGGTCGAAAAGAAGTTCGCCGGGAGCGATGACACCTTCGCCCATGCCCAGGCGCTGGAGCGCCTCACGTGGGACACCGGCCTCGTGCTGGAGCCCGCGGAGACCTATCTGGAATACCTGCGCGCCAACGCGACCGTCTCCGCCAAGCGCTACTACGATCGGATCCACGGCTCCCTGGCCAATAAGTATGATCTGGAAGCGTTCCTCGGGCCGGCGAACTTCGCGGTGGCGCTCCTGGAGAATGACCCGGACCGCATGAAGCGCTGCGTCGAGGACTGTACCCCGACTTTCGTCAAATCCCTCGAAGTGGCCTACGCGCTCCAGCGGGACGATCTCGACGACGCCCGCAAGCACATGGAGGAACGGGTGCGCATGGGCGATCCCCGCGGAGTCTTCGCCAAGGTGCGCGACTACCTGGCGCTCGTGCCAGCCTTGAAGAATCCCGCCGACCCGAAGCACCGCGAAGCCGTCGAATCCTTCCCCGCGACGAACACCTATCTTTTCGTGCAATGGGTGCTCTACGCTCGGTCGGCCCTGTCCGAGGAAGAGGGGGTCAGATTCTTTGGGGGCGACCGCGCCGCGGACGCCGCCAAGCCCATGATCGCCGCCATCCAGAAGAAGTCCGACGCGTTCACCCAGGCCTGCCAATCAGTCCGGGTGAAGCCCGACGAAATGGGCGCGCTCTACGCCTGGCTGCACAACCGGGTCGCCGGGGTGAAGCCCCCCTCAGCCGAGCCCGACCTGATGCCCGAAAAACCCGTATTACTCTTGAAACAACTGCGCGATGCGGCGGCGATGAAATAGGCCCCGCGCGGTCCGGCGGCCTATCGCTGTGCGATGATGATCATGGCCTGCGCCGTGGTATCCTTGTCGGTGGGGTTCACCTCGGCCGTGGGAAACGTGATTTCATACTGCGCGCCATCCACCGTCACGTCCGTCGGTTGGTCGCGAACGACGGCGATCTTTTGCACCGGGGCCTTGGCCTCCTTGGTGCGAACCTCAAGCACGAGATGCTGGTCGTTCCCATCAACCAGGCGAAGGTCGAAGAGGTGGCGCTCATGCTCATCGCGCACGGGAAACGTGTCCCCCAGCCCCAGGTGCGCCATGGCCGCCACGTTCGTGGGCCCAAACATCCCCCGGTGGAGTGTGGTGCCCGACGCGCCATTCCCCGCGTCGGCAGCTTTCTTCACCGGCACAAAGCGCAGGCGAACGGCATGCTGGGCTGGTGGGGCTGCAGGTGGCGCGGCCTTGCCTGCGACCGCGGCGGGTGCCTGGTCCGCCTCGATGGCGCAACCAACGGGGACCGGGAGGAACGCGAACGCGAATGAAAGCGGGAGGAGCCAGGACCGGAATTTCATAGGGTGAGCGTGGCCGCGATCGGCCGCAGATTGTCAGTTTCGTGGATGGAAAATGTAAATCATTTGTGAGGGCTTCTGATGCTCTGCGATCCACGTGCCGGCCAGGGCTCGCGTCGAGACTCTTACCTCGCGGAGTAGTAGGCACGCCGCTCGACGGTGATGACCACGCGGCCCGTCCATCGATTAACCGATTTGAGCCGGGCCTCCAGCGAGGCGCCATCCGCGCTGGCAAAGGCTTCGCCGGCCCGGGCCATGTAGATCCGCGCAATCCCTCCCGACAAAACGGAAATCCGCACGCGGCCCGAGCCGTCTTTTGGCAGTAGGGAAAAATGCATGGTCGCATCCGTTCGGTGATACGGAGAGAGGACGACGTCCACCCATTCGGAATCTTGCATCCCACCGGAACGAATGGCGCATCCACTGAGAAACAGAACGAAAAGAGCCGTCAGGGTGATGTTGAAATTTCGCATATTCATTTGGCCTTGGGAATTTCGACCTTGGGCAGGGCGAGCGTGCCGCTCCAATCCATGATCGGGTGGTCTCCGGACTCCCGGGCCACCGTGAAGGTGCCGGAAAGATAGTAGGCGCCGGTCTGCGGAATTTTCCAAGCCGCGTCGCCGCCCAAATCCACGATCACTTTGTCGGCACCGGGGCGGTAGCCGAGCCCGGGAAAGCTGATCAGAAATTTAATCGTGCCAACGTAGGGCAGCAGGGTGGGTTTCCAGATCGGGGACATGCCATCGTAGGGTTCATTGGCCGTAGGCAGCGCTTTCCCATCCCGGTCGACGACCACAAATTTCACCTGCCCCGGGCTGAAGCGAATGCTCCGCTGGCCCGCCACGTCCTCGGTGTTTTGCAGTTCGATGAAGACACGGCAAAAAGGAGAGTCCGGCTTTTCAGAAGGCAGCACCAACAGTCGCGCCCGGAGCCCATGGTCGGGCTTCGACCACGTGTCGTCCTCGCCCACGGCGAAGAGTGGCGAAGCGGTGAGCAGCAGCAGCAAAAGGGGGAGTTTCATGAGGTCAGTGGTACACGACGGGCGGTCATAGTTCAAGGCCCGCCCGGCGTAGCGACCGCCGGGACGGAAAACGAAATGCGCCGCCTCGGCGACTCCGGCTTGCACTCCGCCCGGTGGTGGGCGAGACGGTGGGCCGAATGAAAAAACGGAAGGGTCCCGGCCCGGGTCCACGGAGCTCACCCAGCGCGCAGAAGCGCTCGAAGGAACGGCAGATCATCCTGCTGGACCAGGCGCCCTTGCGCGCCAAAGCCGCCAAGGATTGCACCCGCGAGATGGCGAAGCTGGAAAAGGCCAAGGCGGACTGGAAGCGCTACCAGAGCGAAGACCAAGCTGCGTTCGCCCGGTGGATGGCGTCCACGTTTGGCGCGGTGCTGAGCCGCTTGCGCGAAATCGAGACGGCCCTCCACGAGCGCGAGTTGCTCGTGCATGAAGTGGAGGACGAAATGTTTTTCAGCGGAGCGCGGAGCTATCGCGCCGCCTATGCGCGGGTGCAAAATCGAAAGAACAATCCGCCCCCACCCGAGCCCGAACCGCGCTGGGGGCCGCCGCCGCCGGACGCGGAGCGCCCACCCGGATGGGACGACCGAAAACCACACGACGCTCCCGATGACGACAGGGGNCCCAACGAATTTGAACTGGAGACGCTGTTCGAGGAATTCCTGCGGTCGTTCATGGGGCTGAATCCGGACCGCATGAGCGACCACCAGTATAACAAGATGTTCGCGGACTTTAAGGCGAGCCTGCTCGGGACCGGCGGCCCCAAGGCGAAGGCCTCTGCGCCGGAGCGCCCGCGACCGGCGGAGCCGCCCAAGCCGGAGCAGAGCCGCTTGAAAGAACTCTACCGCATCCTCGTGCGGCGGCTGCATCCCGACACCCGCGCAGAGGGCGACGTGGAAGTCGCCGCCATCTGGCACGAAGTGCAGGAGGCCTATCGGGACGGACATGTGGAGCGCCTCGAAACGCTGCTGGCGCTGACGGACCTGCAGGAAAACGCCACGGGCGAGCACACCACGCTGGCGCAGATGCGCGCCGTGCTCACCGAGCTGCGCCGCTCGTACCAGGCGCTGCAGCGCAACCTCCGCGCGGCGAAGGACAACCCGGCCTGGAACTTCAGCCAGACCAAAGACCACTCGGTGCTGGAGCGCCGCGTGGGCGGCGACCTGCGACGAAACCTCGCGACCTTTGAGCGGCGCCTCGCGGCGCTGGACGCGGAAATCGCGGGCTGGGCGGCTAGCCCCAAGACGGGAAAAATGAAAGCCTCGAAAGCGGCGAAGATCCCGCCGCCCCCACGCGCCGCAGACCAAATGGGCTTCCAGTTTTGAGCCGATCCCAAGGTGGTCGCTCCCCGCGCCTGGCCTAGCCGCGTTGGCGGAGGTGTTCCTCATCGTGGAGGCGGAGCCGTGCGGAGAGAATGGCGGCACGGCCGAGATAGCCGAGGATTCGGCGGGGCGCGCGGGGATCCACCACGGGGAGCCGGCCCACGTCGCGGCTCAGCATTTTGGTGAGGGCGTCGTGCAGCGTTTCATCGGGGTAGGTCACCACGAGGTCGGTCGCGCCGGCGTCAGTCACCAGCAGCCCGTCGGCATCACCCAGGCGGAGCGCGCGAACGATGTCGCCGCGCGTGATGATGCCCGCGAGCCCGCCATGTTCATCCACGATGAGGGTGCCCTGGCGGCTGGTGATCGCGGCATCGCCGCTCGCAATGCGGTCGGACAAGGCGCTCACCGTCATGCTCGCCGGAATGGTCGCTCCGACCGGCTGCATCACCTCGCGCACTCGCGCGAATTCGAACGGGTCGATGCTGTATTCGCGCGTGATGTGGTGGCCGCGCCGATCGAGCTTTTCCGTGAGGATGGATCGGCGCATCAACAGCACGGTGACGAGGAGGGCGAAGACCGAGCCGGTGAGGAGGGCGGGGAAGAGATTGAAATCGCGGGTGAGTTCCACGGCGAAGACCATGGCGGTGAGCGGCGAACGCATGGTACCGCCCATCATGGCCGCCATGCCCACCGTCGCCCATAGGCCCGGCGTGCCGACGGGAATCCACGGACTGACCAAGGCGCCGAGCGCCCCGCCCATGATGAGCAACGGCGCCAGCACGCCGCCGGAGGTACCGGAGCCCAGGGCCGTGGACCACACGAGCGCCTTCGCGACCATGAGGCCGAGCACGGCCGCGCCGACGAGTTCGCCGCGCAGGAGACTGTGGATGGTTTCGTAGCCCACACCGAACACGCGGGGCTCGATCACACCGCCCACGCCAATCACCACCGCGCCGAGGGCCGGCCACCACATCCAGTGGATGGGCAGCTTTTGAAAGAAGTCCTCCAGCGCATAGACGAGCTGCGTGAGCAGGCCCGAGCCGAGGCCGGCCAGGAGGCCGACGAGGGCCGCGAAGATGAGGCCCGTGCCCGTGAGCGGGGCGTGCTCCGGCACCGGAAAAATGGGGCCGGCCCCGAGCAACGGCACGCGCAGCACCGAGGCCACGAGCGCGGCGACCGCCACGGGGATGAAGCTCCGCGGCTTCCACTCGAAGAGGAGCAACTCCACGGCCAGCAGGACGGCGGCAACCGGCGTGGCAAAAACAGCGGCCATGCCCGCCGCCGCCCCGGCCACGAGAAGCGTCTTGCGCTCGGCGGCACTGAGGTGAAAGCGCTGCGCAAAGAGCGAGCCGAACGCGCCGCCGGTCATGATAATCGGCCCCTCCGCGCCGAACGGACCACCGGTGCCNATCGAGATGGCCGCGGAAATCGGNTTGAGCANNGCCACCTTGAGCGAGATGCGGCTGCGCCCAAGCAGGATGGCCTCCAGCGCCTCCGGAATGCCGTGCCCGCGAATCTTCTCCGAGCCGTACCGTGCCATGAATCCAATCATCAGCGCGCCGACCACAGGGACGGCGATGACCCAATAGCCCAAGTGGTGCGCCTGCGGCAGCGCGGGGTTCGCAGACCATTGGTGGAAGAAGGCCAGGTTCGTAATCGTCGCGATGAGCCAGAGCAGCGCGGCGGCCACGAGGGTGCTGATGCCCGCGATGATCACCGCCATGCCGGAGAGCAGGAGCACCCGGCGGTTCGTGCGAAAATCCGCGAGGCGCAGGCCGGTGGTTTCCGCAGTTCCTTCGTCGTGGGCCAGCCCGGGGCTGGTCGGTGTAGCCGTCGTCATGGGGCGGGCAGATATATCGTATTACGATATTTGTCAAACAAAGCCTCGCGCCGCGCGGTCTCCCCGGGGAATAGTGCGGGCGCATGGCTGGCTCCCGAAAGCTCACGAAATCCCAGTACGAGGCGCTCGCGGCGTTTCGCTATTCCTTGCGGCAATTCCTGCATTTCAGCGAAGAGGCGGCGCACGACGCGGGCCTCACGCCGCAGCAGCACCAGGCGCTGCTCGCCATCAAGGGCTTTCCCGGGCGCGACCGCGTGACGGTCGGCGAACTCGCCGAGCGGCTGCAGGTCGCTCATCACAGCGCCGTGGGCCTGGTGGATCGGCTCGCGGCCGAGTATTGGGTGGTGCGCGAAAATTCCGAAACCGATCGGCGCCAGGTCTTCATCGCCCTCGCGAAGCGCGGCGAGCAGGTTTTGGAAACGCTCTCGGCCACCCACCGCGAGCAGCTCCGCCGGATGGGGCCGGAGTTGCGGGCCATGCTGGAGCGGCTCGGCACCGGGGAAGAATAAGAGACGATCGTGCCGGGACAGATCCCGCATCTCCCCCACCCCTTTCGCCTTGCAACTCCGTCCCCTTCGCTCATAGCGGGCGGACGTATGCCGACTCCCCTCTCCTCTCTTCGCGGCGGGCTCGCGGGCCTGCTCTTCCTCTTGGCCGCCCAGTCCGTCGCAACGGCGGCGGATGACCCGGCCCGGCTCGCGCGCATCCGCGCCGCCAAGATGCCGGCCATCACCGAACCCGTGATGTTCAACACCCCGGCCGCCGACGCCATTCTTGCCGCGCTGGAAATTTTCCCGCCCGACAACCCGTGGAACCAATTGGTCACGAGCTGGCCGGTGGCGGAAAACTCGCGTGCCATCGTGGCCAGCATCGGCGACGCCAAGCCGCTGCGCGCCAATACCGACATGGCCTTCATCCTCGTGCCGCCCGGCCAGCCGCTCGTGGAGGTGAAGCTTACCGCGTATCCCGACGAGTCGGACCCCGGCCCCTACCCCGTGCCGCCGAACACGCCCATCGAAGGCTGGCCCGCCGACTACCTGCGCAACCCGAAGACCCACGACCAGACACTCGCCGACGTGCAGCAGGACAAATTGAAACTCGGCGGCGACCGCCACGCCATCATTGTGGATCCCGCCCGGCGCCTGCTCTACGAATTCTGGACTACCTCCCGCACCCCCACGGGCTGGGCCGCCTCCTGCGCCGCGAAGTTTGATCTGAAATCCAACGCGCTCCGGCCCCAAGGCTGGACGTCCAGCGACGCCGCCGGGCTGCCCATTTTCCCGGCCATCGTGCGCTACGACGAAATCGCGCGCGGCTCCATCGACCACGCCCTGCGCGTCACCGTCCGCAAATCGCGCAAAGCCTACGTCGCCCCGGCCACGCACTTCGCCAGCCGGCTCGCCGACCCGAACCTCCCCCGCATGGGCGAGCGCCTCCGCCTCCGCCCGGATTTCGACATCTCCAAATTCACCCCGCCCGCCCAGGTCATCCTCACCGCCCTCAAACGCTACGGCATGCTCGTCGCCGACAACGGCATCGAATGGGCCGTCTCCGTGGCCCCCGACGAACGCATCGCCCCCCTCGGCGAGGAACTCCGCCGGGTGAAGGGGAGCGACTTCGAGGTGGTGGTGGCGCCGAAATAGAGGCGCGCCGATGTCCCCAATCGGCC
>FJVU01000484.1_pt1 | contig 11678 bp, 9 predicted proteins | sample 1011831 | NCBI WGS metagenome assembly FJVU01 (sample SAMEA3912450, study PRJEB9761) | metagenome | biome: forest; material: soil | place: USA | collected 2011-06-22 | depth 0.1 m
CAGGCGGCGCCGCGCCTGCCCTGCGGGCTGCCTCCGGCAGGCTTTCTCGCTCCGCTCGAATGCCACCGCACTCCAAGTGCGCGCTCAAAAGACTTCGGGAGTGCCCTCGTTCATGACCACGATGCGCTCCAGCAGGCCATTGCCGCGGGCGCAATCGTGGAGCCGGCGGAGCGGTTCATCGATCGGCTCATTGCTGAGCCGGAAGGTGCCGTAGTGCATGGGCACCATGGTGCGCGCGCCGAGATCGAGAAAGGCCGTGAGCGCCTGCTCGGGATTCATGTGGACTTCGCGGCCCGTGGGCGCGTCGTACGCACCGATCGGCAGGAGCGCGACGTCGATATCGAAGCGCCGGCCAATCTCCTTGAAGCCCGGAAAGTAGGCGGTGTCCCCGCAGTGATAAATGGTCCGGCCCGCCGCCTGGATGATAAAGCCGCCGAAGCCGCGGTGCGAATCGTGCAACACCCGCGCGCCCCAGTGGTGGCAGGGCGTCATCGTCACGCGCAGCGCGCCGTGCTTGTGCGTCTCCCAATAGCCGAGTTCGTGGACGCTGCGAAAACCAAGGTCGTGGACCAGGTTGCCCACATCAAAGGGCACGACGATGGGTTGGTCCGCGGCCACCTTGCGCAGGGTCCGCCGGTCGAGGTGATCGAAATGCGCGTGGGTGACGAGCACCAGATCGATGGCGGGCAGGTGCGCGAGCTTCACGCCGGGATGCTTGAGCCGCTTGATGACCTTCAGCCAGCGCGCCCAGTTGGGATCGATGAGCAGATTGTGCCCGTCAAATTGCAGGAGGAACGACGCGTGGCCAATCCACGTCACGCCCACTTTGCCCGCGGGAATCTCCGGAAACTCCGGTGCGGCCTCGCGGCCGCGGCGGGGCGTGAAGAGCGAGGGCAGCCACACCCCGGCGATGTAGTTTTGCATGCGCCAGCCTTTGCCCTTCTCGCGCAACGCCACCTTGCGCGCCCCGGCCTCGACGTGGGTATCGGGGTGCGCGGCGCCATTTACGGACTTGGAGATGACCGCCTTCGGGGGCTTTTTTCGGAAGAGTTCAGGCACGGCGCGCCATCGTACGTCGGATGGCGCGGCGGGCAAGTGCCGAGGTGAAAAAATGTGAAGCGACGGAGGAGAGGAGGTCGGGTCCTTCCGAGGTTGTTCGCCACGAGAAGCGGGGTTGCGCGGGATACTCGGGCGAGAACGATGGGACGGCTGCAAAAGAAACGCGGTGCGCACCGTGAGGCGCGCACCGCGTGAAAAGGAACACTGCGGAAGACTACGTCGGCGGCTTCTCGCCCCCGCCTTCGCCGTCGCCGCCTTCGCCGTCGCCGCCCTGGTCGGTGGGTTTCGCCTTTGGCGGTGGTGGCGGCGGGAGTTGGCGAATCGTCACGTCGGTGACGGTCGTCGTCGTCGTGCTGCCCATGGGCTCGGGCGCGGAGTTTCCAGTCTGGATGCGGTGCGAGCGGATGACCATCTCGTCCATGCGATCATGCAGCGTGCGCGGCTTGGCGCGATGGAAGACTTCACTGGCGCCCTCGAAGGGGTTTTTGCCCTGGAAGAGATTGCCGATGTCGAAGGGCAGGCTCACCTTTACTTCGCCGACCCAGTTGCCGCCGACGAGTTCCGCGTCTTCCCAGTATTCGACGCCGAGCGTGATGCCCTCGGTCACGCGCGCCTCGGCGCGAGCCTTGAAGCCGGAAAAATCGCCGCCCTTCGGGTTGTCGTAGCTGTAGCAGCCGGCGAAGATTCGAAGCTCCAGATATTTTTCCAAACCCGGGACAAGGAAGCCAACCTCGGCGTTCCAGCCCTCGATCGCTTGCTCGAAGACGCCGAAGGTATTCGCCGTATTCGTGTTCCGCACCCCTTGCTTCACGAAACCGTTGTTATTGAATTGCGGCCCGACGGCGCGGTTGCCCTGGTTCACCGTGAACGTGCGCACGAGGTGGCGGTCGTCTTCCGGGAGGTAGTAGTTGAACCGCGCGTCCACCCAGTGCGTCAGGATTTCAGCGCCGAGGCCCAATTGGTTAAAGCCATTGCCCTCCTCGCTCTCGATGTGATCGTAGTAGACGTTGCCGCCAATGATGATGCCGGGGTCTTCGAAGAGGTGGCGGAAACCGAGGCCCACGCTGTAGAGCTGCTGGTCGTCGTCGCCGAAGGTGCCGCGCACGTTTAGGAAGAGCGCGTTGGTTTCGTTGTGGTAGAGGCCGGAGAGCAAATCCACAAAGGCGCTCTGCAGTTCGCGGGAGGATTTTACGCCAAACGTTAGTTCCCCGAACGAATCGGTTTCCGCCATGGGAACGGTCATCTTGCTGGCGGCAACACCAGCGAAGGAAGAGGCGCCAGAGGCCAGCAAGGTCGTCGCAACCGCGACGACCAAAGGGTGTAATGACGATTTCATACAGTCTGCGTGTAGCAATTACCGACAGTGCTGTCACTGATGAAATATTGCCGGATTGTAAGATTTCGTGAATTGAGGCTCGGTCGACGCGGATTGTGGAGACTGCCGAGGTACCGCAGATGGCGCGATGGCGCCGATGAAAAGTGGCGGGAGCGCTGAGGTGGCGAGAGCAAGGCGATGGGCGCTTCCAACGGTAAATTGTGAGGAACGCGCGTTACGCGCTGGGCGCTTTGAAGAGCCGATTCAGAAGATCGGCATTGCTGAGCGCCTCCGCGCTCACCCTGCGGGCTGCCTTCGGCAGGCTATCTCGTTCCACTCGATTCCCAGGGGCGGCGCTCCGGCTCGGAAACGCGCTTTGAACCCCGCCCGGGTCAGTTCAAATGAATCGCTCTCCGGAAGGGAGAGGGTGGGCGATATTTGTGGATTTCGCAATTCCCACAGGTTCGCCATCGATTCCATCTTGGACATCGGCGGAATTGCGGTAGGAGTGTGCATTCCATGACCGCCACTTCTCCCAGCGCGGCCGCTCATGCCGCCGCGCACAAGCTGTTTTCCCTGCGCCGTACCATGGCTATCGCGGGTAATACCTTCCGCGATCTCGTCCGGCAGAAGGTCTTTTATTTCATGCTCGTTTTTGCGGCCATCATCATCGGGCTGTCGTTGGTGCTGGTGCAGATGAGCTTTCGTGGCGGATTGCAGGCGGTGATGGACGTGTCGCTCGGGGCGATCTCCGTGTTCACGATGCTGCTGGCGGTGCTTTCCACGGCAGTTCTGCTGCCGCGCGACATCGAGGAGCGGACGCTCTACCCGATTCTGGCCAAGCCGGTCTCCCGGTTTGAATACCTGCTCGGCAAGCTGCTGGGGGTGGGCTTCATGCTGTTCGTTGCCACGGCGCTGATGACCGTCGTCTTTGCCGGCGTCCTCTATTATTGGCAGAGCAAGGAAATCAGCAACATCCTCGCCACGACCGACGTGGAGCGCGCCCCACAGTATATTGAGAAACTCAAGGAGAGCACGTTTACCTTCACGCTCTTTGGCGGCATTGGGGTACTGCTGCTCCGGGCGCTGGTGTGCGCGGCGCTCACGCTGATGATCTCGACGTTTGCCACCTCGTGGCTCTTCACGGTAGTGGCGTCGTTCATGGCGATTTTGGTCGGCCATCTGGTGCCCATCGCGCGCAACGTCTGGCTGGAGCCCGCGCAGTACGGCATCGAGGTTTCCTGGTATGTGAACGCCTTTCTACGGGTGGTCATTCTCTTTCCCGATATGCAGGTCTTCAACCTGACGGACTCCATTGCCGTCGGGCATCCGGTGGCAGGCAGCGAATTTCTCGCGGCCTCCGGCATGGGCGCGGGCTACCTCTTGATCTACGTCCTCGTGGCGTGGCTGTTTTTTGCCTGGAAGGAACTATGAAAGGACGCCTCCTCGGAATCATCGTGCTCATCGTGTGGGGTCTGGCGAAGACTCCGCTGGAGACCAACCTCGCGCGCGAGCGGATGCATGAGCAATTTGGTGAGTTCAAGCTCGCGAGCAATGTGCGCGAGCAGCTCGGGCAGGCGGGCTTGCTGGCCGTCTTCGGCGGGCTCCGCGCGGCCATGGCGGACCTGATTTACATCGGCGCCTTCATGGCCTGGGAGAAGGCGGACTACGGCGTGGTGAAGGTGCGGTTCGACGTCTGCACCGCACTGCAGCCGCGCTGCGAACTGTATTGGGACATGGCCGCGTGGCACATGGCGTGGAACGGCGCGGCCTACGTGGAAATGCGCGACAAGACGATTACCGATCCGATGGAACGGGACCGGGAAATTCACCGGTACTGGAAGCTCGGAGAGGAATATCTCCTGCGTGGCATCCAGAATAATCCCGACAGTTGGACCCTCTACGAGCGGCTCGGGGCCATCTACCGGGATAAATTTCATGACAACTACAAGGCCGCGCTGGCCTATGCCGAAGCGGACAAGCGGCCGGGCCGGCTGGACTACGTGCACCGCTTCGCGGCGACCTTTTTGGCGGACGCGCCGGGGCACGAGCGGGAGGCCTACGAAAAATTATTGGCCCTCTATAATGAGGGAAAAGCACAGCAATTAAAGGTGGTGCTCCAGAAACTTCAGCTCATGGAGCGAAAATTAGGAATTCCCAACGAGCAGCGGGTCTATATACCACCAGAAGAACGGCTCCCGCCCGAGTAACCCATGCGCATCGCAATTTTCGGAGATATTCATTCCAACCTCGAAGCCCTGCAAGCAGTGCTGGCAGACGCGCAGGCAAATCACTGTACGCACTACGTCTGCCTCGGTGACATTGTCGGCTACAACGCCAGCCCCAAAGAATGCCTCGACATCGTCCGGGCCATGGAGTGCCCGGTGGTGAAAGGCAATCACGACGAGCTCGCGTGCATGGACATCAATCCGCACAACGTCTCGCCACTGGCCAACGAAGGCATTGATTTCACGCGCGCCCGGCTGGAACCGAACGATTTCGCCTGGCTGAATTCGTTGAAATTCGTGCGGCAGGTCCGCGATTTCACCATCGTGCATGCCACGCTGGATACGCCCCACAAATGGGGCTACGTGCTCAACCAGCTGGATGCCGGGGCCAGCTTCAGCTACCAGCACACGCAGCTCTGTTTCTTTGGCCACACCCACGTGCCGCGGGCCTATGTGCGCGATCACCACGTGCGGACGTTCGATAGCTGGCAGACCATCCTGCTGGAGCCCGGCAAAAAATATTTCGTGAACGTCGGCAGCGTGGGCCAGCCCCGCGATGGCGACTGGCGCCCCGCCTACGTGGTGTATCACGTGGAAGAGCGCTACGTGGAATTGCGCCGGGTCGACTACGACATCACCCAGGCGCAGCAAAAGATCATCGACAGCGGCCTGCCGCCGCGGCTGGCGAGCCGCCTCGCGGAAGGACGGTAGACGGCGGAAGCGAGGCCTGCGGAAGCCTTCCGGCGGGCTATTTCTTCTTTTCGATTTCTTCCCAAACGCGATCGGTCTCGTCCGGAGTCGCCAATCGCGCGGCGACGAACTTGATGGGCAGCGGATTGGGTTCCGCCACCCAAATCTCGTAAATATCGTCAATCAAACGGGTGGCTTCCAGTTTCGGATAGTTCTTCCGAATCCACCGCAAATCCTCATAGCTCAGGTGCAGGCGGACGATGGATATTTTTACCCACTCCTCGTCGCCCCGGGCGCTCGCGGTGAAGGGAGATCCGCCCGCGGACGCCCCCACCATCAGGAGCAGCGCCAGAAGTCGTTTCATCTCAAACTTGGTTCAATGAGGCTTCGCGACCGTCCGGCTGCCCCGTCTCACTTGATGCCCGGCTTGAACGTCTTCGAAGTGCCGCTGACCGGCTCAATCTGCCACGTGAAAAAGTCTGGCGGAGGAACGGTGTCACCGGAGGTGCGCTGCAGGTCATTGAGGGCATGCACTGTGATGAAGTAGCGGCCGTTCGCCGTGGGCGTGCCCGCCACGCCCGTGGGGGGCAGATCGGTGCTCCCGTCCGGCAGGAACCGGAACCACGCATAGTCGTACTTTTGCCCCACTCCGCGCGGCAATTCGGGGTTCACGTCTTTGCGGAAGGAGGGACTGGTACTAAGGACGATGCGATTGAGGGAAGTGCTCAGCAGGGAGGAGAGGGTGCCGACTCCGCTCGGCCCGGAGTTCATGATAATCGTGTCCGGAAGACGCTGATATTTGCCCGCGGGAATGATGATTCCGGTGTCATTAATCTCGAAAAACTGAAAGGCGCGAAACTGGCCGGTGGACGGGTCGGTGTTCTTTTCCCCCGGTTGCTCCGGATCGCCGAAGCGGTAAAAGCGCACCTCGACGATGCGATTTTTGCTGATGGAGTATTGCCGGGCNAGGCTCAGCGTGTCGGTGAGCTGGCTGGCCGCCTGGTTCAAGGAGGANCCNCGCAGGACGCCCTGCAGCGCCGGGACGCCAAAGCCGGCGATAATCCCAATAATGGCGACGACAATGAGGAGTTCGACGAGCGAAAATGCGGAGCGGCGGCGGTTCATGGTTGGGATTGGATCGGAGGGAAGAATGCGCAATGGAAACTAAATGTCTAGTCCGAGCTTTCGGGGAATGTAATTACATTGCAGTTACAGGCAAGGCTCAAATTTGATGTCTAGGGAAAAGCATTTCGCGAAGCGCTTGTTTATAATGAGGGTGAGGACGAAGACGCCCGCCCGCCACGGGCGGAAGGCCGCCGTGGTGGGCCAAGTTTTTGCCGGGCGCGATCCCTTGCCGGGTTTTGCAGGGTCGGTTGGATTGAGGATTCGTCATCCACGGGAGGCCATCGCACACTTGCCAGCGATTCGCCGGGCAGCCAGCCTTTCGCCTGTGCATCCCGCTCACGAACGCACTACCGCCGAATTCGCCACCACGCGATGGAGCATGGTCGTCGCGGCGCGTGGCAATGATACTGCGGAAAGCCACGCCGCGCTGTCCTGGCTGTGCGAGCAGTATTGGTTTCCGTTGTACACCCTCGCGCGGAGCCGGGGTGCGAGTCCGCATGACGCGCAGGATTTGGTGCAGGGCTTTTTTGAGCACATTCTCTCCACCCAGTTTCTGGGTTCGGCGGAGGCGGGCCGCTGTCAGTTCCGGGCCTTCTTGCTCGTCAGTTTTCAAAACTGGACGGTCTCGGAGCAGGTCAAACAGAATCGCCAGAAGCGGGGCGGGGGAGTCGCGCACATCTCGATTGAAAGCACCGCCGAGATGCGGTTTCAGCAAGAGTTTTCCGATCGGCGGCCGCCCGAGCACCACTACGATCGGGCGTGGGCGCTCACGTTATTGGATCGGGTTTTCAGCGCCCTGCGCGAGGAGTGCGAGAGCGGGTCCCGCGCCGGGCGGTTCGATCTGCTGAAGCCCTTACTCGTGGGGGAACGCGGAGAGGCTTCCTTGGAGGCCATCGCGGAACGGCTCGTGATGCCGCTGAGTTCGGTGCGGGTGATCCTGCACCGGCTGCGCGTCCGGTTTCGCGAATTGCTCACGAGCGAGATTCGGCAGACGGTGGAGTCCGAAAGCGATGTGCGGGAGGAACTGGTCTATTTGTTCGCGGCGTTGGGCCGGTAGGGCGGAGCTGGACCACGCGGCACGGGTGAGGCATGAGGGGAAGTGCGGAGAGGAATTTGTTCGCGGAGGATTCGAGCCGCCAACGAAGTGAGGGCCGTTCCCGTGTCCGCGGCAAGTCCCGCCGCCGCGAGATGATTGCGTGGCCGGGCTTGCACACCCGTGTCGGACACCTATGCTCCGCTTCCGATCCCACCTGCGATGTCGGAGAAAACTAAACATCCATGCCCCGTGTGTTCGTCCCTCCTGTCGCCGGGCGCGACGTGCCCCAAGTGCTTGTTTGGGGAGGTGCTGGAGCAACTGGACTCCGGGGTGCGCCCGTCCGGCCGCTCGGTGGCGGGCGGTGGGAACCCTCGGACGGTGGGCGAGTATGAGCTGATCGAAGAGCTGGGGCGTGGCGGGATGGGGATCGTGTGGCGCGCCCGGCAACGACGGCTGAACCGGGAGGTGGCGCTGAAGCTGGTGCGGGAGGGCTGCCTCCCCGGGGAGGCAGCGGCCAAGCGCTTCCGCCGCGAAGCGGAGGCGGCGGCGGCGATTCAGCATCCCCACATTGTCACCATCCACGAAGTCGGCGAGGCCGACGACCAGCTCTATTTGATCATGGAGTTGGTGCCCGGCGGGTCGCTGGCGGATTGGATGAAGCGGGTGGCCTTTTCGGCGCACGATGCGGCGCAGCTCGTCGCCAAGGTGGCGCGGGCGGTGCACCATGCGCACCAGCAGGGGGTTCTCCACCGCGATTTGAAACCCGCGAACATCCTGCTGGATGGCGTGGGCGAACCGCGGGTGTGCGACTTTGGCCTCGCCCGTTTAATCGAGGATACCAGCACCCTGACGATGACCGGAGAGGTGCTGGGCACCCCGGCCTACCTTTCGCCGGAGCAGGCGAGCGGGACGCGCACCATCACGTGCGCCAGCGATACCTACAGCCTCGGGGCCATCCTCTACGAAATGCTTTCTGGCCGGCCGCCCTTTGCGGCCAGCTCGCTGCCCGCGCTGCTGCGGGCGGTGGCCGAGGACGATCCGCAGCGGCCCATCTCCCGGGTGTCCGGCCGGCGGGTCCCGGTGGATCTCTCCACCATCTGCCTGAAGTGCCTGGAGAAGGAACCGCATGCGCGTTATAGCAGCGCCCTCGCGCTGGCGGAGGATTTGGAGCGATGGATTCGCGGAGAGCCCATTCATGCGCGGCCTGTCGCCCGCGTGGAGCGGGTTTGGAAATGGGCGCGCCGGAAACCGCTGCTGGCGGGGCTCTGGCTGAGCGTCACCCTGCTGACCGTGGGCGTGGCGATCGTTTCCACCGTGATGACGTTCCGGCTGCGGCGTGAAAAGCAGGCAGTGGCCGTCGCGGCCGAACGCACGCAGCATGCCCTGGCGCGCTCGCTGTCGGACAGCGCCCAGCGGTACTTCAGCGCCAATGACTGGCTGCGGGCGCTGCCCGGCCTGGCCAAGGCGATTGAGATTGAGACGGGCGATGCCCGGCTCGATGAAGCAAACCGGATTCGTTTTGGCGTCATCCGCCGGATCTCTCCCAAGCTGGCTCTGTTCGCGGGAGGCGAGCCCGTCGCCCGGAGCGATAGCACCATGGATGGTTCCAGGATCCTGCTCGTGTTTCAGCACCACGCCGAGGTGCGGGACACCGTCACCGGCCACCTGATTGGCAAACCGTTTCCCTCCGAGAAAGAAATTTCCGGCGCGGCCTTTGACACCAAGCGGGGGAATTGGGTGGCCCTCGAAATGAATAAGGAGTGCCTTGTGTGGGAGCCGGAATCCGGCGCCACGATGCCCGCGGGCACCGGCATCCTCTACTCATCGCCCGAGGGCGCGCAGTACAATGGTTCCCAGTTCATCATCCACGACGGGGTCTATGCCGAGGTGCGTTCGCGGCTCACCGGGGATCGCGTGAGCCAGCCTCTGAAGCACCAGGCGCGGGTGACTTGGGCCGTGGTTTTGTCGGGAATGAACCGCGCGCTGACCAGCGATGCGGACGGCCAGCTTTACCTTTGGGATACGGACACCAGCGCTTTGGTCGGCGACCCGTTCCATCCCCCGGGNACGACCAAGAACCTCTCGTTTGATGCNTTCGATCCCATTTCCAAAATGGCGGTGCTGCATGCGAGCCGGTATGCCTACATGCTGAACTGCGAGACCGGTGGGATCCGGCAGCTGCTCGGCCCCGATCGGATCATCAAGGCGGCGGCGGACGCGGACAACGGAGATGAGATTGATGCGCCGGGCGAGGAGCCGGCTCCGGTCACGGGTCTCGACGGCAAGCAGGACGGGGTCATCCGCATCCGCGAGTTGCCGCAATCTTTCGGGTTGGTGCGTCTCGGATCGAAGGACAAATGGATGTTCCTCACCCGCAATAACGAGGGCGCCTTGATCCGCGACTTGGAGACCGGCAATACCCTCTTTGCCGCCAATCACGGGGCGCTCGGCTTTCGCGGGGACTTCTCCAGTGGCGGCTCCACGCTGGCGACGCAGAGCTGGAACGGCTCCACCCGCGTCTGGAAAGCGGACTCGGGGCGCGCCCTCTCGCCGCTCCTGTGGCAGGCGGCCACCCCTGGCAGTTGCAAGGTGGATCCCTTTGCGCGGTGGGTGCTCACGCAAGGCGATGAACCGGCCGCCAAAGTTTGGCAACTCGCTGAAAACGATGGCTCCCGGCAACTGCCCTATGCGACCAAAAAGACGGCGGGGCTGTGGTTTGCCGGAGTGCCGGAACGGCTCTTTTTGGCCGAGCAAAGCGGCGCGGTCGCCGTGTGGGAGACCGCGGGGGAACCGCGGCGGACTTCCGGGATCACGCATCCCGAGAAGCTGAAATGGTGCGGGCCCGCCGCCGGCGGCACGCGTATTTTCACCGCCGGCAACAAGCAGGCGATCTTGTGGGACTCGGCCACGGGCGAGCCGCACGGCCACGAGTTTCGCTACGACGAACCGCCGATCTTTGCCATCGCCGACCCCTTCTCGGAGCGCCTGGCCATTGTCGAAAAGGATGGGTTGGTCCGCGTGTGGGACCCGATCGCGGGGCGGGAAACGAAGTTCCCCGCGGGGGCCAATACGGTGCAGTTTGGGCGGAATGGGCGNGTGCTGCTCACCATTGGCGACAAGACCGTGCGCACTTGGGATTTGCAAACCGGGCAGCCGCTTTCGGAGCCCATGGCGGAACCGCCGGAAGAAACCCGCGACGGTTCCCCCTCCGCGATTTTGAGCCCGGATGGTTCGCGCGTGCTGCAGTGGGATGGGCGGGGAGAGCGGCACTCCAAATCCGGCGCCCACAGTGCCCGGGTCTGGGACAGCGCCACCGGAAAGTTGATCTGTTCCCTGACCCCGCATTGGCTGGGCATTGAATCCGCCGCCTTCAGCCCCGACGGCACCAAGGTGATTACCGGCGGCGGAGACTATGTCCTCCGGTTGTGCGACGCCTCGACCGGGCAGGAACTCGTGCCGCCGATGCACCATCCCCAAAAAGTGGATCAGTGCGGATTCAGCGCCGACGGCCTGCTGATTTGGACGACTTCGGGCAACGATGTGACGGTGTGGGAATCGATCGCCGGCGAACAAGTCACGCCCCGCCTTCGCCATCCGCGGATTCCGTCATTTGTGGTGGGGAGTGCCGACGGGCGGCACCTGGCGGTGATCGGCGTCAAGGAAGAGGTCCGCCTGTGGGACTTGCAGCCCGAGGCCGCGCCGACCCCGGCCCTGCACCAAATCGCGCGGACGTTGAGCGCGCATGCCATCGTCCCGGGCTCCAGTGCCTTGCGCCCCTTGCAGCCGGAGGAGGCGCGGAGTGCATGGGAGGCCAGCCGTGGTCTGCTCGGCAGTTGGCCGGATAAATAGGCCGCGCGTGTACCTTTTGCCGCTGCCCAGCCCGCCTTCCTTCTCCTACTCTTAGCCACTCCAACATGATCAACGACATCGAGCGCACGCTCTTTCACGAACAAACCATCCTGAGCCGGCTCGATGAACTCGCCAGCCAGATCACGCACGACTACGAGGGCAAGGAGCTCACCGTGGTGGCCGTGCTCAATGGCAGCATCTTTTTCATGGCCGACCTGCTGCGGCGCATGCAGCTCCCGTTGCGGCTCGATTGCCTCAGCGTCTCCAGCTACCACGGCGGCACGGCGAGCACGGGAGTGGTCACGTTTGACCAGACGTCGCTCCCCGAGGTGAGTGGCCGGCATGTCCTGATTCTCGACGACATCCTCGACACCGG
>FJVU01000392.1_pt1 | contig 11650 bp, 5 predicted proteins | sample 1011831 | NCBI WGS metagenome assembly FJVU01 (sample SAMEA3912450, study PRJEB9761) | metagenome | biome: forest; material: soil | place: USA | collected 2011-06-22 | depth 0.1 m
TCGAGCAGCGTCACGCGGACGGGATAATTTTTCAGCGCCTTTGCCGCCTGGAGGCCGCCGAAGCCTCCCCCAATGATGACGACTCGTGGCAGATTTTTGTGATGAACCTTCATAGCGTGTGAAATCCTATCGCGTCGGCAACCACCAGTGTGCTCATGGCTCCAACGGATACTTTTTCAGGCCGGTGCGTTGAAGGAAAATCCGCGCGAGATAGGTCGGAACAATGACCCCGTAGCGCTTCCAGAGCCGTTTCGGATCGCTGCACAGGCGGTGAAACCACTGCAGTCCGTTCCGCTTCATCCAGGCGGGGGCTTCCTTCATCCGGCCGGTGTGAAAATCAAACGCGGCGCCCACGCCAAACATCACGGTGGTCTCCAACCGGGGCAGATACTCGGCCATGAAGCGCTCCTGCTTGGGCGTGCTCAGGCCCACCCAGAAAAGGTCGGGCTTTTTCTCCGCCACGTCCGCGGCGAGCGCGCGCTGCTCCTCTTCGTTCAGCGCACGAAACGGCGGGCAGTACGTGCCGACCACGCGGACGCCGGGAAAACGTTGCTCCATGGCGGCCTTCAGCGCGTCGGCCACGCCGGGCGCCCCGCCGTAAAAGTAATGGGTATACGAGCCATCCTTCGTGGCCTCCATGATGCGGAGCATGAGGTCCGGCCCATAGACGCGGTCCACCCATTTCCCAATCGCCCGGCGCCCCTCCCAGACCAGCGGCATACCGTCGCAGGTGTTGAGGAACGCCCCATTCAGGATGCGGCGGAGTTCCGGATCGCGGCGCGACTCGCTGACGCCATGCACGCCGGTCACGCACACGTAGCCCTTGCGCCGCTCGGCGCAGGCCTCCAGGACCGCGCGGGTCGCGATATCGAGGTTCATCGCACTCATCGCGACGCCCAGGACGTTGAATTTTTGAATCTCCATGCCGAACCCACGACTGGAAACATTTGGAGCGCGGGATTCAACCTTGAACGAACGTAAGGCGTAGATTTGAGGCACGCGATACGTTCCGGAGAGGCGTTGGCCTGGTCGTGGCCGTTGGCCACTTGGAAAGAACGCCCCAGCAACGCAGGCGCCCCCGTCCGCGGTTAGCCCGGGCTAACCGCACAACCCTCTCGGCGGGCATCCACTCGCCCCTCCTTTCAAAATAATTCCAACTGCGCCCGCGGCACGCGGAAATGCTCCGTGCTCAGCTCGCGGGTGGTCAGGCGGACGCCCGTCTCCGCGTCGTCGTGCCGCGGAGCCAGCCCTGCCCGCCGCGCCGCCACTTGAAAAAACTGCGAAAGCTGCTCCGCCGCCGGCCCGCTCCCCCGCATGCGCTCGCCAAACCCCGGCCGATAGAGTGCCCCGCCCCGCAGTTCCCGGATGCGCCCCAGCACCTTCTCCTTTTCCCCCGGGCGATGACGCTCGAGCCACTCGATAAAAATCGGTTCCACCGCCAGCGGAAGCCGCACCAGCGTGTAGCCCGCCGCATCGGCGCCCGCCTCCGCCGCCGCGGCGAGCAGCGCCGGAATCTCGTGATCATTCAGCCCGGGAATGATCGGCGCCGTCAGCACCCGCACCGGCACTCCGGCCGCCCGGAGTTCCCGAATGGCCGCCAGCCTCCGGTTCGGCGTGCTCGCCCGGGGCTCCAGCGTCTTCGCCAGTTCCGGGTCGAGCGTCGTCAGCGAGATGCACACCGACACCGCCTGGTACTTCGCCAATTCCGCGAGCAGGTCGGCATCGCGCGTGATGAGGTGATTCTTCGTGATGATGGCCACCGGATTCCGAAATTCCGCCAGCACCGCCAGGCACTGCCGGGTGAGCCCCAGCCGCCGCTCGATGGGCTGGTACACGTCCGTGATCCCGCTCATCGCGATGGGCTGCGGCTCCCACTTCTTTTTGCACAGCTCCCCGCGCAGCAGCTCCGCCGCCCTAGGCTTCACGAGGATGCGGCTTTCGAAGTCGAGCCCCGCGCTCCACCCGAGATATTCATGGCTGGGCCGGGCAAAGCAGTAGGCGCAGCCATGTTCGCAGCCCCGGTAGGGCGAGCACCCCACGCGAAACGGAATGTCCGGCGAATTGTTCCACGCGAGGATGCTCTGCGTGTCGTCGCGAAAATACTGCGTCCGCAGTGGCCACGGCTTTCCGTCATCGTCCACCAGCGCATCGGGCTCGAGCTCGATGCGCTGCGCCTCGAAGCGGTTCGGCGGATTATACCCCGCCCCCCGCGCCGGCGGAGTGGGTGGGCGTGGTTGTTCTTCGGTCGGCATCGTCTCTCCGGAATGTGCCCCGGTTCCCCACCCCGTCGAGGGAAAGTATGCGAAGAACGATCCCGGGGTCTGGCGAATTTGCCCGCACCGCCAAGCGAATTGCCTCGTTCCCTGGTGCCATGTCCTCCGGCACGCTCCGCTTATCTCCGGCATCGCCACGCCGCCGACCGCCTGCTTGCCTGTCTCCGCCGAGGTGCTCCGCACGACCGATGATCTATCGCCTCACACTCGATCCAACCACGCACACGTTTCCGGACTTGAAGACGCTCCTTGCAAAAGCGACGCCGCTCCGGTCCGGGGACCAACTGGCGGGAGTCGCCGCCGCCAGTGCCGAGGAACGCGTGGCGGCCCAGATGTGCCTCGCCGAGGTCCCGCTCTCCCGATTTTTGGAAGAGCCCCTCATTCCTTATGAGCAAGACGAGGTCACCCGCCTCATCCTGGATCGCCACGACCGCGCTGCTTTCGCACCGGTGAGTGGCCTCACCGTCGGCGAGTTTCGCGACTGGCTCCTCCGCTACGAGACCGACGGCCCCACGCTCGCCACGCTGGCCCCGGGCCTGACCCCCGAGATGGTCGCCGCGGTCAGCAAACTCATGCGCAACCAGGACCTCGTGCTGGTCGCGAGCAAGGTCCGCGTGATCACCAAGTTTCGCAACACCCTCGGCCTTCCCGGCACGCTCGCCGTCCGGCTGCAACCGAACCACCCCACCGATGACCCACGCGGCATCGCGGCCTCGATCCTCGACGGCCTCATGTATGGGTGCGGCGACGCGGTCATTGGCATCAATCCCGCCACCGATAGCCCGGCCTCCTACGCCACGCTGGCGCGCCTCATGGCACAGATCATCGAGCAATACGAGATTCCCACCCAATCCTGTGTGCTCGCCCACGTCACCACCGCGCTGCATTGCATGGCCGCCGGGGAGCCGGTGGATCTGGTCTTTCAATCCATCGCCGGAACGGAAGCTGCCAACCAGAGCTTCGGGATCGACCTCGCCCTCCTGCGCGAAGCCCGCGAGGCCGCGCTTTCCCTGAAACGTGGAACCATCGGTCAAAACGTGATGTATTTTGAAACCGGCCAGGGCTCCTGCCTTTCGGCTGACGCGCACCATGGTCTGGACCAGCAAACCCTCGAGGCCCGCGCCTACGCTGTCGCGCGCGAATTCCAACCCTTGCTTGTCAATACCGTCGTCGGCTTCATCGGCCCGGAGTATCTTTACGACGGGAAACAAATCATCCGCGCGGGCCTGGAGGACCACTTTTGCGGCAAGCTTCTCGGCCTGCCCATGGGCTGCGACGTGTGCTATACGAACCACGCCGAGGCCGATCAGGACGATATGGATACGCTGCTCACCTTGCTTGGCGTGGCGGGGTGCAATTACATCATGGGCGTGCCGGGCGCTGACGACATCATGCTCAACTACCAGTCCACCAGCTTCCACGACAGCCACTACTTGCGGCAGGTGCTTGGACTTCGGCCCGCGCCGGAGTTTTCCGCGTGGCTGGAAAAAATGCGCATCGCCCGCGACGGGCACCGGCTGGAGTCCGTCTCGTCCCAGCACGCCCTGGTCGCCCCGCATCTCGCCGCCTTGCCCGCCACACCGTGAACGACCAGCCCTCCACTTCGGATCCGTGGGGCGCCCTGCGCCGGCTCACGGCCGCGCGCATCGCCGTGGGCCGTAGCGGCGGCAGCCTCCCGACCCGGGAAGTGCTGGATTTCCGGCTGGCGCACGCCCGGGCGCGCGACGCCGTGCTTTCGCCCTTTGCGCCCGAGTCTCTCGCCGCCGATCTGCGGAAATTCGGGACACCGGTCGTCGTCGCCGAAAGTGCCGCCCGCGACCGTGCGGAGTTTCTCCAGCGACCCGATGCGGGCCGCCGCCTCTCCGAGGCCTCGCGCGTGGAACTCTCCGCACTCACCGCCCACACCCCACCAGTGGATTTGGTCATCATCGCCTCCGATGGTCTCTCCGCCCTCGCTGCGATGACGCAGATCGCCCCGCTCCTGGCCGGCCTCCTTCCTTGCCTGGGCGGCGCCGGCTGGCAGCTGGCCCCGCTCATCATCGCCCGCCATGCCCGCGTGGCCCTGCAAGACGAAATCGGCCAGCTCTTCCGCGCCCGCCTCAGCCTCATGCTGCTCGGCGAGCGCCCCGGTCTCGGCAGCGCCGACAGTCTCGGTGCCTACTTCACCCACGCCCCCGCCCCAGGCCGCACCGACGCCGACCGCAACTGCGTTTCCAACATCCGCGCGGGCGGACTCCCGCCCATGGAAGCCGCGCACAAGCTCTTCCATTTGCTCGGCGAATCCCGCCGTCTCGCCCTCAGCGGAGTCGCACTAAAGGATTCCACGCCGCCACTCCTCCCACCGGCTTAAGAAGGCAGCCAAGACCTTGCGCCTACGGCTCCGCCAGCACCCGCACCANGGGCTTGCCGATGCACCCGGAAGGCTCCGTGANNTGCAGCGCGGCGCAGAGCGTGGGCACGGCATCCGTGATGGCGAAGTCATCCGCATAACGGCCGGGCTTGAAGAGGGAGCCGTAGAANACCACGGGCACATGCGTGTCGTAGGAAAANGGCGAGCCGTGGGTGGTTCCTGTTTTGGCGCCCCAATCAATCGTGAAGGGCCGGTGCACCAGCACCACATCGCCGCTCCGCTCCCCATTATACCCATTGGCCACGCGCTGCGCCAGCGGCCCAAAGACGCGGCCTTCCAGCAATTGGTCGCGCGAATAGCAGGCCATGTATTTGCCCGTGGAGAGTGCCCATTCGCGGATGAACGCCGCCACGTCCGCCGGAGCAATTCCCGCCTGACGGAGGGCTTCGTGATTGAAGTACAAATTGCCGTCGAAGATGCGCCGGGCTAGCAGCACATTGGCCGTGCTGAATCTTTCGCTCAGCTTCGCCGAAAGGTCTCCCAGCAGCGCCACCGCATCGGCCCGCTGACCGTCGAGTCCCTGCCGCGTGGCGAATTCCGGGGTCGGCATCACGCCGTGGTCAGCCGTGAGCATGATCACCACATTCGCCAGCCCCACCTTTTTATCGACATAGCGAAAGAGATCCGCGAGCTGGCGGTCCAGCCGCAGTGTCAGATCCTGGACTTCCTGTGAATCCGGCCCACACCGATGGCCGCACGCATCAATGGCCGAATAGGAAATGGTCAGCAGATCCGGCCCCGCTCCCTCGCCGAGATGCTCCCCCTCAATCGTGGCCTCGGCGAACTCCGTCAGGAGTTGATTCGAAAAGGGCGTGGCGAGGATGGAATCGTAGGGCTCGTTCGGCTCATCCACCACGTCGGGCTTGATCGTCGTTACCGCCCCCTCGGCCGGAGTCTCGGGTGCGGCGGTCGTGGGGACCGGCGCGGCCGGCGCTGGTTTCTCGGAAGCCGGCTTGGGTTTCATGCGCACGATCTTGTGCGGAAAGGTCGGCGTCTTCTCGCCGAGCATGCCGGCTTCCCCCGGTTGGTTGTCCTCGTGCTCGTATTCCTTGGCGTCCAGCAGACGGTCCCAGGTTTGGTCGAGATACCCGGCGGGGATTTTACGACCGTTGAAAGCGGTGACCCACGCCGGCAGCGCGGCCTCGTAGTAACTGCTCGTCACAAAGTTCCCCGAGTGAGGCTCAAACCAATAGGCTCCCGAGGGCTTCTTTCCCGCGGGCAGGATGGCGCCCCGGTCCTTCATCGAGATGCCCACCACCTTGGTGCGATACCGGATGCGCAGTTGGTCGGCAAAATTCGAGCCGATGAAGTTGCGCGGCGAGACCTTCCCGCCCGTGCCGAAGGTCCCGACCCCGGTCACGGTCGGGTCGCTCACGCAGTTCACCATCTTGCGCGTGCGCTTGTCGAACCAGTCGTTGGCGATGATGCCGTGCACCGAGGGCGGCGTCCCGCTGAAGACGCTCGCGTGGCCGGGCCCGGTGGTCGTGGGGGCGTAGTTGTAATGGGCAAACGTCATGAACGCGCCCTTCTCGGTCAGCAGCTTGAAGCCGCCGTCCGTGAACTGATCGTGGAACCGCTCCAGATAGTCGTAGCGCAACTGATCCACTAAAATGGCGATGATCAACTTGGGCGGTTCCGCGCGCAGCGGAGCGGACACCAGCGGCATCGCAAGGGCAAGGAAAGCTAAGGACAACCGGCGCATAGGGCGGTGAATGAGCCGCAACCCCGGCGCTTCGTCCAGCCCGGGTCTGCAAAGATTGTCCGCCGCCAAGCCCGCCCGCCCGCTTTCGAGCTACGGCGTCGCCGGGCGGACCCGCATGAAGCGCTGCGCGGCGTTTTGGAACAGCGTGTTGTCGCGGAAGGTCACCGTCTCGGTGCCGTCGCCATTGTTCACCGGGGTGCCCACCTGCACGGCCCCGGCCGCCCAGTTTGGCAGCGTCCCCGCCAGCTCCACATTGAGCACCACGCTCGTGCTCTGGCTCCAGAGGCTGCGCCGGAAACTCATCATGAGATACGGCCCGTTGGCGCCGTCCATCGCGACGAAGGTATTGGCCGTGCCGGCGGCGTCCGGGACGGTCGGCAGTAGGCCAAACCCATACTCTGCCAGATTGGAGATCCCATCGCCGTCCGGATCGCCATTCGGACCGCCGATCGCGGCATTCAGGCGTTCCGCGGTGGTGAACCATTCCAACTGCCACACGGCAAAGCTGGTCGCGCTATAGCTGCCCGGATTGCCGCCTGCCAGCGAGGAGGAGCGCCAAGCCTGGAGGTCGTCCGCAAAGCGGTTGGGCAACTGCCGCTCGAGGCTCTTCCCCGTCCCGGCCGTGCTATACCAGGAACTCGTATAGGTCACCGCCTCCACGTCGATATACGGCACCGTGAGTTGCCCGCTCCCGTTCAAGTATGGCGTCCCGGGTTTTTGCAACGCGAGGCGCTCACCCGTATTCGCCAGATCGCCCGCGGGATTGAAGGGCCCCACGATTTGGACGCCCGCCGGCAGCGCATTCGCCGAACGAAAGGCCGCCGGGCTATTGCCAGAAATGACGAGGAATTGCCGCGGCTGGAGCGTGATTCCCGCCGGGATCGAAAACCCAATGCCGTCGATCCGCCAGGTATTGTTGGGATTCGCCGGATCGAACAGAGGCACGGGCGTGTTGCTGTTGTTGCGGATCTCCACGAATTCCGGGTTGGTGCCCACCGGATAGTATTGAATCTCCGAAATGATGACCGGCCCCACCCGGGGCCCGGCATTCACCGCCCCCAGCGTGGGCGTCTTTTGCGCCACGAAGAATTTCCGCGCGGGATTCTCCGAATTGGTAAACCGTCCGAAGGTCACGCCGGGATCACTCGCGCCAAACGAGACATACTCCGTGTAGCCCGTCAGGAGTCCGGAGGAATCCGCCGAGCTGAGCACCGCCTCGTCGCCATTTTGGCTGAAGGCAAAGCCATTGGGCCCCACGTTGAAGCTCGTCTCGTCCAGCACCAGATAGCCGCCCGCCGGAATGATGGTGCCATTCGGGATGACGTATTTCTGAGGGTTTACGAGATCATCGCTGAGGTACCATCCGCTGATATTCGCCGGCGATGTTTCCGGGTTGAACAACTCGATGGCATCCACACTCGGCAGCACCGAGTTCGCGAGCAATTCCGAGATCTGCACCTTCGGCAGGCCCGGCGCCGGGTCATCAGCTCCCGGGGTTCCGCCGATGGCGGCGCTCAGCCGCCAGTTGCCCGCGTCATTCGGATTCGGGTTCAGGTTCGGGTAGTTCGGCACCAGCGAATAGCCCAGGCCGTCTGCGCCCGTCGGCCACGGCGCCTTGTCGTCATACGTCACCGTAAAGATCACGTTGCCCGCCGCATCGCTCAGGGTCACCGCTTCCCCGCCGTTGTCCAGGCTGGTGCTGGGTCCGTAGCCNCCGAGCACCGCCACGCCGGGATACTTTTGTGCGAACAGCGTGGGGTTCTTCGCCAGGACCACAAAGCCTGCCGGCGGGATGCTCGAGCCGGCCGGAAAGGTAAACTCGATCCCCGCCGTGAAGCGCATGCCAAAGAGCGGCACCGCCACCGTTCCCACATTCTTGATTTCGATGAACTCGTACTCGCTCCCGCTGGTCGTGCCCACATCCGGCGGGTGATACATGATTTCCGTGATGAGTAGCGAAGGCTTCGCCCCGCCTACGAACGTGGCGCCATTCAGCGGGCTCCACTCTCCGTTGGAATTGCGCACGCGCGCCCGCACCGTGGTCGTCTGCGGAATGCTCACCGGCCCCGTGTAGAGCGTGCCCACCGCGGCTCCACCGGCCTGCCGGGGATCGGTTCCATCGACGGTGTAGTAGATGCTGCCCCCCGCATTCGGGTTGGTCATCGTGAGCTGGAAATTCCCGCCAATGGCCCCGCCCTGCTGACTGAACACCGGGGTCAGCGTGGCCGGCCACAGGCCCTCGCCCACGAAATGCCCCTGAACAAAAGCGCCCGCCGCGGTGTCATCGGTGTAGCCGTTGAAGAGGATTTGCCGCCGGCTCGGGATATTGGTCGTCCCGTTGTAATGCGTGATATCCCCCACCCCGTTCACCCAGTTCGGCACCCGGGTCGAAGCGAAGCCCGACACGAAGGGGGAAACCTCGCTCGCCAGCGTGGAATTGCGGAAGAGGATCGCGGTATCCGTCAGCGCGCCGCCATTGAAGAAGTGTTTCTGGATGCGGTCCGCACAGAGCAATTTGAACTCCGGGCTGTTTCGCAAATACGAATAGAGGATGCGCGGCGCGATGCCGAGCCCTTCCGTGGCCGGGGTCGTGGAGACCACCTGCCCCGAACCGGTCCCCGGCGTGAAGCAGTTGCTCCGCACCGTGAGCCCGAAGGCTCCGAAGGATCCCTCCCCGTCCCACTCGAAGAAATGGAACTTGCCCGCCGTGGAGCGCTCCCGGGCCGCGATCCAGTTGTTGTGCGGCCAGTCGCCCGTGGCCGCATACACATTGAGCAAAATGTAGTCGGCGAAATTCTCCACGTTGATGCGCGCCTGCGCCCCCTGGTAGTTCGCCAGCGTGGTCAGCGGGTTATTGCGCAAAAACGTCACGGTTTCCTGCAGAGCAATCAGGTCGCCATCGGCCGGCACGCCGACCTGCATCACGTCGAAATCGAGGTCGCTATGAAAGATCTCCCGGCACCACTCCTGCCGCACGTGCTCGCACAAATTGTAGAGGCCCTTGTAAACGCCGTTCACATACAGGTTCACGTTGGCTCCCGCGCTGCTCGGCTGGCCGGTATCGGCATAGAGCCGCCGCATCAGCTCATCGAGCAGGAAGGGGTTCAGATCATTGTGTCCCGCCCGGAAGCGGAAGTCGCTATGGTTCGTGACCCGCGACAGCGGAATCACCGGGAAGGACAACGGATCGCCACCCAGATCGTCCCGCATGAAGAAGTTCATCGACGGCTTGCGCAGCGCATTATTGGCCGGCCACGCGCCGGTATTGGGGGTCACGTCCCGGTTTTGATCCGGCAGGGTGTAGCGGGGGCGGGTGTAGGGACTTCCCGAAATCCGGAGACCGATGTCGGTGGTAAAGCCGGGCGCGTTGCCGGGGTAGAGCATCTGCCAGGCGACCGGGCGCTCCATGTATTTTCCGCGCACGTTCGGATTATTGTACTGCGTGGGGTCCAGCACCCCGGGCTGGGCCGCGTCCAGATTGCCGATCCATACGTCGCCCTCCACACTGAAGTTTTTCCCCGTCCCCACGTCATTCTTGTACGTGGCGAAGACCCCGAAGGGCCGGTAGAGCGCCCGACTCTCGCTGCCCGTCAGGGTCACCGACGGCAGGTTCGCCCGCGTCCCTTCATTGATGAGGTAATTATTCGTGACCACGTCGGAGGGAATGAGCCCGGCGGCAAAGCTCCGCGCGCGAAGCACGGCCGTGGCCGACACGGTAACCGGATTCGAATAAAGGAAACCGGTGGTCGCCGTCGGTTCACTGCCATCCACGGTATAGCGAATCGTCGCGCCCGGCGTGGAAGGCGAAATGCCGACACTTTGGGTGCCGGAATAGTACCCGCCGGCGGTTCCGAAGGTCGGCTTAAAGACATAGCCCGTAAATTCCGTCCCCGCGTTCGCCGCCCCCGGGGTGGCGGTATCGGAATAGACATACTGCCCCGAGCCATTCCGAATCGTGGTGTAATGGGGAAACCCCTTCGGCAGGCCCCCGGCAAACGTTTGGACCGCGGCACCCGTGGAATCGTACAAACCGAGGAAGTCGCCGCCCGACGCATTGAGTTTGAAATTCGTGTGCAGATAGCCGCCGGCGGCGGGGGCCGTGATATCGAGCTTGTCGCACAGCACCACCAGATACCCACCCGCGGGGATGGACACGTTGGGGAAGGTCCACTTGGTCTTGTCGGCGGAATCATCCGACAGCGTCCACCCGGCCAGCGACACGGCCGCACCACCGTCATTATACAATTCCACCCAGTCCGAGACCGAGTCCGGCAGGTCCGGGCTATCCTCCTCGGAACCATCCAGGCTCACCACGGGCTCGGTGGTGCCGATGAGATATTTCCACTGGCTCGAATTGTTGGCCACCAGCGTCACCGGCGAGGCGGAGGCGATTTGCAGGTCCGCCTTGATGGCGATGTCGGAATCCCCGATGGCGACATTGTGCACCTGGATCGCCAGCACGTTGGCGCCGGACTTCAGCAGCACCTTCGCCGGGTCCAGCGTCACGGTGCTCGTGGATCCGAAATTGTGCGTGGCACTCGAGACGGCGGTGCGCGGCGTGAAGGTGTTCGGCGTCTGCAAATTCACGCGGGAGACCTCGACGCCATTGATGTAGGCCACATACGAGTCATCGTAATCAATCAACAGGCGCAGCGCCGTCGGGTCGGCGGCCTGCGTGTCCGTCACCGTGAACACATTGCGCACNTNGAGCGAAGGGGTGACCCCCACGATGCCCGACAGCGTCGTCCCCAAACCCGCCGCTCCCTGGCCAATCGGCCCCGTTCCCTGTCCCCAGGTGGTATCGAGATAGGAGACCGTCCCCCACGGCACGCTTAATTTCGCCGAGGTTAACAACGCGGGGTCGTACACGCCCCCGGAAGGCTCCACGATGCCCGGCAGATACTTCCACTGGTCGTTGCTGAGGACCAGATTCAAGGGCGACGTGCCGGCAATGCGCAACGTGCCGCCAAAATAGAAATTCGTGCTCGAGGGTGCGAGGTTCAGCGCATGCACGGCGATCACATTCGTGCCCGTCAACAGCTTGGTATTCGCCGTACCCAGGGAGATCGTCTCGGACCATAGCTTCGTGTCATCCGTCGTCGTCCCGAGGTTGGGGTCGTAGGCCGGCTGGTCGTGATAGTGGATCTGGTTCGCCGGCCCTGCCCAGCGACGGGCCACTTCCACCCCGTTGAGGTACAGGATGAAGCCGTCATTGTAATCCACCTGCACTTCCAGAGGATCCGTCCGCGTCGCGTTCGCCCCGCT
>FJVU01000480.1_pt1 | contig 11348 bp, 6 predicted proteins | sample 1011831 | NCBI WGS metagenome assembly FJVU01 (sample SAMEA3912450, study PRJEB9761) | metagenome | biome: forest; material: soil | place: USA | collected 2011-06-22 | depth 0.1 m
TATCCTGGCCGCGGCCGCGGCCGCGCTTGGGAGCAAGCCGTTCAGTATTACTTATCATCCTGCGCCCTTGAGCGAGGGCGGGCCGCATGAGTTTTTCTCGATGAGNGATTATTTCTGGCCCGATCCCTCGAAGCCGGATGGCAAACCGTACGTGCCGCGCGATGGGGAGTCATACCCCGGCAACTTCAACGAACACCGCCTCGCGCTGATGGGCCTGCGCGATGCCACCGCCGCGCTGGCCGCAGCCTACAAACTTACCGGCGAAGAGCGCTACGCCGCCAAAGCGACGGAGCTCTTGCGCGTGTTTTTCGTGGACCCAGCCACGCGGATGGAACCCTCGCTGGAGCACGCCCAAGTCATGGTCGGGAAGCCCGCGCCGACCCGCGGCATCGGATTGATCGATACGCTGCATCTCATTGAGGTGCCGATGGCGGTGCTCGCCCTCGAAGGTTCCCAGGCTCTCACGCCGGAGCTGAAAGCGGGGCTCCAACTGTGGTTTACGGAATACCTGAGTTGGTTCACGCGGAGCCCGCGCGGCAAGAGTGAAGGGACCCAGAAAAACAATCACGCCGTGGCCTATTGGCTGCAGGTCGCGGCCTTCAATCAACTCGTCGGGGACCAAGCTCTGCGCGACGAGTGTGTGCGGCAGTTCAAGGACGTCTTCATCGCGACGCAAATGGCCCCAGACGGTAGCTTTCCCGGGGAGACGCGCCGCACCAAACCCTACGCGTATTCGATCTTCCAATTGGATAATATGGCGACGCTCTGCCTGTTGCTTTCGCGGGACGTGAAAGGGCTCTGGGATTTTACCGGACCCGATGGCCGTTCGATGCGCCAGGCGATGAGCTACCTGTATCCATACCTCGCGGACAAATCGAAATGGCCCCTCAAGCCCGACGTGCAGGCCTGGGAGGCCTGGCCGGTGCGCCAGGCGAGCCTGCTTTTCGGCGGTCTGGCCCTCGGGGAGGACCGATATCTGACGCTCTGGCACCAACTGAAGCCGGACCCGATCCTGTTCGAAATACGCCGCAACAACGCCATCACGCAACCGCTGCTCTGGGTAACCGGAGCGGAAAAGTAAGCGCGGTGGCCCGCTCCGTTTCACCATTCCCTATGCTCCGTTCATTTCTTCACCCAGTCACCATTAGCCTGGCCTTATCGATCGGCGGCACGCTTGTCGCTGCCAGCGCCCAAGCCAGCGAGAGCACCAACGCGCCGGTGCGCCGGTTGCGGGCTCGAGACGTCTTTACGCTGGAGCAAAAGATCGTCTTTCAGGATGACTTTAAATCCCGCGCCCTCGATCGATGGAATTTTTCCGAGAACGATCAATACGCACTGCCAGCGGCTTCGCCTGAGCGCATCCGAGTCGTGGATGCCCCTGGTTTAGCCCCAGGCAGCAAGGCGGTGCGTTTCGCGGTACCACGCTCCCCGGGTTCTTTCCGTTCGGAAATCTCGTTACCCTATGAGACCGGTTTCCAAGAGCGCTGGTACGCGGCGCGCGTGTTGATTCCGGAGGAGTGGGTGTTCGATCCGAATCGGGCCGCAGACATCGTTTTGCAGTGGCACGCCATTCCTGGCAATTGGCGCGCGACGTATCCGAATCTCGCAATTTCCATCAGCAACGATCATTGGGATATTCGGCAGAGCTTTGGCTCTCCGCAGACCAAGCCGACGCGCACCTCGTTGAGACTGGAGGATCCCGTTCAGCGCGGCGTCTGGGTATCGTGGATCATCCACGCCAAATGGTCGCCGCGCGAAGAGGGCTTGGTGCAGATCTGGAAGGACGGCAAGCTCGTCATGGATCGTCCGGGAGCGAATGTCTATGGCACGATTGGCGTCGACTACACGCCCTACTTGAAGACCGGGATTTACCGCCCCGAATGGCGTAGCGAGAACTTCGATCGGGCCACGGCCCAAGACCACGAGCGACCAGTCGCAAGCGAAAAGGTGGTCTACGTGACCGACCTCAAGGTGGGAAACAAAGAGGCAGGCTACGCGGATTTTGTGTCGGCTGCTGAGGCTGCCAGAAAGGCCAAACCATGACCGTGACTGCGATCCTCTTCACAAGCGCGTACCCTGGCGTTGAAAAATGAGTACCCTCCTTTCAGCTCCTCCCTCACCTGTTCGCGCACCTGCAGGGACCGAACAGGCTCCGCCTCCGGCGCGAATTCTCTCCGTCGACGCGTTGCGCGGCTTCGATATGCTTTGGATCATCGGGGGCGAACAAGTCGCGGCGGCCTTGGAGAAGCTGGGGGGCGGAGTGGTGGTCTCCACGCTCGCGGCCCAGTTTCAGCATGTGGAATGGGCCGGGCTTCACTTTTTCGACGCCATCTTTCCGCTGTTCCTCTTTCTCATGGGCGTGTCGATCGTGTTGTCGATGGATCGGATGGTGGCGGGCATTGGGCGCCGGTCGGCGCTGGGACGCATCACCCGCCGGAGTCTGCTGCTCTTTGGCCTCGGCATTTTCTACTATGGCGGGCTGTCGCGCGCCTGGCCGGATGTGGCGCTCTCGGGGGTGCTGCACCGCATCGCGCTTTGTTACTTCTTTGGCGCGATGCTGTATGTGTTCCTGCCACGGCGCGCGATCGTGGTCGCTGCCGCACTCGCGCTGGCCGGGTATTGGGCGCTGCTCATGTTTGTGCCGTTTTCGGACCTCGATTTGAAACACGGAACTCTTGGTAAGAAGGGATCGCAAGCAGAGGCGATCCTGCCGACGGTGTTGCTGGCTAACATCACCCGAACCGTGCGTGGAACTTTCGAAGAGGGGCGCAACCTCGCGCACTATGTGGACTATCGCTGGCTGCCCGGCAAAAAGCGCAATCTCTACTACACGAACGAAGGGTTGCTCAGCACCATTCCGGCCGTGGCCACCACCTTGTTTGGCATCATGGCGGGCTGGCTTCTGACCAGCGCTCGCTGGTCGGCGCGACAGAGGGTGGCCTGGCTCATGGGCGCGGGCGCCGCGGGGATTTCGCTCGGTGCGCTGTGGAGCCTGCAGATTCCCATCATCAAACGAATCTGGACGCCGTCCTTCTGCCTCGTCGCCAGCGGCATTTCCGCGATGCTGCTGGGTCTGTTCTATCTGTTCGTGGACGTGTGGCGGTGGCAAAAGTGGTGTCTGCCACTGCGATGGATCGGGAGTAACGCCCTCGCGGTGTATCTTGCCGTGAATATCATCGACTTCACGGCGGTCGCCGAGCGTTTCGCCGGTGGCGATGTGAAGGCCTTTCTCGACACACGCGTCGGCGCTGGATTTGGCGGAATATCGATCGCCTTCGTGGCGTTGCTGCTTCCGGTGCTCTTCACCCGCTTTCTCTACCAAAAGAAAATCTTCATCCGCCTGTGACTCCTCGCCGCCTTCTCTGGATCCTTTGCCTTCTCGTCGGCACGCACCGCGCCGCGTGGGCCGCGGAACCGCCCAATATCCTCTTCATCCTGGCGGATAACTGGCGCTGGCCGAATGCCGGCGCGCTCGGTGATGCGATGGCGATCACGCCCGCTTTCGATCGCCTCGCGCGGGAGGGCGTCGTCTTCACCCACACCTTCAATCCCGTGCCGTCCTGTTCGCCGACGCGCGCGTGTCTCCTCACGGGCAGAAACGCGCACGAATTGGGTGAGCGCGCGAGCCTCTGGAGTGCCTTCCCGAAAGATACCCCTGTGGTGACCCAACTGTTGCGCAAGGCCGGCTACGAGATCGGGTATTGCGGAAAACCATGGGGACCCGGGAGAGCGGATCTCTCGGGTTGGGAGGAAAATCCAGTCGGACCGAAGTTTGCCGACTTTTCGTCGTTTCACGCAAGGCGCGATACCTCGAAGCCGTTCTTTTTCTGGCTGGGCAACACCGACACCGCCACGAGGGGCGGCCAATTGCCATATCTTGATGTAGCGAAAGCCAAACTTGATCCAGCCAAGCTTATCGTCCCGCCGGAACTGCCGGATGGTCCCGAAGTGCGGGACGATTTGATGAACTACTACGGCGGCGTGCTGAAACTCGACCAGGAAGCTGCGGCGGCCATCGCGCTGCTCGAGCAAAGTGGTGAGCTCGAACACACGATCATCATCTATACCAGCGACAACGGCTGGCAGATGCCACGGGGTCTCGCGAATTGCTACGATGCGGGATCGCGCGTCCCGCTGGCGATTCGCTGGGGCCAGCACCTTCCGGCTGGCCGCAGGATCGAGGCCTTCGTCAACGTGGCCGACCTGGGACCGACCTTTCTCGAATTCGCCGGCCTCACCCCGCCGCCGGTCATGACCATGCACAGCCTGAAAGCTCTGCTCCTTGGCCAGCCCGATCCGACGCCTCGCGACGCCGTGTTCATGGAACGCGAACGCCACGCCAACGTGCGCCACGACCATCAAAGCTATCCCGTGCGTGCCATCCGCACGCGCGATTTCCTTTACTTGCACAATCTCCGCCCCGACCGCTGGCCCGCGGGCGATCCCGATGTTTGGTTCATCCACGGGCGTCCCTTCGGCGATGTGGACACGACGCGTGTGAAAGACTTCCTCCTCCAGCGTCAGACCGATCCCAGGTATGCGAACTATATCGCGCTCATCTTCGGCAAGCGGCCCGCGGAAGAACTTTACGACGTTCGCCACGATCCCAGCCAAATCCACANCCTCGCGGCGGACCCTGNGTATGCGGAAATACGGCAACAACTCCGGTCACGGGTAGAGGCCTGGATGAAACAGACCGGCGACCCGCGCGTCGATCCCGCTTACGACGGCTGGGATGGCTTTCCCTACCATGGCACCCCGCCCAAGACGGGCCCCTAAGGTCAGTACGCAATCTCCAGTTTTCGCCTCTCTATGTTTCCAAAATCGTACTCATTCCCGCCCCGGTCTCACTCCAGCCGATTCCTGCTGGCGGGCTGCCTCCTCGGCCTTTCGTGTGTCGCGCTTTCCGCGGCGCCGGGGCCGGAAAGCGCGGACAAAAAGCGGATTATCTTTCTCGCCGGCAAGCCGAGCCACGGACCGGGATTGCACGAGTATCGCGCCGGAAGCCTGCTGCTGGCCCGCGCGTTGAACGAGCAGAGTGGCCTGCCCGTGCACGCCGAGGTGATTTCCGGCTGGCCGGAGGATGCGTCGATCCTGAAAGGAGCGGCGGCGCTCGTCATTTACGATAGCGGCACGAAAAGTATCGGCTCGCACATGGCGGAAGTGGATGCGCTGGCCAAGGGCGGCACGGGGCTCATGTTCCTGCACTACGCGGTGCATCCGAGTGCGAAGGATGGCGACGCCTACTATCGACCGTGGACTGGAGGCGCCTTTGAGACGGGCTATTCGGTGAATCCGTTCTGGATCGCGGACCTGCAACCTCTGCCAAATCATCCCGTCTCCCGCGGCATCACCGCGCCCGTGCGCGCGCACGACGAGTTCTACTATAATGTGCGTTTCCGCGCGGATCGCTCGCAGGTGCTCAATCTCGCGACGGCCACGCCGACCGGCGAGAATATGGTCGCGGTGAACAATCTCTGGACGCAGGAAGGCTTCGATGGACTGGGCCAGCCGCAGACGTTGATGTGGGGCACGCAACGCGCCGACGGCGGCCGCGGGGCCGGGTTTACCGGCGGCCATTTCCATCGCAACTGGGCGATCGACGACTATCGCAAGCTGGTGCTCAACGCGATCGTCTGGACTGCGGGCATGGAAGTTCCGGCCGACGGCGTGAAATCACTGCCGGTCACCGAAGAGGACTTGAATGCGAACCTTGATGACAAGGGTCGCGTGTCCGGGCGAATCACGGTGCCGGTACCGGACGAACTGACCAAGCTCAAGCACCAGCCCATCCCTACGCCGGCCGACCATCAGGCGATGACGGCTCAGCGCCGCGAGAGTAAGCTAACGCCGAATTCCGGAAAACCTGACGCGGGGGGCGCGCAGAAAGCGGTCCCTGAACCCAAGCCAGTGCCGCCGACGGAATGTGCTCCCAAGCCTTCCGAAAGCCCGGCGGCGCCGACCGTGACTAAGCCGCCTAAAAATACGCCCGGGATCGAGAGCAAGAGTGATAACCCCGTCCCACCTTCGGCCATGAGGGTGCCCGACGATTTGGAAGTCACGCTCTGGGCGTCGTCGCCGATGTTTTTTAATCCCACCAACATGGACGCCGATCGCGACGGGCGGATCTGGGTGACGGAAGGCGTAGATTACCGTCATAAAAAGGATCGCCGGCCGGAAGGCGATCGTATCGTGGTGCTGGAAGACCTCGATCACGACGGCAAGGCGGATCACTCCCACGTCTTCGTGCAAGATCCGGAACTCGTTTCGCCCCTGGGCATCGCGGTATTTGGAAACCAGGTGGTGGTTTCTCAACCGCCACATCTCATCGTCTATACCGATGTGGATGGTGACCTGCGTTTCGACCCGGCGAAGGATAGACGCGAAGACCTGCTGAGCGGCTTTTTTGGGCGGAACCACGATCACAGCCTGCACGCCGTCGTGGCTGGCCCGGATGGGCGCTGGTATTTCAACCAAGGCAACACCGGCGCGCAGTTCACCACCCGTGATGGGATTACCTATAAGGTTGGCGGACCTTACGCCGAGGGTGAGAAAATTTGTGGCCAGCGCAGCGACGACGGGCGGATCTGGACCGGAGGCTTCCTCGCCAGTATGCAACCCGACGGCACCGCGCTGCGGATGCTCGGCCATGGTTTTCGCAACAGCTACGAGCACTGCCTTTCATCGTTCGGCGACATCTTCCAAAGCGACAACGATGACCCACCGGCGTGCCGGAATACGTGGCTGATGGAAGGCGGTTTTCTCGGCTTTTTTTCGCGGAGCGGCAAGCGCACCTGGGAGGCCGATCGGCGGCGCGGCCAGTCCGTCCCGGTCGCGGAGTGGCGGCAGGAAGACCCTGGCACACTGCCCCCCGGCGACGTGTATGGTCGCGGCGCGCCAACCGGCGTGGCCTTTTATGAAAATGGCGCGTTGCCGGCGAAATATCAGGGCCTGTTCCTGAGCGCCGATGCCCGGCTGCAGAATATTTTCGGCTACTACCCCGCGGCCGATGGCGCCGGCAAAAAGCTGGAGCGGTTTAATTTCCTGACCACGGAACCGGGCACGCAGTTTCGCCCCAGCGACGTGATGGTCGGCGCGGACGGCGCGCTTTATGTCGCGGACTGGTATGACGCCGGCGTGGGCGGACACGGCACGCAGGANGACACGCTCTCCGGGGCGATTTATCGCATCGCGCCGAAAGGCTTTCGTCCGCGGGTTTCCACCGCGGGCATGAAGAGTCGGGCGGCCCTCACCGCCGAAGACGCGGCGATTTTGCTCCAAAGCCCGGCGCCGAACGTGCGGTTCGAGGGCTTCGCCGCGCTCCATTCCATGGCCACTACGAAGCCGGCCGAGGTGGCGCCGGTGCTGCAAAAACTGCGGGCAACTGCCAATCCCTTCCTCCGCGCACGGGCGGTTTGGCTCCTGCCGTTCCTTGGTTCAGCGGGGGNCGCTGAAGTCAAACAGCTGCTCGTTGATGCCGATCCCGAGCAACGCATTCTCGCGCTGCGAGCGCTGCGCAACGCTGGGTTTGCTTTCAAAGCCGATCGCACCATGCTAGAAACCTTCGTTCGCGATCCGAGTCCCGCGTTTCGACGGGAAGTGGCAGTGCTCCTCCGGGAATTGCCGCAGGATTTCAAAACGCCTTTCGCGGTGGAGCTCTTCACCCGATATGATGGCCAGGATCGAACCTATCTCGAAGCCTGCGGCAACGCCGCCGAAGGCATCGAAGCCCCGGTCTGGGCGCAGTTGTGGGAACGACTCCCTCACCGCGAGCCACGCTCGTGGACCCCGACCTTTGCCCGCATCACTTGGCGCCTGCATCCCGAGAAGGCGATCGCCGATGTTCTCAGCCGCGCGATGGATCCGCAATTGCCGCTGGGAGATCGGGAACTCGCCGTCGACACCATCGCCTTCACCCGCAGCCGGGCCGCAGTGGACGCGATGGTTCAATTGCGTAAGGCCGAACCCGTTCTTGCCGAGATGGCCACGGCCTGGCTGCTGATTCGCGCCACCGACGAATGGGAGGAATTCGACGGACGCAAAGTGCTCAAAGACGAAGGGATCTACGACCCGGATAAAGTCGTCATCCAGGAAATCAAAATGCCGGAGCTGCGGCCAAAAAGTACGGCGCTCGAGGCAAAAGCGATCCTGGCTTTGCAAGGCGATGCCGCCAAAGGCAAGGCCGTCGCTCTGCGCTGCACCCTCTGTCACCGCCTCGGAGAACAGGGGGTGGATTATGGTCCTGACCTGGCAGGGTGGGTGGCGAACCAAGGCGTGGAGTCCTTTCTCAACGCCGTGATCAATCCTTCCGACAGCATCGCACTCGGCTTTGAAGGGCAGCGCGTGCCGCTCAAGGATGGTCGCGAAGTCCAGGGCATTCTCATTAGCGCGGGCGACCCGCTAACCGTGCGTTCGACGGGCGGCCTGACCCAAATGATTCCGCGCAGCCTCCTGGACAAACGCACGCAACCGCTGCGCCGTTCGCTCATGCTCTCCGCCGAGGAACTCGGTCTCACCCCGCAAGATCTCGCCGATCTGGCCGCTTTCATGGGGACCTATAAATAGAGNGCTCTAGAAGACGGTGAAGGGCTGTGCGGCACCGGCGATGGCCAAGTTCCCCTCGCCGTTAAGCGGGCTCTGGTTGCTTCGTTGAAATGCTCTAAAACCAAAGGCAGCCGCCTGGGCCACGGCCCTTCCTCACCAGGGCAGAGAAAAGGTCTTCACCGTGGACATGAATCGCATCGCCTCGACCACGCCTTCCTTAATGCCAAGGCCGCTGTCTTTGATCCCGCCAAACGGGGTGACCTCCAGGCGGTAGCCGGGGATTTCGTTGACGTTGACGGTGCCGGCGCGAATGCCTTTCACGGCGCGCAGGGCGTGCTCGAGGGATTGGGTGACGATCCCGCTGCTGAGGCCGTAGGGGGTGGCGTTGCTGTAGGAGATGGCGTCGTCCAAGTCCCGGACGGGGAAGATCGGCGCGAGAGGGCCGAAGCATTCGGAAGTGCCGAGGATCGAGTCTCGCGAGACGTCGGCGAGGATGGTGGGCTCGAGCAGCGCACCGCGGCGGCCGCCTCCATGGAGGAGACGAGCGCCGCGGGCGGTCGCGTCGGCGATGGCATTTTCGAGGGTGCGGGCCGCGGGTTCATCGATGACGGTGCCGACCAGGGTGCGTTCGTCGCTCGGATCTCCGGACACATACGTGGCCGCAAGCGCCACGAAACGTTCGGTGAAGGCCGCCAGAACCTCCTGCTGCACGAGCAGTCGGCGCACGGCGGTGCAGCGCTGGCCGCTGTTGCGAAAGCAGCCCTCACACGCGAGTTTCGCAGCGAGATCGAGATCGGCGTCGGCCAGGACGATGAGAGGGCTGTGGCCGCCGAGCTCCAGGCAAAGCTTTTTGTACCCGGCGGTGGCGGCGATGTCGTGGCCCACTTTGGCGCTGCCGGTAAAGGTGACCAATTCCACGCGGGGATCGCGAATGAGCGGGCGGGTCACCTCATTCAGACCGCCGTGGATGACGCTGAGCATCCAGCCGGGCAGGCCAGCCTCGTAAAGGAGGGCGGCAAACTTGGCGGCGGTGAGCGGGGTCTTTTCCGAGGGCTTCAGGATCATCGGCGCACCGGCGGCGATGGCCGGAGCGATTTTGTGCGCCACTTGATTGAGCGGATGATTGAACGGGGTGATGGCGGCGACCAGCGTGAGGGGTTCGCGGACGGTGAAGATCTTACGGGCTTTGCCGATCGCCGTGACGTCGCAGGAAAAAATTTGCCCGTCGTCGCGCAGCGCCTCGATGGCCGAAAAATGCAGGACATCGGTGGCGCGCGAGGTCTCGTAGCGGGTCTCGCGCAGGCAGAGTCCGGATTCCGCGCTGATGAGCTGGGCGAATTCCTCCCGGCGTTCCTCCAGGAACGACTTCGCGCGAAAGAGAATGGTGCTGCGCTCGTGGCGGGTCAGCGGAGTGCCCGCCGCGAGATGCGTGGCGATGGCCGCCTGGAGTTGCACGCCGGTGATGCGCGCGACGGTACCGACGGGGCGACGATCCCACGGGCTGAAAATTTCAAGGCGATCCGTTGAATCGGCGGGCTGGCCCGCGAGATAGCTGGGTAGATGCATGGATACGAAATGGGTCGGCGGTTCTGCTACGGGCAAACGGCGATGCGAAAGCCGCGACGCCGGTCAGCGGCGGCGAAAGCCTCGTTGATCGCGGCGAGGGGAAAGGACTCCGCAATGAGCGTCGGCAACGGGTAGCGGTGCTGGGCTCGATCGAGAAAGCGAACGGCGGACACCAAGTCCTCCGGGGCGTAGTTGTGCAAGCCGCGAATGGTGAGCATGCGGCGGACGACGAGCTCTGGGTCGAGGGCCACGGCCGGTGACGGCAATACCGTGCCGCCGAGCAGCGCCGTGCCGCCGACGCGCAATGCTTGGATCGCCGAGGCCACGGCGACCGAGGAACCGGTGAACTCGATGGCGGCATCGACACCGCGACCGGAGCCGATGGCGTCCGCCAAATCGGTGGTGTTCACCGTCCGCGTGGCGCCGAAATCCAGGGCTCGTGCGGCCCGGGCTTCGTCGAGATCACAGCAGAGCACTTCGCGGGCGCCGGCTTCGCGGAGCATCGCACAGGCGGTAAGGCCGAGGGTTCCGGCGCCGAGCACGAGAACGTCACTGCCTTGCAGCGAAACTGTCACCGCAAGGAACCGCAGAGCCGCGGCCACGGTGGCGCCGGCGCAGTTCACCGTCGCCGCCAGCGCATCGGACAAGGTTTCCGGGAGGCGCAGGATCCCGGTGCCGGGCACCAGCACGCAGTATTCGGCATACCCGCCGCTGAAGACAGCGGCCCCCGTGGCGGCGGTGTGGCCGTATTTAAAAAGCGACTCACATTTTTGGGGCAGACCGCGCTCGCAGAAAAAGCAAGTGCCGCAGGAGGCCGCGAGGGTCCACGTGATGCGGTCGCCACACTCGAGGGACTGGCCGGCGAGATCCACCCGCGGCGCGCCGGGGCCAAACGCGGCAATGGTGCCGACAATCTCGTGCCCGAGCACGCAGGGGCAGGGTGCGGGACGGCGCCCATGCACGGTGTGCAGGTCGCTGCCACAGATGGTCGTGCAGGCCACGCGGACGAGGATTTCGCCCGCGCCGAGCGGCGGCAGCGGAAAGCGTTCGACGGTGAAAGGAGCGTCGGGGCCGCGAAAAACGGCGGCGGCGCCTTCCCCGGCAGGCGGCAGCGGGCGGCGGGCGGGGCGAAGGGTGGAAGGGCGTTGCATAGGAGTAGAATCAGGCGCGGACCAAGAGAATCAAGAGCAGGCCACACAGACAGGCCGCTCCGACCACGAGGAAGATGATGGCGGTGA
>FJVU01000322.1_pt1 | contig 11245 bp, 7 predicted proteins | sample 1011831 | NCBI WGS metagenome assembly FJVU01 (sample SAMEA3912450, study PRJEB9761) | metagenome | biome: forest; material: soil | place: USA | collected 2011-06-22 | depth 0.1 m
GGATTTGCACGACGACCTGGGCGTGCGGCTCACGCATATCTCGCTCGTGAGCGGCCTGGCGGAGAATGATCCGCAGAGCGCCGCCGCCCGCGAAAGTTTTCAACGAATCTCCGGGATGGCGCGCGAGCTGGTCGCGGCGCTCTACCAAAACGTGTGGACCGTGAACCCCGAGAACGACCACCTGGAGGCGCTGGTCCAGTTCCTCTGCCAGCTCGCGCAGAATGTGTGCGAGGCGGCGGGGATTCGCTGCCGGATCCATTCCTGCGCGGCGCCGCGCGAACGGCGCGTGACCAGCGAGGTGCGCCACCACATCGCCCTGGCGGTGAAGGAGGCGCTGCACAACGCCATCAAACATGCGGGGGCCACGGAGATTACCACGCGGATAGAGTGGGCCGACGCGCGCCTGCGTATCACGGTGGAGGACAATGGGCGCGGCTTTGACGAGGCGACCGTGACGCCCGGCAGCGGGCTCGCGAATATGCGCCGCCGCATGGATTTGATCGGCGGGTCGGTGGCCGTGGAAACGTCGCCCGGCACCCGCGTGCGCTTTGACGTGCCAATTCCCGAGGCGGATGCGAAGAAACCCGCGCGGCCGGGCCGCGCGATGAATCCATGAAAACGAAGAAAACCGTGGTGGTGGTGGAAGACGATGCCGGGCTGCGCGAACAGCTCCTGCTGGTGCTGCGGAGCGCGCGCGACATCGAGTGCCTCTACGCAGTGAGCTCCGGCGAAGAGGCCGTGCAGACGATCCCCAACCAGCCGCCGGACGTGGTCTTGATGGACATCCAATTGCCGGGCATGTCGGGCATCGATTGCGTGGCCGTGCTGAAGAAGCGGCTGCCGGGGTTGGAGTTCATCATGCTCACGGTCTACGAGGATGCCGAGCGAATCTTCAGCGCGCTGAAGGCGGGGGCGAGCGGGTACCTCATCAAGTCGGGGCCGCCCGAAAAACTTTTTGAAGCGATCCGCGATGTGCATTCCGGCGGTTCCCAGTTCTCCGCCCACATCGCCCGGAAGGTGGTGCAGCATTTTCAGGGCACGGAAAAGGTGGCCCGCGACACGGAGAAGCTCTCGCCCCGCGAGGTGGAAGTGATCGAGCTGCTGGCCTCGGGCTACATCTACAAAGAGATCGCCGATCAACTGGGCATCGGCACGGAGACCGTGCGCACTTATGTGAAGAATATCTGTATAAAATTGCAGGTGAAAAACCGGACTGAAGCCGTCGCGCGGCATTTTTCCTGAAGCGGCGCGGTGGGCGGCGACCTCCCCGCTTTCGGGGATACCGGAGGGCGGGCCGATTCGCTAGGGTCGGCACGAATGGAGCGTGGCATCGGCCTGGCCCGGGCGGAGGCGCGCTCCACTCTTCCTCGAAAAAAATACACCACCATGCCCTTCTTTCGCTCTCTCGTTTCGCGCGCCACGGTCTTCGTCGCCTGGTGCCTCCTGCCCATCCACCCGGCCGCGGAGGCCGCCCCGAAGCCCGCGGCGACCAAGGCCCCACCCATCTCGGTCCTCGTGGTCGGCGGCCAAAACAACCACGACTGGAAAATCGGGAATGAGTTCCTGGTGACGCTACTGCAAAGCCAGGGCAGCTTTGCGGTGACCGAATCCAACACCCCCGCCAAGGACGCGCCCGCCGCCGACTGGGCCGCGTGGCAGCCGCAGTTTGAGAAGTACCAGTGCATCGTGCTCGACTACAACGGCCAGCTCTGGCCGGCGGCNACCCAAACGGCTTTNGAAAAATACGTGGCCGGGGGCGGCTCCGTCGTGCTCGTGCATGCGGCCAACAACAGTTTCACGGGCTGGAAGGAATTTGAAAAGATGGTCGGCCTGCTGTGGCGCGGCCGCGATTTCGGCGCGAGCCTGTATCTGGACGACGCGGGCGGCGTGGTGCGCGAGGAAGCGAATGAGGGCCGGCCCATGGGGCACGGCAAGCAGTGGGATTGGCAGGTCACGGTGCGCGATCTTCAGCACCCCATCACCGCGGGCATGCCCCTGAAATGGCGGCACGTGAAGGACGAGCTGTACCACGGCCAGCGGGGCCCGGCGGAGAATGTGCACATCATCCTGAGCGCCTTTGACGACGCAAAGTACCAGGGCACGGGCAAACACGAGCCGGTGCTCTGGTGGGTGCCGTATGGCCGGGGCAAGGTGCTGACCAACGTGATGGGGCACGTGGGCGAGAACTCGGCTCCGCTGTCGTGTGTGGGGTTCGAGACCGTCTTCCTGCGCTCCATCGAATGGCTTGTCACGGGCCGCTGCACGACGCCCATTCCCGCGGATTTCCCCACAGAAGAACGCACCAGCCAGCGGTACCCCGGGGGCATTCCGCGGCTGCCGATGGCCGACTTCGCCGCGAAGGAGGCCATGGCGAAAATCAAGGTGCCCGCGGGCTATCATCTCGAGCTCGTCGCGTCCGATCCGATGATCGTGCAGCCCGTGATGTGCACGTGGGACGGCAACGGGCGCATGTATGTGGCGGAGATGCGCAGCTACATGCAGGATGCCGACGGCAGCCGGGAGAACGAGCCGACGTCGCGCGTCTCGCGGCTCACCGACACGAACGGCGACGGCGTGATGGATCAGGCCACCATCTTCGCGAATAACCTCGTGCTGCCGCGGATGGTCCTGCCGCTCGATGACCGCGTGATCATTGCCGAGACCTACACCGGCAGGTTCGAGAGCTATCGCGATGGCAATGGCGACGGCGTGGCCGATGAAAAGAAGGTGCTCTACAATGGCGAGCCCACGAAATCGAACCTGGAGCATCAGGATAGCGCGCTGCAATGGGGCCTCGATAACTACCTGTACAGCGGCACGCTGGGCCGCCGCTTCCGCTTCACGGGGGAGGCCATGGAGACGAATCAGATTTGGGGCGGCAGTTCCCAGTGGGGCCTGGCCATGGACGATCTCGGCCGCTTTTTCTGCTCCTCCGCCGGCGGCGAAAACCCGGCCTACGGCTTCCAGCAACTTCCGCTCTACGGCAACCTGACGCTGCCGGGCGAAACGGCGGAGGGATTTGCGGAGACGTTCCCCGCCGTGCAGACGCTGGACACGCAAGGCGGACTCAACCGCGTGCACAACATCAAGGGCACGCTGAATCATTTCACCGCCGTGGCCGGGCAATCCATCTTCCGCGGCGATCGCCTGCCCAAGGATCTGGAGGGCGACTACATCCTGCCCGAGCCCGTGGGGCGGCTCATTCGGCGGGCGAAGGTGAACAACGTGGACGGCAAGCGGGTGCTCACCAACGCGACGCCCGGCACGGAGTTCATCACCTCCACCGATCTGGCTTTCCGCCCCGTGTGGACCGCAACCGGCCCGGACGGCTGCCTCTACATCGTGGATATGCATCACGGGATTATCCAGGAAAGCGCCTGGGTAACGCCGGGAGCCTATCTGCGCGATACCATCCTCCGCGAAGGCTACGACAAGTTCATCGGCCATGGGCGCATCTACCGGCTGGTGGCAGATGGGTTTAAACCGGGGCCGCAACCGCACATGCTGAATGAGACTCCCGCGCAGCTCGTCGCGCATTTGGACCACCCGAATGGCTGGTGGCGCGATACCGCGCAAAAGCTCCTCGTGATCAAAGGCGACAAGTCGGTCGTCCCGGCCCTGAAGAAACTGGCCGAGACGTCTCCCTCGCCGCTGGGGCGGGTGCATGCGCTGTGGACCCTGGACGGCCTGGACGCGACGGACCGCGAGCTGCTGACGCGGGCCTTTTCCGACAAGGATGAGCGCGTGCGCGCCACGGCCGTGCGCATCAGCGAAGCCTTCCTCCGCAAAGGCGACGCTGAGCTGGTGAAGCAGGTCGCGCCGCTCCTGAAAGACCCGTCGATCGACGTCGTCGTGCAGGCCATCAATTCGCTGCGCTATGTGCCCGCGGGCGCCGCACGGCCCTTCGTCGAGGCGGCCGCCGCCGCCCACCTCGGCAACGAAATCATCACGGCCTCGGCGCAGCAGAGTCTGCAATTCGACCCCGCCAAGCCCAGCGGCATCAAAGTGAATATCGACCCGGTCGGCCTGGCGTTGATGAAGAAAGGACAGGAACACTTTGCGACGATCTGCTTCGCCTGCCACGGGTCGGATGGGAAAGGCGTCATCAGTTCCGACAAGGTGCAGCTCGCGCCGCCGCTGGCGGGCTCGCCGCGCGTGCTGGGCAGCCCGGAGGCCCTGGTCCGCATCGTTCTGCACGGCATCACCGGAGACATCGACGGCAAGAATTATCCCGGCGCGATGATCCCGCAGAAGGCCAATGACGATTTGTGGATCGCGCAGGTCCTCACCTACATTCGGAATAGCTTTGGCAACGCGGCGCCCACCATCACCCCCGAGGATGTGGCGAAAATCCGGAAGGCCGCCGGGGAGCGTCCGCCGTACGTGATGAGCGAACTGGCTCTCTTCCTGGCGATTCCCCGGGAGGCGACCAGCAAGTGGGTCTTTTCCGCCTCGGAGAATTCCAAGGAAGCCGGCCGCGCCCTGGACGGGGACGCGAAAAGCCGGTGGTCCACCAACAAGTCGCGCGAAGCCGGGCAATGGTTCCAGTTCGACATGGGCAAACGATTTGAAGTGTCGCGACTGACCATCGACACCACGAACTCGAAGAACGATTTCCCGAAAAAGTTCGAACTCCGCACCAGCGAGGACGGCGTGAAATGGGCCGAACCGATCTACTCCGGCGACGGCAAAACGGTGATCACCATCAATCTGCCGGCCAAGACCGTGACGCGCTTCTTTCGGGTGATCCAGAAAACCAGCGAGGGTGGCTTTTGGTCGATTCACGAGCTGGGCGTCTACGGTGCGGAACCCCGGTAGCGCAGCGTGGTGGGAGCATCGCCGGCAGGGGTTTTGCGGCGCTCCCCTCCCCTGGCCAAAAAATCGCCGGGGAGGTTGTCCTCTTTTCCGATTCTCATTCGTCGTGGAGATGAGCATTCTGAAAATCAACCACTTCATCCCATGAGCAAAGTCCGCGTTCTCGTAGGCACCGCCAAAGGTGCGTTCATCCTCACGGCCGACGGCCAGCGTGCCGATTGGAAAATCGACGGCCCGCATTTTGGCGGGTGGGAGCTGTATCACTTGAAGGGTTCGACGTTGAACCCGGATCGCATTTACGCATCGCAGACCAGCGGCTGGTTTGGCCAGGTCATCCAGCGGTCGGACGATGGCGGGAAAACCTGGGCCACGCCCGANGGCTCCGGGGTGCCCTCGCCGGAGGATTTTGGCAAGGGCCGCAGCAACCGCTTCCTCTACTCCGGCGAAGTCGGCACCCACAAATGGTACGACGGCACCCAGCACCCCTGGGAATTCAAGCGCGTATGGCACCTGGAGCCCTCCCTCACCGAGCCGGATACCGTGTACGCCGGCGTGGAGGATGCCGGCCTCTTCAAATCGACCGATGGCGGCGCGACGTGGAATGAACTCCCCGCGCTGCGGGCGACCAAAGGCGCGCTGTGGCAGCCCGGCGCCGGCGGCATGTGCCTGCACACCATCATCCTCGACCCGCGCAATCCGCAGCGCATCTTTGTGGCCATCTCGGCGGCGGGTGCGTTTCGCACCGACGATGGCGGCGCCACGTGGCGGCCCATCAATCGCGGCCTCAAATCGCTCTACGAATTGCCCGACCCGGATGCCGAGGTCGGCCACTGCGTCCACCGCATCGCGCTGCATCCCTCGCGACCCGACACGCTCTTCATGCAAAAGCACTGGGACGTGATGCGCTCCGACAACGCCGGCGATGAATGGCGCGAGGTGAGCGGCAATCTGCCGACCGATTTCGGCTTTCCCATCGACGTCCACGCCCACGAGCCCGAGACCATCTACGTGGTGCCCATCACCAGCGATTCGCTGCACTACCCGCCCGAGGGCAAGCTGCGCGTCTACCGCAGCCGCACCGGCGGCGGCGAGTGGGAGCCGCTCACCCGCGGGCTGCCCCAGCAGGATTGCTACGTGAACGTGCTGCGCGACGCCATGGCGGTGGATTCCCTCGACGACTGCGGCATCTATTTCGGCACCACCGGCGGCCAGGTCTATTGCTCGCCCAACGGCGGCGACACGTGGACCGCCATCGCCCGCGACCTGCCGAAAGTCCTCTCCGTGGAAGTCCAAACGCTGCGGTAACGCCGAGCCTCGCGGGTCGGCCGCGGCCCGCGAAAAACCCAAAATCTCAAACCTTATATTCCATGGGCCACATCCGAGTTGTCCTCCCCTACCACCTGCGCAACCTCGCGGGCGTGACTGGCGAAGTCACCATGGAACTCGCCGCGCCCCACGCCACCATCGGCGCGGTGCTCGATACGCTCGAAGCCCGGTTCCCCAGCCTCTGTGGCACCATCCGCGACCACGACACGCTGAAGCGGCGCCCGTTCATCCGCTACTTCGCCTGCCAGGAAGACCTCTCTCTCGAGCCCCCCGAGACCGCGCTCCCCGCACCCGTCCTCGCCGGCGAGGAGCCGCTGATGATCATCGGAGCCATGGCCGGCGGGTGAAGGCGAAGGCGANCGGTTTTGCCAGCGAGGCCGGCGCTGTTTTTCGCTTTCTCTCCTCGATCGAACCCGGTATTCGCCGCGGCTCCTCTTTCTCTATGCCGCAACCAAAGCTCCCCTCCCGCGCCACCGTGGTCATTCTTACCCTCATGGCGCTGGCTTTGCTCGCATTCGGAATTCTCAACCGGTTAGACACGGTCGCCCTGGAAAAAAGCGACAAAGTGGTCGACGCCCGCGTCACCAATTCCAGAATCGTGACCGGGAAGCGGACAACCACCTACGAGGTGCAATATTCCTTTGTGCCAAGCCCAGGCACGGAAGCCATCGGCCGGGCCGACCTGCTCGGACGGAAAGATCTGTGGTCCACCATCCCCGAGGAAGATTGGAACAAGGCGGTGCGGAGCCTGCGCCTTGCGGTGAGGGTCGATCCGGCCAAGCCGGGCAACAATGCGCCCGTCGCGGGGATGCCGAAGGCGATCGACGAATACTGCTTCATCGGCGTCGGCGGACTCCTGCTGCTGTTTGCCATCTACGAAGGAATCCGGCGATCGAAAGCCAGTTAATTTTCGGTGGCTGCAGGATATGATTTATCTAAAAAATTGGCGCGGTTAGATATTAATAAATTTTAGCCTTGCCCGGAACGATCTTCCGCAAGAGAAAGCGGTGTTACCCATGGCAATTCCTCCAAACCCCGATGGTTGTGTACGTCGTGAATTCATCGTCAAATCGATCCTCGGCGCCGCCGGCCTGCTGGCTGGCTGCGCGCAATCCAAGGACCCCGCTTTTCCCGCCACGGTGGGAGCAAAAAAAGGGGTCTGGATCGACGCGCACGCCCATATTTTCAACGCCGAAGACCTCGATACCTTTGGCTACGTAGAGCATGGCGAGGGAGACAGCGCCGTGAAGCGCTACGCCTTTACCCTGCTGTCGCCATTGCTGAAGACGCTTTGCGCGACCATCCATCGCATCGCTCCCGGCATTCAGCGGGAGAGCTGGCTGCTCGACCGGATGATCGAAAAGCGCCAGCGGAAGATGCAGGAACGCCAAACCGATGGACGGCGCGACCCACGAAAGCTGGCGCAGAGCCTCATCGCGGACATCCACGAGATCGACCCCTTGCATCAACAGCAGGTGCAGCAGGTGGATCGCGAGTTGCAACGCTGTCTGCACGGGAACGAAATTAAGGTCGATCCCGACAATAATCCGCTGCGCCGAGTCATGCCCTGGCTCGCGCGGCAAATCGCGCCATCTTTCATTAGCTGCCTGGCCAATTACCGCATTTACAATGCGCTGAAGCTGGTCGCCAACTATCCCGACGTCGACGCCTTTGTGGTGGCGAACCTGGATACGGATCTTTGGTACCGTTTCTACGGACCCACCTACAAGCTGGGGGAAAAGATGATGCAACAGGCCCAGGTGATGTCGAAAATCGCCATCCTGACGGAGGGCCGGATTCTCCCCCGCACCGGCTTTTGCCCACTCCGGCAGGCGCTCTCCGTCTATGCGCCGGACCAGTCCGTGGCGAGCCCCTTGGAGGTGGTGAAATGCGCGGTGCATCACTTTGGCTCGATTGGCGCAAAACTGTATCCGGTGGTGGGCTATCGTCCGCTGGGCAACCGGTTCATGACCAATCGGGAACTTTCCGAACTCCCCATGGTCGACATTCAAAAGGCGCTCCGGGACAAACCAGAGTGGGCGGGGGCGGCGGCCAAACTCAAGTCGGACACGGACTTCACCATTGGCGAGGAAATCGACCGCGCGTTGCGGCAGCTCTACGACACCTGCGTGGAGCATGGCATCTCGGTGATGGCGCACACGAACCGGAGCTGGGGGCCGACTTCGTTCATGAATCGGGTGGCCCCGGGTTGGTGGAAGCAATTGGCGGAAGCCTATCCCAAGCTGCGGGTGAATCTCGCGCATTTCTGCGGTTTCGGAAACGGGCGCAATGCCTATGCCGATCTTAAAAAAGCGGAGCAGTATGGCCCGGGGGTGGGCTGGCCCGAGGAAGCCGCGCGCGACCTCTTCCGGAAGGAATTCCCCCACGTTTATGCCGACTTCTCGTGCATCACCCCGACCAAGACGGTGGAGTCCGATTTTGTGGGCCTGCTGCAGGATCATCCCCTGGCCGGCCGACGCCTCATGTATGGCTCCGACTGGCANGAGGTGCTCTTTCCGGGNGGNGCNCCNAACTACCTTAACGACTGGACGAAGATGTTCGCCCCAGGGCGGCCGCTGGCCCCGCACGCGGCGGACTTTTTGGGCGGCAACGCCGTGCGCTTTCACGGACTGGCCGAAGGCCAGGTGCGCGACCGGCTGAAAGAATTTTACGGCAAGAACGGCGTGAAACCCGGCTGGTGGGACAAGGTTCGGGCGTGACCTGACGATCGCTCTCCCGCGGGCTGGCGGCAAAACACGACCTTGTTCCGGATCTTTAAGTCTTGGCTCCGTGGGATGCGCCTAATGTTTGCGCAGTCTATGGGTTCCCCGTAGCACTCGCACTCGCACATGAACCAAATCCTGCCCACGCCCTCCCGGCTCTTCCTCTCCCTCGTCGCCGTCACCAGTCTCTCCGGCTTGCTCGCGCACGCAGCCACGCCGGCCGAGACCTACACTGAAAACCCCGGCACGGAGGGCGATGGCGAGGTGACCATCGGGCCGGACTACACCACCGACAAGGATCTCACCGACCTCGGCAACCCCAAGGGCAAGTTTTTTGAGTTCACGATGAAGCTGGCGGACAGCAAAATTTTCCGCGGCGACGACAAGACACTGGAGCCGGAGAAGAAAGCCGTGCGCACCGAACGCAAGATTTTCGTCTACATCCCCGCCGCCTATAAGGATGGCACGCCAGCGCCCCTGCTCGTCATTCACGATGGCCCCGGCCCGATGTCGCAGGTGCGCAACGCGCTCGACAACCTCACGATTTCCAAGGACCCGAAACGCAAGCTGCCCGCCTTCATCGCCATCGCGGTGGAGAATGGCGGCAACGACGGCAAGAACAGCGAGCGCGGCCTGGAGTACGACACCATGTCCGACCGGGAAGCGCGGCTGATTGCGGAGGAAATCTTCCCCGCCGTGCTCGCCCGCCCGGACATCAAGGCCGCCTATCCCAAGCTCACCTTCACCAAGAATCCCTGGGGCCATGCGGTCATCGGCTGCAGTTCGGGCGGCGCCGCCGCGCTCACCATGGGCTGGTTCCGGCCCGACCTTTTCCGCCGCATCATCGCCTACTCGGGCACCTTCGTGGATCAGCAAGACGACGACGCGCCCGAGGAAGCGAAGTTCCCGCTCGGCGCCTGGGAATACCACTCCGGCATGAAGCTCATCGAGAACACGCCGCCGAAGCCCCTGCGCATCTTCTCGCATTGCTCGGAGAATGACATCGGCGCCAAGGCCGCCGAGGAAGGTCACCACAATTGGGTGATGGCCGGCCAGCGCACCTCCGCCGCCCTGACCGCGAAAGGCTACCACCACCGCTTCGTCTTCAGCAAAGCCACCGGACACTGCGACGGCCGCGTCTTCAAGCAAACCCTCGCCGACACGCTGGTGTGGATTTGGCAGGGCTACCATGGCGAGTGAGGCCGGGGCGCTGACCAAGGAAGCCTGGGCGGCCTCTCCGCCCCGCGCTTACGGTTTTCCGTCGGGAGCTACCCGTTTGGGCAGCCGATAGCAGACGGCTTCCTGGTCGTTGCGGACGAGCAGGAGTTCACCCGCCAGCGCCGGCGTATTCCAGGTCTTGGCACTCAGTGCATCGAGCCGGGCCAGTTCACGATAGGCCGTGGGGCTTGCTTCCACCAACACCACGGGCCCCTGCTCGGTCTGGACGAGCACCAAATTGTCGACGAGCAGGAGCTGCCCGTGCCCGTAGTGTCCGCCCTTCCATTTGCGCTCCCCGGTGGCGAGATCCACGCACGCCAGGATACCGTCATCCAGCCCGTAGAGAAATCCATAGCGCGTCACGAGGTTCGAGAATTCGGACTTCATGCTGCGGCTCTTCCAAACTTCGGAAACGGAGAGCTGGCCCCTCGCTTCGGCCTTCACTTGTAAAAGCACGCAGCCGGCATTGAAGCTCGCGGAGAGCAGGANGCGNTCGCCCGCCAACACCACCGGNTGGGCGCANTTGGGCCATTTGTTATTGGCCCACTCGTATTCCCATAGCAGGTGGCCGTCCTGGAGATCGTGCCCGGTCACGCTGGCCGCATTGACCGAGAGGATTTGCCGGCGCCCAGCCAGCGTGGCGAGCGCCGGCGAGCTGAAGCTCGCCTCGTCGTGGCCCGCCTGCCAGACGGGCGCGCCGTCCGCGCGGCGAAACGCGAGCACCGTGTTCGTCTTCGTCTGCCCACCCGTCACCACCACGAGTTCGTCCACGACCAGCGGCGAGGAGCACTTGCCGAAATAGGTATTGGGCAGCGCGTATTCTTTCAAAATGTCGCGGCTCCAAATCAGCTTGCCCGTCGCCAGCTCCAGACAGTCGAGCACGCCCGTGGCGCCGAGGGCATAGACCCGGTCGCCGTGGATGGTCGGCGTGGCGCGGGGACCATCGCCCCCCATCGGCTCGCTGAACCGCACATGGTTGGCGTGTGACCAGACCGGCGCTCCGGTGGCCAAATCGTAGCACACCACGAGCTCATCATCGCCGCGCTGCTCCTGGGTGATGGCGTGGGAACCCACCACGGCAAAGGAAGACCAGCCCAGCCCAAGCGGACGCCGCCACAATTCCTGCGGCGGGTGGGCGGCCCAATCGCTCTCCAACGGCACTC
>FJVU01000189.1_pt1 | contig 11211 bp, 7 predicted proteins | sample 1011831 | NCBI WGS metagenome assembly FJVU01 (sample SAMEA3912450, study PRJEB9761) | metagenome | biome: forest; material: soil | place: USA | collected 2011-06-22 | depth 0.1 m
TCCGGGGCGAAGATATTGTAGTCCTGCGGGTTTTCGGGCCAGTACCAGCANGGGTAGAGCTGGCCGGGGATGAGAAGGCTCTGGCGTTTCCTGGCATCTTCCATGGTCGGCGCCGAGGGGTCATCCAAATCCAGCCGCGCCGTGCTTCGCCCGACCTGATGTTCCCACTCCAGGTGAAAGGTCATCTCTACGTCATAACTGCCCTCACGGCGGAAGACTTCCGTTTTCTCCAATCTTGCCAACCCGCGTTGGTAGTAGGTGAGGGCTTTGAGCCGCCACGAGATGCTGTTGATCTCATTGCCGAGGAGGCCGCACCCGAGCATGAAAAGCAGGATGCCTCCGAGGAGGGCGATGACCGCCCCGGTGTTGGGAGGATGGGCAGGTGCGAGCGGGTCGGGTGTCTCCGTGGGCCGTGATTCGGTCATAGCCGCTTGGAATTACCGGGAGTGTGCGAGCGGGGGAATCATCCTAACGGGTGAGGGGGCCACACTTTTGAACCGCTAATCTGCGCTAATCTGCGCTAATCTTGCTGTCAAAAATTCACGCCAACGCGTTTTTTTTGGCCGCGCTCGGAAAGAAGCCGAGACTGACTCGAATCAGTTTCGCCCGAGCAAGTGCATCACGCCAAGAAGGTGTGTGGGCTCGGTCGGTGGATTTTCCAGATGATCTAATCCTTGGTCCGCTGCAAGATGGTGTCTGTTGCGCATGCACTCCCGCCCATTTTCCCTTTTCAGTTTATTCCTCGTGCTTTCCGCCGGCTCGGCCGTGGCGGGGCCGGTGGATTTCAGCCGGGATATCCAGCCGCTGCTTTCGGAAAATTGCTACCACTGCCATGGGCCGGATGCCAAGGCGCGGAAGGGCAAGCTCCGGCTCGATATGGCGGAGGGGCCCGAGGGGGCCTATCGCACCGACGAAGGGACGACGGTGGTGAAGCCGGGAGACAGCAAGGCGAGTGAGCTGGTGGCGAGAATTTACGCGACGGATGAAGACGACCTGATGCCGCCGAAGAAATCGAATCGCACGCTGACGGACGCGCAAAAGGAACTGCTGAAACGCTGGGTGGACGAGGGCGCAAAGTGGGGCGAGCACTGGGCGTTTGTCGCGCCCAAGCGCCCGGCGGCGCCGGGCGCGGAGGATTTCGCCGCGAAGCTCGCGGAGTGGGAAAAGAAGGATGGCGCGCGCGCGGAAGCGATCGAAAAGCAACTGCCCGCGCCGGCGAAATGGGCGCGCAATCCCGTCGATGCCTTTGTGCTCTCGCGGTTGCTGGCGGAGGGCTGGGCGCCCGCGCCCGAGGCCGCGCCGGAGAAGCTCTGCCGCCGGCTGACCCTGGACCTTACGGGCCTGCCGCCGACGCCGGAGGAAGTGGATGTATTTTTGAAAGCGGCGGCACAGAACGAGCAAACCGCCGTGGAGCAACTGGTGGATCGCCTGCAGGCCAGCCCGCGCTATGGCGAGCGCATGGTGTGGGAGTGGCTCGATGCCGCGCGCTATGCGGATACGAATGGCTACCAGGGCGATCCCACGCGAGCGATGTGGTACTGGCGGGACTGGGCCGTGGAGGCCTTCAACCGCAACCTGCCGTTCGACCAATTTACCATCGAGCAAATTGCGGGCGATCTGCTGCCGAACCCCACCCAGGCGCAGCTCATCGCCACGGGCTTTCACCGCAATCACATGATCAACGGCGAGGGCGGCCGGATCGCGGAAGAGTCGCGCGTGGATTATGTGTTCGACCGGGTGGAGACCACCGGGGCGGTGTGGATGGGGCTCACGCTCACGTGCTGCCGCTGCCACGATCACAAGTTCGACCCGATCACGCAAAAGGAGTATTACCAACTCGCGGCGTACTTTAATTCCATCGACGAGACCGGTGGCAACGATGCCGGGGGCCTCGCGAATCCCGTGCTCTCGCTGGCCACGCCGGAGCAACAAAAGAAGATCGCCGATCTGAAAACAGCGGAGGCGAAGGCCAAGCAGGAGCGCGATGAGTTGGAAAAGAAGGTGCGCACCGAGCAGTCGGCGTGGGAGAAGACGCTGGCGGCGGGGGCCGGAAAACCGATGGAGGTCACGTGGCACGTCCTCACGCCCGACGAACTGTATGCGGACAACGGAACCGTCCTGAAAAAATTGGACGACGGCAGTGTGCTGGCGACCGGGCCGAATCCCGACAAGGAGGGCGTGGTCTTCATCGCGAATTCAAAAATCGGCGCCCTCACGGGTTTCAAGCTGGAGGTGCTGCCGGACCCGTCGCTCGTGGCGCAGGGCCCCGGCCGCGCGAACAACGGCAATTTTGTGCTCTCTGAGATTTCGCTCCAGGGCAGCGGCAAGCCGGTGGAACTCGCGGCGGTGAGCACGGATTTCGCGCAGGGAGGCGGTCTTACGGGCGCGACTTCGTTTGACGGGAACCAGGAAACCGGTTGGGCGGTGATGCCGCAATTTGGCAAGGCGCATACGTTGATCTTCGAGGCGCGCAATCAAGTGGGCTACGGCAACGACGTGCTGCTGGCGTTCCGGCTCGACTGCAAATCCAAGCATCTCGCGCACACCCTCGGACGCTTCCGGATCTCCGCGACGACAAGCAATCTCCAGCTCCTGCGGCCTATGCCGGATAAAATTCGCGTCGCCCTCGGCAAGGCGAACGCGGTTCGCACGGAGGCGGAAAAGAAAGACCTCACCCAATTTTACCTCGATACGCATCCGGGGCTCAGCGCGGCCAAGGATCGGCAGGATGCGGCGAAGAAAGCCCGCGAGTCCGCGGAGAAGGAGTCGCCCCGCACGATGGTGATGCGCGATCGCCCGATGCCGCGCAAAACAACGATCCTCGTGAAGGGCGCCTACAACGTGCCGGCCGCGGAAGTGGAGCACGGAGTGCCCGCGCGCCTGCCCAAGCTGCCGGCGGATGCGCCAAAAAACCGCCTGGCCCTGGCGCGCTGGCTGGTGTCGCCGGAAAACCCGCTGACCGCCCGGGTGAACGTGAACCGGATGTGGGCGCAGTTTTTCGGCCAGGGGCTGGTGAAGAGTGCCGAGGATTTTGGTGTACAGGGCGACAAGCCCACGCATCCGGAATTACTCGACTGGCTCGCCGTGGAGTTTCGCGAGAGCGGCTGGGACATGAAGCATATGGTGCGGCTGATGGTGACGAGCGCCACCTACCGGCAGGCCACGGCCCTGAGCGGCCGCCCGGCGGGCGTGGCAAATTCGGACTTTGAGCGTGACCCGGAAAACAAGTGGCTCGGGCGCGGTCCGCGCTACCGCTGGCCCTCGTGGATGCTGCGGGATCAAGCCCTCGCGATGAGCGGTCTGCTCGTGGAAAAGCCCGGCGGCCCGGCGGTGAAAGGTTATCAACCAGAGGGCGTGTGGGAGGATGCGACCTTTGGGCAAATTCGCTATACCCGCGACAAGGGCGAGGCGCTGTATCGGCGCAGCCTGTATACGTTTTGGCGGCGCATCGTAGGGCCCACGATGTTCTTCGACGTGAGCAATCGCCAGGGCTGCACCGTGAAAGTCGGGCGGACCAACACACCGCTGCACGCGCTGGTGACGATGAACGACATCACCTTCGTGGAAGCGGCGCGCGCGCTGGCGCAACGCACCTTGCTCTCCGCGACCGCGAAGGAGGATCCCGCGCGGGTGACCGAGCTGTTCCGGCGCTGCACCGCCCGTTTCCCCAAGGATGAAGAGCGGGACCTGCTCGTAAAGCGGCTGGCTGCTCTGCGCACCACGTACGGGCAGGACGAGGCGGCCGCGCGCAAGCTCCTCGCCGTGGGCGAGAGCAAGCCCGCCGCGCAACTTGCGCCGGCCGAGCTCGCCTCGTGGACCGGCGTGGCGCTGCTATTGCTGAATCTCGATGAGACGCTGAGCAAGGAGTAAGCAATCGGTGCGGCGGGTTTGGCAATTTGTCGGCAAACACGCGCAAGCGGGCGGTGGCGGGAGATACGATGGATAGAACCTATGAGCGCCTTCGTCGTCGAACATCGGGACCTGCTTCCCCGGGGAAGCCTCACGCCTTCTCAAAATGGGGTCGCGCTGGCTAGCTTTGTCGGCATCGCTTTTCTGGCCGCTCTGCCCAGTGCAGGGCTGGACCTGCCGGCGACCTATGAAAGCCTCACCAAGCCCGATTGGGCACCCCCGGGCTGGCTCTTTGGCCCGGTCTGGACGCTGCTGTATGTGATGATCGGGGCCGCCGCGTGGGGCGTGTGGCAGCGCACCGGATGGTCGCGGCCTCTTGTGCTGTGGGCGATTCAACTGGTGCTGAACGCGGCCTGGACGCCCATCTTTTTTGGGCTGCATCAGCCCGCCTGGGCGCTCCTGGAAATCATCGTCCTGTGGCTCGCCATTGTTTCGCTCATGGTCGTCTTTTCCCCGGTGGCCAAATGGACCGCCTGGCTGCTCGCGCCGTATCTCGCGTGGGTGACCTTTGCCGCCGGGCTCAATGCCGCCATCTGGCTGCTGAATCCGTAGACCGGGTCAGCGCGGGCCGGGCCGGGGCCGCTGCGCGGCGGCGGCCGGGAGGGTGCGCTGAAGCTCGGCCGCTTTGGCGCCCAGGCGTTCCGCAAGTTCCGGATGCGTGGCGGCTTCATCCGTCGTCTCGGACTGGTCGGTCGACACGTGGTAGAGCGAACGATGGCCGTCGGCGGTGGCGATGAGTTTCCATTCCCCATCCACGATGGCGATGTCGGCCGTGGCCACCGCGAAGGATGGACGCTCCACCGCACGGCCTTCGTGCAGGGCGGCCCACAGATTCACTCCATCGAGCTTCCCCTCGCACGCGACGCCCGTCGCCGCGGCCAGCGTGGGGAACAAGTCCTGCGCCGCTACCGGCAGTTGCGTCGCGGTGCCGGCTGGGAGTTGCCCCGGCCAGCGCAGCACGCACGGGGTGCGGATGCCACCCTCGAAGAGCGTATCCTTTCCGGCGCGCAGCGGGCCGTTGCTGCCTTCGCGGCGGGAGGCACCGTTGTCTGAGAAAAAAACCACCAGCGTGTTGTCACGCAGCTTTTGATCGTCGAGCGCAGCCAGCACCCGGCCGATGCTGGTATCCAGCCCTTCAATGACGGCCGCGTTCGTGGCGAGCGCGCCGAGGCTTTGATATTTGGCAACGAGCTCGGGTGGGGCGCTCTTGGGCACGTGCGGCGCGTTGAAGGTCACTTCGATGAAGAAGGGCCTCTTCGCATCGCGCTGCTGGATCTGGCGGATCGCCTCGCTCGCAAATAGATCCGTGGAGTAGCCGGCCTCATTTACGGTCGTTCCATCGCGCTGCCAGTCCACCGCGCCACGCTGGTTGGTGTGCTGGTAGTAGTCGATTTGCGGGCCGAGAAAACCGTAAAAGTGCTCGAACCCATGCTCCATCGGCACGCTGCCCTGGTTCACGCCGAGGTGCCATTTACCGATCAGTGAGGTGGTGTAGCCAGCCGCGTGAAACGTGCCGGGGAGGGTGGTGATGCCCGCCGGGATGGTCTGCCCAGGCCCCATCACGGTGGTCACCCCAAAGCGGCGCGGCATCTGCCCCGTGAGCAGCGCGGCACGCGTGGGGCTGCAGACAGGATACACGTAAAAGCGCTGGAGCTCGACGCCCTCTTTCACGAGGCGATCCAGATTCGGTGTGGCGGCGGCACCTTGGTGAAAGCCCACATCGCCCCAGCCGAGATCGTCGGCCACGAGAATGAGCACGTTGGTCCGCCCGGACTTCGCCGCGCCGTCGGAAGGCGGAGCCACTGGCGCTGTGGTGAGAGCTTGGATGGGTCTGGGCGCTGGCGGCTCGTTGTTCGGAGCGGGGAATCCGGACGGGGGGCCGGGACGATATTCGTTCGGCGTGAGGGTTCCGCTGTGGTCTTTGTCGAGGGTCTTGAGGGATGCCGCTGCCTGGCCGATTTCGGCCGCGTCGAGCACCCCGTCGCTGTTGAGATCCAGCGCCTTGAGGACCGGCATATTTGGTCCACCGAATCGGCCTGGTCCGCCTGGTCCTCCGGGTCCGCCCGGGCCGCCTTCGAGGATGCCATTGGGCGCACCGCCGAGCGGCCTTCCGCCGCCCGGCCCGCCGGCACCGGGCGGTGGTCCGCCCTTGGCAAAGCTGGGATCGGGCGTGCCGTGCCAGGACCGGGGCAGAAACGGAAACTCCGACGTGATGCAGTAATAGTAGGTGCCCTCCGGGTACTCCGGGGTGATGCCCGTGCGTCCGTTGAACTCATCCAAATCGCCAGTTCCCTTGGCGAATTCGAAGTCCTCCGTAAAACGGCCATCGTAGTCGCCGCCCGGGCCATTCGCCTGGGTGGGCCGCGCGCCCTGCTTCAGCCGGTAGCCCGGCTTCATTTTACGCAGCGGGCTCTTCGCATCTTTCGCGTCGGAATAAGCCCAGCTCGTGTAGAGCGGATAGCCATCCGCGGCCCAGCCGATGAGGAGCATCTTTTTTTCATCGCCGCCCATGCGCGCAACGAGTCCCGTGGGCAGGCCGTGGTAGTGGTAGGAGCCGTTCGGCTGCACGTGGGCGTTGTGCTCGTCGAGGCCGAGATCGAGGAACCCCGTGGCCGCCTCGTAGCGCCAGCCGGATTGGCGATCGTTATTCCACGTCTCCGCGGTTCCGGGTTCAAAGGGCACACCATTGACGGCGATGCCCCACCACCAGCCGCCCCCGCGCATCGGCGTGGCCGCCGGGGTCGGTTTCAATGGCACGCGGAAGTTGTAACTCTGTGGGGCCGCCGTATTGGGATTTCCCCGGCGCGGAAAGTCGCCCGGTGCATGGTCGGGCCAGCCGTTGGATTTGATGAGGCGGTATTCGCCTTCCACCGTGATGCTCACCGTATTCTTGGGTGCGGCCGCAGAGTCGCGCGGCTGCAGAGCGGCTCCCGGCGGCGGGGCCGCCTGTGCGAGAAAGAACGCCGGGGGATCCGGAAAAGTGCCGGCTTCGTCGTGGCCGGGGTGGGCCAGGGCGCCGCTGCGGGCGAGCGCCAGCAAGCTCAGGATGGTGAGCGCTCGCCGGCGATGGTGGTGGGACTGGAGATGCATGGTGTTGGGTCGGCGTGGTCTCGGCTGAACTGGTGGGGATGCGCGCGGTGAAAAAACAGCCGGGAGCCGCGCTGGGCGGGCGCGGCTCCCGGTGGAAACTATTGGCTATTTCTCGAGCGGGGGACGCTGCGGCCGGCCTTCCGCATTGGGGCGGCCTTGGCCGCGTCCACCAGGGCCACCGGCACCTTGTCCGCCGGGACCGCCCTGGCGTCCGCCCGGCCCACCTTCGGGCCCACCTTGTCCGCCGGGGGGGCGTTGCGGACGGTACTCGTCTTCCGTGATTTTTCCGTCGCCGTTCTTGTCGAGTTTCTTGAGCGACTCCGCCGCCTTCGCGAGCTCGTCGGCGTCAATGGTTCCGTCGTGATTCAAATCGAGCGCTTCGATGATGGGGCTCTTCGGGCGCTGGCCGCCCGGGCCACCGGGACCGCCTTGGCGTCCGCCGGGTCCGCCCCCAGGTCCGCCGCCTTCGGCGCCGGGAGGTGGTGGATTGCCGCCGGGTGGGTTGCCGTCCTGCGCGATGAGCAGTCCGGATGAAACGCCGACGATCGCGGCGAGGATGGTGATGTGCTTTTTCATATTGGGTGCGTGGGTTACTTGGGTTTTCCACCGTTCCCCGGCTGCGCGGCCTCCAGGCAATACAGCACGCGGTCGGAGCGGAGAAAGAGTTGCCGGTCCGCGAGGGCGGGCGTGGCATTGAAGCGGGAGGAATCGCCGGCGAGCTTGTTTTGCGCGACGAGTTTGAATTGCGGCTTCGCCTCAAAGACGAACGTGCCGTTCTGCCGGCTCACTGCGTAGACGAGTCCATTCGCCAGTACGGCCGAGGCGTAGAACGGCTTGCCGCCGCCGCCGCTAGCCGAGGCGCCCGGCAGGCGCTCCTTGAAAATGAGCTCACCGCTTTTGGCATTCAGGCACACCGCGAAGCCTTGATCATTCGCCACGAAAAGCTGCCCACCGCTCACGATGGGCGAGGGGACATACGACCCATACTGGCTTTGCCACAGCACGTTCGTGGCGGTCACATCACCTTGGCCTCCTCCACGAATCGCCGTGGCGCCGAGTTGCGGAAAACCGCCATTCACATAAATGGCGCCGTCCGCTGCGACGATGCTGGGTGAGACGTTGCCGCTCACATTGGTGCCCGCAAACCAGCGCAGCTTTCCGGTGTCGGGATTCATGCCCCACAGCTCGCCGGAGACCGCCAGCACGAGATCCGTGTGGTCGCCCGCGGGCACCAGCGCCGGGGTGCCGTAGCACAGCTCGAGCGATGAGGAGTCGGATTTCCACACCTCTTTGCCCGTGGCTTTGTCGAGCGCGCGGATGCTCTGGCTCTCCTCCGAGGCATTCACGATCACCTTGTCGCCATGCAGCAACAGGCTCGCGCCCGAGCCCCAGCGGCGGTTGCCGGATTCCTTGCCCACATTCGTGCGCCAAAGTTCCTGGCCCGCAAAATCAAAGGCCAGCACGCCGGTTTTGCCAAAGAAGACATACACGCGTTCGCCATCCGTGGCGGGGGTGCTGCTCGCGTAGCCGTGCTCGGTGAGGAAGCCGCTATAGGAATCCTCGGGCAGTTCCGCCGCCACGGCCTTATTCCATAGCACCTTGCCCGTGGCGCGATCGAGGCACACGAGGTGGCGCTTCAGCGCGGTCATGGCGCCGTTGCCGCCGTCGCCATAGCCGGAGTAGCAGGTCACAAATACGCGGTCGTGCCACACGATGGGGCTGGAGGAGCCGGGCCCGGGCAGCGCGGTTTTCCACTTCACATTTTCCGTGTCGTTCCACGTGCTCGGGGGCGTGGCGTCGCGGGCGATGCCGCTGCCGTCGGCGCCGCGAAAACGGGGCCAGTCGGCGGCGAAGGCCTCGGCCGCGAGGAGGAGTGAAAGGATGGCAAAAACGGGTCTCATGGTCGTTCGTTGGAAACTGGAAAATGGCGCGAGCCATTCTTTCCATGCGAACGTCAACCCCGGCATCCGGGCGAAGAAACGCTACTTTACCAAAGATTTACATTGCCCTCGAAAAAGATCGTTTCCACGCCGGCGGAGCCCTCGGGAAACCGCGTAGAGCCACGGTATCGAAAATGACAAAGGAAGGCCTCTGGATGCCGACCGTGGGGCTCAACTAATCCCCAATTCCATCAACCGTGCCACCATGGCCGCTCGCGAGGTGACCCCGAGTTTGGCGAAGATGCGGCGGAGATGCGTCCCCACCGTCCAGCAACTGATCTCCAGCACTGAGGCGATGGATTTGTTGGGATAGCCCTTGGCGATGAGTCGGGCGATTTCGCGTTCCCGCGGGCTCAGGTTGATCCCACTGAGGGGATCGGACTGTTCGCGAATCAGCACGATTCGATAGCCCGCGATTTCTTTGTCGATGAGCACACGCCGGTCATTCGAAGCGGGCGTCGCGTGCCCGTTGCGCAAGCCATCCCGCAGTTCCGCGGCGAGGGTAAACTCCAACTGCGCCTCCGGAGACAGACGCGGATTGCGCCCGTTCCCCGAGCCCTTGCGGGCAGGGATTTCCCCACGGCGAACTTTGGCCCGCCGGCCTGCTTCCATCGAACTGTCCTGCACGGTTTTCATCGGAGAATCACAGAATAAAAACACGACTGGCTGACTACGTGGGAACGGTCCGCCTATAGCGGAATATTACAACCTGGCAATGTGGTTGTTTTATTAAAACTGGCGCAGGCTGGCAGGTCGGAGGGGGCGAGTAACGTCACGCATTCGAGTGACGCGCATCCTGGTTACCACGAAAAGGCTCCCGCGAACGAACTGCCTCGTCTGCGCTGCCGCGGACACGCTCCCCCCAAGGTGTGACTGCCGCGAAAAATGGGAACGGGTAAGTTTTGCGACGTCATTCGAAACAGAAACTCACACCAAAACCAAAAACCGGAACCCACCATGCAAAACGAACACGAACTGGAGCAAGAATTCGAACAGGAGCTGGAACTGGAAGGCGCCGGCGAATTTGAAGCCGAATCGGAATTTGAAGCGGAGGCCGAATTCGAAGGCGAAGGCGAGCACGAGGCCGAGGGCGAAATGGAGCACGAACTGGAAGCCGAGTTCGAAGCTGAATTTGAAGGCGAATCAGAATTTGAAGGGGAAGGGGAAGCGGAGTTCGAAGGCGAAGGCGAGCTGGAGGGAGAGGGGGAATTGGAGGGCGAGCAATTTCTCGGCGGTCTCGTGAGTGGGGTGGGCAGCCTGCTGGGCCTCGGGGAGTCCGAGCTGGAGCACGAATTCAGCCGCGGCCTGGGCGAACACGAGGGGGAGCAGTTCTTCAAAAAGCTCCGCGGTTTGGGCCGCACCATTGGGCGCTTCGCGAAAAAGGCCGCGCCCATCCTCAAGCAGGTCGGTCGCATTGCCGCGCCGCTGGTCGGCAAGGCGCTGGGCGGAGTCATCGGCGGCCCGGCGGGCGCCATGCTGGGGGCGAAACTGGGGAACTTTGCCGCGAGCCAGTTGCGCGAGCATGAGTTCGAACACGAGGGCGAGTTCGAGCACGAGCATGAATTCGAGCATGAACACGAGGGGGAGTTCGAGCATGAGCAAGAGCACGAACTCGAGGCCCACGAGCAGATGGGAGAACTCATGGCGCACTTTGCCGCGCAGGCCGAAACGGAGGCCGAGGCGGAGGCGATGATTGGCGCTTCCACCGTGATCTCCCTGTCCGCGCGGGACCGGCGGGCGCTCCGCCGCCTCGTCCCGCAATTGGTGCGGGCGGCGTCGTTGTTGACGCGCATGCTGCGCCTCCGCCGGAAGACCCGGCCCGCCGTGCGCCTGGTGCCGGCCATCATGCGCCGCACCGCCAAGGCCCTGGCGCGTGGTGTCCTGCGAACGGGACGGCCCGTTTCGCCCAAACTCGCCTCCACGGTGGCGGCGGGGCAAGTGCGCCGGGTGTTGTCCAAGCCCGCCGTCTGCCAATCCATCCTGCGCCGCAGCGTCGCGGCGGCCCGTCGTGCCGCCGCCCGGCGGTAAGGTGGTCCTGCAACCAACCATCAACCGGAGAAACCGCATGTCCGCATACGAAACTGAATTGGAGGCCTACGCCAACGAAGCCGAAGGAGAGGCCGAACAAGAGGCTTTCTTCAATCACCTCGCCGCCGCGGCCGACCGCGCCGGCCGACCGCAATCCCTGCGCCGCGTGGCGCTCGCCGCCGCCAAGGAAGCGTTTCGCGGAGCCGCCCTGCGCTATCCCGCCATCCAGGGCGAGGGCGAACTG
>FJVU01000739.1_pt1 | contig 11143 bp, 11 predicted proteins | sample 1011831 | NCBI WGS metagenome assembly FJVU01 (sample SAMEA3912450, study PRJEB9761) | metagenome | biome: forest; material: soil | place: USA | collected 2011-06-22 | depth 0.1 m
GGTTGGTGTGCGGTGCGGGCAAGCCCTCACGGTGTGCCAATATTCCCGTACGAAGTACAGTGACGTTTGCGTGGCACCCGCCGCAGGACCGTCACTTTCATCGCCTCATCGCCATGCCGAACACGCTTGGTTGAAAACCCATCCCACGTTGGCGCGCCGCCGCTTGATCGGGGGCTTCTTTTCGAAGTATGGGCATCGCTTCCTGCCGCCGCGCAGCAAGCTGCGCCGACCGCAGAGCGGTGACAAGTCACCGCACTCCAGATTACGCCCCGCGGCGAGGGGACTATAGGGTGGGCAGCTTGCGGCCCAGCTCACTCTCGCGAATCTCGCGCCAGGTGGCGAGCAGGAGCTGGCGGCCTGCCACCATCTCGATGAACGTGGGCACCAAGTCCGCATCGTCCACCTGTGGCAAAAAGCGCGCCTCCTCCTCGCTGAGCGAGAGCGGCCAGCCGCTGCGGGCGATGGGATAGGCCAGCCGCGCGGTCTCCAGCCAATCGCGGAACATCGGGGGATTCTCCCGGGCGACTTGCGCCAGCAGTGCGATCCGGCCGGCGTCCGTCGCATCGAGCTGCCGGGCGGATTCCGCGCCGCTCGCGGCGGCGGGCAGGACCAACCCCACTGGGGCCGCAATGGGCATCCAGTCGGCCACCAACGCCGCGATGGCTGCGGGAACCGCAGCCTCGTTTCCCGGCTCGCAGGTGTGCCCCAGCGCGGGAGCGAGGGCCGCCAGGCCCGTCATCCGCTCGCGTAGATCCGTGGCCAGAAAAAGCAGTTCTTGTCTGGTGGTGGCCGGGTTCGCCGGGGCCAGCGAGACCGATACGTCCGGCAATTCTCCCCGGCCATGCCAGCAATTGCGAATGTGCTGATCCATCTCCTCGGCCAGCGCCAGGACGGGCGCGAATTTCACCGCCAGCCGTGCGAGCGCTTCGTCCGGAAAATGGATGGGCTCGCCCGGGGCGAAGGCAAACTGGCGGTCCACATACGCCTCGTGCCAGCCCGCGCGGTACACCCCGCGATCCTCCAGGGCCACAATGGCCGCATCCAATTGATCGAGCGACATCTCCGCCGCGCCGTGGTTCACGTGGGCAGACAGATCCAGCGAAAACCAGGTGCAACCCGCAATGGCAAATTGCGCAGCCTCCTCCGCCGTGCGCACCCGGGCGCCCGCTCCCCAGCGTTCCAGCTTTAGAGCCGGGTCGGCCACCGCCAGTTTCGCCAGCGTGGCGCGGGTCCGCTCCAGCAACTCGCGCGGACCGACGGTGGCGCGCTCCTTTTCCCCGCCCAGTTCGTGGACGAGCACCGGGGCCCGCCCCAGCGCAACGGCTTCGTGGAGAAACGTCTCCAGGCCGGGNGCGGCCAAAATTGCCAGGCTCGGCTGCGCGCCGAGCGGAACAGGTGCGGGAATATCCATCAGGCGCCCAGCATCCAATAGATAGTATGAGGCGTTCAACTACGAAGGCGGGCCGGGAAACATTCAACGTCCAACGTCCAACACCGAACACTCAATGAAGACAGCCGCCCGTCGCTTGCGCCATTGGGTGTTGGACGTTGAGTGTTGGGCGTTGGATGTTCTGCCTTTCGCTCCCCGCGTTCCGGCTTGCCCCGGGGCGGCGGGTCTGGTTTCTCGCTCCCTCTCACTCTCATGGAAAACTTGATTATCCTCGGCACCGGCTGCGCCGGCTTGACCGCCGCCATCTACGCGGCCCGCGCCAACCTGAACCCCCTCGTGCTCGAAGGCCATGAACCCGGCGGCCAGCTTTCCACCACGACGCTCGTGGAAAATTACCCCGGCTTTCGCGATGGGATCATGGGGCCCGAGTTGATCATGAACATGAAGGCGCAGGCCGAGCGCTTTGGCGCCCGCTTCCAGTATGCGGATTGCAAGGGCCTCGAACGCGCCGAGGGGCACCTCGTCATCGACGTGGAGGGCAAGAAGGTGGAAACCCGCGCGCTCATCGTGGCCAGCGGCGCCAGCGCCAAGTGGCTGGGCATTGACCGCGAGAAGGAACTGGTCGGCCATGGCCTCACCTCCTGCGCCACGTGCGATGGGGCGTTCTACCGCAACGTGCCCGTGTGCGTGGTAGGCGGCGGCGATTCCGCCGTGGAAGAGGCGACTTTTCTCACCCGCTTTGCCAGCAAGGTGTATCTCATCCACCGCCGCGACACGCTGCGCGCCTCGAAGGTGATGATTCAGCGCGCCATGGACAACCCGAAGGTGGCGCCCGTGTGGAACTCCACGGTGAGTGAATACCTCACGGATGCCGACGGTGAGATGCGCGCGGTGAAATTGAAAAACCTGGTGACCGGCGAGGAAAGCGAACTGGAAGTGAAGTGCGTCTTCGTCGCCATCGGCCACACGCCGAACACGGCCCCCTTCAAGGGCGTGCTCGACCTGGATGAAAACGGCTACCTTCTGCAACGCGACGGCATCACCGCCACCAATGTTCCCGGCGTCTTTGCCGCCGGCGACGTGAGCGACCACCGCTACCGCCAGGCCGTGACGGCCAGCGGCCAAGGGTGCGCCGCCGCGCTGGATGCGGAGCGTTACCTGGCGGATCTTGGGGTGCATTAGGAAACGCCCGGAGGCCTCGACCCGGGATAGCAATGGAGCGTTGTATACAAGGGGGGCGGCCCGCCGCCCGAAGTCCCGTTACGGACTCCTGAAACAAGGAAGCTCCACACAGCCGCTCACCTCAACTCGTAGAAATAGTCCGCGGGAACGGAATGTCACGCAAAGGCGCAAAGCCAATGCACTTTGAATCGGCGGCGTATTCACCCTCGGGGCGAGCAAGCTTCGCAGCGCGATTCTTTGCATCTTTGCGCCTTTGTGTGACTCCTTCTTCTTCCATTACCGAATTGAGGATAATCCAAAAGTCCTCGCGAGGTGGGCTGAGCCAGGCGGGACGCCTACCTCGGCGGGCGGGGACGCCCACCCTACCCCGCGCCCATCGCTCGCTACGGAGAGCCAGCGCCTGAGTTATGCAAAGTGTTTTCTACTTCAACTCCGCGCCTGCCACCCAGATTCCGTCGGGCGTTTCCGTGATGAAGCGGAGGAGGCCGCGCTGCTCGGTCTCTCCGTGCCACCCCTCGGCGGGGAGAGGGCGAAAGGCCAGCGCGGCGTTGGCCTGGGCCAGCAACTCGCCGGAGGTCTTTTCATCCACCCCGGCAGGACGGGGCGCGAAGGGCGGCTCGGGATTCCGGTACTCCACCGCGAGGCGTGTGGCTCCGGCGGGCGGCGTCACCGTCCAGGCCCAGCCGCGCGCGGTTTTTTCCATGGCGACCTCCAGCTTGCGGGGGGCGTGCAGCCGCGTCGCGGGGTCGCCGAGGATGGCGTACATCGTCGCTTGATCGGTCTTGAGTTCCTTGGGGTCGGTCGGCGCGCTGTAGCTGCCCTCCACGCCCTTCAGCAGCGATTCCATGAGCAGGTCCGTGCGTTTGCGCATGGCGTGCTGCGTTTGCAGCCAGAGGGTGCCGAAGGGCACCGCGCCATCCACATTGCGGAGCAAGCGCAGCAAATTCGTGGCGCTGTAAAAATTCGTCAACGGATGCGACTCGATCGTCGCCGCCACCGTGAGCACCGGCCCGGCGGGGGCGAGGAGGAGTTCCTCCGCGAGACAGCGGCCAGCGTGCGCATCGAATTCCCCGCACTGGCACGCGAAGATGATCTGCGGCGGGCGGACGGGGCCTTGCGTGAGCGCCCGGGCATCCGTGTTGAAGTAGCCATTCCAGCCACCAAACTTCGGCACGCTGCAAAAGAGTCCGCGCCCGCCGTGGCCCATCATGCCGATGAAGAGCCCGCCCTGGGCGGTGCGCTCGTCGAACGCGCGCGCCTGCGTGGCCGGCCAGCCGCAGAGGGGATGCGTCTGGTCGCCAGAGAGGATCCACGGCTCGAGCCAGGGGGGCGAATTCTTCCCAATCTGCGCGAAGAAAAAGCCCATGAACATTTCGGTGAATTTCGGATCGTACACCGGGTCGCCCGCCCACATCGGCAGGCCGAGGCAGGCGCGCGTGACGGGCTGCTTTTCCCAGGCCAGGATTTTCCCCACCACCAGCGTCGCCTCCGCGAACGTGCGCACGGGCAGCCGGCCCACGGCCACGAGCGGCACGCCGAGGCGGTCCAGCCCGGGAATGGCGAAGTCGGAGGCGAAATCCTGGCGCTGCTTTTCATTCCAGCGATGGAAGGGCACCCGCGCCGACGGCACCTCCCAATCCGACCACGCCTGGGCCTGCGGGTCGTCGTCGCCGACAATGAGAAAAAAATCGGGCTGCCGGGCCACGGCGTTCAGCGCCGCGCGTGGCGGCAAGGCCGACAGCACCGCCTCCATCCCCTGGGCCCGCCGCAGTTCCGCCAGCGGCTCCAGGGCCTTCAGCAATCCCTCCGGTCCGCAGGCCAGCCACAAGGGCTTGGGCGCCGCCCCGGCGACCCAGGGCAGAAGAAGCAGGGCGAAGAGACGGAGGAGGGTTTTCATGGGCGGATGAGAGGCTTTATTCCACAAATTCCAACTCCACTGGCGAGGGCAAAAAGCCAAGGCGATGCCCGCGCCCGAGGAACTCGCGAATGGCCATGCGCCCGGCGTCCCCGTAGTCGAGGGTCCGCTCATTTACATACATGCCGATAAATTGATCGGCGAGCTTCGAGTCCAGCCCGCGCCCGAGCGGCAGCGCATGCGCCACGCCGGCCGCGCGGTGCTCCAAGCCATAGCGAATGCTTTCGCGCAGGATGGCATTGATTTCCGAGCGGTCCGCCGGTGCGATGTCCTTGCGAATCACATTCCCGCCCAGCGGCAGCGGGAGCCCGGTCTCCGCCTGCCACCACACGCCGAGGTCGAGCACGAGGTCGAATCCGTCGCGCGCATACGTGAGCTGACCCTCGTGGATGATGAGCCCCACGTCGGCATTCCCGTCCTCGAGGAATTGGAAAATCTGGTCGAACGGCACTACGGTGTGGATCGGCTCGCCGAGGAAGAAGAGCTTCAGCGCGAGGAAGGCACTCGTGAGCTTTCCGGGAATCGCGATGCGCTGGTGCAGCAGCCATTCGCGAATGGCGCCAAAGTCCGACAAATCCGGCAGCGCCTTCCCGCGCTTTACGATGAGCATCGGCCCGTAGCCTTCGCCCATGCTCGCTCCGCAGGGCAGCAGCGCATATTTATCGAGCACGCTCGCATACGCGTGGATGCTGATGGCGGAGATGTGCAGTTCCCCGCGCGTGGCGCGCTCGTTCAAGGTCTGGATGTCCTGGAGGATGTGCTGAAAGCCCCAGCGCCCCGTTGGAATTTTGTGCTCCGCCAGTGCGTAGAACATAAACGCATCATCCGGGTCCGGGCTGTGGCCAAGTGTGAGTGTCGTGGACATGTCCCCCCATCAAAATGCGATCCGTCCCGTTCGCAAAGGTCTTTCTGCGCGGACCACGCCTCGAAAGCGGCTTCAGCCATCGGCGATCGCGGTCGAGGCGGCGGTGAAGCCCTGCATGGTAAGCAACCCAATGAGCGGGTGGGGCTCAAACGGGGCCAGCACGCGCAGGCGCTCGCCATCGCGCAGGTGATTCACGGCCTCCATGATTTTTTGAAAAGGCTCGCGGCCCGCGCGAATCTCGTCGCGGACNTCGAGGGTGATGAGTTCGGATAGGTTGGGCATAAGCTTTATTTCACCGCCGCGGTGGCCTTGGTCACGGCCGCCGCGAGAGCGGAAGGGTTGGTATTGAGACCGGGCTGTTGAAAGACGATTTCGCCTTCGGCGTTGAGAACCGTAATCACGTTGGAGTGGGCGAATTGTCCACGGGCGTCCGCAGCGTAGTTGATGCCGAGCAGCGCGGCGAGTTCGCGCACATCGTCCGCGCCGCCCCGCAGCAGCGTCCAATTTTTCACGGCGAGATGTTCCTTGGCCCGGTACTGCGCGAGCGCCGCGGGGGTGTCGCGCGCGGTATCGAAGCTCACGAGGAGAAAATCCACCTTGGCCGCGACTTCGGGCGGCAGCGCGGCCTGAAGTTTCTTCATGTCGTTCACGAGAATCGGGCACGCGTATTCGCAGTGGGAGAAAAACATGGCGACCACCTGCGGGCGGCCGCGGAACACGGAAAGCGGGATGGTCCGGCCCACATCGGAGGTCCATTTCGAGTCGAGCAGGTAGAGCGATTTGTCGGTGGGCTGGCCAAGGGCCAATGCGGGCCGGCAGCATGGCGGCTTTTCCTCCGCCACCGTTGGCAAAACAGGATCGGCGGCCAGGAGACTGGCGGCACCCAGCAGGAGAGCACAGAGCGTTTTCATTGGTTTGGAAGATCCTTGGCGCAGCGGAAACCGAGGTTGTGGACGGTGTAACTGGCCTTGAGGCTGCTCCGCAGGCCGTAGCGCATGAAGGCCGGAAAGTTCGCGGCGTCCTTGGCGCCGAGCGAGCCCGCGCCGCAGAACAACTGGCGCTCGAGACCCGTGTCGCCCCGGGCGTCGCCGGTCACGATGGCGCTGTTGAAATCGCTCGTCCATTCCCACACGAGTCCGTGGAGATCGCGAAGGCCGAGCGCATTGGCCTGGCCGCTGCCCGCCGCGGGGAACACCTCGGGCGAGGGCGTCGAATACCACCGCAGAACCGCCTTTTGAAACTCCGGGTCCTTCGTGCCGTCCAGGTTCGTGAAGCCGACGCCCGCCACATACTCCCACTCGGCGGTGGTCGGCAACCGGCCGCCGCGCCAGGCCGCGTAGGCCTTGGCGGCAAACCACGAAACATGGGTGACCGGCTGCGCCGCGCCGGCGCCGCCGAGATCGCGATCGCCCGCCCAGTGCGCGAGGTAGCGCTCATCGGCAAAGAGCCTCTTCACCTGGGAGCGCTCCCATTTGGGATTCGCCGCAATGAAGGCGAGGAACTCACCATTCGTCACGGGCCGGGCCTCGAGCAGGAACGCGGCGACCGGGATCTCCGGAACATCTTTGGCGCCACGAAAGAGCGGACGATACACGCCGACGGGCACCGCCAACATGCCGGGCTCCGCCCCCGCCGAGCCGAGCGCGAGGAGGCCGCCGGCGAGAGCCAGGAGGCAGGAGCGGACGTTGGTGGAGCTTTTCATGGTCTTCCGCGTGGGGCAGGTTCGCCTATTGCCCGGTGATTTCCGCGTGCACTTTTTTCACTTCATCAATGGTGACCACATCCCCGGCATTGCCCCAGGAATTACGGACATAAGTGAGCACGTTGGCGATCTGTTCGTCGTTCAACGTGGAGGGCGGCATCACGCCATTGAAGGCCTGGCCGTTGACGGTGAGGGGCCCGCCGAGACCCTTGATGAGCGCGGTAATGGCGCGGGATTTGTCGGCCATCAGGTAGTCCGATTTGGCCAGCGGCGGGAACACGCCGGGCAGGCCCTGCCCTTCCGGTTGGTGGCACGCGAAACATACCTGGGTGAAGACGCGCTTGCCCTTTTCCATGAGGATATCCTTGCCCATGGCCGCGATCTTCGGGTCGCCCGCGATGGCCTTTTTGAGCTGCGCCTCCATCGCCGCCACCTTGCCTTCCGCGCCGCCCATGGCGCTTTCGCCGAGATAGGTCGCGTCCACTTCCTTGCCGGAATAGACGAGCAGATTTTGCGGACCGTCGACTTTCAGCATGCCCAGCGCGCCTTTGTTGAAAGCGCGGAAGAGCGCGTGATCCACGAGGATGAACGTGCCAGGAACCTCGACCTTGAATTCCACCACCGCAGAACCGCCGGGCGGGACGCCGGTCGTTTGCACCTGCTCCTGCGTCACCTTGATGCCACCTTCCGCGTACACCTTGTCGAAGATTTCCCCGATGACGTGAAAAGAGGAGGTCAGGTTCGGGCCGCCATTGCCGACGAAGAGCCGCACGCGATCACCCACCTTGGCTTTCAGCGCCTTGTCGCCCACGAGCGATCCCACCGAACCGTTAAACACCACGTAGCTCGGCTTTTCGTCCACGGCCTTGTCCATGTCGAAAGGCTGCAGGCCCTCCTCCCCGAATTTGCCCTTGGTGTAGAAGTCGCCCTGCATCACGTAGTACTCATGCTCGACGGCGGGCAGGCCCTCCTTGGGCTCAACGAGGATCATCCCATACATCCCGTTGGCGACATGCATGCCCACGGGGGCTGTGGCGCAGTGATACACGTAGAGACCGGGGTTCATCGCCTTGAAGGAAAATTGCGAAGTGTGGCCGGGCGCGGTGAACGAGGAGGCCGCTCCACCGCCCGGACCCGTCACGGCGTGCAGGTCGATGTTGTGCGGCATCTTCGAGCTCGGGTGGTTATTGAGGTGAAACTCCACGAGGTCGCCCTCGCGCACCCGGATGAAGAGGCCGGGCACCTCGCCGCCAAAGGTCCAGAAGAGGTAGTCCACGCCGTCGGCCATCCGCTTCACCAGCTCGCGCACCTCCAGGCTCACGATCACCTTGGTCGCGTGCTTGCGCTGGATGGGCGGGGGCACATTCGGCGCGGCCGTGAGGACGGCCTTTTCCTCGCCGACGATTTCCGGATCGACGCCCTTGGCGTCCGCACCGGGCAACGCGGCGGCTGTGGTGGGCGGCGGTTCAGCGGAAAAACCGGGGGGCGTATAAGCCAAGCCCAGAAGGCTGGCGGCGGCGAGGGCGAGGAAGCAATTGGTTTTCATGATGTGGGCAGATTGGTATTTTTTGCGGGAGGCGGCTTTGACGAAGATCAAGATTGGATGATTTGGCATTGGGAGGAGGTGGGGGGCGAAAGCCGTCGACGAAGATTACAACGAAACCGTTCGGCACCTTGGTTGGCAAAAACCCCACGGANATTGTGATTCGCATGGTTTCGCCCAAAGCCGCAGCGGCGGGCGTGATGAACGATCGCAGCACGAGCCGTCTCGCGCTGCGGTGATCGACCGCAACGCTCTCCATCACTCCGGCTTCACCACCGTCGGCCGGTAGCTGGCGTAGCGCGCCCGCTGCTCCGGCGTGAGCTTGGAGTAATCGTAGCGCGCCTGCTCCACGCCGTTGATGCGGGCGTGGATCACATTGGCCATGTCCGCCGCCGCGTTCTTGAGATGGTCGGCGTGCTCCCCCGCGAAAAGTTCATCCACCGTGGCGGTGAACACCGCGAGCCAGCGGTCGAATTGCGGCCGCCCCATCGCCGTCAGCGGCATGAGCCGGGCATGCGCGGCGAGAGGATTTCCGGTGTAGCCGCCTTGGCGAAAGATCACCGTTTCCCAAAAGGCATACATCTTGGGCAAATGCGTGGCCCAGTTCGTCTGGGCGACTTCGTNGAAGATGAATCCGAGCAGTTCATCGTTGCGGACTTTGTCGTAGAAGGTGTTGACCAGTCGCTCGATATCGGGACGACCCGAGAGGTCCGGACGGGCGGCGGCGGAGTCAGTGACGTGCATAGATAAGGCACCAGTAAGCCGATCGGGCACGAAAGCCAGCGTGGCGCGGCATGATTCGCGAAAGGCTTGATCTGGGTCAAATCGGGCCGCCCTGGGGTGGACGGACCGCCCCGGAGATTCAGCCCGCCTCTCCCAGATTGCTGCGAAATTGCGCCTCCAGTTTCTGCGGCGAAAGAATCTGGATGCGTTTGCCTTCCACGGCGAGGTGCCCGGCATCCCGCAGGCGGGCCAGCGCGCGCGACAGCGTCTCGCTGCGTGTGCCGAGCTCCGCGGCGAGGACCGTTTTGGTTACGTCGAGGGCGATCGCATACGGCTCCGCCGGGCGCGGCGTGGGGCAGCGCTTCAGCAGCCAGTGAATGAGCCGGGTCTCCACGTCCTTGCCCTGGAGATCCTCCAGCGTATTCACGAGCAGGCGCATGCGCTGGCTGAGCGACCCGATCATGCGCAGGGCAATCTCCGCGTGCGCACGAATGAGGACGAGAAACTCCGCGCGCGGAAAGAAAAGGAGATCGCAATTTTCCACCGCCCGGGCACTGGCGGGATACCCCGCCTCCGCGGTGAGCGCGGCTTCGGCAAACGACTGCCCCGCGCGAAAGATATGGATGACCTTTTCGGTCCCGTCGGCGCCGGCTCGGTGCACGTTCACGGCCCCCGTGCGCACGAGGAAAAACCCGCGCGCCGGCTCGCCCTCGCGAAAAAGATACGCACCGCGTTCAAACCGGCACGGCCGCGCGAGGCAGGCGAGGTGCTCCAAATCCTCCCCCGGCAGGCCCGAAAACATGGCGCAGGCCCGCAAGGCCGCGAGGTGCGCGGCCGTCCGGAGATCTTCAAATTTTTCGGCCATGGTGGCGGAAGGTGTAGGCGGCGCGCCGCCGGACGTTAAGCCAAATGCCACTTCGCCGCCGTTTCAAACCGGGATCGCGCCCGGCGGAAGTTTCGGAATTTCTTGATCTCGATCAAGGCCGTCCCGGCCGCCCGGCGGCAGTCTCCGCCCGCATGAATCGCATGACCCACATCGACGAACCTCGCCTCGAAACCGACCTCGCCTACCGCTTTGAATATCTCTGCGGCTTTATCGGCTTCACCACCCAGGATATCGCGGCCATCCACGGTTCCGCGCCGGTGCTGGCGCCCCTCGTTCCCACGCTCGTGGACGCGGTGTACGCCAAGCTCTACCAATACGATGCCACCTGGCGCCACTTCGTCCCCCCCCGCAGGCCGGCCACGAGGGCCCGGTGCCAGCCACGCTGGCCGAACTCACCCCGGATCACCCCCAGATCCAATTCCGGAAGCAACACCTCGCCCGCTATCTCGAGCGCCTCGTCACCGCGCCATACGATGGCAAGATGGTGCAGTATCTCGATTTCGTGGGGCACATGCACACGCCGGGCCGGGGCAATTCCCAAATCCATGTGCCGCTGGTGCAAATGAATGCCCTCCTGGGTTTCGTCGCCGATGCCGTCACCACCACCCTCCTCGCCGTGCAGTTACCCGCCGACGTCTGCTGCGCCACCGTGCGGGCTTTTGGGAAATTGCTCTGGATTCAAAACGATCTCATCAGCCGCCATTACGTCGCGCAATAGCCTGCCCCGCCCACCTCGCCGTGTGAGATCGGAGTGGAGACGCGTCATTCGCTGCGGGCGCGGCGATCCGCCGGACAAAAGCTTGAGCCCACCCCCCCCGCGCCGCTAGCATGATGGTCCCAAATTTATGAGACCCCTTGTCTTTTTGCTTCTGCTGGCCGGGATCGGTTGGTGTGCCTACGAATACCTGCACCCAACGCCCGCGCCGCCGCCCCCGGC
>FJVU01000385.1_pt1 | contig 10936 bp, 11 predicted proteins | sample 1011831 | NCBI WGS metagenome assembly FJVU01 (sample SAMEA3912450, study PRJEB9761) | metagenome | biome: forest; material: soil | place: USA | collected 2011-06-22 | depth 0.1 m
GTATCGCCGTGGCGGCGCTGGGCGTAGGTGCCGCCCATGTTGCTAAAGCGGAAGGCGGCGACCTCGCCGTCGCTCTGGCGGAAGCCGTCCACGGCCAGCTCCTCACTCGGGTCGAGCACGTAGCCGCGTTTTTCAAAACGGGCGGCCTGGCCGTCGAGCGCGTCGAGACCGTCGACGCTCACGAGGACTTCGACGGGCTTTTTGGATTCGTTTTTCAGCACCACCTCGTAGCGCTGGCCGCGGGAGCCCACGCTGAAGCGCTTGCCTTTGAGCTCCCAGGTATCGAGCCATTCGCCGTCGCTGCCGCGCAGGCCGAAAGTGACATCGCCCGCCGGCTGGGGGCCGGTGGCCTTGCGGGGCTCGCCACCGACGTAGTCGAGCATGGCGTCGATGCCTTCCTTGTCGTTGTAGTAGAGCTGGCCCTTGGCATTGGGGCGCGTCGCGCTGGAGCGGGCAAAGGTGGCGGGCTCCACCCACGAGGCGCGGGTCTCGCCCCAGGAGGTGCCGAGGCCGGGGCGCTCGGGCGGAGTGATGACGGGGATATGCGGGCCCACGCGAGGGGAGGGGCGGGTGGCGCAGCCGCCGAGCAGCGCCAGGGAGCAAGTGGCGAGGGCGAGCAGTGAAAAATGGAGGCGTCCGTGCTTCATGGCCGTTGCTTTGCCACAACGCCGCTCCAAACGGCAGGAAACTCGGCAAAGAGTTTTTCCATGGCGCGCTGGTTGGCGAGTTTCACGGTGCGATCGCGAGTGGAATCGTCCCACGAGGTGGCGTGGCAGGTTTGGCCGGCGCTGCGCTCGGCCGTGGCGTAGACATAGCCGGTGCGCGTATCGACCAGGGCCGCGAGCGCGGTGGAGATGACCTCCGTGCGGTCATTCGGGAACATGCCGAGCGTGAAAAGCGTGAGCGGGGCGAAGACTTTGCCGTCGGTGATGGTGGAATCGACCTTGAGGAGCAGGATGGCGTCGCAGTGGAGACGGGCGGCGGCTTCGCGCAGGGCGAGGTCGGACTTGTTCCAGATGGGCGCGGGCTGGCCGTTGGGGCCGGCGATTTCGCCCCCCTCGGAAATGATGAGCGAGCTGACGTTTACGACGTTGGCGAGCTGCGGGAGGGACTTGAGGGCGTCGAGCTTTCCGGCGGCGTCGAGGGCGCGCAGGGGGAGCTGGGAATCGTGGTCCATGGGGGCGAGCCCGATGGTGGCAGGGAAGCGCATGGTGGGCTTGGCATTATAAGCCCGGGCGATGAGGGGATGGGAGAAGTCCTCGGCTTTCTTGGCGCGCATCTCGGCGGCGCGCGGGGAATTGACGTAGGAGGCACAGCCGGTGGAAAAAGTGGCCAGGGCAACGAGGGCGGCGCCCGCGACAAAAAGGCGAGAGAGTGGTTGCATGTGCTGGGAAATTAGCACATTGTTTTTCGAGCGCAAGAACTTTCTGCTAATTTTACAGCACTTTCGCTTTGACGAGACGGATTTTTTGCGCGAGGGTGACGACGTGACCGCGAACCAGCCAGACAACGACCCGCTCTCCCGGCGCGAACGCCAGATCATGGACATCATCTGGCGGCACAGCCGGGCGACTGCGAATGAGATCCACGAAGAACTGCCGGATGCGCCGAGCTATTCCGCGGTGCGGGCGCTGCTCGCGGTGCTGGTAAACAAAGGGCATCTGCGCCACGAGCGCGAGGGCAAGAAGTACGTGTATGTGCCAATGGCCTCCACGGAGAAGGCGGGCAAGAGCGCACTGCGGCGGCTGCTTTCGACCTTCTTTAATAACAGCCCGTCGGAATTGGTGGCCACGTTGCTCGACCCCAAGGAAACGGACGATGAGGAGTTGGCTCGGATACAATTCCTGCTGAAGGAACGAAAAAAATGAACGCCGCACCTTTTTGGTTTTTGCAAAGTCTCGCCGTGGGCGCGCTGGCCGCGGCTTGCGTGGCGCTGTGCCCGGCTTCGCTGCGCTCGCGGGTGCGGCAGGCGGTGCCGGTGGCGGCGTTTGCGACGTTTGTGCTGCTGGTGGGGTGCCTGTTCCTGCCGAAGCTGGAGACGGGGGCGCTGCGGACCTCCATGATGATCCCGGTGCCGGAGGCGCTGAGCAGCTCGACGAAGGCGGGCGTGAGCTGGCTGATGGAAGGGTGGATGGTGGGATGCGCGATTTTTCTCCTGCGACTGGCCGCGGGAAGCTGGACGGTGTGGTGCATCCTGCGCACCACGCAGCCGGTGCCGGGCCGGGCGTGGAAGCAACTGATGGACGAATGCCAGCGCACGCTGGGGCTGCGCGGGCGGGTGCGCCTGCGGCTGGCGGGGCCGGGCTTTGTGCCGAGCGCGGCGGGGCTCTTCCGCCGCACGGTGCTGCTGCCGGATGAGGCGCTGCACTGGACGCGCGAGCAGCGGAAGCTGGTGCTGCTGCATGAGCTGGGGCACTTCCGCCGCGGCGACCTGTGGGCGCATGCGCTGGGGCGGCTGGCGTGTGCACTGCATTGGTTCAATCCTTTTGCCTGGATGCTCCAGCGGCACTTGGCGGTGGAGCGGGAATTTGCATGCGACGAGCTGGTGGTGGCCCGCGGGGCGGCACCGGATGACTACGCCACGCTGCTTTTTGAAATGGCCACGGCCGCGCGCCGGCGCCCGATGCTGGAGGCGGCCTTTCTCACGATGGCGTCGCGCCGCACGGGCAAGCTGGAAGCGCGCGTGCTGCGCATCCTGGAACCCGTGCGGAAATCGCGGCGCTGGCAGCGGGTGCTGGACGGGACGCTGTGCGCCACGCTGACCTCGCTGCTGGTGGTATGCGCGGCGGCGAAACCGGAGTCCCGGGATTTTGGCCTCCACGACAAGCATGCGAAGCATTCGCCGGGTTCGTGGACGAAGCCGGAAGTGGAGATGCGGCTCGCGGCGGAGGCGTTTCCGGAGTAGGGCGAGGGCACGTGGATGGCCTGATGCAATCGGGCGAACCAAAAGTCTTGCGGGAGCGCGTGGTTTCCAAAAAGGTGAGGGTCTTTTCCAAATGACAGAGCCAGCCATCACCAAGGAAGTCATCGCCAAGCACGGACTCACTGACGAGGAGTACGAGCGCATCAAAGGAATCCTCGGGCGCGAACCGAACTTTACGGAGCTCGGCATCTTTAGCGTGATGTGGAGCGAGCACTGCTCGTATAAGAACACGAAGCTGGAGCTGAAGAAATTTCCGACCACGGGAGCGGGCGTGCTGGTCAAGGCGGGCGAGGAGAATGCGGGGGTGCTGGATATCGGCGATGGGTGGGCGGTGGCCTTCAAGATGGAGTCGCACAATCATCCCAGCGCGATTGAGCCCTTCCAAGGCGCGGCGACGGGGGTCGGTGGGATCATCCGCGATATTTTCACGATGGGTGCGCGTCCGGTGTTTTCGCTGAACTCGCTGCGCTTTGGGCCGATCCATGGCGACACGGCCCAGCATAAGTGGAACCGTAGCCGCCTGGCGGGCGTGGTGTCCGGCATCGCGCACTACGGCAATTGCATCGGCGTGCCGACGATTGGCGGCGAGGTGTACTTTGATGAGAGCTACAACGGGAATCCGCTGGTGAATGTATTCTGCCTCGGCGTGCTGCGGCATGAGCAGATTGCGCGCGGCGCGGCGAAGGGTGTGGGGAATCCGGTTTTCTACGTGGGCGCGGAGACGGGCCGCGATGGCTTGGCGGGGGCGGCGTTTGCGTCGCGCGACTTGACGGAGGAAAGCAAGGAGGACCGCCCGGCCGTGCAGGTGGGCGATCCTTTTCGCGAGAAGCTGTTGCTGGAGGCGTGCCTGGAATTGCTCGCGACCGACGCGGTGGCGGGCATTCAGGACATGGGGGCGGCGGGGCTGACGTGCTCGACGTGCGAGACGGCGAGCCGCGGGGGCACGGGCGTGGAGATCGATCTAGCCAAGGTGCCGCAGCGCGAGACGGGCATGGTGCCCTACGAGATTCTGCTCAGTGAGTCGCAGGAGCGCATGCTCATCATCGTGAAGAAGGGGCACGAGCAGACGGTGAAGGACATTTTTGAAAAGTGGGACCTGCCGCATGCGGAAGTGGGCGTGGTGACGGACGACGGCATGATGCGCGTGCTGAACCACGGCAAGCTGGCGGCGGAGATTCCGGCGCGGAAACTGGCGGACGACGCGCCGCTTTATTCGCGCGAGTGGAAGGCACGGCCCGAGCCGGCGGAAGTGGATCTCGCCACGCTACCAGCGGTGGACGCCAAGGAGGCGCTCCTGCGTCTGCTGGCGCACCCGAGCATCGCCTCCAAGCAATGGGTGTGGCGGCAGTACGACCACATGGTGCGCCTGGGTTGCACCGTGCTGCCGGGCAGCGATGCGGCGGTGTTCATCATCCGCGAGGCCAATAAGATCGTGGCGGCGACGAGCGACTGCAACAGCCTCTATTGCTTGCAGGATCCGCGCGAGGGGGCGCGCATTGCCGTGGCGGAAGCGGCCCGCAATCTCGCGTGCAGCGGGGCGCGGCCGCTCGCGGTGACGGACAATTTGAACTTTGCGAATCCGCATCATCCGGAGCTGTTCTGGCAACTGCGCGAATGCGTGGAAGGGCTGGCCGAGGGGTGCCGCGAATTCAACACGCCGGTGACGGGCGGCAACGTGTCGCTCTACAATCAAAGCCCGGCGGGTCCGATCGACCCGACCCCGACGGTGGGCATGGTGGGGTTGATCGACGACGTGGCGCACATCACCACGCAGTCCTTCAAGGGCAGCGGGGATGCGGTGCTGCTGGTTGGCGATCTGGGCCATGAACTGGGAGCCTCCCATTTTCTCAAGGTGTTACACGGCCGCAAGGCCGGACGGACGCCACGGCTCGACTTTGCCCGCGAGAAGGCGGTGCAGGGGGCCGTGCTCGCGCTCATCCGCGCGGGCAAGGTGAAGAGTGCGCACGATTGCAGTGAGGGCGGCCTCGCCGTGGCGCTGGCGGAATGCTGCATGAGCGGCAAGATCGGCGCGGAGATTCAACTTGGCGCGACGGGGTTGCGCCTGGAGCAGGCGCTCTTCAATGAGTCGCAGAGCCGGATTGTGGTGACGGTCGCGGCGACGGAGGTCGAGGCGGCGTTGGCCGAGCTCGGTCGCCAGGGCGTGCCGGTGCGCAAGCTGGGGACGGTGGGCGGCGATCAACTCGCCCTCTCGGTGGACGAGCAGCGCTTGATTTGGCCGGTGGAGGATCTCAACGAGAGCTGGAGCACGAGCATCGGGAAGGCGATGGAGAGTTAGTCGGTCTTGGCTCTGCCGGTTCAAGTCAGCGACTTTGGTCCAATAAATCTTATCCCATCCAGGAGATTGCTTCCTGGTGGCCAGCGCTCAGCCTTTCGGAATGAAAGTCCCGACCTTCCTCGTCATCCTCGCTCTGGTGGTTGCCTCAGGAGTCTTGGCCGCGCCGCCGGCCAAACCAGGCGACAAGCCGGACGCCGTGAAAAAGCTCGCCGATGTGCCGGAGAACCTGAAACCCGCCGTGGCGATCATCGCTGAAAGTTTCCCTACCTACGAGGCGAAGAAGTTTCCGAAGGCGCCTGCGGATACGGGCTACATTTTTCGGAATGACCTGGGGACCGTGGACGCTGGTTTTCAGGATGGCAAAGTGGTGTATCTGATTTTCAAGGTGGGGGTCGGCCAGCCGGGCATGAATGCAGCGAAGGCGCGCACCTTGCACGAGACCTATCACAAGAGGCTGCTGCACGAATCGTGGCCGGGGCAGAAGTATCGTTCGGCGATGGTGGCGGCGATCAATGCCGTGGTGATCGTTCGCAACGACGTGGATCCGAATGCACTCACGCACGGGATGTAGAGCGCCGGGACCGGCTAGCGCTTGGAAGACTTCTTCGTGCCGGCCTTCGTAGTGCTGCCGGGTTTCGCCGAAGTGGCGGCCTTTTTGATGGTGGTCGTCGGGGCCTTTTTCGTGGGGGCTTCCTCGGTGGTGTGCTTGGTGAATTTCAGGAAGACGATGAGTTCCCGCGTTTTGGAGACGTTCTTTTCGCCGGTGGCGGCGACGGGCGCGCTATGCAAAATGATGGTGCTGCCGCTGGTCACATTGCCTTCGAAAAACAGTTCGCGGGTGGCGAACTCCACGGTGTTCACGTGGTCGTCGCTGTGTTTGCCGTGGGCGGCCCGATCTGTCGCCCGGCCCGAGAAATGGATCATCTTTTCGCCGAGGGTCGGCGTGACGCTGAGCGTGAGGCCGAGCGGAACGGCGGGGGAGCCCGGGACCATGGCCTCCTGCGTTACTTCGATGGTGGCCGCCTTGCCGGGCGTGGTCGTTACGCTGGGAGAGCTGAGCACATCGATGCCCTTCAGCTTGTCGAGTTTCTCGGCGGTGGCGGGGATCTCGGTGCCGGCGGGGACGTCCGCGAATTTGGCCAGCACTTCGATGGTGGTGGCAGCGTGGGCGGACGCCGTGAGGAGCAAAGCGAGGCAGAGGAGATTCTTCACGGCATGGTGGCTAGCAGGTTGGATGCGCACCGTGCAACATCGTGCGTGGCCTGCCGGCCTTTGCGGAGGTACCTAAAAATAGAGATGGCCCGCGGCGAGAGTTCGCCGCGGGCCATCATGCCGAGCTTCATATTAGTCCACCGAGGGGGCGCTAGGGTGTGATGGTTATTTGGTCGCCCTTGTAGAGCGCGTGGGTATTGGACAGCTGCGTGATGTATTTAAGGGCCTCCGCAAGGGGGATATCGCTCAGGGAAAGCGAGATACGGGCCTCTCCCCCGGCGTTGGGAGCGAGGAAGATGGGCACGCCTTTCTTGGCGGGATCGGCCGCAATGGCCTGGGCATTGAGCAGATCGACTGCTTCGGCCAGGGTGGCGTCACGCAGTTCGATGGCGCGGAGCTTGAGGGTGGCAGCTTTGGCTTCCGCGCCTTTCCCAGCCGGGGCGGGGGCGGCCTTTTCGGGCGCCGCGGGATGATTCGCGCCGTTCACGATTTTGGGTGACAAAGCGACCACCAGGGCCGGGGAAGTTCCATTGGTCTGGCCTTTTTGCGAAGTTTGCACGAGCACCAAGTCTTCTCCTTCGTTGATCGTGACGTTGGTTTTCATTTCCTGGGTGACCACCTTCACTTTGGTCCAGTCGGAAACCGCCGCCGCAACGACGGGGAGGCCGGTCTGGGTATCCACCAAAGTGGCGCGGGTGCAGGAGACTGCGAGGTCGATGTTTCCGCCCACCAATTGGGGGGTTACATCCAGCGAAAGTCCCACGAAGCGGGTGGCGGCCTTCGGGTCCTTGGGATCGGCCGGGGGGATTTGCTGGCCGATTTCGATTTTCGCGTTTTGGCCATCCTTGGTGACGACGCTGGGAGCCGCCAGGACGGTCATGCCCTTCTTCTTGGCGAGGGCGGCCAAAAAATTGGCGTGTTCCGCCGGATCTTGGACCAGGGCCATACTCTGCGAAACCTTGTCGATGGTCGCGCTGGCGCCATTGAGTTCCAGCGGTGCCGTGCGGTCGCTCAACTCGAAGAACTTGGAGGCGATGAGAATCTGGCGCACGTCGGCACTCTTGGCCGACGCAGCATCGGCGGGTTGTGCGCGGGTGGCCCCGGCGATGGCCAGGGCCGCGATCAGCGCCACTCCGAGGATGCGCCAGGCGCGGTGTTCGCGACGATAGCGGGCGATGCCGAGGATCCGCTCGCGGAGGGCCGAGGCCGGTCCGAAGATGCCGACCAAGCCGAGCGCAAACCCGGCTGGACGGGGCGCGGCGGCGAGCCGCAGCAAGACGTGGCCGTAGCCGGCGCGCTCCTCGCCACGGGTGAGAGCGAGCACCTGTTCATCGCAGGCGGCTTCGCGGTCCGTCCGCATCCGGGCGAAGGCGAACCAGAGCACGGGATTGCACCAGTGAAGGGCGTGCATGAGGCACAGGAGCCAGTTGAGCGCGAGATCGTGGCGGCGCAGATGCGTGAGCTCGTGCAGCAGGATGAGCCGCACTTCCGCCGGGGTGAAATCCGTTTGAATCTCCGTTGGCAGCAGCAGGAGCGGACGCACCATCCCGGTGACCGCGGGACTGGAGACGGAGGTGGAGACGAGGATGCGAGGAGTCCGGCGCAAGCCGCATTCGGCCGCCGCCTGTTGAATCGAATCCGCCAAAGGCGTTCCTACGGCTACCTGGCCCCGGCGCATCCGGTGCAAGGAGAGGACGTAAGTGCCCAGGCCGAGCAGAAGGCAGGCACCCACTCCGCCCGCCCAGGCGAGCAGGGCGACTTGGCGCCAATCCACGGGTGAAGGGGACGGCACCGCAGGAGCGGCGACGGGGAGTGAATCGGACGTAACCGATTCCGTTGCGGGCTGCGGGGCGGCCGGCATCACGACGTGGGGTTGCACATAGTTTTCCATGCTCCAGCGGCTCTGGGGCAGGCTGGGCGCGGCGAGAACGAGGACGACGGGCAGCCAGAGGGCGTAGCGCCAGCGGGCGGGGATGCGGCCGCGCAGGGCGAACTGAATGGCGAAGACGGCGAGAGCGAGCAGCGAAGCGCGCAGCGTGGCCGTGGTGAACCAGGTGAAGAGAGAATCGAGGGTGTTCATTTTTGGTTTTTCAGTGATTGGTCGAGCAGGCTTTTGAGTTCGCGGACTTGGTCGGGCGTGAGCTTGGACTGGGAGGCGAAGTGGACGAGGAGCGGCTGGGCCGCGCCCTGGAAGACGCGCTCAAGAAACGAGGCGCTCTCCGCTTTCACAAAAGCCTCGCGCGCCAGGGCGGGCGAAAACTGGCGCACGCCCGCGGCGTTTTCATCCGCGCGGAGGGCGCCTTTTTCGACGAGCCGCGTGAGGAGGGTGCGGACGGTATTGTCGGCCCACCCGGTGGATTGGCGCAGGGCCTTGGCGAGTTCGGAGGCGGTCTGCGGAGCGGTCTGCCACAGGCGCTCCATGATGGTCCATTCGGACTCGGTGATGTCAGGTGCTTTCATTAATTGCTGAATACTACAGGTGTAGTGCGTGCGTCAACTACAAGTGTAGTGTGCGGCGGGACAATTCGCCGTTAGATCATGGATGTGAGGACCGTGAAAGGGGAGCGGACGTGATGAAAGCGGGCCGTTGTTGGGGCCCCCGGATTAGGCGATGACGTCGGTTACCGGTACGATTACATCCGGGAAGGCTGCGGGCGTGGCGAATTCTCCAAGTGGGAAAACCCGAGTCTGGGTGTACCGTTCGCCCTGCGGATCGCGAAACGTTTCCACGGTATTGTCCTGAAGATTCACAATCCAAAATTCCTGAATCCCGGTGCGGGCATAGATCGCCAGCTTGGTCTCGCGGTCATAAGGAAGCGAAGAATCGGCCACTTCGATGAGGAGCAAAACGTCTTGGGGGAGCGGGTGCCGCTTGGCGGTGCGCATCGTGCGCGGCACCAGAACGATATCCGGCTGGGGTTCTGAGTATCGATCCAACTCCACGGGGTTTTGCGGCGAGACCATGAACCTCCGGCGCGATTGTTCCATGAAGCACTCAACCAAATTGGTCACGGTCTGGCCGTGACGGTAGCCGATGGGGGACATGATGACGATTTCTCCGTTGATCAGTTCTACGCGGTCGTCCTCGTGGAAAAGACCGACTTCACCAAGCTTGCGGTACTCTTCCACCGTAAAGCGGTATGTCTGAGCATGCGTGAGCATTGGCGGAGGATGTCGTATTTCCGTGCATCAGGCAAGCCACGCCTTCGGGCACGGGTCGGGCCTTCAGGCCGGGAAACGTGTTGCCAATGGAGCTCTCCGGGAGCAGCTTTTCGTTATGGCTCGATCTCTTGGCACCCCAGCAACGGAGCGTTCATGAAACGCCCGCGTTCCCTCCTGTTCCGGTTGGTGCGGCTGGGCCTGCTGCTGGGGGTTGTGCTCTTGGCGTATGGGTTGTGGGAACCGGGGGCCGATTTTCGGGATGGGCGGCATGACCGTGGACACAATGGCATCTGGCTGGCGCATGGCTGGTTGGGGGCGGACACATGGTTTCGCGAACACGCGAAACAGGATCAGCTTTCGAGCTATCGCTCGCCGGAGGCGCTGCGGAGGCTCGCGGCGGAATGCGCGGAAAACCATCTCACGGATGTCTTTCCGCATCTGTGTCCGTGCGAGATCAGCGGGGCGCTGCCGCCTGTGGACGATGCGCAAGTGGAGCGCTTTCTGGAGGCGCTCCCGAACTGTCGCGTGATGCCGTGGATTGGCGGGCCCAGCCCGTCCCCGGCGCGGTATGTAGATGCGGATTGGCGGGCGGCCTTTTGCCAATCGATTCGGGCTCTGTTGGCGGCGCATCCCCGGCTGGCGGGTATCCATTTGAACATTGAGCCCATGGCCTCGGGGGATGCGGCCTACCTCACGCTATTGGATGAACTTCACCGAGCGCTACCAGCGGGGAAAATCCTTTCCATTGCCGCGTATCCGCCACCCACGCGGTGGCACCCTTTTCCCGATGTCCATTGGAATGAGGCCTATTTCCGGGAGGTAGCCAAGCGGTCCGACCAACTGGCGGTGATGCTGTATGACACGGCGCTGACGCGCCCGAAATGGTACCGAAAACTTATGTCGGATTGGACCGTGGAAGTTCTCGCGTGGGCCGAGGGCAAGCCCGTGCTGCTCGGGCTCGCGGCGTACGAGGATGCCGACACGGGTTACCACCATCCAGAGACGGAGAATATCGCCAATGGTCTGGCTGGAATGCACGCGGGGCTCGTGCGCGCCGGGCTCCCCGCGAATTATCAGGGCGTAGCCATCTACTGCCATTGGCAGATGGACGCGGCCAAGTGGGCGCTGTGGAAAGAGCGATTCCTGCGGCGGTGAAATCCGGATGGATGAGGCGAACGGACTACGCCGGCATCGGCTCGTCTTCCGGGAGNGGNTGGCCTTTCGTTTCCCGCAGGAAGGGGAGGACGAGGAGGCCCACGATGTAGATGCCGGCGAGCCAGCAGGCGGCGTCGCGGAAAGCGGTGAGCTTGGCGGCGTCTTGCGCGGCCTTGGGGGCGGCGGCG
>FJVU01000371.1_pt1 | contig 10914 bp, 5 predicted proteins | sample 1011831 | NCBI WGS metagenome assembly FJVU01 (sample SAMEA3912450, study PRJEB9761) | metagenome | biome: forest; material: soil | place: USA | collected 2011-06-22 | depth 0.1 m
GACGCCTAGCCCGGCGGGCGGGACGCCCACCCTACCCCGCACCCATCGCTCGGTAGAATCCTGTTCAGCTTGATTGGGGGGAGATGGTCTGAAAAGCGCCCCATAGCTTGTTCACCGAGGGCAAAATGAACTTTCGGCAGATTTTTTGTGTGGGCGTGTCGAAAAAAGACGGGGCTCTGCTATAATACCGTCCTTACTTTATTCGTCTGCTCTGGCCGGTGCTTTGCCTTGCCACGCGCAGCAGTGGCTCTACTTTCCCGCCGACCAATGTCTCAAACCCAATCCGTAGAAGCAGCCCGAGTCCGCATCCAGCGACTCGTGGATGAGATTGCTGCCCTTAGCAAAAGCGACACTCGCTCCGAGGAATACTACCAGCAATTCCTGACCCGCGCCGTGGCCGCGTGCGATGGCAAGGGCGGGGGCATCTGGCTGGTGGCGCGCACGGCGGATGGCAAAAGCGAATTTCAGCTCGCGGCCCAGGTGGAGCTGGAGTCGTCCCTGTTCCAGACGGACGAGCAGCAGCGGAGCGTGCTCCTCAAAGCGCTGACCGAGGTGGTCACGGGCAAGAAGCCCATGGTGCTGGCGGCNGAGGTNCCGGGGCAGAGCGGCTCNCTCCAGTCGCAACTCGCGCAGATGGGGGCGCCGGCGCAGCAGAACCCGAATCGCACGCCGTACCCCTTTATCCACGTCCCGCTCTTCCTGAAGGAGCAGGTGCTCGGCGTGCTCCAGGTGTGGCTCCAGCCGTATGTGACGAAGGAGAATTACAACGAATTCGCCACCTTTCTCACGCAGATCGCCAGCCACGCGGAGCAGCATTTTCACTCCCGCCGCATGGGCAACATGGTGGTGGAGAACCAGCGACTGCAGCATCTGCTGAAATTTGTCAGCGACATCACCGGCACGCTGGACCCGGGGGAAGTCGCCCGGCTGGCCACGAACTACGGCCGCGACCTGCTCGGCTGCGAGCGCTGCGCGGTGGTGAAGCGCAAGGGCGGCGGGTGGGAGATGCTCTCCATCTCGGGGCAGGAAGTGCTGGAGAAGAAGGGCTCGCTCGTGAAGGTGATGACCACCTTTATCGACGTGCACACGCCGCGCGAGCCGCGCCCGGTGGGGCCGGACGCGGGGCCCTCGGCGGAGATTCACCCGCANGTGATCGCGCTGGGGAAAAAGGAATTGCTCGCGCTGGCCGAGGAGTCCGGGGGCGGCATCACGGAATCGCGCGCCCTGGCGCTGCGCCCGCATGGGCCGACCAATGAGGAGGACGCGGAATATTTCGACCTCGGGCAGGTGGCGAGCAGCCTCATCGTGCAACTGCTGGACAGCGAGAAGCGCGTGGTGGGGGCCTTCCTGGCCGAGAGCACGGTGGAGGGATTTTTTGAGCAGGCGCCCGCGGCCAAGGAAGCGCCGCCGAGCCACCGGCTGGCCGAGTGGATTGGCAGCAACACGGGCCGCGCGCTGCGGGCCTCGCTGGACCACAAGGAGCTGCCCTTTCTGTTTGCCACGCGCCGCCTGCGCGACGCGAAGCGCCGGCTCACGGGCTCGGACCGCGTGCGGCATTTCCTGTGGCTGATCTTTTGGGTGGCGCTCATCGGCGGCACGCTGTTTTACCCGTGGAAGGAAGAACTGCAGAGCGATTGCACGCTGATCCCCGAGAAGCGCATCAAGATCGCGCCCGAGGTGGCTGGCCGTGTGGAAAAGGTCTTCGTCCGCGAGGGCAGCGTGGTGAAAAAGGGCGACAAGCTGGCGGTGCTGGAAACCTCCACGCTCGACTCGGAATTGAAGCACACCCGCGAGGAACTCCTGGGCGCCATCGCCGAGGTGGACAAATATCGCGCCCAGGTGGACCCGGCCAGCGTGGAGATCGCGCAGACCAAGGTGCGGGGCGCCGAGACGAAAATTAAGCGGCTGGAGGAGGACATCGACTCCGCCACCCTGCGCGCGCCGATGGACGGCGTGGTGCTGACGAAGGACATCGAGCTGACGGAGGGCGTGTATCTGACGCCCGGGGCGGATTTCGCGATGATTGGCACGAAGGACAAATGGGACCTGCAGGTGCATTTGCCGGAGAAGCAAATCGGCAAAATCGAGAAGCTGCTCGCCGACCACCAGGAGATTGAGGTGCGCTTCATCCTCTACAGCAGCAACAACACCGAGCTGCGCGGCATCCTGAAGGATCGCTCGCAAATCAGCCAGGTCGCGTATCCCCACCAGCGGGAGAATGCGATCCAGGAGAACGCCTTCATCCTCACGTTGTCCGACGTGCAGGCGCCGCCGGAAATCCGCCGCGGGTTCCGCCCGGACCTCACGGGGCGCTCCAGCATCAGCCTGGGCCGCAAGCCGGTGGTCTTGATGTGGGCGCGCGACGTGGCCCAGTGGTACCGCCTGAAGTGGGTGTGGTAAGCAAACTTTCCCTGTTCATGAAAATTCGAGCCTTTCTCTTTCTACTTTTCGCCTCGTCTCTCGCGGTGCGCGCGGACGACCAGTCCCAGGGCATCGTGCAGCCCTTCAAGCAAATCAGCGTGCCGTCCCCGGTGCTCCAGGAGATCATCACCGAGATGGTCGTGGACGAAGGCTCGGAGGTGAAGGAGGGCCAGGTGCTGGTGCAGTTGCGCAATGACCGCGAAACGCTGGACGTGCAGCTTTCCGATAAGCTCATCGACCTGAAGCGGTTCATCGCCATCGGGCAGGAAAAGCTCTATAATGAAAAGATGGGCAGCGAGGAAAAGTCGCGCGAAGCGAAGACCGAGCTGGAGCTCGCCGAGCTGACCCTGAAGGCCAAGAAACTGGCGCTCGACGAAAAGACCATCCGCTCCACGATGAACGGCGTGGTGGTGCGGAAGTACAAGGAATCCGGCGAGTCCGTGGACCGGCAGGAGAAGCTCCTGGACATCATGAACTACGACCAGGTGTACGTGCAGTTCTTCGTGAAGCCGGAGTTTCGCAAGGGGCTGGCGGAAAACGCGCCGGCCAAGGTGAAGATTGTGGACCTCGATAACGCGGCTTTCGAAGGCAAGATTACGTTCATCGATCCGCGCAATGAGGCCGCGAGCGGGATGGTCCGGCTGAAGGTGCTGCTGGANAACAAAGACCACCGCATCAAGCCGGGCATGAAGAGCCTGGCGGATTTCGCGCCCAAACCGTAATCGAAGATTTTGATGTCCACGAAAGACACGAACAACACGAAAACGGGTCGGCTCGAGGTCGCACAGGCATCCCGGGGGAGCGGTCTGGCGTGCCGCCGGATGCGAATTTCGAGGCAGCACGTGGAGCAGACGGGGGCTCGAACCTGCCGCCCGGGACGGTCGGCCGCCGCACAGATGGCAAATCTGTGCTACGGAGCGCGCCACCTTTTCGTGGACAACCGCAGGGGTTCGTTGAACTACTGAGCATGCCCGCCCTCGCGCCCGCCATTGTTGAGCCGCCCAAGGCCGTCTCCCAGCAGGAGAGCGTGATCCTGCCGCCACTGCGCGCCGACCTGAGCATCAACAAGCAGTACTTCGAGGGGCGCACCTTTTACGTCGTCAAGGACCCCATCTCGCTCCAGTACTTCCGGCTCACCGGGGAGGACTACGACCTCGCGACGCTCTTCAACGGGAAGCGAACCTTTGGCCAGATTCGCGATGAATGGGTGACGCACCATCCGCACCTGCGGATTGACTACAGCGCCGACGAACTCAACGAGCGGGTGCTGAAATTTGCGAACGACCTGGCGCTGCTGCAATTCCTCTCCGTACAGGGCCAGCGGGTGAAGGCCCGCATGGACGCCGCGCGCAAGCACAAGGCGAAGAAGGGCGGGCTCTACGCCTTCACCAACCAGGTGTTCTTTTTCCGGAAATCGCTCTTCGACCCGGACCAGATTTTTGGCCGCATGGCGAAACCGCTGTGGTGGATTTGGACCAAGACCACCTTCTGGCTGTCGTGGGCGCTCATCGCGGCGGGGGCGACGGTCTTTTTCACCAAGGCCGACAATCTCGACCACGCGCTGGGGAACCTGTTCAACTGGCACAACCTCGCGCTGATGTGGGTGACCATGCTCATCCTCAAGAGCATCCACGAGCTGGGGCACGGCCTGACCTGTAAACATTTCGGGGGGGAGGTGCACGAGATCGGCGTGATGACCATGGTCTTCCAGCCGTACTTTTTTGTGAACGTGAGCGACGCGTGGACGATGCCGGATCGCCGGCACCGCATGCTCGTGAGCTTTGCGGGCATCTACGTGGAGCTGGTCTTCGCGGCGATGGCCGCGCTGCTGTGGTCCGTGGTGCAGCCCGGGTGGTTCAAGGACTTCCTCTTCAACATCATCATCATCGCGAGCGTCAGTACCATTCTGTTCAACGCGAATCCGCTCATGCGGTTCGACGGGTACTACATCATGATCGATTTGATCGAGACGCCGAACCTGCAACAGAAGTCGCGCGCGCTGGTGCAGAACAAGGTGACGCAGTGGCTCTTTGGGCGGGGGACCAAGGGCGAGGCGCTCTCGCGGATGCCGATGCCGAAGAAACGGCTCGCGCTCTTTTACACCTACGCCGTGCTCTCCTGGCTNTACGGCTACTACGTGATCTACAAGCTCATCGTCTGGATGCGCCCCCACCTGGAGCCGCTGGGCATCGAGGGGCTCACGGATTGGTTTGCATTCCTGGCCCTCACGGGTTGGGTAGTCGTCCCGCTCTGGCATTTTGTGAAACAGCTCAACCTTACTCGCGAAGATCTTAAACCCGGCGGCCGCTGGCGCCGCATCAGCCTGGTGCTCGGCGTGCCGCTCGCCGCGTTCCTCGGCTTTTGCTTTGTGCCGGTGGAACGGGAAGTGATCCGCCACAGCGCCGTGGAACTGGCGGAACCGGAAATCGTGCATCCGGAGACCGCAGGCTTTGTCCGCGAAGTTTTCGTGAAGGAGGGCGACGTGGTGCAACCGGGCACGCTGGTGGCCCGGCTGGAAAATCGCGACCTGACCGAGCGCCTCGGCCTCGCCGAGACGGATGTGCAGCGGTTCACCCTCGCGCATGATGCCTCCCTGGGCATCGGCAAGACGGATGACGTGCGGCAATACGCCTCCCTGCGCGATGGCGCCAAGGCGTTCCTCGACAAAGCCCAGCGCGACGTGGCCCAACTCGAACTTCGCACCAAGACGGCGGGCGTGGTGCTAACGCGCGACCTCGATCAAAAAGTGGGGCACTACCTGCGCCCGCCGCAGGACGGCCTGTGCGAAATCGGCTCGATGAATCCCATGCGCATCAAGGTGCCGCTCAGCGAGCATGAGGTGCGCTACGTGCGCAAGGGGAACCCCGTGACGCTCATCGCCAACGCCTATCCGGCGCGGAGCTTTCAGGGCCACGTGGCGGATGATCCGCTGGAGATGGATCCGCACAATTTCCCGCTCGGCTTCAGCAAGGAACGCGGCGGCGATGTGCCCACCTTTCACGATGCCTCCACCGGCAAAGAGCGNCTGCTGGAGCACACGTATTCCGTGACCGTGGAACTCGAGAATCCGGGCGGCCTGCTGCGTTACGGCATGACCATGCGCGCCAAGATTTCCACCGGCAAAGAGCTTTACGGCAAGACCGTCCTCCAGGGGTTGATGGATTTGGTGAATTTGGATTACCGGTTTTAAGAGAAGCGGGCGGTCTGCAGTCACGCTGGGAATCGGGCTTTCTCGGTTCCCGTTTATTCGAGCCCAAGAAGACGTCGAATTCGTGTCCGAATCGCCTCAGGGTTTTGGCTGAGGTGAACGAGCGCGTGAATGATGATTCCACGATTCTCCAAAGTGTAGAAGAGCCCGTAACCGGTCCGCCCCAAAACCAATCGCCGCATCGGACGAGCAAAGACCGGAGCAATTTCCGGATAGGTACGAAGGTGATGAAGCGACAGATCGAGTGCTCGCACGAAATCTTCCCCAGCTCCCTCTCGTCGATCCTCAAACTTCGAAAAAACTTGCAGCAGATCTTCTTCCGCGCCCCGTTTCCAAACGATTTCAACCAAGGGAACGTCGCAGCAAATGGTCGCGAAGTTCCTCCCACGACACGCCGCCTTCCGGGGTATGCGCATGGTCGGCGAGCCGCTCCTCCAAAAGTGCGACAAGGGCGGGGTCCTTGTCCTTTTCGAGAACCACTTGATGAAGGAGCTCTTCAGCCAGCAACTCCTTGTCGCTGGTCGAAAGAGCGAGGACTTCAGGCAGGCGTTCGACGATCATATCATTTAAAATAGGTCAAAAAGGGGCTCCGAGCAAGTGCTCTATAGTCCTATCACTTCCCGGCCGCGCTGGCCTTCTCGATGATCACATCGCGCAAGGTACCGGCGATGGGGGTGGTGGTGACTTGGCCGCCGGGCCAGCGGACCCATACGGCGGTGGGGGTGCGGGCGCCCACGCCGAGGATGAGCGTGTGGCTGTCCTGGCTCCAGTAGCCGCCGCCCGCGCGGACTTCTTTCACCGGCCCGCGCACGTCACCACCAAAGACGAGACGCACTTGCGCGCCGATGCCGTCGCGATTGCCGTCGGGGCCGACGAGGCGCACGCGCACGCCGGGCTTGGCGCGGTCGTTGTGGAAGAGGGCGGTCTTCCAGCCGTTTTGCGCCACGAGCAAATCGGCGCGGCCATCGCGGTCGTAGTCTCCCGTGGCGCAGCCGCGGCCATCGCCATAGGCGGCGATGCCGCTGAATTCGCCGGGCATGGTTTCCAGCCCGCCCTTGCCGTCGCCACGCATGAGCAGCGAACGCCCGCCGTCCATGCGCGGAGTCTCGATTTGCGCGGCGGCGAAGTTGTCCGCGATGAACACGTCCTCGTTGCCGTCGCCATCAAAGTCCTGCACCACGCAGCCGAAGGCCGGGGCGACCTGCGCGGCGATGGGCAGGCTTTGGCGTTCAAAGTGGTCGCCGCGATTCAGGAAAACCGAGCTGTCCAGCATGGTGGCCTTCACGACCGGAGCATCCTCCAGTTTGCCGCGATAGATATCGAGCACGCCGCTGCCACCAAATTGCGTGTAGGTCGGCGCCACCGTTTTCACAAAGGGCATGGCGCGCGAGCTGCACGAGAGCCCGCGCTCCGGCACCAGCTTGTTCATGGCGTGGTCGAAGTGCGCCTCCACGACTTGCGTGATGCCGTCGCCATTGAAGTCCCCGTAGTAGGCGAGGAGCGGATGCGCGGAATCGTAGTGATGCTCGTACTTGGAGTTGCGCCCCCAGTTCGTCGCCACGAGGTCGAGCCGGCCATCGCCATCGAGATCGCCCACCGTCACGCCGTTCCACCAGCCGGTGTCCTTGGCGAGCCCGAGCCGTTCCGTGGCATCGGTGAAGGTTCCCTTCCCGTTGTTCATCAGCACGCGGACCGGCCCCCACTCCATGGCCAGCACGAGATCGGGCGCGCCGTCGCCATTCAGATCGGCAAAGACGGCGCCGGAGACGAGCCCCAGTTTTTCGTTCGCACGGTTGAAGGCGTCGTCGGGTGCAAACTGGTCATCACCCTGCCCGAGGTAGAGCCGCGAGCTGGCGGGCGCCGGATACTTGCCCGGGATGCTGCGACCGCCGAGGAAGACATCCATCTTTCCGTCGCCATTCACATCGGCGAGGCACACGGGCCCCACGTGGCTCTCCCAGGCGGGCAGGGCCGGAGCCTCGGCCCCCTGGCCTTCTTTCACCGCCGTGACGGCCACGGCGTCGCCCTCCACTTTGCCGTCCTCAAAATTCGAGAGGCCCACGAACATGCGCGCCTCGCCCTCCCGGGGCGAGTAGCTGGCCAGGCCGGCTTGGTCGCGGAGCGTAAACGCCCCGAGGCGCGTCTTTTTCACGTCCACCGTTCCGCGCGAACTGCGCAGGCTGAGCACGGCGGCGCCGCCGCCGGCGCCGGCGCCGATGATTAATTCGTCCTGCCCGTCGTCGTTGAGATCCACAAACGCCACGCCGGGTCCGTTCTGGCTGAGCCGGTTGGGCAGCAGCGACTGCCGCTTGAAATCATCGAACGCATTCTCGTGGTGCGTGTGCAGCAGGCGACTGCTCACGTCGCTGAAAAGGGTGGGCCGTTTCGCGGGGGCGGCCGCCGGCGCGGGTTTCGCGGTGGCTTCATCGATCGTGTAAAGCTGGTTCGCCTTCACGCCTTCCACGCGCGAGATTTTTCCGCTCCGCCAGCGGACCTCGAGCGCCATCTTTTCCTCGCTGGCCGCAAAGCACACGCCGGTATCGCACCCGCTTTCGTAGCGCCCTCCGGCGATCACCTCCTGGGATTGATCGAAGGGGGTAGACTTCAGCGTGACCAGTGCACCGATGCCCTGGGTATTCGGCGCGGCCCCGCGCACCCGCACCGCCACGCGCGGCTCGGAGCAATTGTTCCGGTAGATGCCGGCGGGCTCATAAAGATTGTTCACCACCAAATCCAAGTCACCATCGCCATCCAGATCCGCCACGGCGAAACCATGGTGCACGCCCAGCGCTCCGGTGCCCCAGTCCTTTTCCTCAAACGTCAGGTCGCCCTTATTGCGAAAGGCCACGATGGGAGAATCCAAGCGGGGCCGCAGCTTCGTCATCGCCAGCAGCTCGGCGCTGAATTTATCCTGCTTCGAAAGATCGGGGCCGCCGGGAAGCTTCAGGTTCGAGGAGATCAGTTGATCTTCCTTCCGCAACTCGGCGATCTTGTTGCTGGCATCCGCATCCTGCACGTCGCGNGCGTGCCCGCTGGAGACCAGGAGGTCCGGCATGCCGTCGAGGTCCACATCGAGAAAGATGGGTTGCCAGCTCCATTCGCTGGCCTGCACACCGGCGAGATAAGCCGTCTCCGCCCAGGTATTGTCGCCGCGGTTGAGAAAGAGAGTGTTGCGCATCACTTGCGGGCGGGTCTCCACCTCACCGATGCTCACCGGCGTGGGCTTCATCGCGCCCATCTGCTGTTTCCGGCGCTGGTGGTCGCGGCTGAGCATGTCCACCGTCATGTAGTCCACGTAGCCATCGCGATTGAGGTCCGCAAAGTCGACGCCCATGGAACTCGCCGACTGGTTTCGCACCGCGAGGCGGGGCACCTCCTGAAAGTGGCCCTTGCCGTCGTTGAAATAGAAGCGGTCGGGCGTCCAGTAGTCGTTGCAGACGTACAGGTCGGGCGCCCCATCGCCGTTGGCATCGTGAAAAATCGCCGTCAGCCCCCAGTCGAGGGGCGGCCCGTCAAGCTTCTGGCCGTCGGCATCCAGAAAGGTGCCGTCGGTCCACGACTGCGCGGTGAACTTTCCGTGCCCGTCGTTTAGATAGAGAGTATCCGGCTCACCATACTCTTGCAGGTTGCCGTTGGCATCCACGACGAAGCGGTCCTTCTTGTCGGGAGGGATGACGAGCGCGCCGGTCTTGTCGTCTTTGAGCAATTGGAGTTCCGCCGTGTCCTTGTAGTCCTGCACCCGGTGCGTGGCCACATAGAGATCCAGCGTCCCGTTTCCATCCACGTCGGCCAGCGCCATGCTCACCGCCCCGTAGGGCGTTTCGGTGCCGGCCGTGGTCGTGAAGTTTTTGAACACCCCGCCGCCCTCATTCCGGAAGACGACCACGCCCCTGCCCATGACGGTCACCAGCAAATCGAGCTTTCCGTCGCCATCGATGTCGGCAAACACCGCACCGCGCGAGACCGCCCCGCCACCCAAGGCCACCCCGGCTTTATGCGTCACGTCCTCGAACTTCATCCCACCCAGGTTGCGGTAGAGTTTGTTCTCCCCTTCCAAGGAGCAAAAGTAGAGGTCCACCATGCCATCGCCATCGTAGTCTCCCAAGGCGACGCCCGAGCCATTGAAGAGGTTCCGGTTCTTCGCCCCGGATTCGTCTTTCAGATCGTTGCGAAAGGTCACGCCGGTTTGCCCGGGCTTCAGCAGGGTGAAGCCCGGCTGCCCACCCGGAGGGACGATGAGAGCAGCAGGTTTTTGCGCCCCAGCAGACAGGGCCAGCGACAGAGCGGCGAAGACGGGAAGGAAATGGACGGGGCGCATGATAATGGGAGCGAGCGGAACGGAGGGTAGACCGTGAACCAAGCGGATTATTTCTGCATATCGTAAAAATACTCAAAAAAATACTCGGAACCCACACAAAAAAGTTGACGCCTTCTGACCAAGCCGTTACTTGCCGATAGCGAGGGAGTTCAGCCCCCCTCCGTCCTCCGCCAGCAACAAATCTCGCAGCCCTCTAGAGCCGTTCCGTCCGTCCACACCACCTGTCTACTCGTCCACCCGTCCTATGAACATTCGTCGTACCCTCATTCCGTCCCTCCTCGCGCTTGCCGCGTTTTCTGGCCATTCCTACGCCGCCCTCTTAAAGGTGGGTGTGAACTTTATGGGCCGCAATGCCGGCGCCGCCACCCTCGGTCCCGATGAAATCGCCGGTGTCGACGCTCAAACGGATTGGAACAACCTCGGCAATAACATTGGCGGGGAACCCACCGGAAATTTCCAGGATCCGAATTTTAACAATATGACCAGTTCCGGGCTCTTCACAGAAGACGGGTTGGCCGGCACGCGCGGAACCTCGGGAGTCACCCTTTCCTTGACGACCAACGACGCCTGGAACTCAGACGGTGGGACGGGCACGCCCAACGAGAAGCTCATGAAAGGGCAGGTCAAGGCGGGAAATCCCGTGGGCACCACTTTAACCATCACGCTTTCTGGCCTGACGCAGGGAACGCGCTACAAGTTCCTGGCTTATACCGCCGTAAACAATTTTGGGGCCATTGGAGATTTGAGCCTCACTGGAGCAAGCGCGTACAGCACGTATTACGTGCAGGAGGAAAATTCCTTCGATGGGACCTTCACCCCTGGTAACAGCACCGACTCCAACAATCGCTCGGTGGAGTCGGATTATTCGCAGTGGGACACGGTGCAAGCGGACACCAATGGAAAGCTGACGTTCACCGCCATCTATCAAGGGCGGGCCACCAACACTTTTAACGCGGATGGCTTCGGC
>FJVU01000703.1_pt1 | contig 10895 bp, 11 predicted proteins | sample 1011831 | NCBI WGS metagenome assembly FJVU01 (sample SAMEA3912450, study PRJEB9761) | metagenome | biome: forest; material: soil | place: USA | collected 2011-06-22 | depth 0.1 m
TTCACGAGCACCGACTTCAACAGCTACGTCACGGTGTCCACCGCGCATGGCGCTCCGCAGCGCAACCACGGCAGGATGGCAGCCTCGAAAGCGCCGGGGCTCGGCATCACTCCCAAGATGGATGTGCTCGGCAAGCCAGTGGTCGACGTCCACTAACCCGCGAACCCCGATGCACACCCCGCAGAACCAGCACAAGGCACGAGCAAAGAGAGTGCGCCGGCTCGTCGCCGCACTCCTGGCTGGCCTCCTGCCCCCTGCCGCGCACAGCGTGACCGACGGGCTGATGACGCTGGACCAACTCAACTGCACGGCCTGCCATGCGGCTTCACCGCAGCAAGCCGCCTGGCTGTCGCCCGAGTCCGCGCCGAGCCTGAACGAACTCGGCGCACGCACGAACCCCGCGTGGTTGCGGCAGTTCCTTCTCGCGCCGCACACGACCGCGCCGGGAACCACCATGCCCGACGTGCTGCATGGCGATGCCGCGCAGGCCGAGGCGCTGACCCATTTTCTCATCGCCAAGGGGCAATCGCGATTCAAACGCGTGGCGCCGGACAAAGCGGCCGTGGCCCGGGGCGAGAGCCTGTATCATCGCGTGGGCTGCGTGGCCTGCCATGCCCCGCAGAATGGCACTCCCGCTCCGGCGGACTCCGTGCCGCTCCCGAGGCTGGCCGACAAATGGTCCTTCGACGGGCTCCGTCGCTTCCTCCTCGATCCGCTCACGCTGCGCCCGTCGGGTCGGATGCCCGCCATGCATCTCACCGAATCCGAGGCCGCCGATCTTGCCCACTATCTCCTGCGCGATACCAAGGTGCCCGCCGCCGCTGAAGTCACGTTCTTCCGGGGTCGCATCCGCTCCCTGGAATCGCTCGACACCGCCGAACTCGCCCGCACGGCTCCTTGGACGGGACTCGTGCTGGAGGGTCCTCTGCGCGATCGGGGAACCACCGTACGCTTTACCACGTGGGTCAAAGTGGACACTGCGGGAGACTATACCTTTTACCTGACCGCGACTGGAGCCAGCCGCCTGGCCATCGACGGGAAATGGGTGATGGGCGAAGAAAGCTGGGAGCCCGAAAAGGTGAAGGAACAATACCAACTCCCCCTGCCCGCAGGCCGCCATGAATTGAAAGTGGACTACGTGCAGCGCGGCCCGAAAGACCCGGCGCTGGCCGTGGAGTGGGAAGGTCCGGGGGTGCCCCGAGCGCCCATTCCCGCGGCTCTCCTGAGCAGCGAGCGGGAACCCGCGATCGAGCCACCGCCCTTTGTCGTGGATGCCGCCAAAGTCGAGCAAGGCCGGGCGCTCTACACCACGCTCCAGTGCGGCGCGTGCCACGAGGCCCAGGCCACGCCGCCATCCGCGCCCGCCGTCGCCAAGCTCGATCTCTCGCGCGGTTGCCTCGCGGAAAAACTACCTTCAGCGGTCCCCAACTTTGGCTTCGCGGCTCCACAGCGTGAGTCGCTCCGCAAGGCCCTCGCCGCCCTGAAAAACCCCGCACTCGCAGCCCCTACCCCGCAGCAGCGCCTCGCTCACACGATGTCCACATTTCGTTGCTCGGCTTGCCACGAGCGCGATGGAGCCGGTGGTGTCACGGCGGAGCGCGGTGCTTTCTTCACCGCAAATGTGGACGACCTTGGCGACGAAGGCCGCCTGCCGCCCCGGCTCGATGGCGTGGGGAACAAGCTGCGCCCGGAGTGGCTGGCCAAGGTGCTCGGAGAAGGCGCCAGCGTGCGCCCCTACCTAAACACGCGCATGCCGCAATTTGGCGGGACCAATGTCGGCCATCTTGCCGATCTTTTCGTAGCGCTCGACCGGCACGCGACGCCCGTCGCGGCCGCACCCGATGCCCCGGACACCCTGCGCGAAGCGGGCCGCCGTCTCACCGGCACGGATGGCCTTTCGTGCATCGCGTGCCATCGTTTCAATCGGCAACCCGCGCACGCCCTGCAAGTGCTCGACCTCACCACCAGCGCCGAGCGGCTGAACGAGGACTGGTTCCGGCAATTCCTCCGCGACCCGAACAAGTTTCACCCCGGCACTCGCATGCCGGCACTCTGGCCGGGCGGACGCAGCCTCATTCCCGCCGTGCTCGCTGGCGACACCGAGCGCCAGCAGGCCGCGCTGTGGACGTATTTCGCAGATGGCGCGAAGGCCAAATTTCCCGAGGGGCTCAGCCGCCAGAATATGGAACTCATCGTGGGCGGCGAAGCCGTGGTCTACCGCGGAAAGCTGTGGGAGGCGGGATTCCGCGGGATTGCCACCGGCTACCCGGGTGGCGTAAACGCCGCGTTCGATGCGGAGGAGATGCGCCTCGCCATCGTCTGGCGCGGCCGCTTCCTCAATGTCTCGCCCCACTGGAGCGTGCAGGGCATGGGCAGGATTCGCCCGCTCGGCACGGACGAAATTGTGTTCCCGCACGGGGCACCCTTCGCCGTGCTGAGCGCTCCCACCGCGCCCTGGCCCACCGAGCCCAGCAAGGCGCTCGGGATGAAGTTCAGCGGATACCAACTTGATGCGCTGAAGCGCCCGACCTTTCTCTACGCCGACGGCCCGCTGGCCGTGGAAGACTTCCTCACCCCCGTGGACGCCAGCGGCAAGCCTGGTCTGCGCCGCACGCTGAAATTCAACGCGCCGCCGCCCGAGGCCTTGTTCATGCGCCTCGCCGTGGGAAAACTCGCCGCGGCGGGCCACCACGCCTGGCGGCTGAACGACGCGATCACTCTTTCCGTCACGGGCGCGGCTCCGCCCTTCGTACGCGGCAAAGGCGAGCAACAGGAATTGCTCATCCCGCTGCGCTTCACCGATTCACTCCGCACCCTTCAGGTCGACTATGTCTGGTAATTCCTCCCGCCTTGGCCTCGTCCTCGCGCTCGTCGCTGCGACCACGCTCGCGCAGCAAAAGCCGCGTCCCAGGCAGGACATCGATACGGACCACCTCGCCGAGTTGGTGCCCAATGATCGCGAGCCGCAGTATTACACGATCACCGACATACCCCTGCCCCTCGGCGCCGTAGTGGAGGCGGGCAGCATGCTGGAACTGCCCGATGGCCGGCTCGCCGTGGGGACGCGCCGAGGTGAAATCTACTTCGCCACCGACTACGAAGCGAAATCGCCCGCGCCGCAGTGGAAGCTTTTCGCCACGGGCTTCACGGAAATCTTCGGCCTCGCGTGGCGCGATGGCGCGCTCTACGCCACGCAGCAAAGCGAACTGACCCGCGTGCTCGATACCGATGGCGACGGCCGCGCCGACCGCTTTGAAACCGTGAGCGACGCGTGGGGCTGGAGTGGCGAGCATGAATACACGTTCGGTTCCTGCGGCTTTGACAAAGACGGCGCCATCTGGACCACGCACTGCCTCACGGGCAGCTATACCTCCGAGACGCGCTTTCGCGGCTGGGCGCTGCGGCACTTTCCCGATGGCCGCTGGGAGGCCATGTGCAGTGGGCTCCGCAGCCCGGCGGGCGTGGCCTTCAACGCCGAGGGCGACGCTTTTTACACCGAAAACCAGGGTCCGTGGAACGGTTCGTGTTCGCTGAAGCACCTGCGCCCGGGCGGCTTCATGGGCCACCCCATCGGCAATTCCTGGTACTCGCTCGCGCCCAACATGGGGCCGCGCCCCGCCGAACCGACAAATTCCGACGACTCCCGCTACTACCTGGATGCCGAACGCATTCCCCAGCTCGTGCCACCCGCGATCATCTTCCCCTACAAAAAAATGGGGCAATGCGCCACGGCCATCATGCTGGACAAATCCGGCGGAAAATTCGGCCCCTTCGCCGGCCAGATGTTCGTCTCCGACTACACGCTGAGCCTTGTGATGCGCGCCGATTTTGAAAAGGTGAACGGCGTCTACCAGGGCGCCTGCTTTCCTTTCCGCCAGGGGCTCAGCACTGGTGCGATCGGCGGCGTGCTCACGACCCGTGGCCAGATTTTTGTCGGTGGCAGCAAACGCGGCTGGCCCGTGCGCGGTCTGGCCGAAAACGCCCTGCAGCGCCTCGACTGGACCGGAAAGGCGCCCTTCGAAATCCAGACGATGCACGTGAAGCCCGACGGCTTCGAGCTGCACTTTACGACGCCGGTCGAGGCCGCGTCCGCCGCGAAACCCGATAGCTATACGTTGGAGACGTTCACCCATCACTACCACTCGGTGTATGGCAGCCCGGAAATCGAGCAGGCCGATCAGCGCATCACCTCCGCCACCGTCAGTGCCGACGGCCTCACCGTGCGCCTCGTGGTGGATCACCTCGTGCGCGGCCACGTGCACGAACTTCACCTCCCCGGCCTGCGCGATCGCGCCGGCCAGCCCCTCCTGCACGACGTCGCCTACTATACGCTGAACCAAATTCCAAAGTCCTGATTTCCTGACATGAGAAACCTCTGCGCCATCTTCCTCGCTCCGCTTCTTTCGCTCGCCGCGTTCACCCCGCTCTTTGCCGCCGACCCCACGCCCACGCCCCCCGCAACGCCGGCCGCGCCAACTTCGAAAAAGGAACTTCCGACCGCCCATACCACCCGCATTATTGAGGGCTGGACCGTACGGGTGGATAATCGCCTGCTGAACGGCGACAGTGCCGCGCTGGGCGAACGCGCCCTGAAGCTCCTCACCGCGCGACTCGTCGCCATCACCATCGTCGTCCCCGAGCCTGCGCTCGCGAAGCTCCACGCCATCGCCATTGAGCTCGACCTCGACTACGGCGATCTCCACATCCTCCAATACCATCCCGACGCCGGCTGGTTGAAGGGTCATGGCTATAGTGAGACGCTCGCCCGCTGCGTTCACATCCCCGAGGCCGAAAATTTCCTCTCCCCTTTTGAAAATCACCGCATGCCCTGGGTCGTGCTCCACGAACTGTCGCACGGCTACCATCATCAGGTGCTCGGCTTTGATGAACCTCGCGTGCATGCCGCGTGGGAAAAGTTCGTCGCCAGCGGCAAATACAAATCCGTCCTCACCAGCCCAGGTCCGATGCGTGAGCACTACGGGCTCACGAACGAAAAGGAATTCTTCGCCGAAATGACCGAGGCCTACTTCGGGTCGAACGACTTCTATCCCTTCGTCGCCGGCGAGCTCAAACAAGCCGAGCCCGAAATCTTCGCGCTGATGGCCGACATCTGGGGACCGCTGCCACAGCATTCCAGGCCGAAGGCAGCGGCGAAGCCGTAACTTCAATCGTCTTGGGGAGGAGGCGGAGAACCGCCGTCGACTTCATTTAGATAATCACGAACGCGCCCGGAATGGCCCGGTCGAGAGTAGCCAATTCAGCCCCGTGTGCCTTCGCCAAGGCCAGCAAGTGGGCGTCCGTGGTTCGCGTCGCAGTCTGGCACCACACAGGCCAGTTGGCCGCCTCCTGATCATCCGGCACAAAAGTGTGCTGCGCTCCCAACGTTTGCAAGAGCCCGGCGAGCACCTCGCTCGCGGCCTCCGGAGTCACCTGACCGCCCGCACGCTGCCCCGAAACCCGGACGAAACCCAATTGCGGAATCGCGGAGGTGAGCAGCATGGTGCGACCCGCCCGGCACTCTTGGCCGATCCAGCGCGCCACCCGATCGTGCTCGGCGTGATCCGACCAGCCCCAGGCCACCAGCACATTCACGTCCAGCAGGTACTTCATGGAAAGTCCGCCAACAGCTCCTTCACCGTTTCCGTGGTTAGCGGCGGGTGCTCTGGCATCGGGGCAAAAATCATCGCCCCTGTATGCCGACACTTCACCCGCCCAACAGGCTTCAGTTCTTCCGGTTTTCCACGAATCTGCCGGCGCAGATACTCCGACAGCGTGAGCTTGGCCCGCCGCGCTGCCCGTCGCAGGTTCAGCGCTTCCTCTTCATTCACTTTGAAAGTGAGCGTGGTCATCGGTAATACGGTATTACCCGAACGTCTGAAGTCAATAGAAACGGCAAGCCACTGGTCCACCACGTCCTCCATCGGAACGTCCAGAACGAGGCCTCAGCCATTTTCGTGGCACGAGACGACGATCCTCCCGGGATTTTTCATATCCAGAGGAAACCGAGAGTTTCCCCTCGTTAAAACCGTAAAACCAACCGCACTGGTCCTGCCTCCCTCGCGGGGTCGCAGCCAAGCGCGGGTGCTTCGCGTTACTTCGCAGCAGCGGGCGCGGCCGCGACGGCCTTGGCCGTAGCGAGACGCTCCGCCTTCTTGCGGCGAGCGGCGGTTTTCTTGACGTTATCTTTGCCTTTGCAGTGACCCATAGTCCCTCATCAGACACCGCCAGGCCACGCGAGCCAAGCTGTTTTTGGAGTTTTTGCCAAACTCACCCGCCCAACGGGGAGACTTCCACAGCATTGAGGCCCCCGTCCGAGCCAAGCGCAGGCGCCTTCCTCGCATTCGAAGGTTGAACGCGAGGCGGGAACCATTGGATGCTGGCGGCAGGCATGAAACGCATCGCCATTCTCGGCCCCGGTCTCCTCGGCGGCAGCATCGCCCTTCGCCTCCGCGCGGAGGGCGGCCATCACGTTGCCCTATGGGCGCGCCGCCCGGAGGCCATCGTGGAAATCAATGAGCGCGGCTGCGCCGACCATGCCTCCACCGATGTGCAGGCCGTCGTCCGCAATGCCGACCTCGTCGTCCTCTGTGTGCCGGTTGCCGCCATGGCCGGGCTCGCCCGCGAGATCGCCAGCCATCTTCGACCGGACACCATCGTCACCGATGTCGGCAGCGTGAAGGCCGCACTGGTGGCGGAGCTCAGCGCCATCTTCGCCGGCCACGCACGCTTCGTCGGCAGCCACCCCATGGCTGGCTCGGAGTTCACCGGCCTCGCCGGCGCCCGCGCCGATCTCTTCGCCGGCGCAGCCTGCATCGTCACACCCAGCGCCACGGGCGATGATGATTCCGTGGAACGCGTCTCCGGCTTTTGGAGCCGCCTCGGCTGCCGGGTCGTCCAACTCGCGCCGCAGGAGCACGACGAATGCGTCGCCCTCGTCAGCCATCTCCCCCACGTCGTCGCCGGCACGCTCGTCCGCACTGTCGCCGCGCAGAATCCCCGCGCCTTCGCCGTCGTCGGCCCGGGCTTTCGCGACAGCACCCGCGTTTCCAGCGGACCACCCGAGCTGTGGGTGGGCATCCTGCGCGAGAATGCCGAGGCGGTCTGCGCGGCCTTGGATGCGATGATTGCCAAACTCCGCGATTTGCGCCAAACCCTCGCCCCTTTTTCCGAAAGCGGCATCCGCGCCGCCCTCACTGAAGCCAAGCAAACCCGCGACCAAATTACTTTTCCGAAATGACCGACTGGACCATCCGCCGAGCACCCACCATCCGGGCCGACATCACCGTGCCTGGCGATAAAAGCATCTCCCACCGCTCCATCATGCTCGCGGCGCTCGCCGGCGGCGCCGGCAAAATCACCGGCTTCCTGCCCAGCGAAGACTGCCTCAGCACCATGAAGGCCTTCCAGCAGATGGGCGTGAAGATCGAGCGACTCGACGACACGACACTCATCGTCCACGGCACGCGCGGGCAATTCACCGCCCCCACCGGCGACATCGATTGCGGAAACTCCGGCACCACGATGCGCCTGCTCAGCGGCATTCTCGCGGCGCAGCCTTTTCGCAGCCGCCTCTTCGGCGACGCCTCACTGAGCAAGCGCCCGATGAAGCGCATCATCGATCCGCTCACCCGNATGGGCGCCAACTTTACCGCCGAGGGCCGCACCGCCAAGGGCGACCCGAGTTCCCCGCTCGTCATTGAGGGCGGCGCGCTCAATGGCATCGCCTACACCTCGCCCGTCGCCAGTGCGCAGGTGAAAAGCGCCATTCTGCTCGCCGGCCTGTTCGCACAGGGCACCACCATCGTCACCGAGCCGGAGCAAAGCCGCGACCACACCGAGCGCATGCTTACCTGGCACCGCGCCCGGCCCACGCGCAGCGGCCTGACGGTCAGCGTCCAGGGCGGCACCACGCTGGAGGCCCGCGATTTCGATGTCCCCGGCGACATCTCCAGCGCCGCCTTTTGGCTCGTGGCGGCCGCCGCGCAGCCGGGCGCGCACCTCGTGGTGAAAAACGTGGGCCTCAACCCCACGCGCAATGGCATCGTCGCCGTGCTGCGCCGCATGGGCGCCGATATTCGCGAGACCATCGAGAGTCAGGAGGGCGAGCCGCGCGGCACCGTCGAAGTCCACGGCGGTCCGCTCAAGGCGACGATCATCGCGGGCAAGGAAATCCCCAACGTGATCGACGAAATTCCCATTCTCGCCGTGGCCGCCGCCCTCGCCGAGGGCCGCACCATTATTTCCGATGCGAAGGAATTGCGTGTGAAAGAAACCGACCGCATCTCCGCTGTCGCCGGCAATCTCCGCCAGTTCGGCGTAGAGGTGGATGAAAAGGAGGACGGCATGGAAATCACCGGTCGCTGCCCGCTCCACGCCGCCAGCGTGGAGAGCTTCGGCGATCATCGCATCGCCATGAGCGGGGCCATCCTCGGCCTCTTTGCCGAGGGCGAGACCACCATCCGCGATACCGATTGTGTGGCCACCAGCTACCCCGGCTTCCTCCAAACCCTCCAGCGAATCGCTTCCTAAATGCGCACCGTAATCGCCATCGACGGCACTGCCGCCAGCGGCAAAAGCAGCGTCGCCTACAATCTCGCCCGCCGCCTTGGCTGGCTCTACGTCAACACTGGCGCCATGTACCGCGCCATCACCTGGCTCGCGGTAAAAAACGGCGTCTCCTGCAGCGACGGGGACGCGGTCCTCGCCGCGATGAAGAATGCGAATATCGAGTGGGGCCGCACCGGCAAGGTCGCCACCATCCGCATCAATGGTGAGGATCCCACGCCCCATCTCGCCGATGCCGAGGTCAACGGCAATGTCTCCGCCATTTCCAGCATTCCCGAGGTGCGTCGCATCCTCGTCGCGCGCCAACAAGCCTATGGCGAGGAAGATGACCTCGTGATGGAAGGCCGCGATATCGGCAGCGTGGTCTTCCCCCGCACACCCTACAAATTCTACATTGATGCGAACCCCGACGTCCGCGCCATGCGCCGCGCCCGCCAGGGCGTGACCGACAATCCCGTCGCCCGCGACCAGCAGGACAGCACCCGCAATGCCGGCCCGCTCCTCCTCGCCTCGGATGCGCATCCCGTGGACAGNTCCTACCTCACCATCGANGGCGTCGTCGGCGAAATCATTGGCCGGCTCAAACTCAAAGGNCTCCCTCTGCCGGAGGGNACGTAGCGCCGGGCAATGGGACTGCTTTACGACCTCTGCGTAAATCTGTCGCGATTCGCCGCGTACAATTTTTTCCGCCTGCAAGTGTACGGCCGCGAGCACCTCATCGAGGAAGGTCCCGCGCTGCTGGTGATGAACCACCAGAGCTACCTCGATCCCCCGCTCGCGGCGATCTGCTGCCATCGCCAAATCCATTTCCTCGCGCGCAAAACGCTGTTCGAAGTGCCTATCCTCGGGCCGCTGATCCGGAACCTCAACGTCATCGGCCTGGATCGCGATGGCTCCGACGGCAGCGCCCTCAAAAGCGTCATCCGGCTGCTCCGCTCCGGCAAGAGCACGATCATTTTCCCCGAGGGCACCCGTACTCGCGATGGCCTGCTCGGCCCCGCGCGCCCCGGCGTGGGCTTTATCATCGCCAAGTCCCTCGCCCCGGTCATCCCCATGCGGGTCTTCGGCGCCTTCGATGCCTTCCCCCGCACCGCAAAGTTTCCCAAGCGTGCCACCATCACCATCGTCATCGGCGAGCCCATCCACTTCACGAAGGCCGAAGTCAAAGGCGACCCGCACACCATCTACCAGGAAATCAGCGACCGCGTCATGGCGCGCATCGTGACGATTGAAAATCCGCGGCGGGATTAGACGTGCTTTTCCCAGCCAACGACGCGCCCGCTATATGGTCCGCCCCGGTTTGACACCCTCCCCTCACCCATGGCATCCTGCTTCGCCATGAGCGCCACGGAAGCCATGCTTTCGCCGGACGAATATATTGCCGGTGAATTGAAGAGCGAGATCCGGCATGAGTATCTCGCAGGCCGAGTCTACGCCATGGCTGGAGCCAGTCTCTCCCACAATCTCATCGCAGGAAATTTCTTTCTCGAGATCGCCACCCACCTCCGTGGGAAAAAGTGCCAAGTCTTCGCGTCCGACATGAAGATTCACCTTCAGGATCAAGGCGATAACTGGTTCTACTACCCCGATGTCATGGTGAATTGCGACCCCGCTGGTCAGCAACGTTACTTCTGCGAAACCCCCAGTGTGATCATTGAAGTCCTCGCCCCCGATACCGAGCGCACCGACCGTCGCGAAAAGCTTTTAGCTTACCAAAGACTCGCCAGCCTCCAGACTTACATCCTCGCCGACCGGGAAAAGCGCGAGATCACCGTCTACGAGCGCGTCTCGGGCGGCTGGGAAAAATCCATCCTCACGCAGGACGCCACGCTTACCATCCCGTCGCTCGATTTCTCAATCTCCCTCGACGCACTCTACGCCCGCACAGATTTGTAAGGGCTTTTGACCTTCCGCTCTCCTTCACCAGTCCACTACCGTAGCCTGCGCCATTGAGCGTTGGAGGTTGGGTGTCCAGCGCTTCAGCGCGTTTTCCAAACATTTCCATTGGGGCCGTTGGACGTTCATAGGTTTCCCCCTCCCGCGGATAAACACTGGAAACCGCGCGCCAAACTCTGAACACTCCCCCCGTGCCACTCGCCGAACTTCGCCAAGTCACCAAAGCCTACCGCACGGCCGACGCCCCCGTGCTCTCCGGTTGCAACCTCACCATCGAGCCCGCGGAGACGGTCGCCATCGTCGGCCCCAGCGGCTCCGGAAAAAGCACTCTGCTTAATTTGTTGGGCGCGCTCGACCAGCCTGACGCCGGGGAAGTCCTCGTCGCCGGCAAAAACCTCGCGCAACTCAAACCCACCGAGCTCGCCGCATTTCGC
>FJVU01000824.1_pt1 | contig 10852 bp, 6 predicted proteins | sample 1011831 | NCBI WGS metagenome assembly FJVU01 (sample SAMEA3912450, study PRJEB9761) | metagenome | biome: forest; material: soil | place: USA | collected 2011-06-22 | depth 0.1 m
CTGTTATCCCGACCGCAATTTCCGCGGGAAACGCCCTTACCCAAAGACTATGAGCGAATTCCTCAACCGCTTCTCATTTCAGATCGACAAGCTTAACGGCCAGGTTTGGATCATCGCGATCCTCATCTGGGCCGCCATCCTCGCTTGCGCCATTTCGAGCATCATCAACCAGCCCTTTAGCGCGAAACAGCGCACCGTCTGGTTGATTCTGGTCGCCTGCATCCCGATTTTCGGCCTTCTGGCCTACCTTCCTTTCTCCATCCGTCGCGACGAATTACCCACGGCCTTCTTAGGCCGCGCGACGGGCAAGGACCGCCGTCGCTCCGCGGCTCAACGCCAGTTGAGCAAGACGCGAGCACCGCGCCCCTAGCGCTCTCTCCATCCCAATGACCATCCACTACCATGCATTCGCTCTCGCCTGCCTCGCGGGCCTGAGCGCGGCAGCGCTCGGCGCGGAATTTGTCGCCAGCGACGCTCCGGCGGCCGACGGGCCGGTGGCAACCCCCACGGACAATCTTCAGCGCATCCCCGCCAACGCCTACCAGCCTCCGCGCGCCGGGCTCCCCTTCCGCAGCCTGTTCCGTGATACCGGCGCCCCCTACTACAACTCTCTCCGCGACGTTCAGGTGAACCCGGTCGTCCAGCCCTCGGACACCGTCGAGGCCAAGGGCAAAATTGATTTGCCAGACTTCCGGGGCCGCTTTCCCCTCCTCCAGCGCGGCTTCGCGCCGGAAGATGCCGACCTGAAGATTGGGCCGCTCTATTTCAAGCTCCGGCATCTCTCCATCGGGGCGCTTTACAGCGACAACATTCACCGCGACGACACTCACAAGGAAGCCGACACCATCGGCATTGTCAGTATTGGCGGTCAGATCCTCGCGCAACTCTCCGAGGGTTTTCACATCGCGGTCGCCGGCAATTTTGTCTATCTCCCTTTTGAAGGAACGGGCGGAGCCAACGGTTTTGGCCTCGTCGCCCCCTACGGCTTGGGACTGGCCGGAACGCCGACGGCCCACGCCCAGGTCGCTTGGGAACCGACAATTTTCGGACTGCCCTTCGTCATCGCCGATGAATTCAAAATCGGCCTGGCCCGCTTTTCCAATACGGGTTACGACTCGTTTGAGCTCTTCGACGGATTTGAAACCGACTCCGTGGATCGGGCGGGTATCTACACCGTCCGGGCTCCCGCGGCTCGAAATTTCAATTCCTCGAATCGCGACAGCAATCAACAGAGTGATTTCGAGTTCCTCTACTATAGCAACGAGGCCAGCATCAGCACCGGTGGCAAATTTCCCGGCGACAGCGTGTTCGGATTCCGGGCTTCCCATGAGGACATCTGGTACGAGGAGGAAGGCCACAACCTGCCCAGCAGCCGCGATCGCGTGAACTTCCACGTCGAATCCGTTCGCGACAGCCTCCGCTTCAAGCCGTTCGCGAACTACGAATACCTTCATACCGCCGACCCCAACCGCAGCGCCCACATCGTGCGGGCAGGCGTCAAGGGGCCCCTTACGGATCTGATGAATTTCCGCGGCGACATCGGGTACTACTGGGACGAAGAACGCGGCAACTCCAACACCGTGTGGAACCTGACCCTCACCCACACGCCGAATCCCCGCACCAAGCATACCCTGCTTTTCGAGCGGAACGTCTCCGATTTTCTCGACGAAATGGACGAACGGGTGGGCTACCACATTACCAAAGTGCTGGGCCCAAATCTCGTCAGTGGCGCCTACATCACCCACAATTGGGTCCAAGATCTCGATAACCAAGTTCCCGATCGCGAGGAAACCCGGGCGGGCGTCACGTTCAACTATCTGCAGAGTCCGCGGACTTCCTACCGCCTCACCGGGCAGTATTCCCGCATCTCTTACGAGCAGGATTTTGGCTCCAGCACCGTTTGGCGTGGCCGGGCGGAGTGCCGGCACCAGTTCATGGAGAGCCTGTTCGCCCGCCTCATCTACCAATATGAGAAGCGGGATGGGGATCGTCTCACCAAAGATTACACAGAAAACCTTCTTTATTTGAGCCTCTCGTGGGTTTTCGATTAGAGAACCGCATCTTGGCAAAGTATTTCAAACCGTCACGACGTTTGCATTGACCCAACTTCCAAAAACTAACAGACTTCTTTTTTTGCTCGCCGAGCATTCGACACCCTAATCACGTCTCCAAAATATGAGCCCTCAAGCCTCAAAACATCATTGGTTGAAAGCAGGACTCTGCTGTCTCCTCGCCCTTGTCGCCCTCCCCGGGGCCGCTCAGGAAACGCCGGCCACGGCTACACCTCCTCCGGCACCGGCTCCCGCCGAAACGCCCAAGCCCGCGAGCTTCAAGGCCCCCACCGCCGCTTTGAGTGGCGCGGAATCAAGCGTCACTCCCGGGGAAGTCTCCGGCGTGCCCACCGGCTCCTCGCACCAAGACTTGCTGGACCGCCGCGACAGCCTGGAGGGCGACATCCGTTACGCGAAGGCCAAGCTCGACGCGGGCCGCAAACGCGTGGAGATTCTGCAAGCCGTGGGCAAGGCCGAGGAAGCCGAGCGCATCAACGGTGAAATCAAGGATTGGGAAGCCCGGGTCAAAAACGCCCGGGACCAACTGGCCCAAGTCGAGGAAGAATTGGGCAAGGGCGGCGCCGGTGAAAACACCAGCGTGCAGGCAGGTGAGGAAGTCATCCTCCCCGGCAACAATATCGAGATTTTCGTGAACGAAGACACCTCGTTCAATGGCCGCTACGAAGTCCGCCGCGGCGGTTATGTCATCCTTCCCCAAATTGGTCGCGTGCTCGTGGCCGGGAAAACGATGGCCCAAGCCGAACAGGCCGTGCGCAAGGCCCTCCAAGCCACCCAGCTTCGCAAGGCCACCGTCCTCATCGAGCGTTTCGAAGGCCCTGATGTGAACCCCGGGCCGATGATTTACCTCTCGGGCGAATTCAAGAATCCCCGCCCCTACCGCGTTCCCGCCGGCACCGCGCCCACGCTGATCAGCGTCATGCTCAGCTCGGGTGGATTCAACGACAAGGCCGACCTCACCCGCGTGAAAGTCATGCGCGTCGCCGGCAACAACCCGGTCACGGAAACCGTGAACGTCAAAAAGATTCTCGCCGGCGAAGTCGGCTCTGATTTGGGTTCCGACCTTCACCTCACCGAGGGCGACGTGATTGTCGTTCCCTCCGGCTCCGTGAACCTCATCTACGTCACGGGACGCGTGAAGAAGGCTGGCAGCTACCGCGTGGGCGAAGGCGAAAAACTCACCGCGTATGGCGCGGTGCTCCAAAGCGGTGGATTCGACCACTTTGCCGACAAGAAGCACGTGCATATCCTCCGCGCCATGCCTGACGGCACCAAGGCCAAGCTCCCGATGAACATTGTCGACATCGAGAAGGGCAAGCGCCCCGATGTCGTCCTTCAGCCGAATGACATCGTCGTCGTGCCGGAGAAGTTCTGGGCTTGGTAAGAACGCCCTTCCTGAAATCCCTTTTCATCACTCCGCACCGGCGCCTGTCGTCCGGTGCGGAGTTTTTTTCTCCCGACCACCCGTTCGCCCCTTTCCTCCCCATTCATTTCTTACCGTATCCGCTTGAACATCCCGAAGGAGTGTTCTAGTCCTCTTTACTCCAAAAACTGCACCCATGCTGCCCGGCGCCCGCAAACGAGTTATCAATTTTCACGACGTCTTGATGTACGTCGCCCTTGCGCGGAAGCACCTGCGCTTGATGGTTCTCCTCGCGTGCTTTTGCTGGCTGGCCGGTCTCGTGTTCTACGTCTACGCCCGGCCGGTGTATTACTCGCGCGCGCTGATCAAGGTGAACCAAGTTCGCCAGCAGGTCTCGGCGGAGAAGGATTTCAACGAAGCCCAGCGGATTCCCGGCATCATGAAGGAGCTCACCGCTCCGCACATCATCGCCAACACCGCCGCGAAACTGGGCGTCAAGGCCAGCCACCAGGACGTCCTGAAGTACTACGTCAAAAAGATCGTCTCGCGCAAAAACTCCGAGGACAACATCGAATTGGAAGTTTATCCGTATTCCTTCGACTGGGCCAAGCGGTGGACGGAAACCATGCTTCAGGAGTACCTGGAATACCGGCAATCCCGGCGGGTGGCGGAAATGCAGGAGCGCTGGACCAATTACAAAAAGCAGCGCGAGGAATACATCAAGCTCCTGGAGGAAGGGCACAAAAACATCGCCAGCACCCGCATGGAAGCTGGCGTGGTGGAAGCCAAGATGCAGTTTGATCGGGTAAAGGACATTCCGAACGAAATCGTCCAGACCGGACGCCGCATTGATGATGTGGCGCGGGTCAAAATGGAGATCCTCGACTCGGCGATGAGCACGGTCGAAAAACTGTCCCGGATCGCCGGTGTGTTGGAAGCCCAGCCCATTGGCTCCGGCCCTGGCGAAATGGTCACCAACGGCGGCGTGGGCGCCGAAGGCGCCGAAAGAGAGAGCAAAGTCACCGTCAGCGTGGTAACCCCGTCCCTCGCCAACGCGGGGAGCAGCTGGCATGAACTCGACCACAAGCTGCACGAGTTGGAACTCAAGAAGGCCGAGAAATCGCTGACGCTGCTCGAAGGCAACCAACAGATGCGCGCGCTTCAGTTGGAAATTGATGGCGTCAAATCCAAGCTCGAGGCCGAACTCGCCACCTCCGTCGAAAGCCTCAGCGTCGTTTTCAATACCCTCCTCGACAAAAAGAAGCATCTCCAGGAAATGATGCCGGAGTACGACCGGATTTACGCATTGTTTCTCGCCACGCAGCAAAAGGACACCCAAGCCAAACGCAACGTCGTCCCCATTGAGATTCTCCTGCAAGGCCTCGACAAGCAAATGCAGACCGACCAGATGGCGTTCGACAACGACAAGATCGAGCTTTCCTACGCGGGCATGCTGCAAATCAACGACATCCCCGTGTCGCCGAATCGCTTTGCGTTGTTCATGTATACCACGGCGCTGGCGCTGATGCTCGTCATCGGCATTCCTTTCCTCGTGGAATACCTGGACCACACGCTGTCCAACCTCGAACAGGTCGAATCCACCTTCCAGCTCCGCGGCCTCGGCATCATTCCCAAAGTGGAAAATGCTGATACCTCGGTGGCCCTCCTCGATTCACCCGAGGCGAAGGAACAACGCCTCCAGGAAAATTTCCGCGTCATCCGCACCAACCTCCTCAGCATGGGGTCGCTCTCCAAGCCGCCGCATGTGATGATGGTCACCAGCGCCATGCCCAAGGAGGGCAAGACCGTCGTTTCCACCAACCTCGCGCTCTCTTTCGCCCAGACCGGCGGCAAGACGCTGCTGATGGATACCGACCTTCGCCGCGGCCGTCTGCACCGCTTCTTCGGCTACCGCAAGCAGCCCGGTTTGAGTGGTGTTTTGCTCGGCCAGTGCACCCTGGAGGAAGCCATCCGCCCGACGCCCCACGAAAACCTCTTCGTGATTTCGGCCGGCCAGCATTTGGAAACGGGCACCGAGTTGCTCGGCTCACCCAAGTTCCACGAGATCATGCTGGAGCTGCGCAAGCGCTTCGACCGCATTATCCTCGATACTCCGCCGGTGCTCGGCTTGTCCGAAACTTCCGTGCTGCAAAGCCAGGTGGATGGCGTGCTCTTCGTGATTTGGAGCGGCTACACCCCCATCAAGGGCGTGAAAGCCTCCATCGACATGCTGCAGGCCAATGGCGCCAACTTCTACGGCTTCGTGCTGAACCGCCTCGATTTGAGCGCCACGGCGAATTATTACCAGTACTACTACTATTCGCACGACTACTACTACCAGTATAGCCCGCGCAATCTGGAGAACGTGTAGTCAGTTCCTCCGTGACTATGGTCGAGCCCTCGTCAGGCTCGCGGGGCGGCCATCTCACATTTCTAAGCGATTCATCATGGCGACGGTGAAAAAGGCGGGGCGCCAACGTGGGATGGGTTTTCAACCCGTCATGGCGGGCCGGGCGCAGGTGGTGGGGTGGCCGGGAGACCCAATTCTCTCTCGGGGAGACTGGCCCTTTTCGTTTTCGACACGGCTCGACGCAGAGCTTCAAGCCACCAAGCTCCGACTGGTCTCGCGGCGGCGGATAGTTACGGGTGAGAAGTGCGCCTCGCGTCCGCCAAGACGGGTTGAAAACCCATCCCACGTTGGCGCCCCGCCGCTCGATCGGTGGCCCGCAAAGGATTTTGGGAATGCTCAGGCCGCACCTTCCACGGACCACTTCCGCGCATCATGATCCCCGGCGACTCCCATCCCGTCTCCATCGTCATCCCCGCGTACAACTACGCGCACTATTTGCCCGAGGCGATCGCCTCCCTGCTCGGGCAGACCTACGCCGATTTTGAACTCATCGTGGTGGACGATGGCTCGAAGGACGCCACCCGCGAAGTCGTGACCGGCTACCGCGACCCGCGCGTTCGCTACGTGTGGCAGGAAAACGCCGGACTTTCCGCCGCCCGCAATACCGGCGTCCGCGAGGCCCGCCACGCGTTTGTCGGCTTTCTCGATGCCGACGATTGCTGGGAGCCGGGCTTGCTTGCCCGCGTCATGGCCCAGTTTGCGACGCTCCCTCCGGAATATGGGGCCGTGGCGACCGCCGCCCGACGCATGGCCCAGGATGGCCGCATCCTCTCCGGCAACCACTTCAGCTTCGGCGGCGATGGAGAAATCCAGGCCCGCGATTTCTGCCTCCGCAACCGGCCCATGTCCTCCAGTATCATCCTTCGCCGGGAGGTGTTTGCGAAGTGCGGCGGCTTCGATACCACCCTTCGTAGTTCCGAGGATCGCGACATGTGGCTCCGGCTCACCACCGCCGGCTGGCGTTTCTGGTTCATCGATGAGCCGCTCGCGCGCATCCGCCGCCACCCCTTCAACATGAGCAAGAACGCGGGGCGCATGACGGCGAACCGCGGGCGGATCCTGCACAAGGCGCGGCGCTCCGGGTTGCTTTCACCCTGGTCGCCGTTTTGGCTCAAGGTCTTCAGCATCCACCACTACCAGGCCGCGTGGACCCACTATCACGAGGCCGCCCGCGTGCGGGCCATTTATCACCTGCTTTGCTCGTGCCTGCTGTGGCCTTTCTTCCTCCGCCCCGCCGCCGTCTCGCAGCCCCGGCTCTTTCGCCTGCGGGCGCTCCGCAATTTCCTCAAGTGGGGCGACCCGCGGAAGGACCCGCTGGTTTCCGGGCTCGAATCACCACCGTCCCCGCAAAGTGGCTCACCCCGGGCAGCTTGAGCAACAGCCAGTCGAGCCGCGCGAGCCCCGTCAGCAGCATGCGCCCAAAGCTCGATCGATTGGAAATCAACCGGTTCAGCCGCGTGCTCAGATGAAAATACCGGGTCTCCTGCACCTCGAAGAAGGCCGCGATTTCCGCCAGGTCGGTCTTCCCGAGCTGCCGTTCGTTGGGGCTGATGTCCTTCTCCACCGGCGTCACGTCCCGAATCTTTTGCAGCCAGCGCGAAAACCCCACGGGCTCCACGATCACGATGTGCCCTCCCGGTTTGAGGATGCGGCGCAATTGCGTGAGGCATTCCGCCATGTTCACGTGGTGCAGGACGGCCTGGACCACGATCACGTCGAACGTATTGTCGGCAAACGGAGCTTGTCCCCCATCCGCGAGCACAAACTGGCAGCGGGCGGCCACGCCGTCCAATTCCGCCCGCCTCCGCGCGAGGTCCAGCAAATCGGGCGACAGATCGAGACCCGTCACCTCGTAGCCGCAGAAGGCCAGCTCCGTGCTGGAGTCTCCCGAGCCGCAGCCAAAATCCAGCACCTTCACGGGCTGGCTGCGGTGCACCAGCGAAAACGTGTATTGCTTGCGGTGGCTCCGCCACCTCCGGCAGTCTCGGTATTCCTCCAGCGTCGCCTTGGGCGTGGCGCGCAATTCCTGCGCGGCCGCCTGGCGGGCCTGGTAAGCGAGTTCAGCCTGCACATCTTTGGTATCTTCCATCGTGAGACGACCACCTCATATCGCCCGCTTCAATCTCCGCAACCCGGAAGTGCGGGTTCGCGCCTGCATGACATGAAATCCCCAAGAATTTCACGGACTGGCGGCAGGAAGGTGAGTGCGCGTATCCGCGCGGGACGTGATCGGGAGGGCGGTAGCTTGCTCCCGGCAGTACCCAGATCTTTTGCGGAGCCGCCGTTCGAGCGGCGGGATGGCGGGGATTCCATATGCTCCATCGCGGAGGCTTTCCCTTTCCATTATCGGGCCGGCTCGCCGCAGAGAGTCGCGCCACCCAGTTCCGCATCATCACGCGATGCCGAATGGTCGCTGGCGAGAAATGCGCTTCGCGCCGGCGAAGACGGGTTGAAAACCCGTCCCCCGTTGGCGCCCCGCCGATTCCACCGAAAGCGTGGAGAGGTCGGTAAGGTTCAGAACTTTTCCACACACTCCAGACCACCTTCCCCATGAAAGTGCTCCACGTCGTGCATTCGCTCGAGCCGGGCGGAATGGAAAATGGGGTCTGTAATATTGCGCACGGTCTCGCCGCGCGTGGCGTCACCACCCACGTCGCCTGCCTGGAACGACGCGGGGCCTTCGCGGATCGCCTGCCTTCGCCCGAAAATGTCCACGTGCTTGGCAAAGGCCGCGGCTTCAGTCTCCGGGCCACCTGGGCCCTCTGGCGGACGATGCGCCGCGTGCGTCCTGACGCGCTGCACACCCACAATCTCGGGCCACTGATCTATGCGTCGCTCGCCACCTTCGGCGGGCGCACGCGGCCCATCGTGCACGGCGAGCACAGCCAGCTCGCCCCCTGGGAGCTCGAACCCCGTCGCCTGCACCAGCGCCGCAAACTCTACCGTTCCTGTCGCGCCATCCACACCGTCTCGTCCGGGCAGCTCGAAGAACTGCACCGACTGGGCTTCTCGCACCCGCACTTGGCCGCCATCCCCAATGGGGTGGACGTGGATCATTTCTCTCCCACCGGCCGGGACGCCGCCCGCGCCACGTTTGGTCTGCCGGCGGAGGCCCTGGCCATCGGCTTGGTCGGGCGCTTTGGTCCCTACAAGGGCCACGCGTCCCTGCTCCGCGCCTTCACCGAACTCGCCCCACGCTGGCCGAAGGCTCGGTTGGTCTTCGTGGGAGCCGGTGGCAGCGAAGAGGCGCGCATCCGCGAGCAGGTGGCCGCCAGTCCCGTGCGCGACCGCGTGCATCTCCTCGGCTTTCAAGCCGACCCCGCCCCGTGCTACCGTGCGTTGGATTTGCTCGCCCTTCCCAGCACGAATGAAGGCATGTCCAACGCCGCGCTGGAGGCCATGGCCAGCGGCGTCCCGGTGCTGGGAAACCTCGGCTGCGGCCATGAACAAATCATCACCCACGGGGCCGATGGCGTGCTCGCAGACCTGTCCACGGAGGAAACTTTAACGCGTGAATTGGGCAATTTGCTCGCCACGCCGGAGCGCCTCGTTGACATGGGCCGCGCCGCGCGCATCACTGTCACTGCCCGCTTTTCGCTCTCCGCGATGCTCACTGCTTACGAACAACTTTACCGCGCCCACGCGCACTGACGACGGATGGATTTTGCCTGCATCGTCCTCTTTTTGGCCCTGTACCACCTGAAGCCCCAGGAGTGGACGCCCATTTTTGCGACCATCCATTTCGTGCAGTTGGTCATGTTCGCGTCCATCGCCTCGCTCTTTTTGCGGGAGCGGAGCGTGAAGCCGAAGGACTTCTGGCGGACCCCACACGACTACGCGATGTACGCGTTCTTCATCTGGATCGTCGTCGCCAGCCCCACGCCGATGGATTCCTTCAAGGAGAACTTCAATCGGCTCATTTTCTACGTGGTCATCGTGCAAACGCTGACCAACTGGGAGCGGATCACCAAGTTTCTGGGCTGGTGGACGGGCTTCGTCGCCGCGACAGCCTTTCTCGCCCTGGCTGGCGAATACTTTTGGGACCCGCTGAATAGCCACGACCTCACCCACGGCGCCATGCGCGGACGGCTCGTCCTCGCCCTCTCCATGGTGAACAACCCGAACGCCCTCGCGCACACCCTCGCGCCGGCGTTCTCCATGCTCTACTACTTTTGCATCTGGAAACGGCCCTTGGTCTTGAAACAGGTCGGCCTTTTCGCCCTGGCGCTCCCCCTCTTCGCCATTTATCTCACCGAGTCCAAGGGTGGCTATTTCGTCGCCGCCGCCGTCATTGCGGCGACGCTCACTTTTGGCCGGCCGAAATCCGTCCAGATTTTCCTCCTCGTCATCATGGTCGCGGGCGGCACCACCGCGCTCTACACGCTCCCTCGCATGGGCGAGTTGCAGAAGTCGAAGACCGACGAAGCCATTCAAGGCCGCATCAAGGCCTTCACCTTCGGCCGCGACTATCGCCAGACCTTTCTGCGGGGCGTCGGGCAGGGGCAGTTCATTCCCCGGCTTTTTAAGGACCACCATTACTACAAGGCCTCGCACTCCACCTACGTGCAGACCGGCGCTGAACTCGGCAACCCGGGGTTGTTCCTCTTCCTGCTCGTCATGTGGTGCAACTTCCGCACCGTCATTTTTGCCAAGACGCATAACGTGGAGCAGGAGCGCATCCGGCGAATCTTGTTCGTGCTCCTCTTGTCCTACACGATCTCGGGGTGGATGGTGGATTTCGCCTACCGCCCCACCTATTTCATGTTCTCCGCCGCCGTCGCGGCCTTCCATCGGCACCTCTACAAGATCGGCCTGGAGGAGGACGAGGAGGAGCGGCGCTCGTCCCTGCCCTCGGTCCCCGCATGGCGTCTGGCCATTCGCCCGCCGGTGCCGGCCGTGGCCACGGTGGCCGCCACTCCGGTGCTCGCCGGCGGAACGGACGCACCGCCACCAACCTCGCCGGCCCCCCCTCCCCCGGCGCCGACGGTGAAAGCGCGGCCCGCCCTACCC
>FJVU01000591.1_pt1 | contig 10790 bp, 6 predicted proteins | sample 1011831 | NCBI WGS metagenome assembly FJVU01 (sample SAMEA3912450, study PRJEB9761) | metagenome | biome: forest; material: soil | place: USA | collected 2011-06-22 | depth 0.1 m
GCGAGCGCACTTCCACCGTCACCCGTGACATGACCCGGACCATTCCCGCGCTGAAGCAGGCCGTGGCGGACGTGCGCCGCGCCCGCGATGCCGTGGCGGCTCTGCCCTTGGTCGACACCTCCACGATCGCGGTGCAAGGCACCAGTCTCGGCGGATTCGTGGTTGCCACCGTCTCCGGCCTTGATCACGGCTACGACAAATCCTTCATCCTGCTCGCCGGTGGGGAGATTGCCGACGTCATCCTGACCGGCAAACAAGACGCGGCCCGCATGCACCAGCGCCTGAACGAAGCCGGGGTGACGGATGCGCAGGTCCGCGAAGTCACCGCGGCCATTGAACCGCTCCGCCTCGCCCACCGCGTGGATCCCAGCCGGACGTGGCTGTTCAGCGGCAAATACGATGATGTGGTCCCGGCCAGCAGCTCGGATGCCTTTGCCAAGGCGGCCGGTCTGGACCTGAATCACCACTACATCCTCCCGGTGGGCCACTATTCCGCCGCCCTGCTCCTGCCGGCCATCCTGCCTCGATTGGGCGAGTTGATGTTGTCCAAGATCACGGCGGCAAAGTAAGCCCCGGCCTTAGACGCAGGCTTCCACCCCGGCTTATGCGACCAGCCGCGCACGGCCGAACCCGCCGTTTCCACAAACAACCTGCGCCTTTCAATCGTAACTGATTGCATTTTTTGACAGCAACGCTTTCCTCCGCGCGCCCTACGTCTGACCAACCATGCGCCGTTTTGCCCGGACACTCTTGAATATCGCCAAACGATTGAAAGCGGAAGATCGCTTCAATTTTGACGATCGGGCGGCTGCGTACCTGGTGGCGGTGAACACGGAGAATCGCTGGCTGGAGATGCAGGAGCTGAATGGCCGCTCCGGCCTCGCGGGCGGCCGCGCCCGGGCCGAGATGCTCGACGACCTGCTCTGCCACCTCATGGACGAGGCGGCCGGGCGCATCGCCAAGCCGCCGGTCATCGTCCTCGTCGCCCTCGGTGGCTACGGCCGCTCGGAACTGAATCCGCGCAGCGACATCGACATCACGTTTCTCCACGCGGCCGGGGCCAAACTCCCGGCGGGGTTCGTGGACATTGTGAGTGAGGTCTATAACCTCGTCCTCGCCTGCAAACTCGACCCGAGCCACTCCACCCGCAGCCTTGGGGAGACGGTCGCCGAGGCGAACAAGGAAATGAAATCCCGGACCGCGATGCTGGAGGCGCGCTACGTCTGGGGCTCCGAGACCCTCTTCAAGAAATTCCAGCTGCGCTATGTGAAGGAATGCGTGCACGGCCACGAGGAGGCCTACCTAAAAGCACGTGTGCAGAACCAGGCCGACCGCCACGAGCAAAACGGCGAGTCCGTCTACATGCAGGAGCCGAACTTGAAAAATGGCTGCGGGGGCCTGCGCGACTACCAGAATCTGCTGTGGATGGCCTACTTCAAGCACGGCACCCGCACCACGGCCGATCTCGTGAAGGAGAAATACCTTAACGATACCGAGCAGCGGGAAATCGACCGGGCCTACGAGTACATCTTCAAGATGCGCAGCCACCTCCATTACATGACCGGGCTGCACTCGGACAAAGTCTTCGTGGGGCACCAGCTCGAGCTGGCCAATCGCCTCGGCTACAAGGAAAAGTTCCCGGACGTGCTCCGCCGCACCGAGGCGCTGATGCGCGACTACTACGGTCACGCCCGCAATATTTTTGAAATCACCGAGCTGCTCTGCGAGCGCATGACGCTGCCGGTGCCCGAGCCGCCCAAGCCGCCGGGGCTTTTCAAGCGCCTCCTGCTGCGCCCGGCCCCCAAGACGCGCCGCGAGGAATTCGACGGTTTCATCGCCATCGGCACCCGCATCTACTACCGCGATCGGCAGATTTTTAAGGAAGACCGGAACCGCATGATGCGGCTCTTCCGCCACGCCCAGCAGCGCGGGCTCGCCATCTCGCCGGAACTGCGCCAGCTTGTCCGCCGCCGGCTGAAGTACGTGGACAACACCTTTCGCTACAGCAAGGCCAACCGCGAGGTGTTCTTTGAGATCCTCCGGCAAAAGGGGCAGGTCGGTGGCATTCTGCGGGCCATGCACCGGGTGGATTTCCTGGGCCGCTGGATGCCGGAATTCGGCCGGCTCACGGCGCTCGTGCAGCACGAGTTCTACCACCGCTATACGGTGGATGAGCACACGCTGGTCTGCATCGAAAAGCTGGATAGCCTGCTCGATTCCGACGTGCCGCAGTTCGCACTGCATCGGGAGCTTTTCCAGAAACTGGAGGACCCCTTCGTGCTCTACCTATCGGTGCTGTTGCACGATACCGGCAAGGCCGCCAACAAGGGCGTCCACGCGGTCCAGAGTACTCTGAACGCCGAGCGCGTGTGGCGCCGCCTGCAGCTCAAGCGCGAGGAGCGCCGCCTGCTGCTCTTCCTCGTGGACAACCACGAACTCATCTCCAAGACCGCCCGCCAGCGCGACCCGTATGATCCCGCGACCATCGAGTACCTCGCCAATATTGTTGGCAACCAGACCTACCTCGATGCGCTGATGCTCCTCACCGCGGCCGACGGCCTCGGCGTGGGCAACCAGAAGATGTGGAACGACTGGATTCAGTCCCTCGTCCGCCTCCTCTACGATCAAGTTTCCCAATACCTCGAGGACTGCGAGGGCTACAGCCGCCGCCGGCAGGTGGAGCGCGACGAGTTTCGCAAGGAAGTGGCCGCCCTGCTCCCCGCCGGGCTGGAGGCCGAGTTGGAGGCCCACTTTACGCGGATGCCCGAGCGCTACTTTGCCCTGCATACGAGCAAGGCCGCGCAGGTCGCCGGGCACGTGCAAATGTTCCGCGAGTTTCTGGAATCGCGCTGGAATTCCGACGAGCACCCGCTCTCGCCGGTCATCCGTTGGGCGCCCCACCGCCACGCCGGGCACAGCGTGCTGCTCGTGGTAACCTGGGACCGCCGGCAACTGCTCGAGCGTATCTGCGGAGCGCTCTCCGCCACGGAGTTGAACATTCTCAGCGCGGACATTTTCACCCGCGACGACGGCCTGGTGCTGGATAAATTCCGGGTGAGTACTTCCAAGTTCCAAGCCGTGGAAGACAAGCGGGACGTGAAGCAGGTGGACAAGCATCTGAATGCCGCGCTGGAAGCGGAGGAATTCAACTACCATCCCCTGCTCGCCAAGGCCTACTCCCACGCCATCAAACGCGAGCAGACGCTCCAATTTCAGCCACGGGTGATGGTGGATAACTCGCCCGACAAACATACCGTGCTGGAAGTGGTGGCGCCGGATCGACTCGGCCTGCTGTACGATTTGGTCGAGAGCATTGGCCGGCTGGGCTTCGAAATCGTCTACGCCCGTATTACCACGGAGGCCGCCGCGGCCATTGATACCTTTCACATCACCGGCCCGGAAGGACGCAAGATCACCGACGAATCCAAGCTGGTCAAATTGCGCAAGGCGCTCGAAGAAGCGGGGGCCAAACGCCCATGGAAGACGTAGCCGCCCACGGATAGCAGGACGGTTTTGGGAGCCCCGGCGGTGCTCAGGACGGCGGGCCGCCGCCGCGCCCGGTCCATCCGGGCAAATTGCTTTGACTGCATCAGGCCCGCGCGGTGACATGACGGGGAACCTTTACTCCTGCGCGACCACCCGCCCACGCCTCCTGCCGGGCGGGCTTTGAGGAAATTTATGTCCACTGCCATCACGTCCGAATTGCTCCGCCGCCAGCTCAAGACCGCGCAGTTTTTCATGCTGCGCTACGAGACGGAGTTCACCCCGTGCACAGGCATCACCGCCGTGAACAAGCAGGAGCGCCGGGCCTTTACCAACGGCATCACCATCGCCCCGTGGTGCCCGAATCTGAAGCGCAAGAGCGCCCAGGACGATCCGATCGCCAATGGGAAAGTGAAGGCGCTCGGATGGGCCCTCCAAGTTGGTACTTTCATGGCGGAGGTGCTGGTTTCCACGGATGACTTCGCGCCGATTGTCTTTCTGAGCGTGCAGGGCCGGTTTCGGGGCGTGGAGACGCCCTATGATACGCCCCCGGAAAACCCCGACCACGACCCCGCGGCCACCTTGCGCGCAGACGCGCTCGTCTTTGGCCTGATGGTGGACGCCCTCCTGCAAGCGGTGGGAAATCCGCGGCAATTTGTGTGGGCGGCCGACTGGGAAACCGTCCCGGCCTTATTGCTGGTGAAAGGTCGGCACCCCACCTCGCTCACGCTCCACAACACATTCGATGAGTGCATGGCCGTGCAAGCGTGGCGCTTTGGGGAAACGTATAAAGCTTTCTGTGAATCCAGCACCCGCCACCATGGCTATGTGACGGCCTTGGAGCTGGGCATGGACTCGGCGGACGTGGTGACCACGGTGAATCGCGGCTTTGCCTACGGCATGAAGAACGAACCGCTCCTGCGGGACGTGATGGCCGGCCACCTGCGGGACTTTTTGCCCAAGGTGGTGGGCGTGAACAATGCGGCTTTTGCCCCGCTCAACGCGGAAATGATCGCCTTGCTGCGGGCTATGGAGAGCGATCCGGTGGCCGGCACCAAGACACTCTTCGCGCGCCAGGCCAAGGCCCGGGCGGAACTGCCCAAGGAGATTCAAGAAAAGGCGAAGGAGAAAGCCCTGGTGGTGAGCATGGGCCGCCGCGTCTCGCAGAAGCAGCACGACGTCCTGGTGGAGGCGCTGCGCTGGCTGCTGCTGGAGGACTCCACGGTACCCATCTTCGTGCTCTTTAGCACCATGCACGGCGACGGCGGCAGCCCGGAGCGCCTGAAACGCATGGAGAAACTCGCCGAGGAGTTTCCCGACAACGTGGCCTGCATCGACGGCTTTCTCAGCTTTTTCTCCGCGCTGATGGGCGCCGCGGATTTCAACTGCATGCCCTCCCTCTACGAACCGCACGGCGGGGCCTACGACGGCACGGTGGTGCCCATCGCCCGCGCGGTGGACGGGCTGGCCGAACAGATCTGCGGGCGGAATCCGCAGGGCGAGGCCGCGAAGATGAATGCCCTCTGGCACACCCCGGAAGAGGAGCCGACGGGCATCCTGTTCCGGGAGCCCATCGCGATGGAAAATCTGCCGCACCACGAATTGCGCGAACTCCTCACCCAGAGCCCCACGCCGTGGAACTGGATCTTCCGGAGCATGTGCGAGTCGCTCAAAGACACGCTCAAGGAAGCCGTGGCGGTGCGGCTCCAGCAACCGGAGGAGTATGCGCGCCTCGTGCTCGCCGCGCTCAAGAAGCAACAAGGCACGAGCTGGCTGGTGAATCTCGGCGGCATGGTGGGGCTCATCGAGGCCGCCATGGCGAAGAAGCAAAGCGTATGAGCCGCAGCTCTCTCCGAGTGACGCGTTGGCCTGTCTGGCCCCTGCGCCTGCTGGCGGCGATGGTTTGTGGTCTGTGGGCGGCGGCAGCCGGCGTGCAAGCCGAGGACACCCGGCCCAATGTGCTCTTCATCTTCGCGGATGATCAGCGGGCCGACACCATCGCGGCGCTCGGCAATCCGATCATCAAGACGCCGAACCTCGACCGACTGGTGCGCGAGGGGGTGTCGTTTCGCCGGGCCTACATGCAGGGCGGCTTGCAAGGCGCGACCTGCGTGCCTTCCCGGGCGATGCTGCTTTCCGGCAAACCGCTTTTCCGCGCCGACGAAAAGCTGATGCGCGACGAGACGTGGCCCGCCGCTTTTGGGAAGGCGGGCTATACGACCTTCATGTCCGGCAAGTGGCACAATGGCGCGGCCTCCATTCCGCGGAGCTTTCAGATCGCGCACGGGGTCTTTGCGGGTGGCATGACGAACCCCATGAAGGCGAGCCTGAGCGACCTGGCGGACGGCAAACTGACCAAGCCCGTTCTCGCCCCCAAGCACGCTTGCGAGGTCTTTGCCGATGAAGTGATTCGCTTTCTCGCCGAACCGAAGTCCCGCCCCTTTCTGTGCTACGTGCCGTTCGATGCGCCGCACGATCCGCACGTGGTGCCCGCGGATTTCCCGATCCAGTACGACCTGGAGAAGATTTCGTTGCCCGCGAACTTCCTGCCGCAACACCCCTTCGACAACGGCGAGATGACCGTGCGCGACGAGCAACTTCTCCCCTGGCCCCGCCCCCCGGTCGCGGTGCGCCAGATGCGGGCGGACTACTATCGCTATATCTCGTTTCTCGACGCCCAGGTGGGCCGCATCCTTGATGCGCTCGAGGCCTCGCCCTATGCGAAGAATACCATCGTGGTTTATTCCGCAGACTCGGGCGTGGCGCGGGGCGACCACGGGCTCATCGGGAAGCAAAACCTCTATGAGGGCTCGATGCGCGTGCCCTTGATCATCAAAGGCCCCGGCCTGCCCGCCGGCCAGACCACGGACGCGATGTGCTATCTCTTCGATGTGATGCCCACGCTCGGGAAGCGCTGCGGCGTCGAGGCGCCGAAGGCCAGCGAGGGCGTGGATTTTTCCCCCACGCTGCTGGATCCCGCGAAACCCGCGCGAGCGCACCTGATCTTTGGCTACCGGGCCGTCCAGCGAGCGATTCGCGACGAGCGCTGGAAACTGATTCGCTATCCGCAGGTGAATCGCACGCAGCTCTTCGATTTGCAGGCCGATCCGGATGAGATGAAGAATCTGGCCGACCAACCGGAGCAGGCCGATCGGGTGGCGAAGCTGCTCACCGCGCTGGAAGCCGAGGCTCGAGCCTTTGGCGACACGGCGCCGCTGACGATGGCCACGCCCAAGCCGGCGGAATGGACGCCACCGCCCAAGCGGAAGGGAGACGCGCCGAAGCCCGAGAGCGCCAGCGGCGACGAGCCGCCGGCGGCCAAATGACCGGCCACCCTCTCAAAATCCGCACGCTGCATATTTCTCTCCAAAGATAGCCCGCTCTCCCGAGATCGATTCACCCATACATTCCTGCCATGAAACTTCCCTTCCAACGCGCTCTCGCCACCCTCTTTCTCGCTCCGATTCTGGCCACCGCCGCCGAACCGCCGGCGCCAGCCGCCACGGATAGCAAAGCCCCGGCGGCGGCCCCGGTGGAAGCCAAGCCAGCGGCCCCAAAGCTTCCCGCCCCGACCATGGCCGATGTGGCTTATGGCAAGCACCCGAAGCAGGTGCTGCATTTCTGGAAGGCGGAATCGGACAAGCCCACTCCCCTGCTCTTTTTCATTCACGGGGGCGGCTGGCTGAATGGGAATCGCATGGCGGGTCTGCAGCTTCTCCTGCCCGAGATGCTGAAGGCCGGCATCTCCGTGGTGTCGGTGGAGTATCGCTTCATCCCGGAGGCCATGGCGGACAAGGTGGAGCCGCCGGTGAAAGGCTCGCTCTACGATGCCGCCCGGGCGCTGCAATTTGTCCGCAGCAAGGCCGCGGAATGGAACATCGACAAAGAGCGCATCGGCGCGTCCGGCGGCTCGGCCGGGGCCTGCACCAGCCTTTGGCTCGCGTTTCATCCGGACCTGGCCGACGCCAAGAGCACCGACCCGATTGCCCATGAATCCACGCGGCTGTGGTGCGCGGCCGTGACCAGTCCCCAAACCTCACTGGACCCGCAGCAGATGCGGGAATGGACACCGAACAGCACCTACGGCAGCCACGCCTTTGGTATCTTCAAAAAGGTGAACGACAAGGACGTGATGGACTTCGAGTCCTTCCTCGCGCAGCGGGAAAAGCTGCTGCCCTTAATCGCCGAGTACTCGCCCTATGCGCTCGTCACGTCCGACGACCCGCCGATCTACATGTTCTTCCGCACGCCCCCGGCCTTGGGCAAAAATGAAAAAGATCCCACGCACTCGGCGAACTTCGGCGTGAAGCTCCAGGAGAAAGTGCGCAGCGTCGGCGTGGAGTGCGAATTGGTCTATCCCGGCGCGCCCGACGTGAAACACCCCGAGGTGAAAGACTTCCTCATCGCCAAACTGAAGGCGGCGAAGTAGCAGCCCCCTCGTTTTCCCTACTCCATGAAACACACTTTTTTGGCCCTGGCGGTCGCGGGCCTTTTCGTCACCGCCGTGGGCGCCGCGCCGAAGCCCAATGTCCTCTTCATCGCGGTGGATGACCTGAAGCCAAATCTCGGCTGCTACGGCGACACGGCGGCGAAGACACCGAATATCGATCGACTGGCCGCGCGCGGCACCCTTTTTGAGCGCGCGTATTGCATGCAGGCCGTGTGCGCGCCGTCGCGCAATGCCATGCTCACGGGGCTGCGCCCGCAGGTGCTCCGCATCTACGACCTCGGGACCAACTTCCGGCAAAGCGTACCCGACGTGGAGACGCTGCCGCAGTGGTTCAAAGAACACGGCTACAAGGCGGAAGGAATGGGGAAAATTTACCACGTGGGTCACGGCAATCACGAAGACCCCGCTTCGTGGAGCGTGCCGCACTGGCAGGGCAAATCGGTGGCCTACGTGCTACCGGAAAACCGGGATAAAATGACCCGGGAGGGGGCGCTGTTTGAAAATAAGTTTGGTTTGAAGGACCTGCCAAAAGGGGCGCCGATGGAAGCGGCGGATGTGGCGGATGACGCCTACCCGGATGGACAAATCGCCAACGAGGCGATCCAGCGACTGCGCGCGGCCAAGGACAAGCCGGGCACGCCTTTCTTTATCGCGGTCGGCTTTTTGCGGCCGCACCTGCCCTTCTGCGCGCCAAAGAAGTACTGGGATCTCCACGACCCGGCCAAGCTGCCGCAGCCGACCACCGACGAGGCTCCCAAAGGGGCGCCGAAGTTTGCGCCCACCACGTGGGGGGAACTGCGCAATTATAGCGACATCCCGGAGACCGGCCCGCTGGATGCCGCCAAGACCCGCCAGTTGATCCACGGGTACTATGCCGCCACGAGTTTCACGGACGCGCAAGTCGGCCGGGTGATGGACGAACTCGACCACCTGGGGTTGGCCGAGAGCACCATCATCGTCCTGTGGGGCGACCACGGCTGGCATCTGGGCGACCACGGCATGTGGTGCAAGCACACGGACTACGAGCAGGCCACCCATGCTCCGCTGATCATTGCGGCGCCGGGCTTTCAGGCCGGGCAGCGGCGCAAAGCGATCACGGAGTTCATCGACGTGTATCCGACGCTGTGCGACCTCGCCGGTCTCGAGAAGCCCAGCCACCTGCAAGGCGCCAGCCTGGCGGCGCTGATGAAGAACGAATCCGCGACGGCGAAGACTGCCGCCTTTCAAGTATACCCGCGCGGCTCCAAGGAGACCGGGCCGCTGCTCGGGCAGGCGGTGCGCACGGATCGCTGGCGCTATGTGGAGTGGCAGAAAGCCGACGGCTCCGTGGCCGCGCGCGAACTTTACGACATGCAGGACGACCCCGGGGAAACCGTAAACGTGGCCGAGGACCCCAAGCAGGCGGAAACGATCCAAGCCCTCTCGGCGACCGTCCGCAAGCAACTCGCGGAGCCTCCGCCGGCGGGCTTGAAGATGCTGCCCATGGGCAAGGATGCGCCCGCCAAGCCCGCCCTCGATCGGGCGGCTTTGTTCCTGAAGAAGGACAAGAATCAGGACGGCAAGTTGACGCACGAGGAATTCATGGCCGACCAGCCGGACCCGCCAGAGGCCGAGAAGCGGTGGATCAAGTTCGACACGGATAAGAATGGCGAGCTCTCGAGGGAGGAGTTCATCAGTGCCGGCGCGGTGAAAAAGTAGGCTCTGCCATGTCCACCAGCCGATTGCTGGAAACAAGCAGAGCAAATTTTCCTGGGTCACCTTCTTTTGAACATAAAGAACATGGCCANGGCCACGGTCATGAAGATGGCNACCCATATGGGNAAAGGAAACGCGCCAGACGCATTCGCCGCGGCTGCAAGAGTGGGGTTCATTGGAGGCAATTCTATTCCTTTGCGGGCCGCGTGACAATCCCCCGCGAGTGTGCGCGCGATCTCGGTTTTGGGCGCTTCGCGCTACGGGAACTGCCGCGCGGGACGGCGGAGACGGTACTGAGCGAGGAAATTGCTGCAGAGCAGCATCCTCCCGACACCGCACTCCGAGTTTCACGGGCGCCTCCGATTCTACCGTGCAACCAAGGAGGGCGGAACCGACAGCGGCAAACGTCATCTTCCGGCTCGCTATCCCACGGATGCTTTGGCAGGATCGAAGTGAAATACCCGTACCCGATGACACGCACGACCCGTTCTTTTACCACGCCGTCCGAGTTTTGGTCCAAAGTGGAGGCGTGGGCGCCGAAGCATGGCTACCGCAGCGTCGCCAGCGAAGGCGGCTCGCGCACCTACCAAAAGGGCATCGGCTTTTGGGTGGCGCCAATGATGCTGAAGCTGACCGAGAGCGACGGGACGGTGTCCATGGAGGCGTGGATTCGCGCCGGGACGTTCGTGCGCATCATGTCGTTCTTCATCCTGCCGGCGGAAATGGGCATCGAATCGGGCGGCTTCAAGGCGATGCTGCCGCGCAATATCGCGCGCAAGGCGGTGAACGAATTGCTCAGCGTCCTCGAGCAACCGCCAATTCCCTAGCCTCCGCACTTGTCGCCGCGCGAACGGACCGCTAAGGAGCGTCCCCTTTCCTACTATTTTCTCCACCTGAATGAGCACCGCCATCGAATCCCATCTCGTCGAAAAACGCGTCTTTAAACCGGCGCGCGACTTCGTAAAAAAGGCCCGCATCCAATCCCTGGAGCAGTACCGGCAGATGTGGAAAGAGAGCGTGACGAAGCCGGAGAAATTCTTCGCGCGCGAAGCCTCCGAGCTGCTCTGGCAGAAAAAGTGGACGAAGGTGCTCCAATGGAAATGCCCCGACGCGAAGTGGTTTATCGGCGGCAAACTGAACGTCTCCGAGAACTGCCTGGATC
>FJVU01000691.1_pt1 | contig 10594 bp, 9 predicted proteins | sample 1011831 | NCBI WGS metagenome assembly FJVU01 (sample SAMEA3912450, study PRJEB9761) | metagenome | biome: forest; material: soil | place: USA | collected 2011-06-22 | depth 0.1 m
CGCATCACCGACGGCCAGGGCCGTACCGTGGACTTCAAAAACACCGTCATCATCATGACGAGCAACATCGGCAGCGCCGCGATCCTCGAAGGCACCAATGCCGAGCAGCGCGAGGCGCGTGTGCTGGAGGCCCTCCGCGGGCACTTCCGCCCCGAGTTCCTCAACCGCGTGGACGAGACGATCATCTTCGACCGCCTCAGTGACGCCGACCTCACCGCGATCGTGGAAGTGCAGCTCAAGCGCCTGGAAAAGCGCCTCACCGCGCAAAAGCTCACGCTCAAGCTTACCGACGCCGCCAAGCGCCACCTCGCTTCCGCGGGCTACGATCCCATCTACGGCGCCCGCCCGCTGAAGCGGGCCATCCAGCGCGACCTGCTCGACCCACTCTCGCTCGAAATCCTCGCGGGCCGGTTTCAAGAAGGCGAGGTCATCACCGCCGACGAAGCCGGTGGAAAAGTCATCTTCACGAAGTAGCAAACATCCGCAACGTGGGCGGGGCGCCCACGTGGGATGGCTTTTCAACGCTTTCAACCCGTCTTGGGCACTTCGCACCAGTTACCAATCGTCGGTCCTGCGGAAGCGTGGTGGCTTGGCGCCGAGTCGCGCCAAAACAAAAAGCAGTCGCGATCAAGAACATCGAGCCTACGCCCCCGCTGCCAGTGCCCCCAAAAATAAGTCCACTCCCCGCCCGGCCCTCGATTCCGTGTTAGAAACAAATTATCCTATGAAAGCGATTTTCTCTACCGCCGTCGCCATCGCGCTCGCGGCCTTGGCAGGCCAACCCGTGTATGCCGACAAGAAAGACAACGACAAGGACCGACGAACCCAAACCGTCGCCGGTTCTGCTAGGAATGCGCCCACCGCCCGCGCCCTCGCCTCGCGCGAGGCAGCGGCAGCGCGCGAATCGCGCCCCGTAGTGAGCCAGCGTTCCGTCGGTCGTAGCGCCAACCTTGCGCGCACGCCGTCGATTACGCGGGATTCCGCAGTGACCCGGGCGCCGCTGAACACGACCCGCTCCAACATCGCGCGCTCCAATCTCGCGCCGGCCGCCACAACTCCGCGAACCCGCGTGTCGGAATCCACCTTCCGCGCACCGACCCCCGCCGTCGTGGAATCCCGTCGCTCCGATACCAACCGTCGGGTCGACATTGCGCGACGGAACGACAGCCGGAACTGGAGCAACAGCGACCGTTTCACCAGCTGGCAGCGCTACCGCTACTACCAGGCTCCTTCGTTTGCCTTCCGCGACTGGGATCACAACCGCAGCTACTCGTGGAATCATCACCGCTACCACTGGTATGATGGCGCGTGGGTGATCATCGATCCAGGCTATGCCTACGTGGGCCCGTCCTACGACGGGACCTACTACGACACGCCGGCTCCCATTGGTGCAAATCTCGTCATGGAGGTACAATCGGAACTTCTGCGGGCGGGCTATGATCCGGGTCCGGCCGATGGCCTGATGGGTGGCCGCACCCGCGACGCCATCGCCCGCTTCCAGACCGACCACGGCCTGGCGGTCACGGCGCGCATCGATCGCCCGCTCCTCGTTTCACTCGGACTGGAATCATAAGGTTCGCAAGGTTTCGTGGAGTGAATGCGACCCGCACCCATGGGTGCGGGTCGCCCTCGCGTCCCCGCGTCTTGCGCGGCCCCGCGCTCCGGCCCCGCCTGCGATGTCCCCCGATCTTGAGCCCAAGCCCGATAAACAAGGCCAATTCCCCCGCGGCCACGATGCAGTGGGCAGTAACACCAACTATGAGAACCATTTTCACTTCCACTCTCGCGTTCGCGCTGGCGGCCATGGCCGGACAGTCGCTCTACGCGGAGAAGCCCGACGACTCCAAGGATCATCCCGACAAAAAGCATCGTGGCAATTCCTCCGCCCAGGCGGAAACCGCCGCGCCCGCGGGCAAAGGGCACTCCGCCCGCGAGGCGGCACCCGGCCATTCGCGCGATACCGCGCCCGGCATAAGCCGCCGTTCTGCCGTCCCCGCCACTCGGGCGCCCGTCGTGGCCACGCAAACGATCGAACGCAGCGCGGAGCGAACCCATCGCGCCGCCGCCGATTTCATCTCCTCCCGGCAGCCCTCGTCCCGCACCGTCGAGCGCGCCCGCAGCAATGACCGTCAGGACAATGGCATCCAAGGTTGGGGTGGCAATCGCCAGAGCAGCTGGCAGCGCTACAGCGGCTATCGTGCNCCTTCCAATATCTACCGCGACTGGGACCGCAATCGCAGCTATTCGTGGAATGACCATCGCTATCACTGGTACGACGGCAGCTGGATTATCATCGACCCCGGTTACGACTACGTGGAAACCCGCCACGTGTCTTCGATCAGCACGAACCTCACCGCCGAGGTGCAGTCCGAGCTTCAGCGGGCCGGCTATGATCCCGGTCCGGCCGACGGTCTCGCTGGCGGTCGCACGCGCGACGCCATCGCCCGCTACCAAGGCGACCACGGGTTGCGCGTGACCGGCCGCATCGATCACGACCTGGTCGTGTCGCTCCGCATCAACTAGCCGAATCGCTTTTCGTTCAACGGCCCGCATGGAAACGTGCGGGCCGTTTCCGCGTGCCGGCTCATCCCCGCGAGAGTTCCCGGCATTCCTCGCGCGCAGCGCCGAGCCCCTCGCGCAGATGCGCCCGAATCGCGGCGTGATCCAGCGAGGCGCTGCAACTGAAAATATCCACCGCCGCGAACCCATGCTCCGGCCACGTGTGAATGGCGACATGCGATTCGGCGATGACCACGACCCCACTGACGCCGTGCGGACTGAACGTATGGAACACGTCGGTAACGATGGTGCCGTGCCCCCGCCGCACCGCCTCCAGCAATAGCGCTTTCAAGTTTTCCGGATGATTGAGCAACGCGGCATCGCATCCGTGGAGTTCGAGCAGGCTGTGGCGGGCAAGCGGCAGATTCATCGTCAGGCGAGAGTGGAGAGAATGGTGTCCGCGGCTTCCACGCCGCGAGTGTAGGCTTCTTCGAAAATGGAGATCCCACTTTGGTCGCTATGCGCAAAGTGGACCCGGCCGAAAGGCTGGCGCATCGTTACCCGGGTGGCGCCGCTGATGAAGCCCGGAACCGGGCGGATCATCCCATGTCCCCACAGCCACACGTCGATGTTGCGAATATGCTCCTCAACGCCGGGATGCCCGAGCTGCAGGTCCGCGACAATCTGCCGGCACCACTCAGCGTGCGTGCGGGCCAGCGCCCGGGAACGTGCATCCGCCGGAGTCCCTTCATCCAGCGGCCAGTAATGCGTNAGGACCGTTTGGTGAGGCACCTGCTGCAACGATTGGTGCGTGGCCACCACGTAACCCAGACTGCGGCTATCGCGAATGACATTATCCCACGCGAGGGCCGTGCCACGACCGGCGGGCAGGGCATCGAGCGTGACATTGGCAACCATCCACGGGCTGTAAGCCAGGCCCGCCGCCGGAGGAAGACCGCGCACGAGATGCTGGGCCACAAAGCGGGGAGCGCAGCACACCACGGCCTTCGCCCGCAGACGTCGGCTGCGATTTTCCGCCGGAAGAAAGTAGTCCACCGCAGCGCCGTCGGGATCGATCGCGAAGACCGCGCAGCCCGTGCGAATGCGATCGCGCACGGGGTCGGCCAGCCGCGCCGCGAGCCAGCCGTTCCCCTCCGGCCATGTCAGCACCGCATCGCGTGAAGCATTTGCGGCCCGCCCGCGCCGGCTCGCAAAATAGTGAAGTCCCGCCCACGCGCTGACCTGCGCCGCGCCGGCGCCGTAGTCATCGCGGCACGAGTAGTCCACCTGCCAGCGGAGCGGGGCCGACGTGTAGCCCTCCCGGTCCATCCAGGCGGCCATCGTCATTTGGTCCAGCGGCAGAAAATCGCGCGAGCTACGGTCGATGGGGATGGCGAAGGCCGGGAGCCCATCGGTCCCGCGCGTCTGTCGCAGCGCCTCGGTCTGCGCGGCGAAGCGGGCGTATTGTGCCCGGTCTTCCGCCGAAATCCCGAGCAGCGGCACCAGCCCCTCCTGCCAGCGCCCACAGTCGAACAGGCGCTCCATCGGATCAGCGCAGAGCGCTTCCTCTTGGAAAGTGGGCGTTCCGTCGGGCGCCTTTCCGGTGATGAGGCCAAGCTCCTCCAGCAATTCGCGCACTTCGGTGGCTTCGTCGTTGGGCAGGGGCAGATAGTGAGCGCCCCACGGATACGCCGAGACGGCGTTTCGCCCGCTTGTGGCATTCCCGCCCACGGTCGGTTCCAGCTCTAGTAACACGAAGTCGCGCCGGCCGTGCCGATGTAGCCGTCGGGCCGCCGCCAGACCCGCGATACCGCCGCCGACAATCACCACGCCCGTCTCCTCGGTTTCGGTGGGGACGGGGAGTCCGCCGTCGCGGACGCGATGCCCCAGAACCGCGCCGGCGCCCAGAATAGAACCGGAATACGTACGCGCACCGTGCTCACAGCCAGCGACCAGCGCGGCGGCCGCCGTGCCCAGGAATCCACGCCGGGTGACTTTCATCCCATTCATCAGTGCGTGTAACGCCCCCATTCCTGCTCGTAGTAGCGCACGAGGGCCTGGTTGTTCAGGCGATTCACTTCCGCTGGCACCCGATCCATATCGGGCGGAAATTCGAACAGNGTGTGGAAGTTCTCCCCGCTCAAAAAACGCAAACCNGCCGGCAACCGCAANTCGCCGGTGAGCGGGCGGGGCGACGCCAGGATGTAGCCCCATTCGCCGAAGGATGGCACATAGGCGTGGTAGGGCTCAGTGACAAAGCCCGCCGCCCGCAACGTCTCGTCGATACACCAGTAGGAGCGCCGGGCGACAAAGGGCGACGTGCATTGCACCACGAGCGCGCCATCCACGGCGAGGGCTGGGCGCAGCCGGGCGAAGAAGGCGGTGGTGTACAATTTTCCCACGCTGAAGTTGGAGGGGTCCGGAAAGTCCGTGATGATAAAGTCGTACGGCCCGCGGGGCTCGGCGAGCCAGGCAAAGGCATCGGCATTGATCACCTGAACTTTCGGCGACGTGAGCGAGTGCGCATTGAGTTGTGTGAGCGGATCGCTGTTCGCGAAGAGGTGCGTCATCTCGGGGTCGAGGTCTACCAAGGTGACGCTCTCGATCTGCGGGTAGCGGAGGATCTCGCGCACCGCTAGGCCGTCGCCACCGCCCATCACGAGCACCCGGCGCGCCTGCGGCAGCCGGCCCAGGCCGGGATGCACGAGCGCCTCGTGGTAGCGGTATTCATCGCGCGAACTGAATTGCAAATTCCCGTTGAGGTAGAGCCGTAAGTCGTCCGACTGCCGCGTGATGGCGATCCGCTGGTAGGGGGTGGACTTCGCGAAGATCACGTTCTCGCCATACGCCGCCTGTTCGCTCCACGCCAGGATGCGCTCCGACATCACAAAGCCTACCGCCAGGATGCCGAGTACCGCCACCCCGGCCCAGCGTAGGCCGCCGGCACGAGGCACTTCCCGGCCCAGGGCCCACAGGGCGAGCAGCCCGACGGCCCCATTGAGAAATCCGAAAAGAAAGGCGCTGCGCACCAAGCCCAGGTGCGGCACCAGCAGCAGCGGAAAGAGCAGCGAAGCCAGCAGCGCGCCGATATAATCGAAGGTGAAAATCCGCGCCACCAGGTCTTTGAACTGCAGCTTGTCCTTCAGCAGACGCAGCAGCAGCGGAATCTCCAGGCCCACCAACGTGCCGAGCACGAGGATGACGCCGTAGAGCGCCACGCGGAAGGAGGCGCCATACGCGAAGAACGTGAACAAGAGCGCGGCTGAACAGCCACCGACCAAAGCGATGATTAGTTCCACCTTGATGAAAATACCCAACAGATTCCGCTCCACGAAACCCGAGAGCCAGGAACCAATGCCCATCGCGAAAAGGTAGACGCCGATGACCGTGGAAAATTGCGTGATCGAATCGCCGAGCAGGTAGCTGGCGAGCGTGCTGGCGATCAACTCATAGATGAGGCCGCAGGTCGCGATGGTGAAAACGCTCCCCAGCAGCAGCAGGCGAATGGCGCGGTCGCTCATACGGCGGCGCCGATCAATGAATGGCCGCCGCGACGATGATGCAGATGCCCAGCGCCGCCATGCCGACCACGATGGCCAGCGCGGTGTTCTTCTTCTCCACCAATTCCTTCCACAGATCGTACGGCGTAATTTTGTCCACGATGATGAAGGAGAGTGCAAAGACCACGATGCCGATCACGGCGTAGAGCACCGAGGCCGCGACGACATTCCAATCGAGGCCATTCGCGTAGAGGGGTGAGGAGAAGTGGTTCCAGTTCATGGTGGTTATTTGTGGGCAAAACTTGAGCCGCCGTGGCCCCCGCCAAACGCCCGGCTGGTCGCGATGCTCTGCCAGAGACTCCAGCCCCGCACGTTGGCCGTCGCGAGGTAAAGGCCGGCCAGAGCGACGAGTCCCAGATAGATCGGGTGGTGTTTCATTTATTCTTCCTTGGAGGCGTAGGGGTTGTAGTCGCTTTCACTCCAACGGGTCCGCTCAAAGGAACTTCGCCGCCAGAACACCCACATCGGATAGATGAGGACGAGTCCCAGGACGATCCAAAAGTTCGACCAGTAAAGACCGCCGCGTAGAATCTTCAATTTCACCGGCATCATCGCCAGCCCGGGATCGGCTTCCATGTCGGCGGTCAGGTAGTACTCACCGGGAGGCACGGCGGGAAAGGTCGCGCGCTCGGTCTTGCCGCCTTCGGACCAATCCCCGTCGTCGTAGCCATGGTAGTAGCTGATTTCCATCTCCGAGGAAAAGTGCTCCCCGGTGGCCACGTTCACGAGATCCAGATCGGCCCCGATCCATTTGTTATCCACGTCTGCGAAGCCCTCCACATCCACCCGGCTGGTATGGCCATCGATCTGAAAGTGGGGCGTCACCTGCACGATCGCAGGTTCGGGATTCGTTGGAGGCGTGCTGGCCGGTGGGGCACTGGGGCCGGCCCCGGAGAAGAGAATCCCCGGCGACGCCGGCGGATCCGCCGCCCCCGGCGTGGACCGCGCATAGACCAATTCAAAATCCGTCAGCCGGCGCTCTTCCTCGAGAGCCGCGAAGATGAATTGGAATACCACCACCGCGATCAGGGCCACCGCGAAGGGCCACTTCAAGGTCTCCCATTTTTCCGCATAGGGATTGGGCTGATTCAGGTACGGCCCCGTCGGTGGGTGGAGATCCTTGAGCTGGAAGGCNGCGGCCACCTCGGTATGCGCCACGTAGATGCCGCGGGACCAAGTGACCTCGTGCAAATCCGGGTAGGCCTCTTTTGAGAGAATGTAGGGCGGGGCCACGAAGTCTGAAACCACAGCCCGCTCCCCGCACCGGACCCGCCAGTAAAATTCGCCGAGGACCGTCTTCACCGTCGCCGTGCCCTGGGCGAAGAGCTGGTAGTCCACGCCCTCAAGGTAAACCGACTGCCCTCCCGGAGCTGTGGGGAGGTTCGCGCCCAGCCCAGCCAGGCGATCAACGAAACACCAATGCCCTTGGTAGCGGACCAGCCACGCGAAACCGTTCCACGGATTGAACAACAAGTACTCCGACCACTCGGAGTAGGCGTCGGCGCGCGTGCAGACGCCGATAGCCTCCCACTCCACGCCGCGCAGCCAGCCCCGCTGTCCGAGCGGAATCACGTAGCGGATTCGGGACTGCGCGGCGTGCGCCTCCTCGATGATCCGCAATTGCGGATTGGCGGTATCCAGCAGGGAGCCGCAGGAGCCGCACACNGCNCTCATCGTCAGGCCGGCCGCGCGCAGATTCACCGGTGCGCCGCACTGCGGGCACGGCATGGCGGTGGTCTGGTTCTTCTCCTGCGCCACTTCTCCATTCCAGCCCGGAACAGCGCGCAACTCGGTGAAATGCAAATCGCCAAAGCGAACATACTCGCCCACAAAGAGCTGTGGCCCCTCGTCGTAAAACTCGATACTGGCAAACGCCGCCACGGTTCCCCCAACCACCTCCAGATCCAAGCTGGTGCGAGCCCGGTTCGGTTCCGCGACAAACGGCAACTCGCCTTCTCCGGCCAGGCACACCGCCTTTTTTATGTCCGTCACCGTCCACCGGCGTCCGTCCAATTCGACCCAACTGCCCACGGTGTAGTGTTTGGACGAAGCCGGGTCGATGGCGTCCGCCTCATTTGGAAAGCTCATCATGAGCAGCCCCTGCGCTTCGCCGAGCCAGCCGATGCGGCCGTCGCCAAATAGCGCGCACCACTCATTCCAACTGCCATCCTGCCACGCCACGCGCACCCGCCCCACGAGTTCGAAACCCGTGCCCTTCCAAGTCCCGCGCGTCCCCATTTGAAAAGGCGACAGGTCCGGGGGCAACTCAGCCATCACGCCCATGGTCTCCACCTTCGCTCCGCGGGCCACCACCATGGAGCGGCAATGCCCGCACACCGCAAAGACCGCGATGCTCGATTGGAACGGAACAGGCGCTCCGCATTGGGGACAGTCGTAGAGGCGACGCGACATTGCGCGGCAGCTAATGAAAAACGCCGGGCGCTGGCAAGCGGCCAGGGGGCTTCGCCTGGAGGATGCCCAAATCATCCATTTGGACGATGGGCGCGGACCTGCTAGGCAGGTATGCACGCACCTGTCCTAAATGTCCTCGCCAACTGTCCATCGTCCCTTGCTCGTCGGCGCGCTCGCTTTTGCGGCCGCGCTTGCGCCGGTGGCCGTGGGCGCGTGGCTGCTGCATGAGAGCGCCAACCGGCGGGACGACGAACGCCTCGATCGGCTCCGGACGCAAATGCAGGAGGCCATCATGGCCGAGAACCGGCGCTACATTGACTACCTGCTCGGCGTAGGGCTCGATTCCACGGCGGACCAGACGAATGACCGGCCCGGGTCCGTCGTGACGGACGACCAATGGAAAGGCCGCCGTACCAGCGAACGTTGGATGCAGCGCTACCCGCATCTGAATTCCGTGAGTTGGGCGGAACCCTCGGCGCCGCCGGCCCAGGCGAAGATCCGGTTTTTGGTGGCCCGCCACTCGGCGGGAGAGACGACGCGACCACTGCTGGAGCAAGACCCCGCGTGGGCCGGCGCCGTGGAGCGCGCCGATCGGCAGGAGACCGAAGCGATCGCGAAGGAGTTTTGGACTCCCGCCACGACGTCCACAGACCGCGCCGTCGCGACGACCGCCGAGCTGCCGGGAACGAATGGAGCCTCCGTGATGGTCTTCGTTCCCGTGCGCTCCTTGGAAGTCGTGGCGGGCTTCGCGGTGGGCGAACTGCGCTTGCGGGAACTGGTCGCGGAGCGCATGGCAGCGGTCGCCGGAAATCAATTGAAGTGGGAAATCACGGGGCTGCATCCCGTGGCGGACCGCGCGGGCGGCGCGGAAAATATGCCGCTCACGAAAGCGCCGATTTCGGTGGAGCCCTTTCTGCGGGAAGCCTCCGTGAACCTCACCCCCACGGCGGCCTTCTGGCGTGGTTCCCAGCGCCAGCAGCCCTTCCTCATTCTCGCCTGCGGCGTGCCGCTGGCCCTGGGCATCGCCTGTGTGGCCGCCCTGCAGGCCCGGCGGCGCTCGTTGCTCGAGGCGCGCGTGGCCGAACGCACCGCGGAACTCCGCACCGCGCACGACCGGCTCTCGGACGCCCTCACCCACGAGCGGGAGTTGAATGCGATGAAGACGAACTTCATCTCGATGGTCACCCACGAATTGCGCACGCCGCTCTCCGTGGTGCAGTCCAGCACCGATATCCTCTCGCGCTATCTCGACCGGCTGCCGGAAAACAAGCGCAGCGAGCATTTTCGCGCCATCTGCCACGCGGTCACCCGTATCACGGACCTCAGCGATGAGGTGCTCCTCTTCAGCCGCTTTGAGTCGCAGCGCATGCAGATCAAGCTCGTGCCCGTCGCGCTCCAGCAATTCTGCGCCAGCCTCGTGCATGAGATCCTTTCCGCCACGAGCGAGAAATGCCCCATCACTTTCGACGGCGAGGCCGACCTCCCCAGCGGTCAGGCCGATGAACGCCTCCTCCGCCACATCCTCGTGAATCTGCTCGGCAATGCCGTGAAATATTCGCCCGACGGATCGCCGGTGGCCTTGCGACTGGCCCGCCGCGGCGAGCAGGCGGTGTTCACCGTCACGGATCACGGCATCGGCATCGCCGCGCACGAGCAAGCGCGCCTCTTCAATACCTTCCATCGCGGTTCCAACGTGGAGCACCTTCCCGGCACCGGCCTCGGCCTCGTGATCGTGAAGCGCTGCGTGGAACTCCACGGCGGCACCATCTCCCTCCACAGCGAGGAGGGGAAGGGCACCACCGTGACCGTGGAGATCCCAGCTTTTACCCAACCAAACACTGCCAGCACGCCATGAAGCGCATCCTCATCATCGAAGACGAACCGCAAGTGCGGGCCAACATCGCCACCATTCTGGAAATGGAAGGCTATACTCCGGTCACCGCCGCCACGGGCACCGAGGGCATCAACCGGGCCAAGGAGCAAACCCCCGACCTTATCCTCTGCGACATCACCATGCCGGAGACTGACGGGTATGCGGTGCTCGCCGCGTTGCGCACGGATGCCGCCCTGACCAATGTCCCCTTCATTTTTCTCACCGCCAAGACGGCGCGCGCCGACATGCG
>FJVU01000858.1_pt1 | contig 10503 bp, 1 predicted proteins | sample 1011831 | NCBI WGS metagenome assembly FJVU01 (sample SAMEA3912450, study PRJEB9761) | metagenome | biome: forest; material: soil | place: USA | collected 2011-06-22 | depth 0.1 m
GAAGGTCCGCAACAGTTTGCCATNTCNCTCACNGGCCCNGGGCTCAAAGCCTCCAANGGNTGGAAGGCCCCGCAGTTGGTGTTTCGCGAAGCGGGCAAGCAACGTGGCAGCTTGGTCCTCGTGCCCGAGCAAGGCATGCGCCTGCAAGTGACCGCCCGCGAGGGGCTCACCCAGCTCGATCCACAAAAATCCGGCATCAAGCAAAAGGGGGTGCTGGCCTTTCGGGTGCTGCAAACGCCCTCCAGCCTGACCCTGGATGTCGCGCAGGTGGAGGCCTGGGTCCAGGTCTCAAGTCTTCAGCATGCGCTCGTCGGCGAGGCCCAGGTGAAGGTCACCGCGAATCTCCAGTACCAGATCGAAAATACCGGGCTAAAGTCCTTTCGCGTCGCCCTGCCGGTTGGGGCCGAAAATGTCCGCTTCAGCGGCGAACAGGTGGCCGATTTCCTAGCCGTGAAAGACGCGGTGAAAGCCGGGCTGCAAATGTGGGAGGTGAAACTCGGGCGCCGGGTCATCGGTCAATATCTGCTCCAGGCCACGTATCAAACTCCCGTGGCCGCGCAGGCTGAGGAGGTGAACGTGGCCGGGGTGCAGGCGGCGGACGTAAACCTCCAGCGCGGTTTCGTCACGGTGCAGACCGGCGGCCGGNTGCAGCTTCACGTGGACGCTCTCCCGGCGGCCCTCCAGCCGGCGGAATGGCAGAGCATCCCGCGGGCGTTGCAGCAGGATCTCACGGCCTCCTCGGCGAGCTTTGCCTACCGGCTGGTAGACCCGGCCTTTGTGCTCCCGCTGAAGATTCAGCGGCACGAGGCGGCCAAACTCCTCCCAGCCCGCGTGAACAATATCACCCTGAAATCAGTCATCGCTGACAGTGGCGCCATGCTCACCGAGGTGCGTCTGGAAATGCTGCCAGGCGACAAACGGCTCCTGGCCGTCACGCTTCCCAAGGACGCCCGCTTTTGGTTCGCCTACGTGAACCAGAACGGCGTGTGGCCCTGGCGCGAGGGGGACCAGATCCTGATCCCGCTGGAGCAGCAATCGCGTCGCGGCGANCCCCTGCCCGTGACGCTCTTCTACAGCAGCCAAATCGGGCGGGCGGAGACGTCTTCGTTGGACCTCCAACTTCAGGCGCCCCAATTCGATCTCCCGCTCGAGAACATCGTTTGGAGCATCTACCTCAACGACAAATGGGACGTTAAAAAGTGGAGCGGTTCCCTGCAGAAGCAGAACGACCAGATCGTCGCCCGGCCCCAATCGGTGGACCTCCAGAGGTACCTGCAGGGCGAGGTGAGCCAGCAGCGTGAAAAGACCAAGGCGGCCGAGGAACAACTGGCCCTCGGTAACCAAGCCCTGGAGCAGGGCGATCCCCAGCAGGCCCGCCGCGCCTTTGGCAATGCCTATGGGCTCAGCCAGCACGACTCCGCGTTCAATGAGGATGCCCGCGTGCAACTCCACAACGTGAAGCTGCAGCAGGCCCTGGTTGGCCTCAATATCCGCCAAAATGAGACCACGGGAAACACCGATGCCCTGACCAGCAAGCTGCGCGGACCCGGCCAGGAGCCGAACTACACCCAGCAGGACGCCAAGCAACTCCTCGATAGCAACAGCGCCGACGAGAATGCCGCGCTGACGAAGCTGGCCGAGCGGCTGATCGAACAGCAGGATGCCGCGGTGTCCACCCCGGCGGCGATTCAGGCGAGCATCCCGGAGCAAGGCCGACTCCTCACTTTCAGCCGCTCCGTGGCCGTGGATACCCAGGCCGATTTGCAAATCAGCCTGAAGGTGAGCACCAGCGGCCCGGCCTCGATCTTCACGCGGATTGTGATGCTGATCCTCACGGCACTCCTCCTGGGCGCCGCCGCTTGGGGGATGCGGGCCTTCCGCGTGATGCCACGCGCTTAAAGTACCACCTTGGATAATTCAGATGACGGATATCCGGAGCGAGCCGTGAGTGCAGGGTCCGCTTTCCACACCGCACGGCCGCAGGCTCTGAGCAGGTATCCACATCCTTTGGGGAGGTCAAGGCACGGCGGGGGCGACCAAAGTAGGCGGGTTTCCAACCGCGCGCGCGGTGGGCTGGAGGCAGGGAGGAAGGAGCGACAGCGGGCCCGCGCTCCAGCAGTCCACCCCGCGCGGGCTACTGATGTCTTCCCTCCGGAAAGTAAAACCCCGCTCCTTGTGAGAGCGGGGTTTGTGGGGAAATTGGGAGGAGCTCTAAAGAATCAGAAAAAGCGAATTCCGAACGCAACGGCTCGACGGCACGGCAGCTGACCATGGCCTGGAGCGCTGAAATTCCAAAGCAGGCCACATGGGAACGGTGATTCTGACCTGGTTTTGGTTGCGTCGGTGATTGGGCTTGGCATCGCGGCCGGCAAACTTAGCCGTCAGCGGCAGGATCGCTCCTCCGGAAATCCCGTATTTCCCTCCCGGAATACTACCTATTCCCTCGGGGAGTGTAGTGTGAAAATAAGCGAGCTAGACGGCCCCTGCGCGGGGCATTTGCTGCCGCCGTGCCAGGAGGCGCCCGAGGAATCCAAGCAGCAAGGCCAGACCGCCAAAGACGCCGAGTCGTGGCCATTCCACCACGCGCGTGGTGTTGGCAATTTGAAGTTCCAGCGTGCCATTGGCCTTCACTTTTTGAAAATGGTAGACCCGTCCCTCGGTCGGGAAATCTACTTCCAGCGAGATCCGCCCATTGGTTTCCAGTCCCGTGGGCGGAGGGGGCTCCGTCGTCATTGGCTGCGCAGGCATTGCCGTAGTCGCGGTGACTGGCGCGGCCAGCGCGGCCGGAGTTTCGGTCGGCTTGGAGGCTGCCCGAACGAGATACGCGGTGCCGGAAATATCGAGNTTGCCGGCCGCCGGAATTGTCGCGGGTGGCGGGGTGGCGATCCCGGGCGCCGCCATCGGTCGCGCCGCCTGCGCGATGCCGCCGCCACCGATGGTCGGGTCATACGCGGACTGCCCCGGTTGTTGCATTTGCTGCCCCTTCCTTTCCTCTTCCATCTGCGCGCGATTTCCCCGCGCGTAATTCGATCCTCGGAAATTCATATTCTGAGGCAGGGGCGCGGGGACTTGTGGCACGGTGCGGGACTCTCCTTTGGCGGGGGCTTTCGCGGTCCCGACTTCCTTCTTCTTGTCACCTGCCTCATTGAAGCGGTTTGTCTGGAGTTGATCCAGGTCCCGAAGCGTCTTCTGCCCTTCCAGGTCGTCCTTCGCCGCATCAGGTTTCGCCTTGGCTTCTTTCAGAACAATGTTGTCGTTGACGTAGAAGTTCGACTTGCCGCCGTCTTCGGCCGGCAAACCGGAATTGGCGTTGTTTAAAGTCACTGTGTTCGCGGGATTTGCCGACCACCGCAGCGTCCCTCCATTCACCACCGTCCCGTTGGAGATATTTCCATTCGTGACGTTTGCGCTCCTCTGGTATTCGTTGGCCGCGGGGTTCGTCTGGTTCGCGAGGTTCAGCGTTTGTAGCGCGTCCCCGGGCTGGGCGGCGGGTTCGGCTTGCTGCCCGAAGAGCAGCGCCTGCGCGTTGCTGCTGTTAAGGCTGCCCCCTTGGGCTTGGCTTCTTCCGGGAGTCCCAGTCTGGTTGAACGACTGAATCACCCCGGGTTGGCTGGCCATGGCCGCCTGCTGCTGCCCTCCGCCAAATCTCCTTTGATTGAAGGTTTGGAGGCGCCGATTTTCCTCGGCGGCTTTTTGCAGTTCCTGGCTCACCTCGCCATTGAGATCCGTCAACTCCGCCACTTTGCTTTGAACCTGGGCGTCGCTTTGTTTGGTGGCGCCGGTGTAGGTATTCGCCCCGCTCAACTTCAATTTGTTCTGGGCGACTTTTTGATCCAGAATCATGCAGTTCGCGCTAAAATTTAGCTGCGCCACCGCCCACGTCCCGGCATCGAGATTCTCTGAGGAAAGCAGCTTGTTCAGGGATTTCAACTCCTCCACCGCCGAGCGCCCTTTCTCCACTTCGCGCGACACCTCAATGACCTCCGCCAGGTTGCCCCCGGTCGTCGTCACCTCGCGTTCATCGGGAAGCCACACATTCCAAAACGTTTGTTCGACGGTGATCCCGAGCAACTCCGCTTCTTCAAACTTGCGCGCATCCTTGGCCGTGAGCGGATCGCCGGCGCTTCGCCAGACCAACTCCACGTCGTAGCTCACGTCACCCGGTTTGGTCCGGATGAGGGGGATGAGCATCGCGGCCCGCCCGCCCACGGTTCCGGTGTCCGCCCGCACGCCTTGTCCCGCCACGCGCGCGCTCATCAACTCGGCCCCCGCGGGAAGCGCCACGGGCAGGAATTGGAGCGAGCGATTCTGCAAGTGCCAGACTCCCTTGTGCCACACCATTCCGTCCCGGCGGAGCGCCGTGGTCATTTCCGCCCAGGCGCAATACGCGCTGCGGGCTTCGGTCTTTTCCAGCTTCTCCACCGCCATGGTTACTTTCCACCCCGGCTCGGCTCGGAAGACGCCCGCGCTCTTCGTCACGGTGGGCTGCCACGGCATATCCTCGACCCGCACCGGCACGACGCGGTCGGTCCGGAGCTTCATTTCGTATTCACTTGCATTGTCGGCCACCACAAAGCCCGTGCTGATTTGCGCCTCGGGAAACTCCGGCGCAGGCAGCGCAAATTCCGCATCCATCCGGGTATCCACATCAATCGTGAAATCCACCCCCTCATAAATGTCGTCCTGAAATTGCACCTCGTAGACCCGCCGGTCGCCGGCGACTTTGCTCCGCGCCTCACGGACTTCGGTGCCGCTCACCCGAGCCTCGGGCAGAGTGGCGGGGAGCGAAAACGTCGCCTTATCCACGCTGCCTTGGCGCAGGGTGAGCTGGGCTTTGATCGAGAGCGAAACCCAGGCCTCGTGGGCCTGCGCGTGGAGGACCCAGGCCGTATTGAGCTTGGGCGGCAGGGTCGCCAGGGCGACCTGTCCGGAAAACGCCTGGGTCTTGAAGGCGAAACCGCGCTTGCGCTCCAGCGGCGGCAGGATTTGGAAGTCCGTCGCCGCTTTCTCCGGATCCAACTCCCGCGCCTCTCCGCCCTCTTTCAATTTCAAAGTGGCCTCGACCCCCTTGTGGGCGGCAATGACGGCCTCGCCGGTGACTTTCACAAAGCCGTCCAGCACCAGGGGCTGGACCTCCAGTTCCCGGGGCGCGGCGGCGTAGAGCCGGACCAGGTGCACCACTAGTGGCGTGGCTTCCGGGGTGGTCCCACGAAAGCGGACCTTCAGCCGGTCCCCCTCGCGCCACCAATCTTGCAGGCGCTGGCTGTCCACAGCCAACACTTCAAAGCCGGGCGGCACCGACACCGAGACATCGAAGAGGGGCCCGCCTTTGGCCTGCAGTTGCATGGCGGCGATCAGTTCAATTTTGCGCCGGTTGACTTGGTAGACATAGTTGATCCGCGCTTCGCTTTTGGACGGAGCCGGCGTCACCCGGTAACCCAGCAATCCGTCGCCCGCCCANACGCCCACCATCGGCGTCTCGCCGAGTTCCTGTCGCGCACGGGGATTCGCCAACTGCGCCGGTTCCACCTGGCGCAGACCGGCCCCGGGGCTGGCTTTCACTTCCACGCTCGCGTCGGCCGCCAGTGCCGTGATCCGGCTCGTGCGCCGCGCCTCGGCAGAGAAGGTGGGCGCGGTCTGGTCGGCAGGCAGGCTGACGGCCCGCTCGGTGATCAACGTGAATCCGCCCCGCTCTTTCACGGGTTCGGTGAGCATTACCTCCAGCATCGGTGCGTCGGCGACGTCAGTGAGTTTCCACGAGCGCAGGCCTGGTGCTTCCAAATCGACGAGCAGGAGGCCGCGGGGCAGCCTCACGGTGTACCGATCACGTGCCGCCCCTGGGTGCGAAAAGACCACCGCCGTCACCATCCGTTCAAACCCACTCTGCGTGAAAATCACAGTCTGGAACTCCACGGCAGCTGGCGTCTCCAGACCCTTGGCCGAGGCCGCCGCCTCGAGGACTTTTACCTGGAGCCGATCCGTGCTGCCAAGAGCGGCCGTCACCACTTTCTTTCCATCCAGGATTTGCTCGATTATCCCAGAATCGGGCAGAACCCGCGCACTCCATCGGCTCTCCGGGAGGGTGAGCACGAGTCGCGTGGCGGCGCTTCGCGGGATGCTCCAGCCGAAATCCGTTTGCCCCCGGGTCAGCGGAATCTCGAAGTGGGCGGCCAACGTGTGATGCCCGGGTTCCGGCACCAACAAAATCCCGTCGCTGAGGGAGACCACCTTGCCGTCCAAAGTCAGTGTGCTCATCCGCCCATTGAACGGCATGGGGACACTGACCCACGGGTCGTTGTAGGTCGTNAATTCCAACGTCGCCGTGACCACGACGCGCTCTGCTTCCAGTTGTGCTTCATACCGTGCGCTGGAGAGGGCAAAAGGCAACGGAGCGGGGACGGGCTTTTCCCCAGCGCGCGCCGCCTTCGCCGCCTCCCACAGTTCGAGAAATCGATCGTAGGGCACATAGAGTTTGTCCGGATGCTGGCCCTGGACGGGTTTCTTCGGATCATACGGCACAATGACCGTGTCCTTGGCCGCCGGCCGCTGATCGGAATCTTCTTCCGCACGGGCGGCGTCACGGAGACCGGAAAGCAGTAGGGAAAGGAGGATTAGGAAAATCGTTTTCATGCGAGCACCTCCCGCCGGGCGCGAAAGACCACCAATGCCGAGAGCCGTTCCAGCACCAAGCCCACGAGCCAGCCGCCGAGCAGTGCGTTGCACGCTGCCGTCCAGAGGGGCAGCAGGCAGAGCGGAATGGCCGAGAGCACGAGTGCCGCCCAAAGGCTCCGCCACCACGGTCGGGCTCGGCCCAGCAGATAGGAGCCGAGGCCGCCCGCGACAAACCACAGCCAAAGCCGCCGCGCCCGGCTCCACCAATCGTCGTAGTGCACCTTCACAGATTGCGGAGCATACAGTCCGTCAAAGACTAGCGCCCGCCCATTCCGTGGCAGCTCCAGGAGCACTGGCAGGAGCCCGGCGGTCTTGCGGCCGCCGAAGGTGTATTCATCGGTCGAATGCTCGACGCTATTTGCCGCCAGCCCTTTCGATTGCCTGCCTCCGGATGGTTGCATCGTCAGTTGCTCAATCCGGTCGAGTTGTTCCTTGGTTCCTTTGGCGATAAGCGTGCCGCTGGCGGGGCTGTACATCGCGAAGGAATGTGGTCCGAACGCCACTCCTTGGGCGGCCAAGAAATCCTTCGCGCTCGTGCTGCTCGTGGGCCCATTGGCTTCCGGCTTTCCGNTCGANGGCACNTGGAANACCGATGGNGGCACTTTGAATTCCCTCACCAGGAGCAATTCGGACTTATCCGCCGTCGCCGGCTTGCTCTTCGGGCTCGCAACGGCCGGGTTGGCGGACGGCGCGCTGATCGCCGCGTCGATCGGTTTCGGCTCGTCCCGGCTCGCGGGCTTACCCGCTGCCTCCGTGGGGGAACCGAAGGAGCCGGTCAATTTCTCCGCGGCAAATCTTGCCAGCTTGCTCGCGAGGACCTCGTCGGGTGGTTTTACCGGCGCGAGCAAATTGCTCTCGTAACCGCTGTAGGTGTATCCCTCGGGCAACCACACCCGCCATTGGCTGCGCAGGATGGGAACATCGGGGGCGAGTCTGGGGGCTGCGAGGGCGATGGCGCCGCTCCCNCTCCACGGCACGCCGGGCGTTTCGTAAAGCAACGTCACGGTGATTGGTGCGTTGGCCTCCTGTTTCGCGGGAAGCTGCACGCGAACTCGATTCGAGGCACCATCCGCGGATCCCGCGGCCGGCGGCGCGGCCACTGGTTTTATGGGAGCGGCGTCGACCGCGAGCGAGAGCAGCGAGGACCCGGCTGGCAGCCCTACGTCGAGGTATTGCGCCCCGGCGGTGCGCAGCGTCATCCGGGCCTGGTGCCGGTCCACTCCGGTGGGGCTCACCACCGTCTCGAGATCGAGCCGATCCACCACCGTCGCCAGCACGGCGGCGGGCGCGTGGCGCACGCCGCGCAACCCGAGCGCGTAGTCCGCACCAATCCAGCCGAAGACCCCGATGATGCGGTGGGTCGNTTGGTAGTCGGCCAGCCTCGGCGCCAGCAGGGTATCGAGTTCGTTGAGTCCGGTGGCCTCAAAGCTGATCTCCGTTTCCGTGTTGGCTTCCACCGCCCACAGACCGCTGGCCCGGGCTACCTCCAGCGGCGCGATGACGGGGACTTTTACCGCAAANGTATAGCCCTGCGCCGTGTCGCGACCGGCTTCCGCAAGTTTTGGGACGGGCACCTGCGCGGCAATGGAGAGCGCATACGCTCCCGTCAGCTCCTTTTGGAAAGTGATCGTCCAAACGTCATCGGTCAGCGTGCGCTCGGCAATCTGAGGCCCTTCAAAATGGAAGTTGGCGGCCAATTCCTTTGGCACGCGCAGGCGGACGGCCCGGGTTCCCCCGTGCAAAAACTGGTAGTTCATTGTGGCATGCAAATCGAGCACGCCTTCGAGGGGCAGAGCGTAGCCCGTGAGGGCCGCGAGCACTTCCGCGGGACGCTTATAGATGCGAAGCCCCAACTCAAAGGCATCGCGGCGGAACCAGGCGTAGTCTCCCCGCACCGGCGTCGCCCGGCCATCGCGGCGCTCCAGAGTCTCGCCGGGTGCCGCCTCCAGCCGAAAGGCCGCCTCGGCGACCAGCGCAATATAGCCGCTGACTTTGGCGGCATCGGAGATCCGGGCGTCGCGCAGTGGAAAGAAGACCCCGGCGGCGGGAAGCTGGGCCCATTGCGCGGGTTCGCTGCGGCTGCGGATTTTGAAAATCCGCGGGGCGGAGGACTCGTCGGTCCACGTGATCGTGATCGCGTCCTTGGTCGCTCTCCATTCCGGTTCGTATTCGCGCGGCGTCAGCGCTGGCGCGGATCCTTGGGGCAGGGGAGTCGTCGGGATGACGCGCCGGACGCTGAGCAATTCTTCACCCTCTGGCAGCGTGATCGTGCTGGCGAACCGGCGTCCATGCTCATCGCGCAGCGTAACGGTGCGCTCCAAATAAACCGCCTCCGCCCGAAATTCCACCAGCGTGTCGAGGTCTGCCTCGAGTTTGGGTTGCGCCCGCTCGATCACCACTTCCTGCGCCGCAGGTCGCGTGGAAAAGCGATAGGTGGCGGCAAATTCTTGTCCCCCGCGATCTTCCGCGGTGGGCCTCCGGGCCGACGCGGCGTCCGTGTTCACTTCCCGGACGACGACGCTATTGTCGGCGGTGACGCTCCACTCACCGGCCATCCGCTGGACCCCGGTCACTTCAGGCACGGGTAGCTGCAGATGAGCGGAATCACGTTTGACCAGCGCCGGCCACTCCGCGCTCAGGCGGAGGTCCAACTCCCGGCGTGCCCCCGGTTGCAGCCGCACCGTGATATGCCCACCCTCGGATTCCCATCCGGCGAGTTCGGCGGCTTCCACTCCCAGGACTTTGGTGGCGGGCGGAAGGATGAACGAAAAAGTCTGTGGCAGGTCTCCCAGCGCCGCTCGGAAACGGAAGTCAAACGTGGCGTCCAGCTTTTCCGTGTCGAGTGCGTAGAGAAATCGTGTCACCGCCGCCACCGGAGACGGGGCCGTCGGTGCGGCTTCGGCGGCCCGCCACACGAGGGCCACGGTATTCACGGCAGGCGTGAGCGCCACGGTCGCCTGGGCGGCGCCTGCCACCGCCGTCACCTTCACAGGGAGTGCCGCGCTCTCCACTTTCGTGCCCGCCGGGAGCGCCAGGGCAAAGGCGCCCGAAGCCGTTGGAGGCAGCACCAGCGCCACCGTGCTCTGGCCGGCCGCGGTTTGCACCGGCGTCGTCAACGTAAACGTGACGGTGTGCTCGCCTTTTCCTCGAAGGAGGAGCACCGCCGGGCGCTCCGGTGTCACCGCCGTGGCGACTGGCTTCTTGCTCGCGGGGGCCGCCGGCTGATTCGGCGCCGTCGGAATCGTCCGCACCTCGCCGCCCGGAACGGCCAGGGCGGAATCTGCATCCAGTTTCAGGTCGCCCAGCATCGCACCGTGAAACTCCAGCGGGACCTGCGCCCACGCATCCGTGAGCACGGTGAGACGCAGTTCACCCGTGATGACGGCGGTGCCTTTCTCAAGTCTCGCCGTGTAATTGCTGGTCGTCAGAAGCGCTTCTCGCGGCGGGAGCAGCGGCTCGGGTTTTTCAATTCCCGCGTCGCGGAGGAGGGCCGAGTACTGTTCGCGGGAAAGAATCACCGCTTTGTCGTCGGTCAGGACGGATCCCAATTTATCCATCGGGACCCATAATTCGCGCCGATCCGGAAGCGTCACTTTTTCCGCGTCCGCCGCATCTGCGCCGCGCCCGGAACATAGGAGCAGCCCACCCATGAGGGCGAGAACGGTCGCCCGAACCCGTCCCCGTTTGGCGGGTCGCGCCGCCTCTCCGCTCGATGAAACTTTGAAAAAGTTCATGCTGGTTAGGCTCCCGGCGGTTTCTTTGGTGTCGGCTTTTTTCCGGTGGGTGGCGCGGGGGGGGCCACGCTGGCTGGCGGCGGCACGGGCGCTGGCG
>FJVU01000448.1_pt1 | contig 10309 bp, 6 predicted proteins | sample 1011831 | NCBI WGS metagenome assembly FJVU01 (sample SAMEA3912450, study PRJEB9761) | metagenome | biome: forest; material: soil | place: USA | collected 2011-06-22 | depth 0.1 m
GCGTACCTGGAGGCGCACCCGGAGGCGGATATCGTGGTGGGGAACCGGCAGCACCCGGAAAGCGCCATCCTGAAGCGGCAGAGCCTGGTGCGACGGAAGATGGGGCAGGGCTTCAATACTGTGCTACGGCTCATCGCGGGGGTGTCGCTGCGGGATACCCAGTGTGGCTTCAAGTTGTTTCGCCGGGCGGCGCGGGAGGCGATTTTTCCCCTCCAGAAGCTCGATGGGTTTGCGTTCGATGTGGAGGTGCTGCTCCTCGCCGGGCGGCTCGGCTTTCAGGTGCACGACCGGCCGGTGCGCTGGGTGAATTCCGAGGGCAGCAAGGTGAGCATCGTGCGGGATTCTTACCGGATGCTGCGGGATGCGTTTCGGGTTCGGCGAATCGTGGAGCAAACGCTGCGCGAACGGGGCGCGCCGTAACGCTCTTCGACCCTGGGCCGCCGATCATGGTGGTTTTCCCTACGGCACGGTCAACTCGATGCGGCCGCCGACGGTCTTTCCCGGGAAGAAGCCCCAGGCACTGTGGCTCTTGGGCAGGTAGAGGCCGGAGCCTTTCACCGGCTTGATCACGCCAGGGAGCGCCACGGTGGCGTTGAATTTGCCGACCTTGACGACGACGCCGGTCCAGGTCTTGAGCGAGCCGGTCGGAACCGTGGGAATGGCTTTGGCATTGAGGGTGACGCCAGCGCTCTCGGGTGCGGCGAGATTGCCGCCGCTCAGGCGCAGGGTGCCCGGGCCGGTGAGGGGGATGGTGCCACTGAAGAGGCTGCCGTTGGCGGTGAGGGTGGTCTCCACCCCGGTGAGGTGCAGGCCCTTCACCGTGGCGGCCTGCGGGAACTTGGCCCAGAGCAACTCCCCCGTCACGTCGGTGGTGGGAAGGTCGGCCGGGTCGAGTTGGCCACCGACGAGCGCCGGGGGCTTGGGCCCCTTAAGCACCGAGGAGTAAAAGGTGATGGAGCCGTTGTCCCCCTGCGAGGTTGCCGCGGAGAAGGGGAGGCCATCGGGCAACAGGCCCACCATGGCGACGGCCCCCTTGGCAGTGGTGGTGACCACGGCATAGCCGCCGCCGGGGTAGGTGGCACTTACGCTCCCGAGGGCGACGTGGTGCTTTTGCGCCGTGGCGGTGGTCACCACCGCGCGCAGCGTTCCGTCAATGCTGCCGCCGAGGGCCTGGAGGCCGAGTGTGGCGGTGCCGTTGGCGTTGATTACCAGCGTCACGAAGCCAAACTTGGTGAACACGGTGCCCGACGTGCCGCCCGTGGGGATGGTGATTTTGGCCGCCACGGATTCCGCGCCGCCACGAATGAGCAGCGTGGCGCTGCCCTTGGTGGAGAGGGCCGCCTTGGCCCAGCCGACGATGGCGCCATCCCCATCGAAGAGGAGACCATTGAAGCTCTTCGGGCTCACGATGGGCGTGCCGGCGATCACGGTTACCGTGGCCTGGCTCACCCCCATATTGGTGGTCGTCGCGGTGTAGGTGAAGGTGCCGGTGTAGCCACTGGGGATGATGAGGGTGCGGCCGTCGATGAGAATGGCGGGGTCGCTCACCGCGGAGATACCGGTCGCCACGCCGGAGCCATCATTGGCCAGCGGATTGTAGCGTGTCTCTCCGCTGGTGGCGGTCACGGTATCATCCGAAAGCGCTGAGAGGGAGACCTCGAAGGACGCGGTTGCGGCGCCGTCGTTGCTCGCGATGTGGAGAACGTCCGCGCGCGTGCTGCCGGGAGCGTTGGCGAAGGTGATGTCAATGGTGGTGCTCGAAGAACCCAGGATCGTGCCGCTGGCTCCCTGCGTGACACTAAAGGAGCTTTGGTCGAACGAAGTGCTGTAGGTCAGCGTCTGGCTGCCGCGGTTGATCAGCCGGAAGCTCCGGGTGACGGTCGTGCCCAGCGCCCCAGGGCTGAAATTCACCACCCCAGCGCCGTCGCTCACCAGCGAACCCGTGGGGGCCTCCACGTCCAGATCCGGGGCGGTCGCCCAGACGACCAATCCAGTAAGGGGCGTCGCGCCCGCGCCGACGGCGCCGAAGAAAGTGGCGGCGCCGGTGGTGAGGTCGAGACGATACACCCCGGTGACGCCGCCGACGGTGGTCACGATCCAGCCCTCGCCGGTCGCCACGGTGCCCGAGGCCGTCACCGCCACGGAGGACGGAATATCGAAGGCCGTGCGGCTGCTCAAATCGAGCGGCATCCCCGCCAGCGTGACCGGGACGGACAGCGTCTGGGTGCCGAGATTCGACGGGTTTTGTATGGAGAGCTGGTTGGTGACCGAGTCGAGTGTGTACTGGGTGGTGAAGCCTCCCGTGAGCACTTGTCCAAAGGCATTGGTGTAGGCCACGGCCTCCAGGCCGGTGATGCCCGAGCCATTGATCGAGCCGTCGATATTGACCCCCGCGACGGTCCCCGCAGCTCCAGCGAGATCGCCATCCACCGGAGCGCCGGTGTTCGGGTTGATGCGGAAATTCAGGCCGCTGCCGACGACCACCCGGAGGCGATCCACAGTGGGATTGAAATCAATCCCATACCCGACCGTTGCCGGGTCCGGAAAATCCACCGGGTTTCCCGCGCCATTCACATAGGCGATTTGTCCGGCAGTGCCGACGGCGGTGCAGGCTGCCGTTTGGGGATCGATAAGATAGAGCGTGCCGGTGTTGGCCGTGGCATTCACGCCGAGGCCCATCAACTGACCCGTTTGCGGGCGCCCGTCCACGCCGACCAAAGTCTCGCCCGCCGTAACGCCGGTGACGCCCACCGTGGTGGTCGTGCCCGGGGCAGCCGGGTTGAAGCGCACGAGCGTCGTTCCATCAGAAGTGAGCGCGAGGGCCGCCCCGAGGTCGGTGCGCAGGGCCGAACTGCGGACGGAGAGGGCGGTGGTGCCGAGAAGCGTGGCCTGCGCCGTAACGAGATTGAGGCTATAGACCCCGGTCGTACCACCCACTTTGGCGACGAGAAAGCCGGTGCCGAACGTCACGGCCGCGTTGCTGGAACTGGCATTGATCCCAGGCTTGATGTCGAAACTCGCCTCCGAGAAATCGAGGGTGGAACCTCCGAGCGTGATCGTGCTCCCAAGGGTCTGTGTGCCACTGTTGGGCAGGTTTTGGATGAAGAGCGCATTGGTCGCGGCATCCACCGTGTATTGCGTGGTGATGTTCCCGTTGTTGGGCTGGCTATTGGTATAGGCCGTCGCGGACACCGTGGTGGTGCCGCCGTTGATTGCCCCATCCGGATTCGTTCCAGTCACCGAGCCCGCCGCTCCGCCGTTATCGCCGTCGACGGGGCCGCCAGTGTTGGGATTGATGCGGAAGTTCAAGCCGGAGGATGTCACGACCCGTAGGCGGTCTGCCGCGGGGTTGAAATCAATATCCCAATTGGTCGTCGCCGAGTCTGGAAAATCCACGACGGTGGAGCCGTTGGTGGTGTAGGTGATTGTGGAACTGATGCCATTGATGGAGACCGCCGAGGCGAAGACCGTGCCGGCCTTTTCGGTGGAGAGGAGGTACAGCGTGGCCGTGTCCGCGGTCGCGTTCACGCCGAGCGCGTAGAGCTTCTGGTTTTGCGGGCGCACATCGATGGCGACGAGCGTCTCCTGCGCGTTCACGCCGGTGATGGCGATGGGCGTGGTGGCGGCGGCGGGGTTTGCCGTCGGAGCCGTGGCGAGTTTTCCGTCCGTGGTGAGCAGGTAGAGCGTTTGAGCGCCGGCCGGAAAAGCCAGCAGGGCCGCCGCCGCCAAGAGCGCCCCGCGCGCCTTGGACAGAGCGGTCCGACAAAATCGGAGGAACGAAGGGACGGTGACGATAAAACGGGAGGCCGGGAGAAACTCCCGCAGACTCGGTGGCGTGGCAGGTGGCTTCATAAGTCGTTTAAAACGAAAACAGATTCATAAATAATTTTTCACGGTTGAGAAGGCCGGTTTTCAAAATATTTGGCTAACCGGCGCACTGGGGGGATGCAGGAGAGGGTTTCCCGGAGTAACGGATCGGTAAATTTTCCTGCGCGGCTGGAACGGCAATCGCTATTGCAATCTCTACCATGGCCGTTGCAGCCCCTGCCGCCGATTTTGCCAAACTGTTGTTTCGAACGCCTCCGTATAACCGGATGTCGTCGGCGCGACGGTTTCAACTGCTGTCGCAGGCACGCTCGGTGCGCTTCTCGAAGGGCGAGCCGCTTTTCCACGGCAAGGGGGCTCCCAAGGAGGTTTGCATGATCCTGACGGGCACGGTGTGCATTTTTTCCGAGATGGCGGGCGAATCCGAGCCGGTCTTCATGGAGGAACTGGGGGCGGGTGATTGCGCGGGCTGGGTGGCGGCGCTGGCCGGAGCCGCCGGAGTGAGCGTCATCGCCAAGACCGAGGTGCAGGGACTCCTGGTGGGGGCGCCGGCTTTTCTCGAAATTGCGCGGTATGATCCCGCCCTGCGCGAAGACATGTTTGCCAAGGTGCGCAAGGGCGAAGTGTGGCGCGCGGTGCTTTCCGAGATGGAGCGTCGAACCGGGGGCGTGAGCAGTGCCCGCGAGATCGTAAACAGTCTTTACGAAGAATGCGTCACCCGCGACTGGCCGGAGGACGAAGAACTGCTGCGCGACCAGGAAAAGCTGTGGATCGTAGCCGGTGGGGAAGGCGTGAAATCCGGCGACCGGTGGTCGAGTGCCGATGGCGTGCTCTGGGCGCGGTTGGTGGGCCTCCCGGCGGACAAACTGACGAAGGCCCTGGCGAATGATACCGCCCCCCCTCCGCCGGCGAAAGAAAGCATCCGGTCCCGGCCGGCCGAGCCGGTTCCGAGCAGCCCCTCGAAAGTTGGGCCCAGTGGCCCGGCCTCCTCGGCGGAGCGCGCCGCCGATTCCAAGGCGGCTCCCGGGGGGGCTTCCGAACCCTCGGTGCGAGGCCCGCGCCGCTCCATCTGGCGCGCGCTGGGCGTGGCCTTTCTCATCACTACCGTGGGGGGAGGTGCGGCGGCCTGGTGGGCTTCCAAGCAGGAGGTGCGCGAATCTTTTACGGCGGCCGGTACCCTCACTTTTGTGGGGGAGCGCCGCACCGTGGCCGCCGGCTTGCAGGGGACGATTTCAGAGTGGGGTTTGAAACCGGGCACCAGGCTCGACCGGGGCAGCGTCATCGCCATTGTGCAGCCGCCGATGGATGAAGCCCGGGCCAAAAGCCTCACCGCCGCGGCGGCGGTCGCCCGCGGCCAGTCCGACTTTTGCGAATCCGCGCTGGCCGGGCGCCCCGTGGTGGCGGCNGGCCAGCCGAAACATCTCGTGGAACTGGCCACCGAGCTGGCCTCGCTGCGCAGCGAGCAGCGGGTGCTCTCCGCCGTGGAGCGCGGGGCTACCACGGACTACACGCTCACGGCGGCCGAACGGCAACGGGTTACGTCCATGTACGCGGCGGCCCGGGCCGACCACATGGATCGGGTGAGTTCGGCCTCCCGGGATGCCGGCCCGCGGCGCGACGAACTGCGCGAGGCGGAGGCGGATTTGCGCCAGGCGCAGGAGGAACTGACCATCCAGACCAAGGCTTTTGCGGAAGTGCTCGCGGGCAAGGACAAGGAATCCCGCCAGGAGGCGCCGGCGGCCCAGCGCGCCCTGGCCGTGGTGAAGCGTGCCGTGACGCAGAAGCAGGAAGCGGTGACCAAGCTGCGCAAGGAAATCGCGACCATGACGTCCACCGTGGAGCCGACGGCGCAACCCGCCGACGATGCCAGCGCCTCCCTCCCGGCGATCAAAGCCGGCATTGCCCAGATCGAGGAACAAATGCAGCGCCACGCCGACGCCCTGCGCCGCGAGGCCGCGGGCCACGAGGCTGCGCTCGCCAAGCTCCGGACCGATTCGGCGCCCCGCCAGATTGAGACGCTGCAGCCGGGCCTCGTGCTCGAGGCCGCCCCGCTCTCCGTGGGGTCCACCGTCACGCCCGATACCGTGCTCGGCCGCCTCACCACCCGGCAGGCCTGGGAGGTGGAATGCCGCCTGCGCGCCGCTGATTTGGCCCGCTTCAAAGAGGGCCAGGATATCGACGTCGTCACCATCAATCCCGATGGAACGTCCATGCGCCTGACGGAAAAGCTCAAGGTGGCCAACGGGGCCGTGGAACGGCCGCGCCTTTCCATCGTTAGTTCGCGCGACGATTGGCACGACGGCACGCCCGTCCGCATCGAGACGAGTGTCGTGACCGGATCCCTGCTGGATCGTTGGATTGCGGAAATTCGCTGGGGAATCGGGTTTTGATTTTGTAAGCGGCGAGGGTGTAGTCTGCCGCGTATGAAATCCCGCCCGATGCTCGTGCTGCTGGCCGCGGCACTCGCCCTCGTCGTCGGAGTGGTCATTTTTCTGCGCGAAGAGCATTCCGATGGTGGAACGAAGGGGGGAGCGGTTTCGACCCCGTCCACCGCACTACGGCCATCCAAGAGTGGGCCGGGAGCGCCCGCCCGTCCGCCAGAAAAAAAGGCGGCGGCGCCCAATCTGGCCGGCCTTTTGGGCGGTGACTTGTTCACGGTGAAGCCGAGTCTCGAAGACGTCCGCAAGTTCCTGGCCGCGCAGGGCGAGACGCCGGCCAATCTGGTGGCGGCTTTTGAGGCCACGAATGACGAGCCGTGGCTGATCCGGGCGGAGGAGTTGCATCCGAATAGTCCGATCGTGCTGCTCGCCTTACTTAGCAAAGGAGGGTCTGCCGAGAAGAAAGCCGGGTGGATTGAGCGACTGAAAGCAGCCGACCCGAATAATCCGATTCCGTGGATCTATGCCGCCCAACAGCAGTTCGATTCGAAGAATCCCGAGGAGGCGGTGGAGGCCTTGCGGTCGGGCCTTTCCCGACCGGGCTTTTATGCCTACGTGAATGAACGCACGGCGGCCATGAACGCTCTCTTTGCATCCACCGGAATGGATCCCATGGCTGCAGACGTGCGCTCTATTTTTGGAATTTCGCTCTTCCAGTTTGAAAATTTGAAAACCTCGAAAGGGTTGATGGAGCTGCAAAAGGCCGCGAGCGAGACCGGCGAAACGCAGCGGGCGGAAGAACTCGGGCAGCTGATGTATGGCTTGGCCAAAATGTACCGGAGCCCGGAAGCCTCGCGCTTTCTGATCGGGCAACTGGTCGCCATGTCCGTGGAGGTCCGGGCCCTCCAAGCGATGCCCAAGGACCAAATACTTCCCTCCGGTGGCACGGTGGGAGAGCGTTTGGAGGCCGTCGGGAAGGAGAAACAGGAAATTGGCAGCCTCACTGGAAAAACCGAGGCATGGCTGGCGAACCGGCCAGACGCGGTGCCCGAATACTTTCGCCGCGTAAAGCAGGATGGCGAATTCTCGGCCTTGCGCTGGTTGAAGAGCCGGCAATAGGGCCGTGTCTTAATTTGAAATCCGCATCTATCCTGTGGGCATCGCGCCAATTTGCTGCAACAATCCGAGCAGATCGGGCTGGCCACGCTCCTCGATAAATTGCCCGCCGGACAGGCGGTAGAAGTTCATCGCCTGCACCACGATTCGCTTTCCAGTGGGCGGGACGCCAAAGAAGGCGCCTTGGTGCGTTCCGCGCATCGTGAAACGTGCCGCCACTTTGTCTCCCTCCGCAATCGTCTCCTCCAGCGTCCACTGGATATCGGGAAAGCCCGCCCGCATCATCCCAATGATTGCGAGGTAGCCGGACGGGCCACGCATCGGTTCAGGACGTCCAGGAACGTGGAATATCGCGTTCGGTGATATGAGCTCTTCAGCGAGCTTCTCGTTGGCCGTGTTGATGAACTCCGTGAAACGGTGCATGAGGAGTTTGTTCGCTTCGACGGCCGACGTTGTCATGACGGAGTCTTAGCCAGAAGGAGCATCTTTGGCAATCATCTCACCGCCGCACACGCCTTCGCCACAACCGCCGCCNCCTNGGTGATCTCTGGTCTGGGATTACTCGGGATTTGCCTATCTGTTCCCCGCGCGTTTAGGGTGCCGCTCATGAAATCCCGCCAGGTCATCGCCGTGCTTGCGGTCGTCGTGATTGCCGCTTGCGTCGTTTTTCTGTGGCGCGATGGGGCGGCGGCCCTGCCTCTGGCCGCAAGCGGAGAACCCGCCGCGCCGCGGGCGCCCCAGTCGGCCCCTTTGGCCACGGTGGCGGCGAGTAGGGGGTCGTCCAAGCCCGTGGCGAAAAAGGGTCCCGCCGTGATGCTCGGCGATCTGGTGAGCGGCGAGTTGTTCGCCCGCCAGCCGAGTGCGGCGGAGGTGCAAAAATTCCTCGCGAAGGAAGGCGAGACGGCGGCGAATCTCGTGGCGGCTTTTGAAGCGACCGATGATCCAAAACTCCTGGAGCGCGCGGAGGCGCTGTACCCGAATAGCCCCCTGGTCCTCCTGGCGCTGGTCGGCCGCGGGCAGCCACCGGAAAAGATGGCGGCGTGGCTGGACCGGCTGAAAGCGGCCGACCCGAAAAATCCGCTCCCGTGGATCTATTCCGCGCAACAGTTGATCCAGGAAAAGAATCCCACTGCGGCGCTGGACGAAGTGCGCACCGCACTGTCTCTCCCGGGATTCTATACCTATGCCAATGAGCGGATGGCGGCGGCGAAGGCGCTCTTCCTGTCGGCCGGAAGCTCGCCGCTGGAAGCCGAGGTGAAGTCCATGTTTGGCCTCCGGCTTCCGCAGATGTCAGCGGCCCACGCGACCGGTCGCGGGCTCATGGAGTTGCACCAATCCATGGTCCAGGAGGGGAACGCGGCCGCCGACGAAGCCCTGCAGATGACCTACCAATTGGGCAAAATGTTCGCGACCCCCGAGGCGTCGCGTTTCCTCATCGGGCAGTTGGTCGGGATCTCGCTGGAGGCCAGAGCGCTCCAGGTGATGCCGGCGGAGACGCCGCTGCCCAATGGGACGACGGCGCAGCAACGCCTGGAGGAAATTCAGCGGGAGAAAGTCGAGCGGACCGCCTTGTTGAAAAAGTCCGAGGCCGTGATGCAGGGCGACGCGGACTTTGCCGCGGAATACCTCCGCCATGTAAAGCAAGACGGAGAGCTTTCCGCCATGCGCTGGCTGGACCGGCAAAAGTAACCGGGAGCTACCGGCTCTTGCGCGGGCGCGCCCAGTTCCAATGCGGGCGCTGGTACTGTGGAACCACGCCGTTATGGCTGATGCGGTGGTTCGGCGCCAGCTTGGGGCGGTACTCGTGCTTGTGATCGGCCGCGATGGACATCCCCGACTTCAACCGCGCCTTCGGCAGTTGGTAGGTTTGATAGCGGAAGGGCTTTACGGCGAACGCCGGGGCCGCCAGCCACACCAGACTCAAACACGCCAGAAGCGCGCCGGTGACTCTGGACCGGACGACGTTGGATGGCGGGATGGACGCTTTCATCTGCGCCCATGGTAGGGCGTTTCGAAGGAAGGGCAATGCCGAAGTGCGCGGTGGTTGGGTGGGGGCCGTCCGCCTACAGGGGCCCCGTCTGCAACAATCTCCCCGACAAGCTCGTATCGCGCTGCGCAATGACGGTGGCTTCCGAGACGGCGGTGGCGAGGCGTTTGATCGTTTCGATCTTTTCCACCTGGCTGAAGTAGGCGGGCCGGGCGGCCACCCGCGTGGAGGCCCGCTTGGCCATGCTGTCGATTTCGCGCAGGTATCGATTGAAGGCAAAGAGCTTGTCCGTGGCGGAACGGTGCCGATCGAGATAGATCTGCACCGCTTGGTTGCGCGAGTCGTGGAGTTCCTTGAAGTTTTTGAAGCTCTGATTGCCCTGCAGGCACGCCAGGAGGGCGTCCACTTCGTCGCGCGACTGTTTGATCATCTCCTCGGTTTGCTGAAAGGTGGCCCAATCGAGAGGAATCCATTTTTGGACAGAATCGACGCGATGCCCCAAATAGTGGAGACTTGGCCGGAGGGAGGAACCCAGCGCGGCCCGGCCGGAGGGGGCGAGGTTCACGACCTCCGATTCGACCAGAACCCCCATGACCTTGTGGGAGGGTTCGTGAATAATGGGGCCGCCGCTATTTCCGGCTGAGACGGAGTTGCTCACCTCAATGTGCTGGGGACCGATGTCCATCAAAAGGCCGGGCGTTTGATTGATGACGCCGTCGCCCTTGGAGTTACCGGCGATCAGGGTGGGGTCGTTCTTTTGGATGGTCGGATCCGGGAGGGTGGCGAATTCGAGGATGGTCGATTCCGGGGGGTAGGAGGCGCATTGCAGGAGCGCCACGTCTGCATCGGCCGCGGCGGAAATGGTTTGGACCTGGAGAGCCACGCCCGAGCTCGTGCGAACGGTCATGGGCGAGCCCACCGCCAGCACGTGTTGATTGGTCGCCACGAACAGTTTCCCGCGGAAATTGCAGATGAAGCCGGTGCCGGCGCCTTTCGGCCCGGT
>FJVU01000791.1_pt1 | contig 10287 bp, 8 predicted proteins | sample 1011831 | NCBI WGS metagenome assembly FJVU01 (sample SAMEA3912450, study PRJEB9761) | metagenome | biome: forest; material: soil | place: USA | collected 2011-06-22 | depth 0.1 m
GGGGGCGGGGCTGGCGGCGGCTTTCGGGGTGTTTTTGCTGTTTCAGAAGATTTTCGCGGTGACGCAGAGCAGCAGCGAGGCGAAGGCGAGCGAGATGGTAGGCACGGTGGGCACCATCATCACGCCCATCCCGGCGTCCGGGGTGGGGGAGATTGCCTACGTAATGTGCGGTTCGCGCTACACGGCCCCGGCGCGGACGGAGGACGGCACGCCCACCGCGAACGGCGCGAGTGTGCGGATCACGCGAGTGGTCGGCGCGCAGTGCTACGTGCGCCCTGAATAGCGCTTTCCCCGGTCTTTTTTCCCAACCAACCAATTATGTATCCCATCACCCTTCTTGCGGACTTGAATATCGGCGGACTTGGCAGCGCGGGCCTGGCCATCGGCGGAATTGTCGTGGTCGTCTTTCTATTCGGGGCCGTGTGGGCCAGCCGTTACACGAAAGTGGGGCCGAATGAAGTGCTGATCGTCTCCGGCCGGCGGCATCGTGTGGTGGATGCGGAAGGGCAGGTTTCCTCGCGCGGGTTTCGCGTGGTGAAGGGCGGTGGCACGTTTATCTGGCCGGTGATTGAGCGGTCGGACGTGCTCTCGCTGGAGTTGCTGACGATCGACGTGCAGACGCCCGAGGTCTATACGAGCAAGGGCGTGCCGCTGAAGGTGGACGGGGTGGCGCAGATCAAGGTGAAGGGCGACGACATCAGCATTTCCACGGCGGCGGAACAGTTCCTGAGCAAAGGGAATGCGGACATTTGCAACATCGCCACGCAGACGATGGAAGGCCATCTGCGGGCGATTCTCGGCACGATGTCGGTGGAGGACATTTACCAAAACCGCGATGCGTTTGCCTCGAAAGTGCAGGAGGTGGCGGCGGGGGACATGGCGAACATGGGCCTGACGATTATCAGCTTCACGATCCGCGACATCAAGGATGGGCAGGGCTACCTGGAAGCACTGGGCAAGCCGCGGATCGCGCAGGTGAAGCGGGATGCGCAGATCGCGCAGGCCGAGGCGGACCGGGATGCGCTGGTGCGGAGCTCGCAGGCCACGCAGGCGGGGCAGGAGGCGAAGTTTGTGGCGGACACGAAGGTGGCCGAGGCACAGCGGGATTACCAAATGAAGGTGGCCGACTACACGGCGAGCGTGAACCTGAAGCGCGCCGAGGCGGACCTGGCGTACGACTTGCAGAAATTCAAGACCGGGCAGCTCGTGAAGGCGGAGGAAATCCAGGTGCAAGTCATCGAGAAGCAGAAGCAGATCGAGCTGCAGCAACAGGAAATCCAGCGCCGGCAAAAGGAACTGGAGGCGACGGTGCAGCGGCCTGCGGACGCTGAGCGCTACCGGGTGGAGACGCTGGCGAATGCGACGAAATTCCAATTGGAAACGGAGGCCGCGGGTGCGGCCGCGGCATCGAAGGCGAAAGGCTTTGCGACGGCGGAGATCGTGCAGGCGACGGGTCTGGCGGAGGCCGAGGCGCAAAAGGCGCGGGGTCTCGCGCAGGCCGCGGTGATCGAAGCGCAAGGCGCGGCCGAGGCCGAGGCGATGCGGTTGAAGGCGGCGAGTTACCAGGAATACAACCAGGCGGCGGTGATCGAGATGATCGTGCGGGCGCTGCCGGAGATTGCGGCGCGGGTGTCGGAGCCGCTGAGCAAGATGGAGAAGATGGTGGTCATCAATGCCGGGGGTCCCGGCGGCGGCGCCAGCAAGGTGACGGCGGACGTGACGAACATTATGGCGCAATTGCCGCCCGTGCTAGAGGCGCTGACAGGCGTGAAGTTTGAGAAGCTGATGGAGCAGATCCCGGCGCTGCGCAAGGCGCGGGAGCCGGGCGGGGAGCCGACGACAGAGACCACGGTGGTGGGGTAGGCGGGCCGCGAGCCACAGATTGGTTGAGAACGACAGCCGCGTGGTGAGGGCCGGAATATTACCGCGGATGCCACAGATAACGCAGATGACACAGATTGGAAAGTGGCGCTTCGGGGGAGCCGTGGCGCTTCACAAAGGCATATTGAGGTGGTAGATAGAGAGGGTCGAGCGGTCGTCTCGACGTGGCGTGAAACGACGGGGAGATGTTCGGGCGAAGGGATGGATGGCGCGGGAGAAGGGCGAAGATCGCGGCTAATGGTTGGGAATAAATCGGATTGTCCTGATGAAACACTGGTTGCAGCAAGGGTTGCCCGGTGCTAAAGACGATCCAATTACGCATCCCATGACTACAGCAACTCTCGCAATGCTCGCCGGCGCCAACACCATGGTCATCCTGGTGATCCTGCTCCTCATGTTCGGGGCCAAGAAGCTGCCTGAACTCGCCCGCGGCCTCGGCCAGGCGATGAAGGAGTTTTCGAAAGCCAAGAACGACATCCATGATGAGATTCTGCGCGATCCCGCGCCGACCTCGCAGATGGCGCAACAGCCGCCCCAACAGCTCCAGCAGCCGATGGTGCAGCCGCAGCAGCCCGCCGGCACCTACGCCCAATCGGCTCCGGTGAACCAGCCGGTGCCGCCCGCGCCCGCGCCGGTGGCGCAGCCGGTCCAGCCCGCCCCGGTGGTGGACGTGACGCATCAGGTGTAAGGCTCCTTACTTCAATATTTCAGAATCAGGCCCGCCGGAGACGGCGGGCCTTTTTCTTTTGTCGCGTTTTCGGCTACCCAAAGCCGGCGCGTTTGGGAATGGTGGGGCGTTGAAATGAAACGCCTCCTGTTCAGCCTCGTTGCCGCACTGCCGGTGCTTTCGCCCTGGGTGGCGGAGGCCGGGAAGCCGCCGGGAATTGTTTTTTGCGCGTATAACGTGCGGAACTATGTGGGAGACGATCAGGTGGCACCGGCGGATCGGCGGGCGAAGCCGAAATCCGAGAAGGAGATGGAGGCGGTGATTGGGGTGATCCGGGAGATTCACCCGGATATTTTGGGGGTGTCGGAGATGGGCTCGGAAAAGATGTTTGCGGATTTCAAGGCGCGGCTGGCCAAGGCCGGGCTGGACTACCCGGACAGCGAGTATTTGCAGGCGGGTGACCCGGACCGGCATGTGGCGCTGGTGAGCCGTTTTCCCATCGTGGCGCGGCACTCGGAGAAGCGGGTGATTTTCACGCTCGACGGGCAGGAGACGGAGATGAAGCGCGGCATCCTGGATGTGACGGTGCAGGTGGCGCCGGACTACCAATTACGCTGCGTGGGGGTGCATCTGAAATCGAAGCTGCCGACGCCGGAGGGCGAGGCGCTGATTCGCCGGCACGAAGCAGCGAAGCTGCGGGAGCATCTGGATGCGGTGCTGAAGGAAACGCCGGCGGCCAATGTGATTTGCTATGGCGACTGCAACGATACGCGGAACGAGCCGATGTTTGCGGAGATCACGGGGGGAAAGGGGCTGCCTGGATACATGGCGGATCTGGGGGCGAAGGACGGGCTGGGGGATCGCTGGACGCACTATTGGAAACTGGCCGACCAATATTCGCGGATTGATTATCTTTTTGTGTCGCCGGGGCTCGTGCCGGAGGTGAAGCGCGACAGTGCCACGCTGTATCGCTCGGCGGACTGGTACGAGGCGAGCGACCATCGGCCGGTGTATGTGACCATCGTGCCGCAGGAGGCGACAAAGTAGACAGGTATGCGCGTGCTCTTTTTCCTAACCTGGTTGGGGATGATGGCCTGGGCCGGGGCGCCCGAGGATTGGGCGGGGATCGTGGCGCTGGATGCGGGCCCCGCGGGGCAGCCGAAGAGCGAGCTGGAGGCGAGGGGGATTTCACTGGCGCATTCGACGCGGCAGGAGAATGCGCTGCGGGCTTTCCTCGGGGCCTACCCGGGCGATGAGCACATTTTCGAAGCGCGGCTGCGGCTGGCGCGGGTGTTGGGGCTGCATGCGGAATTGCTGGGGGAGCCTCCGCCGGTGGAGGCGCTGCGCCTCATCATCGAGGCGGAAAAAAGCGCGACCACGCCCGAACAGCAGGGGGAGGTGGAATTTGCCCGGCTGGCGCAGCGCATGCGGCAAACGCGCGGCAAGCGACCGCTGCCCGAGGAGCGGGACGCTTTGCTGAAGGCCGCGCAGGCTTTTCAACGGGGACATCCCACGGACCGCCGCGTGCCTTCGTTGCTGGCCGAGGTGGCGACGCTTTTTGACGGCGATGCGAAAGTGAAGGAACGGCTGCTGCTCGATGCGAAACGGCTGACGAAGGACCCGGATTTGCTGGCGCAGATTGCGGACGACACGAAGCGGCTCGGGTGGCTGGGGCGGAAGCTGCCGCTGCGGTTTACGGGAATCGATGGCAGCCATGTGGATATCAAGGATTGGCGCGGGAAGCCGGTGTTTGTGGTGTTTTTCGACACGACGTCGGCGCCGGCGCGCAGTGTGCTCACTTCCCTGAACCGGCTGGCGGCCGAGAAGGGCGCGGGCCTGTTGTCGGTGAGCCTGGATGCCGATGCGGAGGCCGTGGGGCGATTTGTGGCGACGCTGCGTCCGCAGCCGACGGTGGCGTGCGACGGNCGGGGCTGGGACAGCCCGTTGGTGCANGCGCTNGGCATCAACGCGGTGCCGACGGTGTGGCTGCTCGACCGGGACGGTATGGTGCGCACGCTGGACCCGCTGGATGATCCCGAGGGGTTGCTGCGGCAATTGATGCGGTAGGCGGGTGCGACTTGAAAACCGGTCGACTCCGGCACCGCCTTCGGGGGGCGGCGCATTCGGACGCCGATCCGGGGGTGTTGCTCGTGCCTCGCGGTACCCCCGGCTACAGTCCGCCATCCCTCCGGGATGAATCCATGGTCCAGTTTTTAGACACAGCTGCGACCTACTTGGCCGGATCGGTGAGGATTTCGGTGAGCACGCGNCCGTCGGGGTTTGGGAGTTTGACGCCGAGCAACGTGGCGAGGGTGGGGGCGATGTCGATATTGGCCATGCGGGGGAGTTTTACCGCGGGGCGGATGCCGTAACCGGAGGCGATGAAAATGCCGTCGAGCTCGGGGTCGGTGTTGAGGTAGCCGTGGGTGCCGAGGTAGTTTTTGGATTCCTCCACCACGGTGGCGGCGGTATGGCCGGGTTTGAAAGCGTAGCCGGCCTTGGCGTAGAGGACGAGGTCGCCCATGCCGCGGTTTTCATCGGGGGTGGGCATGCCGAGCGTGTGGCCCTCGGTGCCATCGAGGATTTGGTCCACGCCCTCGGTGGCGGCGAGCAGGGCCTTGAGCTTGGGGAGAAGTTCGGCGCGTTTCGCGGGATCGGTAACGTACACAAAGGCGAGGCCGCCTTGCGACATGGTGTAGGCCTCGCAACTGGCGACGACGGCGTCGGCCTTCACGGCGGCGGCCTCCTTCGTGGTGCCGGCGGGCGTTTCCTTGCCGTTGGTGGCGAGATCCTTGGGCGCGACGGCGGGCGCGGAGGGGCCGGGCCCGAGGTGAATATAGCCGGCCTCGCGCAGGGCGACATTCGGGTAGATGACCTTCTCGACTTTCTTGAAGCCGTGGTCGGTGGTGATGACGATGGTGGCCCGATCGCGGAGCCCGGCGCGGGTGAGGGAATCGAGCAGGTCGCCGACGAGGCGATCGGCGTACGCGTAGGCGGTGAAGCTGGGCAGGCTGCCGGGGCCGTATTGGTGATTGGTGGCGTCGGTGGTGAGCAGGTGGAAGAGGAGCAGGTTGGGCTTGTGCTGCTCGATGATGTGCGTGGCGGCGTGGGTCCAGATGGCGTCGCGCCAGACGATGGATTTGCCCTTGGTGAAGGTGCGGACGTCGTCGGCGCTGAGGACACCGGCGCGGACGAGCTCTTGCTCAATCGCGCCGCCGGGCTTGGGGACTTCGAGGAATTCGTGGTGGATGGTGCCGGAATTGAGGATGGCCACCCAGTCCACCTGGGCGGTGTGCAGGCCGGCCTGGTAGGCGAGGTCGTAGAGCGTGGGCACGCGGACGAGGTCGGCCTTGTCGCGCCATTGTTCGAGGATGGGCGGCTGGCCGGGCTCGCCACGAGTGAGCAGCCCATTGAAGAGCACGCCGTGCCGCTGGGGATTCACGCCCGTTACCATGGTGGTGTGATTGATCCAGGTGATGGAGGGGTTCGAGACCGTCATGGCCCCGGCCTGGGCGCCGTCGGCGGCGAGCTTGCGGAGATTCGGCACGACAAGGGTGGGGTCTTTCCAGATCCAGGCGGGGAAGCCATCGATCGAAATGAGGATGACGATGCGGTCCTTGGCGGGCACGGGTTCGGCGGCAAAGGCCGGGGCGACGGCGATGAAAAATGCGAGCAGGAGGCGGAGCATGAGCGTGGCGAGGTGGAAGGTTGCGGGGAGAAGCCGATGGAAGCCGGGGAGCTTAGGCGGCGTGATGGGAAATCCATGGCGCCGCGGAAGTTTTCGCAGGTGGCTGGCAAAATCTCCTTTTCTCGCGGGCGGCGGTGCCTAATTTTCGCGCCATGTTGAAACGCCTCGCTACCTCCTTGTTCGCTGCCTCGCTGCTCGCCCTGCCTTCGTGGGCGGCGGATGCGGCGAAGAAAAAGATCCTCTTCTTTACGAAATCGAGTGGCTTTGAGCATTCGGTCATTTCGTGGAGCAAGGGCCAGCCGAGCTATGCGGAAAAGGTCCTGCTCGATCTGGGCGCGAAGAACGGATGGGAGTTCACGTTTTCCAAGGATGGCTCGAAATTTGGGAAAGACTACCTGGCGCAGTTCGATGCGGTGTTCTTCTACACCACGGGCGATCTGCTCTCGCCGGGCACGGACAAGCAGCCGCCCATGTCGGCGGAGGGGAAGCAGGCGCTGTTTGACTACGTGCGCGCGGGGCACGGCTTCGTCGGGACGCACTCGGCGTCGGATACTTTCCACACGGAAAATGAGAGCAAGAAGGGACCGGATCGCTATGTGAACCACGGCGAGAAGGCGGACGCGTACGTGCGCTTTTTGGGCGGCGAGTTCATCAAGCACGATGCGCAGCAGGTGGCGAAACTCACGGTCACGGATCCGAAATTCCCGGGCTTTGAGAAAGTGGGGCCTGATTTTTCGTTTCAAGAGGAGTGGTATTCGCTGAAGGATTTCACGCCGGACATCCACGTGCTGACGGTGATTGACGCGCCCTCGATGAAGGGGCCGGACTACGCCCGCCCGCCGTATCCCAACACGTGGGCGCGGGGCGAGGGGAAGGGCCGGGTGTGGTACACGGCGATGGGACACCGCGAAGACGTTTGGACGAACCCGACCTTCCAGCAGATTTTGATTGGCGGCATCAAGTGGGCGCTCGGCGAGGAGAAGGCGGAGATTCCGCCGAACTTGAAAGCGACGGCCCCGGAGGCGCTGACGAATCCGGCCTATGTGGAGCCGAAGCCCGCGGCGCCGAAGCCGACGGCGGGGGAGCCTACCGTGCCGGCGGTCAAGCCCACGGCGCCTGTGAAGTAGGCGGCAGGGCTGCCGATGGTAGCTTATGACGAACGCGCTTCGCGCTGGGGGGCGCATGAAGAATCACGTTGGGACGACGGGAGCCACTTGGGGGCTGCGCCCCGTTTTACCGGGTCGTTGGGAAGGCGCTGGCTTGGAACCGGACCTGACGGCAGACATGCACGCCGCCATCGAGTGGCCCGAGGAGGATGCCCGCGTAGCCAGCCGCCCACTGGAGCGGCAGGTCGGTNCCTTTGAATTCGAGCGGGCTCCGGCCGGAGTTGGGAAANTGCTTGTCGGGGGGAATGGCGAGCGAAAGGGGAGAGGCTCCGGTGATGCGCGCGGTTGCGACGATTTTGCCGTCGATGCTCACCTCCAACCCGCCCGTGGAGGTGAGCTTGCTGACCACTTGATAAGATTCTCCCCCTTTCAAGGGAAAGATGTCCTGGGACTCCCGGGTCATCTTCACGGGGGGCTTGTTGGATCCGGCGCCCCAGCCGANTTCGGTCCAATCCTGCGGGAGCGACACGCCGATTTTGTTGGCGCCCAAGTGGACGACGACCTGGCCGCGCCCATGGGGGTGGATGATCTGCATCCCATAGGCCGTGCCATCACGGGTGTATTGGAAGGACCACGTCGTCCCATTCTTACCCGTCTGGGGATCGTTTTTCAGCAGGAGCCCCTTGGCGCCGCGCCGGCCCTCGCCCGGCGGCGCATCAAAGGTGATCACCCCGGCTCCCGGCGTCTTGGTGCCACTTTTGGCTTTAATCTCTTCCGCCACCTCCACGACTGGCGCGGGGGTTCCGGGAATGAGGGATGAAGAGGCGATCGGCGCGATGGGGGACGCGGGCTTTTCGAGTTTGACGGCCGGGGCCGTGGGGGCGGCTGCCGCGACGGGCTTTCTGGTCTTCTCGAGCTCCACGATCTGGTCGGCGAGCAGAGCGCGCTCTTGCTTCACCTTCAGGGCATTGTCGATGTCACCGGCCTGGGTGATCCGCTTTTGCAGCCCATCAAGCTCGGCGCCGTGCGCGCGCAGGGCGGCGATTTCGTTCACCGTGAGCTGGTCCGCGATTTGGGCGAGCGCGCGCTCATAGGTGCCGCGAGCGGCGCGGAGCCACTCGGGCAGGGCGATCTTTTCTTCCGGAGTCAGCTCCCGATCGAGCCGCTGTCCCTCGGCTTTGACGGCGAGGACGCCATCCAAATCTCCACGCGCCGTCGCATCTCTTTGCAGTTTGTCCAGGCTGGTGGTGTACCAGGCTTTGGTCGCCGTGATTCGGTCGTTGCGTTGTTGATTGATGGCGGCCCGGGACACTGCGAGACGATCGGACGAGGCTTTCAGTTCGGCCTGCAGGGCTGGGGCGGGCGCGGGTGCGGGCGATTGGGCCTGACCCAGACACAGAAAGGCGCCGGCGAGGAGATGGATGGCGAGGGTGGGTGCCTTCATGGGCAATTTCAAAGCAGAATCGCGTCGCGGGGGGAAGCCAAACCACGCGGAGGGGACGGCATGGCAGGGAGCTTCCGAACTTCCGGGTCGTCCGCGATCCGTGGTCGGACTACATAGTCGAGGAGCGAGGATCGCTCAAGGCGGCGTCGCGCTTAGGCTTGCCGCGCGCACGCTCTCCGTCCGATTTTCAATGGGACACGGTATTATTGTGGCCAGCGCATATTTCACCGTTTTCGCCTTGGACCCGCGGGCTTCGCGGATTGTCTGAGTCTCTCATGCGCAAACTCCTACCCGTCCTGGCCTCCTTCCTAACCCTGCCCGTCCTTTTTGCCGCGGAGCCCGCGGGGTCGCTCACGGCGGCGGTGCAGCCCTTCGTCGATCGCCATGAACTCGCCGGCGCGGTGATGCTGGTGGCGGACAAGGACAAGGTGCTCGACGTGGAAACGGCGGGATTTGCGGACATCGCGGCGAACAAGGCGATGACGTCCGACGCGGTCTTTTGGATCGCCTCGCAGAGCAAGGCGATGACGGCCTCGGCGCTGATGATGCTGGTGGATGAAGGGAAGGTGAAACTCGACGATGCGGTGGAGAAATATCTCCCGGAATTCAAAGGGCAAATGGTGGCGGTGGAGCGCGACGAGGAGCATGTGCTGCTGAAGAAGCCGGTCCACCCCATCACCGTGCGCAACGTGCTCTCGCACACGAGCGGGATTCCTTTTTCGACCCCGGTGGAGAATCCCACCCTGGACATGCTGCCGCTGCGGGTGGCGGTGCGCAGCTACGCCATGACGCCGCTGCAATTTCAACCGGACTCCAAGTATCAATACAGCAACGCGGGCATCAATACAGCGGCGCGGATAGTGGAAGTGGTGAGTGGGAAGTCGTATGAGGAATTCATGCAAACCCGGCTGTTTGAGCCGCTGGGAATGAAGGACACGACCTTTCACCCGAATGCGGCGCAAATCGCGCGCATCGCCAAAGGCTACAAGCCGAATGCGGCCAAGAACGGCCTGGAGGAGGCGCCCATCGGGCAGCTCCACTATCCGCTCGATGAACCATCGCGGCAGCCGATGCCGGCGGGCGGGTTGTTTTCCACGGCGGCGGATGTCACGCGGTTTTGCCAGATGCTGCTGAACGGCGGAGAGTTTGCGGGGCATCGCGTGCTCTCGGAAGCCGCGGTGAAGGAAATGACGTCGCGGCAGACGGCGCCGACGTTGAAGGAGAGCTATGGCTTTGGTCTGTCGGTGAGCCCGGACTCCTTCGGACATGGCGGCGCCTATGCGACGAACATGACGATCTCCCCGAAGCATGGGATCGTCACCATCTGGATGATTCAGCACGCGGGCTTCCCGGGCGAAGGGGGCAAGGCGCAGGGGGCGTTCAACGCGGCGGCGGCGAAGTTTGGGAAGTAGCGGGCCACGCGCTCAGCAGTCAGCGGTCAGCGGTCAGCGGTCAGCGGTCAGAAGTCAGAAGTCAGAAGTCAGAAGTCAGAAGTCAGAAG
>FJVU01000754.1_pt1 | contig 10198 bp, 5 predicted proteins | sample 1011831 | NCBI WGS metagenome assembly FJVU01 (sample SAMEA3912450, study PRJEB9761) | metagenome | biome: forest; material: soil | place: USA | collected 2011-06-22 | depth 0.1 m
AGCGCATCCACATTGGNGGCGAGGGCCATCCCGTGCGGGCCTTCCAGCGGCGCGGTGGGCCAGTGGGTGTGGACCTGATTGGTCGCGGTGTCCACCACGGCGATCGAGTTTTTGGTCTTCACCGCCTGGAANGCNCGGGCCTCGGTGGCGTCGAACACGATATCCTCCGGGCCTTCCCCGGCGAGGGCGATGGTCGCGGTGATCTTCTTGGCCATCGGATCAATGACCCATACCTCCTTGGCGTCGTCATGTCCTACGTAGGCGAGACCGTTCTTCGCGTTGAACGCCATCAGATCGGCGGGGCCGGAGAGCGGCACCTTGCCGATGACCTCCAGCTTGGCGGCGTCCACGATGGCCATCTGCGGGGGATTGCTCACCGCCACATAGTAGCGCTTCGCTTTCGCGTCCACCGCGGCCGATTGCGCGGCGCCGGTGGGCACGGCTTTCACGAGCTCGGCTTTGTCGAGGTCGATCACATCGAGCGAGTTGTTGCCGGTGTGCGCGGCGAGCAGGCGGCGGCCATCGGCATCGATCGTGAGAAAATCAAATCGTCCGTGCGTGCCGGCCAGGGCCAGCGGCTGGCCCGCGGTGAGGGCGTCGGCCGCGTGAGCGAAGTGGAGGCTGCCCGTGAGCAGGGTCGCGCAGAGGGTGAGCGAGAAGGTGGAGGTAGGTTTCATGGGCCGAAACATCCGGTCCTCCCCTGCGCCGGACAAGAACCAATGCGGCTGGAAGGGCGTCATGAAGGGGAATCCATGCAGTTTGGGGCGGGGAGTTATCTAGGCTGGAAAGCGGCCAGCGATTGAGGTCTCCGGAGTGATTCCGAAGGCTCGTGAAACCTTCCGGTTTCATCGTGCGGCCTAGCGAGTGGGGCGCTCGTGGGTTGGTTGCTCGACGACTCCGTCGAACCACGCATGCCCTTCGCTTCCTGCTCTCGATTCACCCGCGGCGCCCTTCTGGCGGCCATGTGCTCTTTTTCGTTCGCATCGCTCAGCCGCGGTGAGGCTCCGCCTCCGATCGAGCCCATCGCGGTCTTTGCGAAGGACACGCGCATTTTGTTTCAGGGCGACTCCATCACGGATGGCAATCGCGGGCGTAGTGCGGACCCGAATCACATCCTCGGCCACGGCTACCAATTCATCGTGGCGGCAAAGTTTGGCGCGGACTACGCGGGGCTCGATCTCACGTTTTTCAATCGTGGGGTGAGCGGCAACACCGTGCTCGACCTGGCCAAGCGCTGGCCGAAGGACACGCTCGAATTGAAACCGGACCTCCTGAGTATTTTGATCGGCGTGAACGATCAGGGGCACGGCGTGCCACTCGACCAATACGAGCAGGTGTATGACCAACTGCTGGCGGACGCCGTGGCGGCGAATCCCAAAATCCGCCTCGTGCTGTGCGAGCCGTTCGCGCTGCCCGTGGGGGCCAAGAAGGAGCACTACGAGGACTGGAGCGCGGGCATTAAGAAGCGGCAGGAGATTGTGGCCAAGCTGGCACAGAAGTACCACGCGGCGCTGGTGCGTTTTCAGCCGGTGTTCGATGCGGCGTGCGCGAAAGCCCCGGCGGACCATTGGATCTGGGATGGCGTGCATCCCACCTACGCGGGCCACCAATTGATGGCGGACGAATGGGTGCGGACGGTGAGGGCGTTCTGGGCGGCGAAGTAGCTGGCAGAAAGCCGGGCGGACCGGACGCTTACTTGCCGCTGCCGTACAGGCTGCGCACGTCGGCGGGGGACAGCGTGCGGTTGTAGATGCGCACTTCGTCCATGAGGCCGTCGTAGTTTTGCCAGCCACCGGCATCCACGCCGCCGATGGTCATCCACATCGGCGCGGTGTCGTAGTTGATGGTCTCCTCGGTGCGCGTCTCGCTGGCGAAGTTGCCGTTCACGTAGAGGCGCATCACGCGGCCGCGCGCGGACACTTTTTCAATCGTGGCGGCGACGAAGTACCACGTCTGCGGNGCGAGAGGCTGCGGGGCAATGGTATCCACGTGCTGGGTGGCCAGGGCCTCCCCGCCAGGATTGTACTGAAGCTCGTCGTTAAACACCACAAACTTGGCCTCGCCGGTGACGGAGCGATCGGAGCGAAACTCGAGCCAGCCGCCGCGCAGGAGCTGGAGCGTCCACGGGTCGCGGCCAAGGCGGTCGTCGCCAAACCAGATGATTTGCGAACCCCAGCCCGGGGCGATGGTCCGGTAGCGAATCCAGGCGGTGAAGGAGAGCGGCTCCTGGAGGTCGAAGCTCTTGGTGCGCTGCACGAGAATGGCGTCCTCCTTGTTCCGGTCGAAGACGATGGCCTTGCCGCTCACGCCTTCCGCCGTCGGCATCGCGGCTTTCGGGCGCCCGTGATTGGCGTGGCCGCTGGCGTCCTTGGCGCCTTCCTCGAAATTCCAGTAGGCGAGCAGCCCCTCGGCCGCGGAGGCGGGCAGCTTGTAGTCGGGGGGCGGGAGCACGGCACCCTTGTAGCGTTCGGTCTTCGTGGTGGCCGCCGCGGGCGCCGCCGCTTTGATGGCGGCCTTGGTAGGAGCGGCGGGGCTGAGCGCCACATGGCCGTTCCGGGCCACGCCTTGCAGGCCCTTCACGAGCGGATTCTCCGGGCTGAGCGGATCGCCGAGCACCTTGGCGAGCGCTTCCATGGCGCCGGCTTTCGGGGTGCCTTCACTCATCACTGGGTACAGCACCACGCCGTAGACCGTGACGTCGCCCTGAATGCGGCGAAGCACGATTTTCTCAGCGGTGGGATACTTTTCCAGCGGCACGACGAAGGTGTTCGTCATCGCCTGCTTGCCCACGTCCACGAGGTTGCCAAAGAGATCCACGGAAACGACGAGGCCCTTGGCATCCACCAATTGCACGGCGATGTCGGCGCCGTCGCCGGCATCGAAGAGCACCGTGGCGACGAGGTCGGTATTGAGCTTGGTCCGATCGATGGCGATCATCAGCTTGCCCGCGCCCTTGGCCTGGGTCTGGGAGACAAACCAGCATTTGGGCTCATCGCGATAGGCGCCCTGCTGCTGCTCCACACTTTTCACCCAGGCGGGGAGGCCCGCCTTTTGCAGGGCATCCGGCTGGAAATAGCTCGTGTCGAAAGCGAGTTGCGCCACGTCCGGGTCGGCGCCGAGGCACGGGGAAACCAGCGTGAGGATCACGAGGAGCATGCGGGGGACGATGGGAAGCTTCATGGTGCGAGTGTCAGGGTGGGGCGGGGGGATTCAAGTCTTAATGCTGTTAGGTTCCGGGGGCTTCAGAGGTCAGAGGTCAGAGGCCGGAGGTCAGTGGTCTTTTGGCGGGGTGCCGAGGAGATTGAGTTCGATGAGGTTGTCTGCACTTTCGATCGCCACGAGGGGAGCTTCTGGGTTGCGCGTGGGGGCGGGGCGGTCGTCGCGGATAAGATTGCCGGTGATCAGGCTGGCGCTGACTTTTTCCAGGCGCAGGCCGGCGCCGTCGCTGTCGACGATGCTATTGTTGGTGATGCGCAGCCGGCGGCAGGATTCCACGTCGAGCGCGGCGCGTTGCTTCCACACGCCGGAGATGAGGTTGTCGCTGATGCCGCAGTCTTCGCAGCGCTGGAAAGCGAGGCCGTTTTTCTCGGCGTTGTCGTTGCCGTTCACGAGGTAGCGCGGGTTGCGGTCGAAGTTGTTGGCGCTCACGACGACGTGGCTGCTCTCGGCGACGACGAGGTCGTGCTCGAAGCCTTCCCAAAAAGTGTTGCCGGTGATGGCCACGCCGCGGGCTCCGTGGATGTCGATATTCACCTGCACATCGCTGAACACATTGGCGCTGATGGTCACGTTGCCCTCGTGGGTGTGCGGGTCTCCGCCGCGGCGCACGAGCGAGGCATCGGTGCCCGCGCCGAGGATGCGGATATTGGCGGAGCCGGGCGCCTTGTGCGTGTGCTGCAGCGTGCAGCCGGTGATGGCGACCTCGGCGATGGAGCCGCCGGTGGAGTCGAGCAGCACATTGGCCGAGGGCGGGCCGCCCACGGCGTGGTTGCCCTCGATGTCGCAAGTGCCGATTTGCAGGTTGCGCACCTCGCCGCCGACGGAGACCACGCCGCCGCCGCCATTGTAGCTGATGTGGCTGCCGACGATGTTCGACTGGTGCAGGTTCACGTGGTCGAAAAACACGCCGGCCCCCGTGTTGTGGTAGATATGGCAATCGGCGATGAGGAGGTTGCGGTTGCGCGTGGTGAGGTGCACGCCATGCCGGCACTCGCGCACGGTGACGCCGCGCAGGGTGAGTTGCAGGGTGCCGGTCGCCTCGATGCCGTCCGCGGCGGGATTCGCGCCGACGATTTCCAACCCGTCCACCATGGGCGTCCGCTGGGTGTCCCACACGCCGGCCTTGATGGTCTCGGGCGCGGCGGTGCCTTCGTGCGTGCCGATGAAATGCAGCGCGGGTCCGGCCCCGGTCATGAGAAGGCGGGCGGTGCCATCGCCGGTGAGGGCGGTGAACCCGGTTTTGCTCAAATCGATCTTCAGTGTGCCAGTGAGCCGGTAGGTGCCCTTCGCCAGGCGCACGCTGCCGCTGGTATCGATGAGCTTTTGGATCGCCGCCGTGTCATCGGCCACGCCATCGCCAACGGGCTGCTGGGCGTGGGTGGTGGAGAGGAGGGCGGCGAGTAAGAGGAGGCAGGCGGATTTCATGGATGGGAAGAAGGCAGTGAGCGGCGACCGTGCCGGATGGGTTGGAATAGCAGAACGCAAATCGCAGATAGCAAAGGATTTTGCACCCTGTGGCCGGGGTTAGGCGAGGCGATGCAGCGAGACGTCGGTCGTGTCGCCGACGTCGAGAAGGATGGGGGCGGGGATTTTGAGGAGGGTGCCGGCGATGTTCACGGTGCCGAAGGACTGGGCGACGAAGCCGAAATGATCGAGGCCATTGACCGCCGTGGTCGTGCCGATGAGCGCGCCTTTAATCGTGAGGCTGGCAATCTTGGACGCCACACCCGCGCGATTGGTGGTGCCGACGCCGCTGATGAGCACGTCGTCGGGGTTGCCGAAATCCAAATTGTCATCACCGCCGCCGGGCAGGTGATCGGCTCCTTGATTGGAGGCGCCCGCCACGAGGCTGCTGGCAATCCAATCCCCGCCCACGGTCACCGGGCCGATCTGCGCATCGGCATTCACGGGCGAGAGCGAGAGATTGTAGCCGGCCAGGAGGCGGGCGGATTCCACCCGGTGCGTGACCGTGATTTTGCCGATGGCCAGATCCGTGGTGGCGCCGGGCGTATGCTGGCCCCGGGCGGAAATCAAAACGGGCGTGGCGCCATGGCCCACGCCCGCATTGCCAAGGATACTCCCTTTGACCGTGATCGACCCGATATCATCCCCGGCGAGGATGGCGCCGCTGGCTTCGAGCGTGCCCGTGCTGAAGTTGGTGCCCGCGATGATGGAGCCGCCAATCGTGACACTGGTGATCCGCCCGCTGGCTTCGATCACCCCGGTATCGGAGTTGTCGTGCGAGTTTCCATTTTTGCCGCCGACCAAATCGTGGCCGACCGTCACCGGGCCGAGGTTGCCGCTGGCAATGATGCCGCCTTCCTGGAACGTACTCACCGTGCTGTTGCCGTTGGCCCCGAAAATGGAGCCGCCGACGGTGGCGCCGGCGATATTTCCCCCGGAAAAGATCACGCCGGTGAAGCTGATGCTGGACGCCTGCAAATCTCCCCCGACCTTCACCAAACCCATATTTCCCGCCGACGAAACCACCCCCGCCGAGAACTGCGAACCCCCGATAATCGACCCGCCAATGGTCACGGCTCCCATCGTCCCGGCACTATTCACCAAGCCGCCCAGGATGTTTCCGCCGATTTTCACCGGCCCCATATTGCTCGCGCTTTCCACGGCGCCCGCGATCGCGGAGTTCCCGATGAGCGAGCCGCCAATCGTTACGCTCACGATCGAGCCGGTTGTGGTATTCGGGTCGCTCGAATCTTCCGCGGTGATGTAGGCGGACTGCGAGCCCGCGCCCGAGATCACATCGTGCGCCACTTTCACCGCGCCCATTTTTCCGAAACACCGGAGCTCCCCGCTGCGCGCATTGCTCCCGGCCAGATACCCGCCCACGATGGAGCCGCCGATCGTCACGTTGCCCAAATCGCCTTCACTATTGATGACTCCGGTCAGGGCGCCCGAGCCGCCGTGAAGATCCTCGCCGATGGTCACGGCGCCCGTGTTGCCGGTGCTGTGGATTTCCCCGCCGTGATCCGCCGCGTGGCCCACGAGGGAGCCGCCAATCTTCACCGGGCCAATGGTGCCGGCGGCCGGCGTGGCCCCGCCCGTCACGTTGAGGTAAACGTCCTGCACGTCGTGGGTGGCGGTGAGGCTGCCGAGGCCGCCCACGATGTCGCTTTCGAGGCTGGCGCCGCCGCCCTGCGTGTCGGTGCCGAGATGCCCCATGGAATTTACGGTGAGGCTCTTGAGGCCGGGGCTATTCGCCACCGTGGCATCGCCCGCGTCAATCTGCGCGAGGTCACCCTTGATCGTCACCACGCCGAGGTCGTGTCCGCTGGAATTCACATAGCCGATATTCGCGAGACCGTCGCCCCCCGTGACCTTTTTGACGGTGACCGTGAGGTTCGTGTGATCAAATCCGCCCGCGCTCAGATCGACGGTCTGGAGTTGATCGCCGTGCGCCCCGGCGATGCCGCTAAAGAGCCCCGTGGTGGGGGTGCCGACAGTGAAGGTGATGGTGACGAGGTCACCGTCGACATCGTGATACGTGGCCTGGTGGCCGGCGACGGTCAGCGTGGCCAGGGCGGCCGGCGCGATCCGGGTTTCGAGGGCTTCAATCGACGAGAAGAGTTTCATAGATTTCGTAGCAAACACGACGGAGTTGCGACGATCGCCACGGGCGAATCCGTGGACCGGTCGAGGGCCGGCGGGGCGGCGGCGCAGGATGTTTTCAGCTGGGGAAAGCGGCGTCAATAGGAGGGGAGCTAGGAAAACATCTGCCTCTCTCCTTCACGGGAGAAGGCTTGACGATACGCAAAACCCCGCTCCCTGGTGGGAGCGGGGTTGGGTAGGCGGAACGCGGATTCCGGGTATGTTGATTTAGTTGATCGCCGTGGTGAGCTCGATGCGTCCGCCGACGGTGGTGCCGGGGAAATAGCCCCAGGCGGTCTGCGATTTCGGCAGGTAGACGCCGCCGCCGGTGACGGGTTTGGTGAAGCCGGGGACCTGCACCTTGGCGCGGAACTGGCCGACAGTGACTTTCACTCCGGCCCAGCCTTTGAGGGAGCCGGTGGGCAGCACGGGCAGGCCGAGGGTGACGAGCACGGGGCCGGTTTCATCGACGACGAGATTGCCGCCGCTGAGCGTGAGCAAGCCGGGGCCATCCAGGAGGAGCGCGCCGTTGTAGAGCGAGCCGTTCGCGGTGAGCACGGTGTTCACGCCGCCGAGGTGGTTACCCTTGGCCCCGGGGCCCTGGGCGGGCTTGCTCCAGGCGAGTTCGCCGGTGACGTCGGTGGTCGGGAGATTGGCGTCGACGAGTTCGCCGCCGACGATGCCGGCGGGGAGAACGAATTTCGATTCCACCGCGTAGAACGAGGTGGTGCCGTTGTCGCTCACGTAGCCCGCGGCGCTGAAGGGCCGGCCATCGGGCAGGACGCCGACGATGACTTCGCTGCCAGTGGTCTTGCGATTCGCCATGGCGTAGCCGCCGCCGTGGTAGGCGCTCTGCGTGCTGGCGAAGGCGAGGTGCTGCCGAGCCGCGGTATTCGTGAGGGCGCTGGGCCGGAGGGTGCCGGTGAGGTCGCCGCCGTTGGCCGCGAGCGTGGCGCTGATGGTGCCGTCCGCATTGCGCACGATACTGAGCGCGCCGAGGCTGGTGAGGCCGCCGCCGGTGGGGTCGGTGGATTTCATGGCGAACATCGCCTTGGCCTTGCTGCCGCCGACCATGAACTGGCCGGTGACGGAACCCTTGGGCGAGACACTGAGCGAGGTCCACCCGGCGAGGGCGCCGGTGGAGCTGTAGAGCAGGCCGGAGAAGCGGCGCGCATTCACGGCCGGGGTGCCGGCGGTAACGACGACGCTGGCCGAGGTGCCCTGGTTCGTCTCGTAGGTGAAGGTACCCGCGAAGCCCGCCGGGAGGACGAGCGAACGGCCATCGGCGGCGATGGTGACGCCGGCCGCATCGGTCAGCGAGGTGATCATCGCGGTGCTCGGGTAGCCGATATCGTTGGCCAGCGGATAGACGACGGTGGCGCCATTGGTGCTGGTGACGGCGTCATTCACGGCGGTGCCGCTGAAAGGTCCGGAGAAGCCGGCGAGTTCCTCAATCTCCGCGCCATTGGCGAAGTAGAGGCTCCAGCCGCCGGGCACGGCGGAGGAGGGGCCGAAGGTCAGGTCATTCGCGCTACCGACATCGGGCAGGTCGGTGACGAAGGGAACCGTGGCGCCCGTGAGCGAATCGTATTGGTAAATGGTGCCGCCGTTGCGAAACACGAAGAACTGGCCATCGGGCTGGATGGCGAAATCGCCTTCGCCACTGCCGTTACCCCCGAAGGAATAATTGAAAGCGCCGGTGGAGGGCTGGGGCAGGGGCGTGGCCACGCCGGTGGTGGGGTTGATTTTGTAAAANGTGCCGGCATCGCCCNCTCCCAGTTGCACNGCGTANAGGAAGCCATCCACGGCGTTGTATTCGAGCGANGAGAGGCCGCNCGGCATTTCNCCCAGCGTGGTGGCCNCGCCGGTGAGCAGGTCCACCCGGGCCAGGCCGGTCCCCCCGCCGCCGCCGCCCGTGCCATACAGGACGGTGCCGATGACGGCGCTGCCGCATTCGCCGCTGAATTGCCCCGGGAGCTCCGTGGCGGTGGAATCCCCGGCGAGGGTCACCTTACAGAGCGAACCGCCGGAGACCATATAAGCCGCGCCGTCGGCATAGGAAATATCCGTGGCGACGAACGGATTGAACCGCTGGAAATTTCCGAGGGCGGTCACCGCGCCACCGCTCGCGGCGATGCGGAACACAGTGGTCGAGCTGCTATCGTAGTAGATGTCGCGGGTCGTTGGATCCATCGTGAGGTTGAAAACCGTGCCGGGCAGTTCGGTGGCGTAGGTGCTCAGGGTGTAGCCGGTGGGAACGGTGGCGGACGGCACACTGAAGGCGGCGACGGGCACGAAGACCGCGGCGAGGGCGCAGGCCCCGGCGAGGCCGCGCAGGGAGGCGCGGCGGGCGGCGGGACGGGCAGGGGACGATGGGCTTTGGGATGGTTGTAGCATGATATTTTTAAAGGGATGAGGGCAGGGCTGCGGACGCCTTTCGGAAAAGGCGGACTACGCAGGACGCGTGCAGCAAAAGACGAGACGGAGAGCGCAAGGACATGACCGCAAGACCGCGGGGACGACTGGGCAAGGAGCCCGGCCCTCCGAATGGAAACCTCGCGAAACGAGGTGCCAGCAGATTTGAGCAGCATCCCCGCCGCGGGGTGGACGGGGGACTGGGTATTCTGCCGCCCGAGTAATCCTCCCCGGTGGCCAAATCACCCGCGCGCAGACCAGGCTGAGACGATGTCTACAGTCCGCGGCCTTTGAGACAGGATTTGCGGGATGAGATGGGAATTATTGAGGTNTGACTGANTAAATATCGAGGAGCAAGCTGGAGGCTTTGCTCTCAGGCAGGATAGCGTTGCCGGTCTGGTGGTCCGCTCCGGCGTGAGGCAGCGGGGGTGTGGGGGGTACGGCGTGTTGGCCGGTGTGGGCGATGGTATGGGCCGCCGCGAGGAGCGACGGGAGGCTACTTTACGGCGCCGCCGTGACTTTGGCGCGGATGAGGCGGCCGGGCTGGGCACCGAGGGGGAAGTTGTCGCGAACCTTGAGGGTGGTGGCGTTGTCGAGGAGGACGGTGGTGTCGGTCGTGGAGAAGGCGGCGTCGGCGGGGGAGTTCGCGGTCTGCACGGTGTAGGTCACGCCCGCGCGCTTGGTGAGGCTAAGGGTGAGGTAGCCACCCTCAACGGTGACGTTGCCACCCGCGCTGGTGGCAACGGAGCCACTGGCGGTGGCCGGCGTGGCATCGGGCTTGGTGGGGTCGCGGTTGAGGGCGAGTTCCATGAGTTCGGAAAGGCCGTCGTGGTCGGAATCGTCGGAGGCGGTGTGCGTGGTGAGGCTGCCGAAATGCGCGTATTCCCACAGGTCGAGCAGGCCGTCGCCATCGGTGTCGTTGCTGGCGGGGCCGAACACGTAGGTCGCGCCTTTGTTG
>FJVU01000552.1_pt1 | contig 10194 bp, 8 predicted proteins | sample 1011831 | NCBI WGS metagenome assembly FJVU01 (sample SAMEA3912450, study PRJEB9761) | metagenome | biome: forest; material: soil | place: USA | collected 2011-06-22 | depth 0.1 m
TGGCGCTGGCGGCCATGGGGGTGTTTGCGGGGATCTTCGCCGGAATTTTCTTTCTCGCCCTGCTCAGCGATCGGCGGGAGACGCTCGATTATTTTCTGAATCCTCCGCCTTGGTGGTTGGGAACACTGGCGCTGCTCTTCGCCGTAAAGATCGCCGGGGCCGGCGGTTTGGCGGCGGAAGGTTGCCGGCGCGGGTGGATTGCGGCGGGCTCGGTGGGGCGGTACTTCGGCGTTTGGTGCTTGCTGACGGGAGGGCTGGTCGGGTTGGTCTGGATGGCCGTTCCGAGGGAAACGGCGTGGCGCGGGATCTTGATTTGGTCGGCGCTGCTGGCGGTGCCGTTGCTGCGAGTGTCGGCGGCGCCGATGGCTTTGGGTTTGGCCCGGAGGCGGTAGCGGACCGCCGAAAGGGGGAACACGCCAGGACGCCGAGAAAAGGTATTTGCGTCCGTGCCCTGGAGCCCCGTTTCTGGCTCTCTTCGCTAAAGAGAGTGCGTCACCCGAATTACCCCCGGGATCGCCCGCTGTCGTGTTGAACGCGATACTGCCGTGGGCTGCTACCAAGCTCACGCTGGAAGAGACGATTGAAAAAGGAAAGGTGGTTGAAGCCATGGCTGAACGCGATGGTGCTGATGGGTTCGCCGGTTTCGAGGAGGGCGCGGCAGACGGCTTGGAGGCGCACTTGATTGAGGAAGGTGGAGAAGGGCTTGCCGGCATGGCGGTGGAACTGGCGCGCAAAGGTGGCGCGGCTCATGCCGGTGAGGCGCAGCAGATCGTCGAGCCGCACTTCTTCGCAGTAGTGGGCCAGAACGTAACTCACGGCGCGGCGCACCGCGTCTTGTTGCTCGGCCGTGCCATTCAGCGAGAAGGGCCGCGCCGCCAGCGCGCGGATATCCCGGGACGGGGCACCGGCCAGCTCCGAAAGAAGATGTAGGAAGGCCGCGAGACGGGGCAGTCCGTTGAGGGTCGCCAGCCCAGCCATGGCGGCAGAGAGGCGGCGGGCCGTTTCGCCACGCAAGGAAAGTCCGCGAAGAGCCGCGGTGGCCAGCGATTGCAGCGGGCCGGCAGCCTCGCCAAAGCTCCAGACGCCGTGCTCCAGCGGAAAATCCCACTGAAGCGACAGCCCGGCGGACCGGCCGCGCGCGTGCCAGTAGTGGGGGACATTGGCGCCAATGAGCACGAGGTCGCCGGCATCGAAACGCTCGATGTGATCGGCCACGAAGCGGGTGCCGGTTCCGTTTTCAATGAGCGTCACCTCCATCGCGCGATGGTAGTGCCAGTGGTCGCCGTGGCCCCGGATGGGTTGCGCCCGACCGCCCCGAATAATCGACGCGCGCGTGAGGCTGTGCGTCCAGCGAAGGAGGCGAAAGCTCTCACCGGCGGCCAGGTTGATTTCCTCATGCTGCGTGGGCATGGCTGGCATGATTAGCATCACTCCATTCACGCACAAGCGAACAAGGTGAGATGATAGTGCCATTCAATGCGCCAGAAGGCGTAGCGGGCAACGCACCCACCGCGCTAGCTTTCGGGCCAGATCAAGCCATGACCACACCGACCACCTACCGCTTTTCATTCGGGCCCTGGAACATCAGCGAAGGGAGCGATCCTTTTGGCGCCGCCACCCGGCCAGCGTTTGACCACGAGGCCAAGTTCGCCCTCTACCGCCCGCTCGGCTTTGAGGGGGTGCAATTCCACGACGATGACGTGGTCCCGAATCTGGATGCATTGACCGCCGCGCAAGTCCTCCAAAAGGCTGGCCAGGTGCGGACGATGCTGGAGAACGAAGGACTGACACCGGAATTTGTGGCGCCACGGTTGTGGTTCGCTCCGCAGACCATCGATGGGGCCTATACCTCGAACTCCGCGGCGGATCGGCAATACGCGCTCGATCGGACGCTCCGCTCCATCGACATCGCGCGAGCCGTGGGCTGCAAAGCCATCGTGCTGTGGCTGGCGCGCGAAGGCACATATGTGCGTGAATCGAAAAACGCGGTGACGGCGTATCAACGTCTGCTGGAGACGCTGAACCAAATGCTGGCGTATGACCGGGAGATCGAAATCTGGATCGAACCCAAGCCGAATGAACCCACCGACCAAGCCTACGTGCCCACCATCGGACACGCAGTGGCGCTCGCATATGCCTCGAACGACCATCGCCGCGTGAAAGGGCTCATCGAGAGCGCGCACGCCCTGCTCGCGGGGCTGGACCCCTCCGATGAAATGGCCTTTGCGCTGGCCCACGGAAAACTGGCCAGTGTGCACCTCAATGATCAGAACGGGCTAAAGTACGACCAGGACAAAAATTTCGGCGCGGCGAATCTGCGCACGGCCTTCAACCAAGTGCGGGTGCTGGAAGACAATGGCTACGGGCAGGGCGGCGAATTTGTGGGACTCGACGTGAAGGCCATGCGGACGCAGGCGGGATCTCCCGTGACTGCGCACCTGACGAGCAGCCGGAAGCTTTTCCTCCAACTCGTGGAGAAAGCCCGCACGCTCGATCGGGCCGTGGAGCAGCAATTCATTGAAGCGCGGGACTACGAGGGGCTCGAGCTTTTCATCCTGCAACATCTCCTCGGCGCCCGCTGATCCACGCCGATGAAAGCATTTCGCCTCAACCGCTTGTTCAACGCCAAATCCGGCCGGTGCTTCGACGTGGCCGTCGATCACGGATTCTTCAATCAACCAGGCTTCCTCACCGGCATCGAGAATATCGCCCAGACGGTGGCGACCTTGGTCGCGACGGGTCCGGATGCGATTCAACTCACCACGGGGCAGGCCCGTCATTTGCAGAGCTTCGCGGGCCATGGGAAGCCACGACTCGTGCTGCGGGTGGATGTCGCCAATGTCTATGGCCGCGAGTTGCCCACCACCCGGTTTACGAGCATGATCGACGAAGCCATCCTCCAGGCGGTGCGACTGGATGCGGCCTGCGTGTGCGTGAATCTATTCCAGATTCCGGATGCGCCCGAGGTCACGGCGCAGTGTGTGGAAAACATCCACCGACTGAAGGTGCAGAGCGACCACTACGCGATGCCCATGATGGTGGAACCGCTCGTCTTCCGCCCCAACGCCGAAGCCGGCGGATACCTGGTGGATGGCGATGAGACGAAGATCGTCCACCTGGTCCGGCAGGCCGTGGAACTGGGTGCCGATGTGATCAAAGCCGACCCGACGGACGACGTGGGCCGCTACGGCCAAGTCGTCGAAGCGGCGGGAGATGTCCCGGTGCTCGTGCGGGGAGGCGGCCGCGTGAGCGACCGGGAAATCCTGACACGCACGCAGGGCCTCCTGGCGCAAGGCGTGCGAGGGATCGTGTATGGCCGCAACATCATTCAGCATGCGAATCCCGCCGGCATCGTCCGCGCCCTCATGGCCATGGTGCATGACGGGGCGGGCGTGGAAGAGGCGCTTCAGCTCATCGCGTAGGAAACCCCACCCACATGAAAGACATCCACATCGGCATCATCGGCGGCGGCCTCATGGGGCGCGAAATGGCGAGCACCTTTGCCCGCTGGTGCGCCCTCCTCGACGTGCCCGTGCATCCCCTGCTCACGGGCGTCGCCGACTTGAATCCCGCGGCGCTCGAATGGTTTCGACAGGTCCCCTCCTGCACGCAACTGGTGACCGACTACCGTGAGTTGCTGGCGAATCCGGCCATCGATGTGATTTATGCCGCGGTCCCCCACCACCTGCACGAGGCAGTGTATGGCGACGTATTGAAAGCCGGAAAGGACCTCCTCGCGGAGAAGCCCTTTGGGATCGATTTGCCGGCGGCGCGGCGCATTTTGGAAGCGGTTCGCGCGAGCAGGCGATTTGTGCGCTGCAGCTCGGAAATGCCATTTTTCCCCGGCGGACAGCGGGCCTTCGCGTTGGCGCAGAGCGGGCAGATGGGCCGCATCCTGGAAGTGACGTCGGGCTTTCACCACAGCAGCGATCTCGATGCCACCAAGCCCGCGAACTGGAAGCGCCTCGCAGCCACGTGCGGCGAGGGGGGCGTGCTCAACGATCTCGGCATGCATGCCTGCCACCTCCCGCTGCGGCTGGGGTGGAAGCCCACGCGCGTCTTTGCGCAGCTTCAGAAAGGCTACCCGCAGCGCCCGAACGGCCAGGGCGGCACGGTGGCGTGCGATACGTGGGANAACGCGATGGTGCACGGGTGGACGCACATCGGCGGTGAAGAAGTGCCGCTGCGCCTGGAAATGAAACGGCTCGCCCCGGGGGCCACGAATACGTGGTTTTTCGAAATACTCGGGACCGAGGGAGGCGTGCGCTTTAGCACCGCAGAACCCAAGACCCTGTGGGTCTTTGAACGCGGAAAAGAACAATGGTGGAAGCGCACCGAACTCGGCTTTGGCACGCCCTTCAAGACGGTCACGGGCGGCATCTTCGAGCCAGGATTCCCCGATGTGATCCAACAAATGTGGGCGGCCTACCTCACCGAGCGCGAGGGGCAGCTCGGCGATCGCTTTGGCTGCGCCACGCCCCAGGAAGCGGTGGCCTCCCACGAGATTTTTGCCGCCGCGCTCCAGTCCCACCAGGAAAGCCGCGCCGTGACTGTCCCACCGACTCTGCTTTAAACCAGACCTCCATCGTATGATCGCCTCCAACCTCCGAGGAGCCTTGCCTCGCGTCTTCCACTTTCTCCTGGGCGTCTCGCTCATGGTCTCCGCTGCCGCGGAATCACCGGTGGCGCCACTCCCACCGCCCACGTTCACCTTCGCGCAGCCGGGCCTCAAGGCCGTGGTGGTGGACAGCGACGAACATGAGTCGTTCCTCGGTCTGCAACTAGACAGCGCGGGGAGACTCTTCGCGGGGTGCCGCGAGGCGCTCTTCGTTTATGAGTCCGCACCTGGCGGGCTCTACCAGCCCCGGCAACTGTTGTTCCGATTTCCCAAGGACGCGTGGGTGTATGACATCGCGATTCGTGGCGACGATCTGTACGTCTCGACGCACACCGCCATCTACCTCCTGGAAGGCGCGGTGAAGAAGCGAACGGACATCTCCGCCAAGCGGCTCGTGTGGGGGCTGCCGATGATGAAGGGCTTCGACATGCATCAAGGCATCCATGGTCTGGCCATCGGGCCGGAAGGCGATCTCTACTTTTCCAACGGCGACGAGATCGTCAATTACGGCAGCTTCAAGCGACCCGATCACTGGTCGCACTGGACCTATTTCCACGGCACCAAAGGCACGGAGGTCACGGGGTGCGGTGGCGTCTTTCGCATCAGCCCGGATGGCGAAGAATTCGCCGTCGTCGCGGCGGGCACGCGCAACAATTGCGGCCTCTCCTTCGACCACGCATGGAACCTCTTTACGAGCGACAACGATCACGAATCCCTGCCGGCTCAGTATGTGCCCGGGCGATTGCTCCACGTGACGCCCGGCGCCTACTTCTCGTGGCCGCGCGGCTGGATGCCGGAAAAGGACGCGTGGCGCGCCGACCTGCTCGACACCATGCACCCGAATGTGGGGCGCTACGTTCCGACCGGGCAGGCATACTATGACGACACGTTTCTACCCGGGGCCTGCCGGAACAGCCTCTATGTGGCGGAGTGGGGGCGCGGAAAATTGCTGCGGTATCCTCTCCGGGCCGAAGGGGCCTCTTTCAAGGTGGAGCAGATGGACTTTCTCGACTGCCCGCCAAACGTGCGCCCCGTGGGGGTGACGATCGGGCGCGGGGGCCGCATTTTCACGAGCGTGTGCCACATGAAGGGCAACGAAGCCTCCCCGATGTATCGCAGCGAGATCGTGATGATCACGCGCGCTGACGATTCCGCCGCCGCCCCTTTTGAAGGCTACGAAGAAGCGACGGCGACACTGCCCAAACTTTATGCCGAGTTGGAGAACGCGTCGTGGCATCGCCGCTACCGCGCCCACATCGAGTTGCAGCGGCGCGGTTCCGCCGCGGGCCTGGAGGCCGGGACACGGCTCGGGAAAACTGACGCTGGCTCGCCCCTCCAGATCCATCTACTGTGGCTCGCTGCCGCCGGTGGAGCAACCGAACCCGTGGCGGCTCTCGTCACCTCCGCAGCCCCCACCACGCGACAAAACGCGCTGCGGGCGCTGGCGCAGTTTGCCCCGAAACCCGAGCGCGCCGTATTTGAAAAGGCGCTCGGCGATCCCGACCCCCAGGTCATCCACGCCGCTCTGGAGGCCTGGCGAGACCATTTCGAGGGCCCGCCGCCGCCGCGCATTTTGGAACTGGCACGGGGCTCCGAGCGCTTGCTCCGCCAGACCTCGGTGCAACTTCTCGCGGCCCGTCTGGCTCTGCCAGAGATTCAAAAGCTGTGCGAATCCGCCGACACCGCCGACCGACTCGTGGGGATTCTCATCGCCGGTCAACGCCTCACCGTGCCGCCCATCGCCGGTCCGCTGCCCGACCACTGGCCGCTCGACCCCATGAAGAGCACCGTGGCTTATGTCGGCGAAACGGTGGATCTCACCACCCGCGGCCCGGTGGGAAATTTCACGATGGCGGACGCCTGGGCTCAGCGCTCGAAATCTGCCAGCGATGAAACCCTTTTCGCCCTGCTGGAGCGCCGCTTGCATGACCCCGAGCCCGGCAATGCCAAGCAGGCCGCCTTCTTCCTCCGTCTATTGAAAGACCCGCGCACAGAGTCGGAGTGCGCCGTGGTTCTGGGCCTGCCGGCCGACCCGACCACGCAGGCCGCGCCCCTCCAAGGCTTCACCAGCACCGGCAACACCGAATTGCCGGAAGCATACAAAACCATCGACTGGGCCAAAGAGGTGACGGCAGGCGATGCCACGAAAGGCGCCAAGCTCTTTTCCGAACGCGGTTGCACGGTGTGCCATGCCGCGAAAGCAGGAGACAACGGCGGAGGCGGTCCCTCGCTCGTCGGGGCGGGAAGTCGCTTCGCCATCCCATACCTCGTCGACGCTGTCATCACGCCCAACAAAGTCGTCTCGCCCATTTTCAAATGGACACTCGTGACCAAGAATGACGGCACCACCACCGCCGGGCTCATCACCAGTGAAACCAGCGCCGAGCTCGAGATTCTCCTTCCTTCCGCGCTCCGCCAGACGATCAAAAAGGCCGACATCGCAAAGCGCGAACTCCAGGATCGTTCGCCGATGCCCGAGGGGCTCATCCAAAGCCCGGCCGAGCTACGCGATCTGCTCGCATTTCTCATGTCCCTCAAAGAGGGAGAGCGCTAAGGAAGATGGTTCCCTGAAACGGCCCTCGCTGGGCAGGCACGAAGAGGCTGCCCGGCAAGGAGCCGGGCAGCCCGAAAGAACTTCGTGACAATGGCGGGGCGATTACCTCGCCTCGGCAATTCCGCCGATGACCTTGGCGAGTTCCTGCGCGGAGGCGAGGTGCTGGCGGAGGTGATCCACGGTAATGTTCGCGTAGTTCTTCAATTCGGGGCTCTTCGTCGAGGCAATGAAGGCCTCGTAGGCGGCCACCGCGGCCTGGTGNTCCACCACCATCCGCTTCACAAACATTCGGTCGAATTGGGAGTCATCGGTCTTTTTGAGATCGTCGATGGCCGCTTGCTGTTCCACGCGGATGTCTTTCGGGAGATCGATCTTCGCAGCGTCCATGATGTCTTTCAGACTTTGCTGCGCATTCTTGTGATGCTGAACGATGAGGTCGGCGTACGCCTTGACGTCGCCGCGCTTGGTGCGGCTCTGGGCCAATTCACCGAGCTTCACTTCGGTCCAATTGGCCTGCGAGGCCGTTTCCATGAAGGTGGCGTTGGTCGCGCGGTCGACGTCCGTAATCGGAGCGGCGTCCTCGGCGAAGACTGGCGTCGATGGGATGGCACAGCAAAAGGCGGCAGCGATGAGAGAGGTAAGGATTGGTGTTTTCATACGTCTGTTGTTTCGCGTCCTGCGCGACGAGCGGCCCCATGCACTTTGGAATCATTTTCGGAGCGGATGGCGCTCCGCCTGGAAAGGGCCTCACCCGCCCACCGCACTCCTATTTGAGCCGCACGAGGCGGAAGGCCTCGCGAGCGAACCACGCTTCGCCTTTGCGGGCGCGGAGTTCGGCCACGAGGATTACTTCGCGCGGATCGCTCACCACGAAATCATACTTCAACTCGGCCCAATCGGAATCGCCGGCGAGTGCATTGCTACGCTTGTCCGGCGCGCCCGAGATGCGCAGGCCCGCCCCGCGGCCCTTTTCGTCATCGAGAGCATCCACGGATTTCGCGCGGGCGCGGCCCTCGAAGCGATAGCGACCCGGCTCCAATTGCGTGGTGCAGCGCCATGAGGCCGTGCTCTCATCCTTCGCGGTCACGCGGAGCGCGGAGCCATCTTCGCCGAGAGCCGCGGCCTCACCGCTTTCGTTCTCCTCGTGCCAGCCCTTCGACAACACCGCAACACCCTGGGCATCGAACGCCAGCGGCTCCGGCCAATCCTTGAGCTGTTCGCCGACGCTCTCGATGCGTTTGAGCACATCGGCCTTCAGCGCTTCCGCTTGCTGCGCAAACTCTTTGCCCTTGCGCGAGCCGGCCGCCACGAGGGCCGCTTTCACGGTCTGCGCCTTGGCCTCAATGAGCACGGGCCAGTCGCGGCCCCGCAGCACCTTCTCGTAGATCCCGGTGATCTTCTCCCGATACAGCGCGCGGCCCTGCGGGCAGCCGAGGAAGGCCTGCCCCAGATGACTCTTCGGCCCGCGCTGCAGCGAAGCTTCCGGATTTTTGAACACCTCATCCATGCCGTGCAGGATGAAATACAAGCGGCCCTGATTGAGATAGAGGCGATAGTTATTCAGGTTGAAATCGTAGCCATCCGAAAAATCCACGGCCTGCTCGAAGGCGAGGTAAAGCGCGTAGGCCTCGGGGTCCAGCACCTTGGTCAGCCGCGCCCAGCGGGCGGCGGGGTCCTCCACCTCGCATGCGGCGACGATTTCTTTCAGCGATCCGCGGGCGGATTCGTCGCCGGAATCGAGCTGCAGCTCGGCGTCGATCTCCTTGCAAAAGTGCCCCTCAAACAGCGCACCGGTGTCATTCCCAAAATGGGCCGCGAGGAAGTCCTTGGTGAATCCCTCGCGCACCACGTAGAGCCCCTTGTCCTTGCCGTTGAGGCTCACGAGCGCATGCGTGCAGCGCCCCGCCGGCAATCCCGCGGCGCGACCCATTTCCCCCGCCAGCCATTCGCGTAGAAAGGAGGGATCTTCGTTGCCGTTGTTGAGGTGCAGCTTCTTCTGCCCGTGAAATCGTTCGGAGCCGCTGTATTTGTCGAAGTTCAGCGTGAAGCCCGGCTTCTCATCGATGGGCTTGAAACTGCCCTCGGAGCCCTTGAGCTTCATGCCCACGTGCGGATGCGCGGTGGCTCCTTCGCTGAGTTCGCCCTCAATATACAGCCGGGGCTCGGCGCGAAGCTGCTCCATGGCCGCAGACTTAATGACCACGGCGAGGCGCTGGATGGGCGCGGTATAGTAGGCCTCAATCTCGGCGCGGCGCTTCGCCTTTTCGCCTGGGGTGGCGGGGTCCGTCTTTTCCTTTTTCGGCGGCGGCGTGTCCTCCGCCGAGACCACCCCGATGATCGAGCTGCCCAGGGCCGCAAACATCCAGAAAACGAGGCGACGTTTCATGCCGGAAATTTGACAGTCACTTTGGTGCGACCACTACCCACCGTTTCCCCTTTTGTTCCACGCGATGGCCCTCAGCGCGGAGGCGGCGGGCCTGCTCTTCGCAGCCACCGGGATATTTCGGATTGAGCTCGTGGCCGTTCTTCACCGTGCGCCACCAAGGGGTCACGCGCTTTTTGCCCGCGGCCTCCTGTTCGGCGGCGGCATGGGAGGCGATCCACGCAAAGATGCCGGTGGTGATGGGGCAGCCCAGATCCGCGTCGTGCTTCTCGGCGAGCCCGGTGCGAAGGTCATTGATGGTGACGAACTCGCCGCGCTTCACGCTACGCATCGCCTCGTCCACCTCGCGCGGCGCGGGGATGAGCATGGTGCCGTGGCCCCACTTGAGCGCGGCTTTTCCTTCGAGGCGGATTTTCTTGGGCAGACCTTTGTCGTCGGCGAGCTTCTCGGTCCAGGTTTTGCGGCGGGCGGGCATGGCAAGCCGGATTCGACTCCCGCCCGGGGCGCTTGCCAAGGCGGATTTTGTCTTCTCAGCGTGCGAGCGTGGCCAGGCGCTGAAGGTCGCCGGGCGTGGCCTGAAACACCCCGTGCTCCGTGACGATAGCCGTCACGAGCGCGGCGGGGGTGACGTCGAAGCCG
>FJVU01000722.1_pt1 | contig 10175 bp, 10 predicted proteins | sample 1011831 | NCBI WGS metagenome assembly FJVU01 (sample SAMEA3912450, study PRJEB9761) | metagenome | biome: forest; material: soil | place: USA | collected 2011-06-22 | depth 0.1 m
CTGTAGCCGGGCGTGCCGCGGGCGACCACGGAGAGATCCACGTCTTCACCCATTTTCACGCGCTTGGCGTGGACGCGGAGGATTTCCTCGCGGCCTTTCACATCGGGCAGGGCGACGGTGACCTGGCGGTCGAAACGGCCCGGGCGCAGCAGCGCGGGGTCGAGCACGTCGGGGCGATTGGTTGCCGCGATGATGATGACGCCGTCCTGCGTGTCGAAGCCGTCCATCTCCACGAGCAGCGCATTGAGCGTCTGTTCGCGTTCGTCGTGTCCACCGCCGAGGCCATGGCCGCGATGACGGCCGACGGCGTCGATTTCGTCGATGAAGATAAGGCACGGGGCGGATTTCTTGCCCTGCTCAAACATGTCGCGCACGCGGCTCGCGCCGACGCCCACGAACATTTCCACGAAGTCCGAGCCGCTGATGGAGAAGAACGGCACGTCGGCCTCGCCGGCAATGGCGCGGGCGAGGAGCGTTTTGCCAGTGCCCGGGGAGCCGACCATGAGGACGCCCTTCGGGATGCGGCCACCGAGCTTTTGGAACTTCTTCGGGTCCTTGAGGAACTCGACGATTTCCTGCACTTCTTCCTTGGCCTCTTCCACGCCGGCCACGTCCTTGAAGGTGACCTTGTTTTTGTCGCGGGCCAGCATGCGGGCCTTGCTCTTCCCAAAATTCATCGCGCCTTTGCCCGCCATGCGGATTTGCGAGCGGAAGAAGAAGTAGAGCAGCAACAGGATGAAGGCGATGGGCAGGAACTGCACGAGCATGCCCACGACCACGTTGTTGGAGCCCTCCACGATTTCCGGGTACAGCTTGTACTGCTCCCGCAGTTCCTTCAGGATGTCCTTCTCGTAGTCGGGATTGATGGACGTCTTGAACGGTTCGCCTTCGGTGAGGGAGGCGTTGGGGCGCGGCAGGCGCACCCCCCGAATCGTGTCAATCTTGCTGCCGGTTTCGGAGACGAGCGCCAGCTTATCGCTGGCGATGCATTTCTCTTCCAAGGCGGTGCGAAACTCCTTGTAGGTCAGTTGCTTGGCGCTGTTGTACGGATTGCGCACAAGCAGGGCGCCGCCGATGAGCACGATCGCGGCGGCGAAGAGGATGAGTCCCCGCCAGTTAAAATTGGGCTCCGGTGCTCCGTTGCCTTGGTTGTCTCTTGGGTCCCGTTCACGATTGTCGCGATTGGGACGAGGATTGTTCTGCGCCATGTGTGTAGGTTAAAAATAGATGGCGAATCGCCGCCGTCAACCGGGATATAGACGGTTCTGGCCTTTGTCTGGATGCGGTTCGCGTGGGGAACTGGAGCGGTTGGGAAGCGCGAGGCTAGCGTTTGGCTTCGGCGGGACGCACGACAAGTTCGTTCTCCGCGAGTTTTCCCAGGGTATCGGAGCGCGACAATTCGAGAAGAAAGGTCTTCGCGCCGACCTTGAAGAGGGTCGGGCCGATGTCACCCGTGCCCGCGGACCANGTGATCTTTTGNTCGTGGCCGCCCGCGGTNACNGTGAATTCGTGNACGACCCANGNGTGGAGTCCCTTGGGCGGGGGGACNTTGCTTTGTCCNGTNTAGACGAGGGAGAAATCCGGGAAGGCCAGCGCCTGGCGGGGATGGAATTCCACCTTGGCATGGTAGGGGGCCTCGCCGCGATCCACGCCGCCGGCCCGGAGCGCGCGGGCGCCGAATAGCGCAACGAGGAGGAGGGCCAGGAGGGGTAGAAATCTCATGGGGCTAAGAAGAGGTCTTTTTGGGGCGGGAGCCAAGCNCCACNAGGATGCAAAGCGCGGCGAGGACGAGNCCGCCGAGATTTTTGATGCGGCCGGTCTCCCACCATTGCCAGACACTCCAGCCGCCGACGAGGAGTCCGGCGAGAATGAAGTGCCACCATTTCCAGTTGGGGCCGTCGTTATGCGAGGGTTGGTCTTGGGTGCTCATGGGTGTGTGTAGTTTGGTTTTGTGGAGTGGCTTAAGAGTGGCTGGCAGGCTGATTAATGGTGGGGTCGGCGTGTGATGACGCGGAGTTGTTCCGGGATTTCGAAAACTTCCGCCGGGACCACTTCGACGCGGGCGGAAACGAGGGTGACGGTGAGGGCGTTTTCTCCGAGGCCATGCGTGGTTTTCATCACCACGCCCTGGCTGCTGAGGCCCGGGAGACACTCGCAGTGAAAGGCCGCGAGCACCTTTTGACATTCGGCAAATTTCTCGGCGGCCGGATGTTTTTGGGCGGTCCAAATGGCGGAGCGAGTAGTCCCCCACTTCCAGTCGGAAACGGTGCAGAGCCGCCCGCCGACTTTCTCTTCATATTTCTCCGGCAGACCGCGCGGGACGATGAATTCGGTCTGCACATATTTGGCCGCCTCGCGCATGGCGTCGTCGCCCTCGGATTTACTGGCGATCGCATCGTGATAGAAAATGGTGACGACCTTTTTGGTCTTGGTGTCCACGATGGAGGAGCAGCCGTTGCCGTTATCGAAGCGGACCTTGCTCCCCTGAATCCGGATGGTGGTGCGNCGGGTGCCCTGNGCCGNGGTGATGTCCTGCTCGACGATCAGGCCGGCGTGGGCGGTCATGGCCATGACGAGGAGGAAAAGGAGGCCCCGGAGGGGAAGGTAGAATCGCGGCAGGCTTCGCGGGTGATCTTTCATACGAGAAAGGACGTATTTTTCGTGTGGAACTGTTGGATCGGGAAGGAGTTGCGCGACGCTAAGGTTTGAAGACTTCGATCTCGGCGTCGTTGACGACGCGGTAGTCGAGCTTCAGTGGCGTGAGGATTTGGTTGAGGGAGTCGCGGGCGAACGTGTTGTGAAAATTGCAGGAGATGGACTTGTTCGCGAAGTCCTTGGGCAGCGTGATCCGGCAGCCCATTTGCGCGCCGATCACTTGCAGGGCGGTTTCCAGTCGCACGTCGCGGGCATAGTAAACGATCGCGCTGTAGCCGGCCATGTAGATGTTCTGATCGAATTCCCGGCCCTTGGCTTCGTCGTGCCAGCGGGCGAGCCAGTAGGAGCGGCCTTCCCACGGGGTGGTGAGGATCTGGTCGTTGCCCACGAGGCGCCAGCCCACGCGGGCGCGGTTGAGCACGGCATCGAGCGCGAGGTGGAGCGGGGCGCCGTCGAACCGGACGGTCATGGGTTCATCGGCCGCCTCGGCGGGGAGGGGAACGACGAGGCCCGTTTGCGTGGTGAAGGATGCGGTGATCGCGCTGAGCGGGGCATTTTCCCAAGCCACGGTGACGGGCCGTCGGTAGCGCTCGGGCCAGCCTTTGGAAATCTCGCCGAAGGGCGAGACCTCCGCGGTGGGTTCCCTTTGGTGCTGGATGATGTAGGCCTGGGCCACCACGGTCACGAGCAGCGAAATCATGAGCACTCCGGCAAACGCAGCGGCCGGGCGGGAGACGGGCACGGACGGGCCGGTGCCAGCGAGGATGCGCTGGATGCGGCCAAGGAGCGAACCGCCGGTGGCCGCGAGGGCAAATTGCGCGGTGTGGTGGCGGCGCTCCGCGAGGGCGGCGAGAGCCTCGGCATATTCGAGTTCATGTCCGCAGGCGGCGATGGCGATGTCGTCGCAGCAGTGCTCGCGCTCGTCGCGGATGCGCGCGCTGATCCACCAGACGGCAGGATGGAAAAAGAGCGCGGTCTCGGCGAGGCTTTGGAGCAAATTGACGAGGTAGTCGTTTCGCTGAATATGGGCGAGTTCGTGCGCGAGAATCGTTTCGAGCTGGGCGGGGGAGAGCCCGGTAATGGCGCACGCGGGCAGGAGGACGACCGGCCGCAGCCAGCCGATGGCCACGGGGCTTTCGATAGCGGCGGACTCGAAGATGCGGACCAGGGGCTGCACGCTGAGCAGTTCGCGGAGGCGCAGGAATTGTTCGGAGAGCCAGGCCGGCACGGGCTTGAGCAGACGGTGCTTCAAATGCTGGGTGAAGGCCCAGGCGCCGAGCAGGCGCACCGAGAGCAACAGCACACCGATGCACCAGGTGATGACCATCCACGGAATCAGCGGATCGACCCACGAACGCTGCGCCGGCAAGCGCGAGAGGGCGGGACGTTCCCCCGCGCCGATTTCCACGGTGCCGGGCTCCAGCGCGAAGCCGCCATTTTCCAGCGTCGGCTCTGGCAACGGCTGGCTCGGGCTGCGCGTGCTCTCCACCGAAGGCACCCCGAGGTCGCGCGGTTCGTAAAAATGCACCCGGGAAAACGTGAGGGCGGTGGCTAGCATGCAGAGCGCGAGCGCGCCGCCGCAGGCGAGATAGCGGCCGCTGGCGGTGCGGACTGCTTGCAGCCGGAGCAGGATCCAGAGAACGGCTCCGATGAGTGCGCCTTGCCACAGGAAATGCGCCAGGGTCCACCCGAGGGACCGGGCGATGGGGCTCTCCAGCAGCTCCAGCAGCGCGTTCATTTACTTTTTCTTGTTGCGGGCCTCGTCGAGGAGCGCCCGGATTTTGCTCAATTCGTCGGCCCCCGTGGCGCCCGCACCCATGGCGCTCATCAAAAGTTGTTCGGCCGATCCCCCGAAGGCGCGTTCCACGAGATCCGTCACGAGGGCTTTCTGCACCTCGGCTTGCGGGCGGGCGGCCGAGTAGCTGTGCGAGCGATCCGTTTCGTCGCGCAGCACGAGCCCCTTCTCGTGCATGATTTGGAGCATTTTCAACACCGTGGTGTAGGCGAGATCGCGCTTCTCCGAGAGCACGTCATACACCTGCCGGACCGTGCTCGTGCCACGCTGCCAGAGGACTTGCAGGATTTCGAGTTCGGCGTCGGTCGGGCGTTGTGGATGTGAGCGAGGAGGCATGGCAGTTTGGGTTACGAGGATATTCGTAGCACAACCGGCGGCAGGGTCAACGAATATCTTCGTAGGTTGGATTTTCCGAAATCGATCAGTGCGTGGCGCGGGGGAGGGTCAGGAGGTGTTCCACGGCGTGCAGCACGGTCGAAGGCGGGATTTTTTCCATGGCGGCGCCGCCCATTTTCGGGAGGAAGCCATGGAGTGGGGCGTCGGGCTGAATGGCGCTGATGACCACGGCCCGATCGTGGCGCGGGCGCCAGTGGTAGGGGTTCGTGGGGCCGTAAAGGGCGACCTGCGGCTGGCGGAAAGCCGCGCCCAGATGCACGACGGCGGTATCGCAACTGATGATGAAGCGCGCCTTTTCCACGAGTGCGGACAGCGTGAGCAAATCGGGCGGGGAGATGACTTTTACGAGGCTGGCGGTTTCGGCTCCCTGCGCGGCGACCAGGCGCTCGATGGCATGGACGTGCGAACGTTCGAAAGAATCGGGGCCGCAGGAGATGACGACGGCGAGACCGAGCCGCCGAAGCCGCGCGATGACCTCCGCCCAATACTCCGCGGGCCAGTATTTTTCAGGGCGGGCGGTGCCGGGGTGGAGGAGGACGTAGCTACCGCTGATGCCGCTGGCGGCGACGAGGGAGGCGGCCTGCTCGCGCGCCGCGCGCGGTAAATCCAGCGAGGGCAGACCATCGCCTCGCTCCAGTCCGAGCGGGTGCAATAGATCGAGATAGTGGTCGCAGGTGTGCGACTGCCGCACGGAGGAATCCACAAATTGGTGGTAGGCGAGCCGCCGCAGCAGGCGCTTTTGCACCCACGAAAACGTGATGCGCCGCGGCGTGCGGGTGAACCAGCCCATGAGCGCGGAGCGGTCGCTGCCCGTGTAGTCGAGGCACACATCCCAGCCGCGCTTGCTGAGCCGGCGCCAGAGCGCGCGGTTGCCGCCCTTGCGGGAATAGACGAGGCCCTCCGCGACCCCCGGAATAGCCGGGAGCAGCGACGCACAGGCGCCCTCCACCACCAGCGTGACCCGCGCGCCACTGGCGTGCAACGCGGATACGGCGGGCGTGGTCAGCACCAGGTCGCCGATTCGCTTGAGCTGTAAGACCAGAATGTTCGTCGCCAAGGGAGGCGAGCATCCGCCGTGGGCCGCGGAGTGGGCAATCTCGAAATTTCGTGGGACGAAGGACAAACCCGACCGCCACCGCCGCCGCTTCTCCTTCAAATAACTTTCACGCAACTTGCTCTTCTTCTCTGGAAAACGTATTTTTTACCTCATGAAACGCGCCCTCGCTCTTTTCGCACTCGCCGGAACCGTGTCGCTTCTGGCCGATCCGAAACCACCGGAGCCGCCGCCGTTTAATCTCCCGAAGCCCCCGCCGGCGCAGGTGGCCTCGAGCGAGGGGATGCCGCCCCTGCCGTATCCCGCCGTGCCGCAAAAACGGCAGGAAAAGAAGAATCCGCCCCAGCCACCGACGCTGCTGACGAAGCTCAAGAGCGACGACATGGAGGACTGGGCGCGCACGCCGAATGACCTCAAGGGCCTGCTCGAATGGCTGAGCGCGGAGATGAACGTGAACTTCACTTCGAACGTGAAGTCGTTCAGCGAAATCAACCCGAACCCGCAGGGCAATCCGCTGTTGTATCGCTCGGGCTACAAGGCTTTCAAACTTACCGACGCCGAGGCGGCGAAGATGCGCGAGTATTGCCAGAACGGCGGCACCATCGTGTTCAATTCGCTGGTGGGAAATCCCGATGCCTACAAGTCCGCGAAGGATGCCGCCCAGCAGATTTTCCCCGACCGGCCGATTTACCGTCTGCGCAGCGACCACCCGGTATTCCGCTCGTTTTACAACATCGGCAAAGTGCAATACCGCGAGCGCATGAAGAAGGACGGCGTGATCGTGGATGACTACGCTTTCCTGGAGGGCGTGGACCTCGACAACCGCACGGCCATCATCATTTCGCGGTGGGACTTTTCGCTCGGCTGGGAGGCCAATGCGCATGAAAGCTGGGGCTACGCGGACGTCGATAGCCGCAAGCTCGGCGCGAATATCGTGGCCTATGTCACGGCCATGCGCGATGCCGGCAAGAGCGTGGGCAAGAGCGTGCAACTCGCCGATGCCGATGCGAAAAAAGTGGGCAAGTTTCGTGTGGGCCAGGTGAAGCACAATGGCCCGTGGAAGACGCGCGGGGCGGCGTTTCCCATGCTGCTGAACGCGCTGAATAAAGAGACGGGCACCGCCGTGAGTTTTGACCTGCGCGATGTGAGCCTCACGGACGGCACGCTGTTTGAGATGCCGTTCGTTTACCTCACGGGCACCACCGATTTCAGCTTCACGGAGGATGAGCGCACGGCCCTGCGCAAGTATCTGCTGCAAGGCGGCGTGCTCTTTGCCGAAGCCGGTGAGGGGCGGGCGACGTTCGACGCGGCCTTCCGCGCCGAACTAGCCAAGGTGCTGCCGGGCAAGACGCTTTCCCTGCTGCCGCCCAATCACGAACTCTTCCATCAGCCGAAAGGCGTGGAAGTGGTGAAGGCGCGCCCGGCGCTCGCCGCCAAGCGCGGCGGGGCCGCCGATCAGGCGCCCGAGCTTTTTGGCGTGGAAATGAACGGCTCGCTCGGCGTGATTTATTCTCCGAATGACCTCAGCGCGGGCTGGGAGCGCGCGATTGCCCCGTATGCCTCGGGCTACGAACCGGCGGCCTCCATGGCCATCGGGCTGAATGTGCTCTACTACGCGGTCGCGCACTAAACGCCACCGGCGCGCCCCGAACCGAGCACCATCCCCAGGCGATGATTCAGCGCTTCAATCGTGAGCAGATGGTGTCGGGCCTCCTCTCCATCGGCGCCGGGTTTCTCATCCTCTTGGTCACTTGGGCTGCCTTACGGGCCGTGCTCAGCGCCGCGAATTATATCACCCCGTTTCCCGACTCTGCCGTGGGGACGTTGGTCCTCTGGCTTATGGCGGCATTGGTGGGGGTCGGCTGGTATCAGTGGTGGCGGATGGGCGACCGTTTTCACATCTTCAAGGACGAGATTTTTCACGCCGCGCTCCGTCGCGAGCACGGCGATGAAACGAATGTGGTTTCCCTCGCCGAGGGTGAGGAGGTGTCTGGCGTCGTCAGCTTGTTTGCGCAAATTTTTCTCCGTGGTCCGCGGCTCATCTTCACCGGGATCGCGCGTCTCCAATCGCGCTTCGCGGAAAACCCTGAGATGGAGGAACGCATGGGCCGCGTGCTGCAACTTTTGGGCGTATCCAAAAAGTGGCAGCCAGCGCTGGTTTACGAGGAGCAGGCCGAGGAACTGGGCGCGCTCATCCGGTGCGGGTTGGTCGATTTCAGTGCCAGCAAAATGTTATTGAAAGCGGCCTCCACAGAAACGACTGAATCCGGCGAATGAATGAAGTTGGGGATCGTATAACTTTTCTGATGAGCGCGGCGCGCCTTGGCCGGCGTGCGGACCGATGGTCTGCGCGTGCCGTACCGCGCCTGGTCGTAGGAAGCGCGCGCAACCTATGATCGAGCGCTACAACCGGACTCAATTGCGGAAGGGAGGCGTGAACCTCCTGCTGGGGGCGGCGATTCTTGGGATTACCTGGCTCTTCTTTCGCTTTGCGGCGGGTTTGGTGCTGCACTCCTTTTGGAAGGGGGCACCCGTTTCCGCGCCGACGGTCGCCCATGGCCTGACCGCCCTGGTGTTTGTCGCGGGCGTGGTGCAGTGGGCGAGGGGACCAGAGGCCTACCGCGTGTTTACGGACACCGTTTTCCACGCCGCACTGGAACCGGTGTCAGGTGGCGCGGTCATGCTGCAACGCAAGACGCTGCCAATTGCGGGCATCGGGTATGTCCTCTCGCAGATCTTTCTCGCAGGCCCGTGGCAGATTTGCACAGCGGTCGCCCGCTTCCGCGCGCTGCTGCCGAAGGACCCACTGCTGGAGGCGCGGATGCGCGAAGTGCTGGGCTGGATGCGCACCTCGGGCCAGTGGGAGACGGCGATCAAGTACCGCGATAATGCGCAGGAACTCGGAGCCTTGATTCGCTGCGGAATGGTGGAATTCAGCGAGACCAAGATGCGGGTGAAAGCCGTGCCCGCGAAGCCGGGAGAGTGAGGACACGTGGAGCGGTAGCTTGCTCTCAGCCTCACCCATAGGTCTGCTCGGGGACCCCAGAGTTTGAGCGCCGTAGGCGCGGCATGTTTATAGATCACCTGCCAAAAACCAAAAGCTCCGGAGGAGCGACAGGTGAAGCCCCGGTTGGTCTTCACCTGCCGATTCTATGGGCCTTGGCTCTTTGGGGCGACGCAGGCTATTGCTGCGCCTACGGGGCTCAAACGCATCGCCCGGATTTCCCACGACACTGAGCGACCAGATGTTGAACGTTGAGTGTTTTTTTCGGGGACTGTATTTGGTCAGGGATGTTGCTGCGTTGTCTCCTTTTCCTGGCCAGTGTCGGTGCCGCATTTGCCGCCGCGCCTCCCGCGGTGTGGGAAGCCTCGGGGAAGCTCGCGGAAGGCGAACTGGCGCCGGCCCTGAAGAAAGTGGACGAAGCCGCCGCCCCGCTGCCGACGGTGTTGACGCCCGCGGTAAATTTTCAGCGGCTCTTGCTCAAGATTCGCGCGGGAGCGCCCGTAGCCGAGTGGCGGGAGGAAGTACAAAAATTCACCGTGGAGGCGGACAAGAGTCCGATGGCGATGGGGCTGCGAGAACTCGCCTTCGCCTGGGAAGCCCGGGCCCGGATGGCCGACCTTGATGGAGTGCTGCGGAAGTTTTATCGCAACACGGTGCGATTCCCGGGGAAGCTGGCGGAAGCGGGGGTGACCGGGACTTTGGCGACCGACCCGTGGAGCGACGCGTGGGGGTATTCGCCGGCCAAGCCGAAAGGATTTTCCGAAAAGTTTTCCAGCCAGCGCTACACGCTCGCACCGGGGAAGCATCCCCAGGTGCGCTCGGTGGAGGACACGCTCGCCGCCCCCTCACCCGCGCGAAATTGGAAGCCTGCCGCGCGGGAAGTGTCCGGACAACGGGTGCTGGAGTTTCGGACGATGGCCGGATCCGTCGCCACGCAGGCGGGGGGGAAAGTGGAAGATGCGACCGTGCTCTATGTGGGCGACGGCTGGGCGCTGCTCGCGGATCTGGAGCGGCTGTTTACGGTCACCTTTTAACGGGCGCACGAGATAAGATCGCCCCCATTCTAGACGCCGGGCGCCGCTTGAGTGCGTGTGCGTCACGGCAGGGCGCGATCTTGGAGTGCGCGCGGCAAGCGTTAGCGCGACGCCGCCTTTGGCGATCGGTACACCGGCAGAGCGTTTTCAAGCGTTGCAGTTGCGAGCGCTCCGTTGCTTGAGGTATAATTTCAAATGGCGCAGATCGCTCAAGGTGGCGTCGCCGTTACACAATGC
>FJVU01000530.1_pt1 | contig 9948 bp, 7 predicted proteins | sample 1011831 | NCBI WGS metagenome assembly FJVU01 (sample SAMEA3912450, study PRJEB9761) | metagenome | biome: forest; material: soil | place: USA | collected 2011-06-22 | depth 0.1 m
GTCGCCACCCTGTCCCAGGCCAATCGGGATCTGAATCGCCGACTAGCCGCGGCCAACCGCATCTCATTGAGCAGGACCTGGTGCGGAAAGGCGCCGCATGGCAAAGTGATCGCCGCCGAGCCAAGCTGGGGCTTCACCATCTTGAACATCGGAGAGCGGCAGGGGGCGCGGCCAGATACCAACTACATGGTGGCGCGCGGCGGCAGCCCGATCGGCAAGCTCAAGGTCACCTCCGTGGAACCCAACCAGTCTATCGCCGAGATGCTGCCCGCGACTTTTGCGCGCGGCACCCGCGTGCGCCCTGGTGACGACGTGTTCTATTACCCGGAAGAAAAATCGGTCGCGTTAAAATAGGCCGTTTTCGAAACGGGAGAAAACGCGCCAACCCTCCCCCGTCTATTCGTGTTTGGTGATTGCGCCGCGCCGTGCTTTGCTCGCGCGCCCTTCGTCCGCTTGGGAATCATGCACGCCCGCCTCGCTTTCGCCATTCGCTCTTCACCCTGGTCCTCCTGCTGGCTCGTGAGATTCCTGGGCTTCTTCGCGTTCTTCGCCGCCTGCATCCATGCCGCCGAACCCGCGGGCCCGCCCACCTACGATTTCATCCTCCGCCACGGCCGTATCGTGGATGGCACGGGCAATCCCGCCTATCACGCCGACCTGGCGGTAAAGGATGGCCGCATTGCCGCGATCGGCCCTTCGGCAGGCTCAGGGCGGGCCCTGGCACCTGCGCTCGTCGCGGGGCCGGGGACCAGGGAGTTCGATGCGACCGGCCTCGTCATCGCGCCAGGGTTCATCGATGTGCATACCCACGCGGAGGATATTGAGGAGCAGCCGCGGGCGGAGAACTTCGTGCGGATGGGCGTCACCACGCTGGTGCTGGGCAATTGCGGCGGGTCGGAATTGAATCTCGGGGCGTTCTTTCAACGGCTGGAGACCCTCACGATTTCGGTGAATGTCGCCAGCCTCCTCGGCCACGGCACCGTGCGGCGGCGGGCGATGCACGGGGCCTTCGATCGCGTGCCGACGCCCGAGGAGCTGAGCCATATGAAAGCCCTCGTGCGCCAGGGCATGGAGGATGGCGCGGTCGGCTTGTCCACCGGGCTCATCTATCTGCCGGGGACGTTTGCCAAGACGGAGGAGCTCATCGAGGTGGCACGGGTCGCGGCGGAGTACGACGGCATCTACGCCACCCACCAGCGCAGCGAGGCGGGCGATATCTTCAAGTCGCTCGACGAGATTTTTCGCATCGCACGCGAGGCGCACATTCGCGCGGAGATTTCGCATTTGAAACTCTCGGGCCCCGCCAATTGGGGAAAGACGGAGCAAGTCCTCGCCGCCATCGAGCAGGCGCGGGCCGAGGGGCTGGACATCACGCAGGACCAATATGTGTACACCGCGTCGAGTACCGGACTCAGCCAACTCGTGCCCGAGGCCATGCTGGAGGGCGGCAGCGCGCGTTTCCACGAGCGGCTAAAGGACCCGGCGACCAAGGCCAAATTTGTCGAGGAAATGAAGGAGACGCTCCGCAAGCGCGGCAGCGCCGACTATGCCTACGCCGTCATCGCCTCCTACCGGCCCGACCCTTCCCTCAACGGGCTCAACGTGGTGGAAGCCGCAAAAAAGACGCGGGGCGCGGAAACGCTCGACGACCAAATCGAGACCATCCTGGAAATCGAAAAGCACGGCGGCGCCACGGCGGTCTTTCACGGGATGAGCGAGCCGGACCTCGAAGCGTTCATGCGGCACCCGAACACAATGTTTGCCAGCGATAGCGGAGTGCGGCGCCTGGGCGTGGATGTCCCCCACCCTCGTGGCTACGGCAACAATGCGCGCGTGCTCGGCGTTTACGTGCGCGAAAAGAAAGTGCTGCGACTGGAGGATGCGATTCGCAAAATGACGTCCCTCCCCGCCACGACCTTCCGCTTCGCCGAACGCGGAGAACTGCATCCGGGCTACTGGGCCGATCTCACGGTGTTCGATCCCGAGACCGTAGCCGATCACGCCACCTATGCGGACCCGCACCACTACGCCACGGGCATGCGCTACGTGTTCGTGAACGGCGTGCTGGTGGTGGATAACGACCAGCCTACCGGCGCGCGCCCCGGGCATGTGCTGCGGCATGAGATTCCCCCCAGGCCCACGCCCCCCTCGTGGTGGCGAGGTGCGCTGCATCGTGCGTCCGAAAAGNTCTCGAAATAGAACGCGGGAGCCACCGGAGATCCCAGTCACCAAAGCCCTCTCCGTTACGGGCGCGCCACCACCACCCGAAGAATCCGAACTGGGTGTAGCGGATCACTGGTCGTGTAAAGATCCCGCACTTCCACGCTGCGCGTAGCGCCGCTGCCCATCTCCGTCACCAGCACGCCGCCCAGGAGGGCCGTCGTCGCCGCGCCGCCCACGCTGCTCGCGAGATCCGTCCAAGGGCCGGCGGGTTGGTCGGCGCCTTGCACCGTCAGCGTGAGGTCCGTGTTGGCCACCACGCGGGTGAAGGTAATCGCGAGCCGGCCGCCCAGGACTCCGGAAATCGGGAGCGGGGTCTGCGCGGCGGTGTTGGGATTTCCGCCGAAGGCATACTCCAGACGGTTCACGATGCCATCCCGCTCGGCATCGGCGAAATCGCCGGCCACCGCGGAGTCATTCACGGTGGCCGGGAAATTTGTGAGGCGCCAGGCATGCCACGGCGTCGCCGCGATCCGGGTAAGGACCACATCGTTGCCGGTGCCCCCGGTGTAGCTGATGCGCCACCATTGGCTGTCGTCGTAAAACTCGGCGTTTTGCGGCAGGCCCGCAAAGGTTCCCACGACGGCGGACGCGCCCCCACTGTTGTCGATGATGCGGTAGGTGGAGCCCACAGCGAGACTAGGTGCCGCCACGAGGTCGATGGTGCCACCGAGCGTTACGATGCTGGTGGCATTGGTCAGCTTGAGTTGGTCGTATTCCGTTCCCGCGGTGGGTCCATTTACGCGCACGCGAAAGGTTCCGCCCACCGCCACGGAGAGACTCCCATTGGCGGTCCGGATGCCCGTGGCATTGCCAAANGCAAGGACGCCCCCCGCCACGCTCACGCTCCCATTGAGACTACCACCCAGTTCGATGCGGCCAGCCTGGACCGTGGTGCCTCCGCTGTAGGTATTCGCACTATTAAGGGCCAGCGTGCCCGCGCCGACTTTGTTCAGCGTGCCATTGGTGACCGGGACGTTCACGGACAAGTCCGTGCCCGCAGCGAAATCGGCGATATCGAACGTGCGCGTCCCCCCACCGAGGTCCACCTGCCCGCTGCTGCCGCTGCCCGCACCATTCGCGATCGTCGCGCTGGCGCCCGCCAACCCGCTGATCGTCACATCATTGCTCAGGAGGAGCTTCGCCGGCGTCGTCGCATGCGGCATCAGGTTAATCGTGTTGAAAGTCAGCATGCCGCCCGCGAGCGTGAAGGTCTGAGCGGCGTCGACCTGCAGCGTGTGCAGGCTGAGACTCCCCGTGCCGCTGAGCGAGACCGGACCGGAAAACTGTGCCGCGATGGGCGTGGAATCCGCCACCGGCACGTAGCCCACCGTGAGCGAACCACCGGTGATGCTCAGCGCCTCTCGCACAACCAGCTTGCGAATGGTGTGCGTGCCCACGGAAAGGGTGACGGTGATATTCGCCAGTGGGCGATCGAGGACAACGGTGTCGTCGCTCCCCGGCAGCCGCGTCGTGGGCAACGTCTGTGTCCCGATGGGCGTAAGTTGCCCGGTCCCCGTGACCGGAGCGGTGGGCGCCACCCCGCTATTCCAGTTTGTCAGCGTCGTCCATTGGCCATCCCCATTGATCACCCACAGCGCGGGCACCAGGTAGTCCTTGAGAAATTCCATCCCCCCGTTCGCCGCATCCTGGTCGATCGTGCCGGCGTAGCCATTGAGACCGGCGGCGACCTTGTATTGCCAAAATTTCCAGGGCTGCGGGCTGGGTATCGTCGGGTAGGCGGGATTCCACACGCCATACACATTCGGATAACTCGGCAGCGACGGCGGCGGTTCCGTGGTCAATGGACTCGCCGCCGTGGGACGCGCGATCCACAGGATTGGCATCGCCGCAACCGCCGACGAATTGACCTCGTCGTTGGCATAGCTGCTATTCACGTACACCATGGGCCGCACTCCCATTTGCAGAAAAATACGATCCGAGAAGGCCACCGCAAAGCTCGAAAGGCCGGCCGTCGTGCGTTGCGTATTTCCCGCTTCCAAATCCAACACCGGCAGCAGGTAACCCGGTCGCATCCACGCCCCGGCCATCTGGATCATATGGTCGGCTTCGTTCGCCCCGTCGTTGTCCACTCCCGCCGTGGTCACCCCATCCGAATTCAAGGTGCCGGCCAGCACGTCCGCGCGCGCAAAATGGTAGGAGCCCGCGTACATTCCTGCTGCGGTCGCCTGATTGATGTTCTGCACGAAGTAGGGGTCGTCGTAGCGCTGGGAAAGTTTGTAGAGGGTGTTGTTTCCCGAAGAATAACCGCCCTGCCGATGATCCTCCCCCGTGGTTCCCCCGCGGCTGGAGCGAATCAAAACAAAATCCCGGCCATCTCCAAAGACCCCGCTTACCTGCTGGTTGGTGGGCCGTTTGAAGGTCGCCCAGTCCGTCGTCGAGAGATTTCCCTGGTACGTGGAAACATCGATTCCCAACACCCGCTGCGCCTCGGCGGGCGCCGCCCATCCCAGCATGGCGACCACGCCGCCGACAACCCCCGAGCACCACGGCCGGGCAGCACGGAGCCGGGCAGGCCGAATGCTCTGAGGCGGAGAAGGTGTCTGCATCGGTCCCGCCCTATAGCCGCCCCTGNCTAATTCACAAGGTAAAGGTTCCCGCCCCAGGCGGCTACCGAGGATCGGTCCGGAGTTCATTTTGGCGCCGCCGCAAACCAGTTCACTGGCGGGGTGAAGCGAAAGCAGTCCACTCGGCGCCGCACGCCGAGCAATCATCCGGTCATAAACCGAGCCAGAGCTCCCCCCGCAATTCCACCGCCGGCGCACACCCTGCTTGAAACAACCGCGGAGAATCCGCATATGCTCTCGGTCTTATGTCTGTTCGTGTTCGCTTCGCACCTTCGCCCACCGGTTACCTTCATGTCGGGGGGGCCCGCACGGCCCTGTTTAACTGGCTCTACGCCCGCCACCTCGGGGGCACCTTCGTGCTGCGCATCGAAGACACCGACAAGGCCCGCAATACCGACGCCGCGATGCAGGCGATTTTCGACGGGATGCGCTGGCTGGGNCTGGACTGGGACGAGGGCCCGGAGAAAGGCGGTGCGCACGGCCCCTATTTCCAAAGCCAGCGTGAAGAGGTGTATCTGCGCCACTTCGAGAAACTTCGCGAGGCCGGCTATTTGTATGAGGACGGCGGCGCGTGGCGCTTCCGGTTTGCCCGCAAAAAAATCGTGATGGACGACCTCGTCTGCGGACGCGTGGAAGTGGACATGGCCAGCGCGGAGACGCATCCGGACATGACCATCCGCCGCCCCGATGGCGGATGGATCTTCCACTTCGTGAACGTGGTGGACGACATCGAGATGGCGATCACCCACGTGATTCGGGGAGACGATCACCTCTCCAACACGCCGAAGCATTTGCAGCTCTTTGAAGCGCTGGGCGCCACCCCGCCGCGCTATGGCCACATCCCGCTCATCCTCAATACGGATGGCAGCAAGATGAGTAAGCGCGACACGGGCAGCGCCGTGGGTTGGTACCAGGAAAACGGGTTCCTGCCGGAGGCCGTGGTGAATTTCCTCTGCCTGCTCGGGTGGAACCCGAAAAACGACCAGGAAGTGATGCCGATCGAGGACATCATACGGTTGTTCGACGTCACCGGAATCAATCGCAGCGCGGCCGTGTTCAACCTCGCGAAGTGCGAGTGGATGAACCAGCAGTACCTGCTGAAGCTCACCCCGGAGCAACTCGCGGAAAAGGTAGAGCCCCTGCTGGACCAGGCCGGCGTGGCCTACGGCTCGCGCGCGGCCCTGGTGCCCGTGCTGGCCCTGGTGCGGGAGCGCCTGAAACACCTCTCGGATACGCCGAGCTGGGTGGATTACTTTTTCACAGAGACGGTGGCGTACGATCCGGAGGCCGTGGAAAAAGTCCTCCGCAAAGCGGGCGCCCTCGACCGCCTGCGCGCGCTGGATCACGCCTACCGCGCCGTGTCCGAATGGACGGCCGCCGCCCTGGAGACGGAACTCAAAGCCTGCGCGACCGTGGGGGGCGTGAAAGCCGGCGAATTCGTGCATCCCGCCCGGGTGGCGGCGACCGGCCGCACCGTGGGCGCGAGCCTTTACCACACCCTGGAAGTCCTCGGCCGCGACCGCGTGCTCGCGCGCTTCGCTGCGACCCTGGAAAAATTCGCCGCGTAGGCTTTCATCCAGTGAAAGAGGTCTACACGATCGAGGACTTGCGCGACTGGCCGGCGGCCACCGCCGACTGCGAGCACCCGCTGCGCCTGGCGGTGATCGGGGATCCCGTGGCGCATTCACGGTCACCGCAGATGCACAATGCGGCGCTGACCGCGCTCGGCCTGCCGCTGCGCTACACACGGCTCCACCTCCGCCCGGCCGAGCTCGAGGAAGGCCTCGGCCTGCTCGGGCCGATGGAGTTCCTGGGAGTGAACTGCACCATCCCGCACAAGTCCGCCGTCCTCGCCGCCCTCCCGCAAGCCGACGCCATCGCCCATCGCGCGGGCGGCGTAAACACCGTGGTGGTATATCCCGATGGCTCGCTGGGCGGCACCAGCACGGACGGCGGCGGCTTTTCCCGTGCGGTGCGCGAGTGCTTTGGCCGGGAACTCGGAGAGCTGCGGGTTATGATTTTGGGAGCCGCGGGGGGCGCCGGCCGGGCGGTGGCCATGCAGTGCGCCAGCGCGGGTTGCCCGGGCCTGATGCTCATCAATCGCAGCCTCGAAAAGCTCGCCGCCCTGCTCGATGATCTCGCCGAGGCCTACCCTACGGCTCATGTTGCCGCCGGTGATTTTGACGAGATTTTCCTAAAAGCGGGTCTCAAGACGAGCGACCTCGTAGTGAACTGCACCTCGGTGGGGATGAAGGCCGGCGATTCCTCGCCCATTCCGAAGAAGCTCCTTTCGTCGCACCACCTGCTCTACGACACGATCTATGTGGGGCATCGCACTCCACTGCTGGCGGCCGGCGATGCCATGGGCGCCCACGGCGCCAATGGCCACGCGATGCTCCTGCACCAAGGCGCGCTGAGCTTCGAACGCTGGTTCCACCAACCCGCCCCGCTGGAAGTGATGCGGCAGGCGCTCGCCAACGCCTAGCCGGCGAATCCCCGCAACCGGCCTTATTTCTTTTTCCCAGAGAAGAGGAAGATCAAGAGCACAAGAAGAAGCACCCCCGCGCCGACGGGAATGGCCAGGGACATCGGGTCGAACGCGATGGTCGGGGAAGCCTCCGGCTTGCCAGCGGAGGGTCCGGGGGCACCCGGCACGCTGGCCGGATTCGCCGCGCCGGGCGTGTTTCCAGCAACGGCGCTCGGCGGAATGGGGGCCGAGGCCGCCGCCGCAAAGAGCCGGAAGCTGGACGCCGCACTTTGCAATTCGAGATCCTGCGCCGCTTCCCGTCCGCCGCCCACAAGCAGCGTCACGGCATAAATGCGGCCGTTGCCCGAGGTGTAGCGCACGACGCCCGTGGCGACCTCGCCACCCGTCTCGGAACGCACATTATACTGCCGCCATTCCAACCCACCAATGGTGGTCGTGGCGCTGCCCGCCAGGGAATAGCCAAACCCGCGCAGCATCACCTCGATGGCCTGCTGGGTCGTCTTGTCGCGAAGACTGAGCGACGGCGGATTCGTCAGGACCGTGACGCCAAACACGGCGCCCCGGGAAGGTTGCTGCATCGAAACGAGCACGCGGAGCCCCGGGATGCTACCCTCCGGCATGGCTGGCATTGCCTGCCAGCCCGCACTCTCGGGAAGGTTCACGGCGCAGCCATTGGCGTCGTCCTGCCACGCTGCGGCGTGGAGCGGGACGAGGAGCAGGGTGAGCAAAAACAGGAGAACGCGGGTCATGGTGCCACCCAAGCAGAGCCGCGCCCCGTTCGACAAGCCCGCAGGCAGTTAGTTTTCCAAAGATCCGCCCACTCAACGGTAGGCGCGGCGGGTAAAGAAAAGCACCCCGGCAAACATCAGGCCCAGGGCCGTCACCAGAGCCACGCAGGCATAGGCGCCCTTGCGGTAGAGGCTGAACAACGGGTTGGAGGCCAGCGGAGCCACCTCGGATTCCGGATCCACGAAACGGAACGTATCCATCACCCGAAAGAATCGCGGGTTCTCCATCAGCGATTGATCGCCCCGGGCCATCATCAGCTCCAAATAAAGGGTCTTCTCTCGCATGGAGGCCCGGGCAACGCAAAGGAGCGGTTCGGGTTCGCTCTTTTTGGCGACAAATTGCAGGCAGGGGATGCCTTTCATATCCACCCATTTTGGCGGACCAGACTGGAAGCCCCAGACGCCGAGCGTACGCAAAACCACCGCCGTCACGCCCTCGTTGCGGAGGTCATTGGCGGGGATGTTGGGCAGCACACAAATGGCAAAAGCCTCCTTGGTTTCAATCTGGGTGGCATTGAAAATCGTGTCGCCTCCTTCGATCTTTTGGGCGTTACCCCGCTGCCAGGTCTCGTTGTCCGGCAGCGTGATGCCGCAGTAGTTCGTATCAAAAGTAATCTCTTCCGCCCGGGCGGCGACGGAGAGCAGGAGGAGTAGAAAGGCGAGCAATCGCGTCATGTCAGGATGGTCACTATGCAACTCCGATCCGCCTGCCGCAAGTGCTGTGAGAGGCAGGGCGGCCATTTGCGGAAGGATTTCTGGCGACAGCGGCTTGCGCCGGACGGCGAATTGGCGAAGAGTTGGCCGCATGACTATCTCGCCGACCATTACCATGAGTGAACTGGTGTCCCATTTTCCGGGAGCCCAGCGGGCTTTGTTTCGGGCCTACCACATCGGGGGCTGCTCAAGCTGCGGCTTTCGCCCCGACGAGACCCTGGCCCAAGTATGCGCGCGCAACGAGAACCTGCCCGTGGACGAGGTCATCCAGACCCTGCAAAAGGCCAAGGACTCCGACGATAACATGGAGGTCAGCGTGACCGAGACGGCGGAACTGGTGAAGGCCGGCAAGGCGAAGCTGGTGGACGTGCGGACCCGCGAAGAGTGGGAGGCCGCGCACATCGAGGGCAGCACCTTCATGACACAGGCTCTGATGCACGAACTCGGCTCGTGGCCCGCCGACCAACTGATCATCTTCACCTGCCACCACGGCCGGCGGAGCATGGATGCGGCCGCCTATTTTTTGGGACATGGACTGGAGAACGTGAAATCCATGCGCGGCGGCATCGACGCCTGGAGCTGCGAGGTGGACCCGAACGTCCCGCGCTACGAACTGGCCTGACACGCGCCATGAATGGCGGTGGAAAACTGAGGATATTTTCGTACCCTTTCGCAGAAGTCTCGTATAACTAGAACCTATGGCCGACCCGACAACCACCGATGCGCAGCAACCGAAAAACCTCGGCGAGATGGAAAACGCCGATGCCGTGGGCACCATGGGCAGTTCGGATTGCGGCGATATGCTGCGGATGTGGATCAAGTTTCGTGACGAGGGCGGCCGCAAGGTGATCGACCGCGCGACCTTTCAGACGTTCGGCTGCGAGACGGCGATCGCCGTGGCAAGCCTGGCGACGGAGCTTATCAAGGGAAAGACGGCCGATGAAGCACTGGCCATGGATGGCGCCGCGCTGAGCGCCCCCCTCGGACCGCTGCCTCCGATGAAGATTCATTGCGCGCAACTCGTGGAGGGCGCCCTGCGGCAGGCGCTCACGGGAAATCCGGCGAAGCCCGCGACCACTCCCTCCCCCACTCCGGCCACGGCCATGGCGCCCACGCTCATGGACAGCTTTGGCGCCGCCGCCCCGGGCGG
>FJVU01000215.1_pt1 | contig 9923 bp, 6 predicted proteins | sample 1011831 | NCBI WGS metagenome assembly FJVU01 (sample SAMEA3912450, study PRJEB9761) | metagenome | biome: forest; material: soil | place: USA | collected 2011-06-22 | depth 0.1 m
CCTCTCGCTCGGCGTGGAGAATTTCGACAAGCACATCCTGGAGGTGAATGGCCGTGCTCACCGCGAGGATGAAATCTACCGCGCCTACAACTACGCGCGGAAGATCGGCTTCCCGCAGATCAACATCGACCTCATCGCCGGCATGGTCGAGGAGACCGACGAAAACTGGCAGCGCAACATCGCGCGCCTCCTCGAGCTCCAGCCCGACTGCGTCACGATCTACCAGATGGAGATTCCCTACAACACCTCCATCTTCAAACAGATGGAGATCGAGGGGAAGCTCGTGGCGCCCGTGGCCGACTGGCACACCAAGCGCCGCTGGGTGAACGAAGCTTTCTCCGCGCTGGAGGCCAACGGCTACACCGTGACCAGTGCGACCACTGCCGTGCGCAATCCGGAGAAGACGAAGTTCGTCTATCGCGACGAGCTGTGGAAGGGCGCGGATTTGCTCGGCCTTGGTGTCGCCAGCTTCAGCCATCTCGGCGGCGTGCATTACCAAAATTTGCCCGACTTCGAAACCTACACCGAGGCGGTGCGCGCCGGGCGTCTGCCGATCGGTCGTGCGCTCGAGACCACCGCTGAGGAACGTTTGATTCGCGAGCTCATCCTCCAGCTCAAGCTCGGCCGCGTGTCGCCTTCTTATTTTGTGGAGAAGTTCGGCGTGAACATCATGGAGCGTTTCGATGCGCAGCTCTCCGAGTTGCGGCGCCGTGGGCTGCTCACCGATCAAGGCGGCTGGCTCGTGTTGAATCGCGAGGCCCTGCTGAAGATCGACGTGATTCTCCACGCCTTCTTTTTGCCGCAGCATCAAAACGCCCGCTACACGTGATCACCGCGCCGCCACTGCTCGATTTACTCCACCCGCTCCCCAGGTTTTTCGAGGCCGCCGGCCGCCCGCTTCCGGAAATCGAGGCCGTTGACTCCAGCGCGCTCTCACCCGCCGCGTACCGTCTGCTCGCCCACGCCGGCGATATGACGTCGAAGCTCGAGGAGTTTTTCGCCGACGACATGCTGCTCCGCGTGCTGCAATGCACCCATACGCCNGANCACTACCGNCGTGANGTCGTGCTCTACGGGAAAAATACCCATCTGTCCGTTGAATACGGCGCCATCGAGATCGAGCTCGGCGCCTTCCCCGAGGCCCTGCGCGCGGAAATCGTGGCCGCCCGACTCCCGCTCGGCGGCCTGCTGAATCGCCACGCTCTCCGCTATCGCAGCGAGCCCCGCGGCTTCCTGCGCGTGTCGCCCTGCGCCTGGCTCACCGGCCTCTTTCATCTCGCCGAGCCGACCACCGTCTATGGCCGCTCCAACACCCTCCTCGGCGCTGAGGGCGAAGTCCTCGCCCGCATCCTGGAAATCCTCCGACCGGTCAGTTAAGGCGGAGTCCCTCCAGCTCTATCCGCGAAAGCGCGCGCCCAAGCCGAAGCGCTGTCACTGGGTCCGCCGATGTTTTCATCGGCCATCTCCATAGTGCGAAGCGCCCCTTTATCCTTCCCCACTTTCCCGAAAAGCCTCTCGCTGTCTACGAATCGAGCCGGTATCGGGTTCTCCACTTTTTCCAACTGTCCATGAAGCGAGCTGTTTCCATCATCNTTTGGCTGATCATNGCCCTCCTCGGCGCGGGCGCGTACGGCGCCATCGCCTTCAAGCGTGGAGAGCCGCTGAACTCCGGCTACCTATTGGTCGCGGCCGTTTGCACCTACACNGTGGGGTACCGGTTTTACTCGAAGTGGATCGCCGCGAAGCTCCTGGCCCTCGACGACCGCCGCTCCACGCCTTGCGAAATCCATGAAGATGGGCGCGATTTCGTAAAGACGAACAAGTGGATCGTGTTCGGTCACCATTTTGCCGCCATCAGCGGGCCCGGTCCGCTCGTCGGCCCGGTCCTCGCTGCCCAGTTCGGCTTTCTCCCCGGCACGCTNTGGATTTTGATCGGCGTGGTGCTCGGCGGCGCCGTGCAGGATTTCATCATCCTCACCGCCTCCATGCGCCGGGATGGGCGCTCGCTCGCGCAAATGCTGCGCGATGAATTGACGACCACCATTGGCCGCATCGGGCTGGCCGCCATTCTTTTGATCATGATTGTGCTGCTGGCGGTGCTCGCGCTGGTCGTGGTGAAGGCGATGGGCGAAAGCCCGTGGAGCGTCTTCACCGTGGGCGCCACCATTCCCATCGCGCTGTTCATGGGCTGCTACCTGCGCTTCATCCGCGTGGGCAAGGTGCTGGAAGTCTCCGTCTTTGGCGTGGTGCTGCTCCTCCTCGCCGTGTGGGGTGGGCGCGTGGTGCATGAGTCGCCCTATTGGTCCGGCGTCTTCCAGCTCAGCCAGGAGGAGGTAGCCTGGGGTGTCATTGGCTACGGCTTCATCGCCAGCGTCCTGCCCGTGTGGCTGCTGCTCGCGCCCCGCGATTACCTGAGCACCTTCATGAAGCTCGGCACCATCCTCTCGCTGGCCATCGGGACGCTGCTCGTGCTGCCCCTGCTCCAAATGCCGGCGGTGAGCAAATTTGTGGACGGCTCCGGCTTTGTGGTCCCGGGCGGAGTCTTCCCCTTCTGTTTCATCGTCATCGCCTGCGGCGCCATCAGCGGATTTCACACGCTAATCGCGAGCGGCATCACTCCAAAGATCATTACCCGCGAATCCCATGCGCGGCCAGTGGGCTATGGCGCCATGTGCTTGGAATCGCTCGTGGCGCTGATGGCGCTCATCGCCGCCTGCACGCTGCCGCCCGGCGAATACCTCGCCATCAACTCCCCCGGTTCGCCGGAGGCCACCGTCAAGAAGATCAACGACAGCAAATTCACCGCCCTGGGCTTGGATGAGGCGAGCACCGTTGAGACCGTCACCACCCGGACGCCGCAGAATTCCCAGGGGGCTCCCACGGTGCTCCGGAAGGTTGAGCACTACCCCTGGGTGTTGCCCGTCGACGCTCGCTATGGAGGCCCTTTGGACAATCTGCCTCATTCCCGAACTGAACGATCCGTGGCGGATGGCTTTGTGGTCGAGACCAAGACCAACGTGAATCTGGTCTGGAAGGATCTGCCCGTAAGCGTGACCAAGGCGCAGATGGATGAGACGGCGCGACTGATGGGGGAGAAGTCGCTCTTCGGGCGCACGGGCGGGGCGCCTACTTTTGCCGTGGGGATGGCGAGCCTCTTCGCGCGCTTCACCCACGGTGCGGGGAGCGATCTGTGGTACCACTTCGCGCTCATGTTCGAGGCGCTCTTCATTCTCACCACGCTGGATGCCGGAACGCGCGTGGGCCGCTACCTTTTGCAGGATGCGCTCGGGGGCGCGAGCCGCAAGCTTGGCGATACTTCCAACGTCTTCGCAGGTGCCGTGGCCAGCGCCGTGATTGTGGCCGCGTGGGGCTTTTTCCTGATCGCCGGGGTGCGCGATCCCGATGGCGGCGTGAAGGCGCTCTGGCCCATTTTNGGCATCGCNAANCAATTGCTCGCGAGCATCGCGCTTTGCCTCGGCACCACCATCCTCCTCAAATCGCAGCTTCGGCGCCAGGCCTCGCGGGCGGTGGTCCTGGTCACGTTGGTTCCGCTGGGGTGGCTGCTTACCGTCACCATGATCGCGGGGGAGCAAAAGATTTTTCATTCCGATCCACGGATTGGTTTCCTCGCGCAAGCCCAGGCGGCCGAGGCGGCCCGCCCGGCGCTGGAGAAAAAGTTGGCTGACGCCGCCGATCTCGCGGCCCACGCCGCGGCCGACACGGCCCTGCTCGCGAATCGCACGACGAGCTTCAACGCCCGACTTGATACCGGGGTCACCGCCGTGTTCCTGGCCTTCGTGGCGGTGATCGTCTCGCTGGCCGCCTGGGAGTGGCTGCGCCTCTTGCGCGGCGTCCGCCCGCCCACGATGAGCGAAACCGAGCCCGTCCTGCGCGAGCTCGATCCCATTCCCGCCGGGGCCGGTGCCTCGATGGGCGCCCTCGCCCTCGGTGCCCTCATGTTGAAGGAACTCAGTGGGGAAGCCGCCATTGAGCGCGAACGGGTCGCGCAAGCCTGCGAGTGCGCGAAAGACCCCGCCAAGGCCCGGCGGAACGTGTATCTCAGCGCCACAGAGCGGCAGTTCCGCACGCCGAATCGGTGCTGCTGATCATAGTAGTCCTCACGCTCCGCGTGAGGCGTTACCTCCCTCTTCTCGCTGTCATTCTGAGGGAGCCTGAGCGACTGAAGAACCCCGTGAACCTTCACGCCGATCCTCGCACACGGGGTGTCGGACAGGATTCTTCGGTCGCTTAAAGCTCCCTCAACTGACAGCGAGAAGAGAGTGATAACAGTGACGCGCGCGATGGATGCGATATCCGCTTCACCCGTGGCGACCAAACCGCCCAGATCCCCAAGCCCCCACTCATTTTCCGCCATCGCCCTCCGGCTGGCATCCTTCTCGCTATTACCAGACTCGCAATGGCCCGCATCGACCAGTATTTTAAATTCATGAAGGAGCAGGGTGCCTCCGATTTGCACCTCTCCACCTCGAACCCTCCCATGCTCCGCATCAATGGCGACATGGTGCGCATCGACGCCCCCCCTTTCGCGAACGACGACCTCAAGGCGCTCGTTTACGAAATCGCCCCCGAGCACAAGATCAAGGTCTTTGAAGAAACTGGCGACATCGATTTCGGCTACGAGTACCCCGGCTTTGCCCGCTACCGCGCGAACTTTTTCAATCAGAAGTACGGCATTGCCGCCGTTTTCCGGCTCATTCCCAGCAAGATCATGACGGCCGAGGACCTCGGCCTGCCCGCAGTCATCAAGCGCTTTGCCATGCTGAAGAAGGGGTTGGTGCTCGTCACCGGCCCGACCGGCTCCGGCAAATCCACGACGCTCGCCGCCATGGTGGACTTTGCGAACCTGCAGCGAAAGGAGCACATCCTCACCATCGAGGATCCCATCGAATTCGTGCATAAAAGCCAGCAATCGCTCGTGAACCACCGCGAGGTGGGCATGCACACCAAGTCCTTCGCCTCCGCGTTGCGCGGTGCGTTGCGTGAAGACCCGGACATCATTCTCGTCGGTGAGTTGCGCGACCTGGAGACCATCGAACTGGCGCTCACCGCCGCGCAGACCGGTCACTTGGTCTTTGCCACGCTTCACACGCCCAGCGCGCCCAAGACGATTGATCGTATCATCGACGTGTTTCCGTCCACCCAGCAAAATCAGGTGCGCGCCGGTCTCGCCGAATCGCTCAAGGGCATCGTCGCCCAGTCCCTTTTCAAACGGATCGATAAACCCGGCCGCGTCGCNGCGCTCGAGGTGCTCGTGGTGGATAGCCCCATCGCCAACCTCATTCGCGAGGGCAAGACTCACCAAATCACCGGCATGATGCAGCTCGGCAAAAAGAAGGGCAACCAGACCCTGGACGACGCCATCATGGAACACATGCGCGCCGCCCGGATCTCGCCCGATGAGGCCTACGAGAAGGCGCAGGATCGCAAGAAATTCCGCGTGTTCCTCAAGAACCCCGACGATTGGGAAGATTAAAAAATGAAACGTGCAGAACTCGATGCCCTCCTGATGGCGATGCTGGATAGCGGTCCCGGCATCAGCGATATCAACTTTACCGTCGGCCGGCCGCCGCAAGTGGAGTCCTTCGGTGTGCTGAAGGGCGTCAATGTCGTCGGCGGTGTCCAGAAGCTTTCGTCCTTTCAGACGGAACGCATCGCCCTGAACATTCTCGGCGGCGAGAAGCGCCTGCTGAAGGATTTTGCGGTGCGCGGTTCCTGCGACTGCGCCTACATGGTGAATGAAAAGGCCCGCTTCCGCGTGAACATCTTCCGGCAGCGGGGCAACATCTCGATCGTCATGCGGAAAGCGCAGACCGAGGTGCCGTCCATTCAAACGCTCAATCTGCCCGTCGTCTTCCGCGAAATCGCGAAGGAGAAGATGGGCCTCGTCCTCGTGACGGGCTCNACTGGCAGCGGTAAAACCACCACGCTTGCGGCCGTGCTGGACGAGATCAACCGCACCCTGCCGGTCCACGTGGTCACACTGGAGGACCCGATCGAATATTTGCACCCGCACAAAAAGGCCACGTTCAACCAGCGCGAGCTCGGGGCCGACTTCGACGATTTTCCGTCCGGCCTCCGCGCCGCGCTCCGGCAGGCGCCGAAGGTGGTGCTCGTGGGCGAAATGCGCGACCGCTCCACCGTGGAGATCGCCCTGACTGCCGCCGAGACGGGCCATTTGGTGCTCTCCACCATTCACACCATCAGTGCGGGCCAGAGCATCAACCGTATCCTCGGCTTGTTCGAGCGGGAGGAGCAGGCGCAGGTGCGGCTCCGCCTCGCGGACATGCTGCGCTGGGTGGTCAGCCAGCGTCTGTTGCCCAAGGTGGGCGGTGGGCGCGTGCTCGTGCAGGAAATCATGGGCAACAGCCTGCGCACCCGGGAGACCATCGCCCTCGGTGAAAACGACGAGCGCAGCTTTTACGAAATCATCGACCAAAGCCGCACCTACGGCTGGTGTACGTTCGACCAGGCGATCGTCACGGCCTACGAGGTCGGCCGCATCACCGAGGAAACGGCGATGCTCTATTCCACGAATAAGGGCAAGATGTCGCGCTTCATCGACGACGTGAAGAAGCGCAACAACACCGTCGCCGTGGATACCACCGGCATGAAACTGGACGTCCAATCTCTCGCCAAATGAGCCTCCTCATCGACAACGATTTTCACCACCGCATCGACCTCTTCGAGCCCGGGGATAGGACCGCGCTGGTGTGCGTGGATGTCCCCGACGTGCAACGCTTGGTAGTCGAGAACCTTTCCGAACTCGAATACAAGATTCACACCGGTCTTTATATCGACGACGTGCTGCTGAAGATTCAGTCCCACCTCTACGACGTGGTGGTGATTTCGGAGCACTTCAACGACTCGAGTCTGGAATCAAATCCCATCCTGCAGACCACCGTGGAAATGGCCCCGAGCCAGCGTCGTCGCCAACTCCTCGTTCTGGTCGGCGCCAGCCTGCACACCGACAGCGAGATGCAGTCGTGGTCCCACAGCGTGGATTTGGTGGTGAGCCTGGCTGACGTTCCCAATCTCAAACACGTTCTGCGGCGCGCCGTCACCCGCTCCAAGGCCTTCTACGACCCCTACGTCGCCGTGCTGACCGAACTCGGCCAGGCGTAGCCGGCGCGACATAAAGGAAGTTGCGAATCGAAAGCGCGCTCACCCCATGGCGCGCAGTTCCTGGGACCGCCGATGTCCTCAATCGGCTTTTCAGAGCGCGAAGCGCCACCCACACTGTGGTGCCATCTTTGCGCGGCTCTTCGCTGCGCGCAAAAATCCGATCCGCTCTACTTCTTCAAGAAGTTCTGCAGTAGATGTTTCCCCTCCAGCGTCAGGATGCTCTCGGGATGGAACTGCACTCCTTCCATGGGGTACTCGCGATGGCGCAATCCCATGATTTCCCCCTCCGCCGTCTCCGCCGTGATTTCGAGAGCCGCCGGAAAGGTGTCCCTCTTTACGAGCAAGGAGTGATAGCGAGTCGCTTCGAAGGGAGACGGTAGCCCGGCAAAAACGCCGAGGCCTTTGTGCAAAATCGGAGACGTCTTGCCGTGCATCAGGCGGTCGGCCCGCACGACATCGCCGCCATACACCTGGCCGATACTTTGGTGCCCGAGGCAGACCCCGAGCAGTGGGGTGCTGGGGCCAAACCGGCGGATCACGTCGCAGGAGATCCCCGCCTCATTCGGTGTGCAGGGGCCGGGCGAGATACAGATGCGCTCCGGCTTCAGCGCGGCAATCTCATCGAGCGTGATCTCATCGTTGCGTTTCACCAGCAATTCCGCCCCGAGCTCGCCGAAGTACTGCACGAGATTGTAGGTAAAGCTGTCGTAGTTATCGATCACCAGGAGCATGCCCGCCAATAAACGCAGAATGCGGCGCGGCAGAAGCAAGAATTGAGAGGAATTTGGCGGAGCTCCGTCAGGTGACCGTCTCCCAGGTCTCCTGCAAAGCCCGGGCTAATTGGTCAAAATCCACCGGCTTTACCAAGTGGCGGACAAAGCCGGCCTCCCGGGAGCGCTGCAAATCCTCCTCCATGCCGTAGCCCGAGAGGGCAATCCCGCGCAGTTCCGGGCGCTCGGCGCGTAGTTGCGTCATGAGTTGATGCCCGGTCCCGTCGGGCAATCCGAGATCCGAGACAACGGCGGTAAAGCGATTGGTGGCCGCGGTCGCGAGCGCGCTGGCAATCGAATTGCACGGGAAGACCGTGTGACCGGCGCGGGTGAGCAGGCGGGTGAGGACGGCCAGCGTTGGCTCATGGTCCTCCACGAGCAAGATGTGCAAAGTGTGGGTGGCCGGCGGCGCTCCCTCGCCACCCGAGTGCTCAAGGGTCAGCCCGGCTGGTGGCTCGGTGGCCCCCGGGAATTCCACCGTGAAAGTGGCTCCGCGATCGGGGCCGTCGCTGTGCGCCTGGATTTGGCCACCGTGGAGATCGACCACCGCGCGCGCGATGGCGAGGCCCAGCCCCAGCCCGCCAAAGCGATGCGTATGTTCGAGGTCACCCTGCTCAAAGGGTTGGAAAAGGCGATCCGCCGCCGCGGGCGAGAAGCCGATGCCGGAGTCACACACGTCCAGCACGAGAGCCCCGTCCTTGTTGTGGGTGCGGATCGCGATGCGGCCGCCCATCGGGGTGAACTTCACCGCGTTTTTGAGCAAGTTCCAGAATACCTGCTGGAGCCGGGCGGAGTCTCCTTTGAGGCCCGGGAGGCGGGCTTTCAATTGGACTTCAAGTGCGATGCGCTTGGTTTGGGCTTCGTCGCGAATGATCTCGATGGCGTGACCGAGCAACGAGTGAACGTCGCAGCGCTCGGTGCGCAAGGGGAGCTTGCCCCGCGAAATGCGGGTGAGATCGAGCAAGTCGTCGATCAGCCGGCTCTCGAGCGCGATGCTACGCTCGATCATGGCAGCATCGGCGCGCAGGTCATCGGGGAGCCGGGGATCATGTCGCAGGGCGGCCGCCGTCATCAGGGCGGGCGTGAGCGGGGTCCGGAGCTCGTGGGAGAGGGCGGCGAGGAAATTATCCTTCGCCTGGCTGGCGCCCTCGGCATGCTCTTTGGCGCGAGCGAGCGCCTCGGAAAGTTCCCGCTGCTCGGTCACGTCGGTATTCGTTCCGAACCAACGCAGGATTTGGCCGGAGGCATCGCGGATCGGGTTTGCGCGCGAGAGAAACCAGCGATAGTCGCCGTTCGCGCCGAGCAGGGGAAACACGTCTTCCCACGGATCGCCATGCTTCAGGCACGCGTTGAACTTCTTCAGCACCCGCTCCTTGTGCTCAGGATGGAGGACCTTTTGGCGCCGGGCGCTGCCCACATCCTCCGGTGCGATCCCCGTGAATTCATACCAGCGCCGATTGAACCAAAGCACCCGCCCCGTTTCATCCGTGATCCAGGCAAATTGGGAGATGTTGTCGGCCAGAGCCCGGAAGCGGTGCTCGCTTTCACGCAGAGCGTCCTCCGCCTGCCGGCGCTCGGTGATGTCGCGAATAAAACCGACGAACATCGGATGCCCCGCGTCGCCGAGGACGTTGATGCTCAGCTCCGCGGGAAACTCCGTGCCATCGCGCCGGAGCGCGGGCAACTCCAGCCGCCGGCCCAGGATTCTGGTTTCGCCAGAATGCAGATATTTCAGGAGCCCGTGGTGGTGGGCCTGTCGCAAGCCAGCGGGGATGATATGGTCGGAGAGCGAGCGCCCGAGGATCTCCTCGCGCGTCCACCCGAACATGCGCTCGGCCGCGGGATTCCAGTCGAGCACGAGACCGTGGGCATCCATGATGAGCACCCCGTCGAGCGCGGTATCCACGATTGCCCGATTGCGCTCCTGCTCTCCGCGGCGGGCGGCGTTGGCCGTCTGCGCATTGGCTTCCAGCCCGGACACCGCCTGGCTCGCGGCGATGAGCAGGATGG
>FJVU01000102.1_pt1 | contig 9851 bp, 7 predicted proteins | sample 1011831 | NCBI WGS metagenome assembly FJVU01 (sample SAMEA3912450, study PRJEB9761) | metagenome | biome: forest; material: soil | place: USA | collected 2011-06-22 | depth 0.1 m
AACGGCAAGACCACCACGGCCTCCCTGCTCACGCACATCCTGCGGGTGGGCAAGAAGGATCCCGCGTGGATGATTGGCGGGATCGCCGAGGATCTCGGCCAGGGCTCCAGCCTGCACGAGAGCGAGTGGGTGGTGATCGAGGGCGACGAATACGACACTTGCTTTTTCGACAAGGGCCCGAAGTTCGCCCACTACCTGCCGGAGATCGCCATCCTCAATGCGGTGGAGCTGGATCAGATGGACATTTACCCCGACCTCGCGGCCGTCAAAAAGGCCTTCGGCCTGCTGCTCCGGGTGCTGCCGGAAAATGGCGTGCTGCTGTACAATGCTGACTGTGCCAACACGCGCGAAGTCGCCGCCACCGCCCGCGCCAAAACGCAGCTCGCGGTGGGGCTCGGTCCCGAGGCCACGGTGCGCGCGGAGCACGTGGAATACTCGCCGAATGGCTCCCAGTTTTCGCTATTCAAGACGCGCTTTGCCCTCCCCATGGTTGGCGAAATTTACGTGCGCAATGCCGCCATGGCTATCGCCGCCGCCCGCCAGTGCGGCGTGGAACTGGCGGACATCGAAAGCGCCGTGGCCACCTTCCAGGGGGTGCGCCGCCGGCAGGTGCTGCGCGGGGAGCGCGACGGTGTGAAAGTCGTGGAGGATTTCGGCAAGCACCCCACCAATATCCGCGAAACGTTGCGCGCGCTCGCTCATCGCTTCCCCGGTTCCCGCCTCTGGGCGGTGGTGGACCTCAAGGCGAACACCATGTGCCGCGCCGAAACGCAGGAGCCGCTGCACGAGGCGCTCCGCCACGCGCATGGCACCATGCTGGGCCCGGTGGATCGCCCCGAACGCTTTGCGGCGGGAGAGGCGATTGACCCCGTCCGCCTGGCGCAGGAACTCACGGCGGAGGGCCACCCCACTTTTGCCGAGGCCGGTGTCCCTGAAATCATCTCCCGCGTTCGCGCCTTGTCTGCCCCGGGCGATGTGGTCGTCGTCTTTAGCAGCGGCGGCTTCGGCGGGATTTACGACAAGCTACTGGGGTAGGCGGTGGGGGCCCCGGGAGGCCGGCCTTCAACTCCACGATTGCCCCGGCGCCCTTGGCGCGCCCATAAACCCCGATGGCCACGCCCAGCGAATCTCCGACTCCGGTCGCTCCGCTCACGTTTCGGCACCGCATCGGCTGGCTCGGCTTCGTCCTGCTGCCGCTTTTTGCCATCGGGATGGGCACGATGAATGGCGGCGCTCATATTCAATTCAAGGACCCGAAATCCGCAAAGCCGGGAGCCGGATGGGCGCTCATGGCCCTCGGGCTGGCCTGCACTGTCTTCTCCCTGGGCGGCATTCTTTTCGTGTGGGATATTACGATCGCCCCGGCCACCGGCCTCATCACCCGGCGCCGCGGCACGCTGGGATTTTCGCGGACGGCTACTTTTGCCCTGAGCGATTTCAATGCCGTGCTCGTTTCGCGCCGCCGGGCATTTTCCAATAGTTCCACGCTGACCCGCTTCCACGTTTCGCTCATTGGCCCAAACTACCGCTCCGTGTATCTTACCGAATACTCCCTTGCGGACCAAGCCCTCACCAAGGCTCGGGAAGCCTCTGCCTGCACCGGCCTGCCCGTGATCGATCGAACCCGGGAGGAGTGATGGAGGAGATTCTCTCTGGCCAGAGCCCAGGGCCATCCCCGAAAACACCCCTCATTTCCTTGACGGCCAGCCTGGGCTTCGCACCGAAGTGCGAAGTGGTGGAGGTTAGGGGATTCGAACCCCTGGCCTCTTCATTGCGAACGAAGCGCTCTACCAACTGAGCTAAACCCCCAGTGACTGGCAAGGAGGGAAGAGTGAACGCGGAAATGGGAAATTCGTCAAGCCCCAGTCAGCGAGATTTCTTTCGAAAGGTAACTACGCCGTTACATTTTAGGGTTGGCTGTAAAAGCTAGAAATCTTACCGTCTCCCATCCCAAGAGACCACCTCTGTGATGAAAACCCGTATTTCCAGCTTCCTTTCAGCCATCTTCGCGATGGTTTTTGGTGCCGGAATGTGGGTGCTCACCACCGCTCCCGCGCAGGCAAAATCCAGTCTGACGGCCTCGATTACCCTGTTGGATACGGATGGCGACGGCATTCCGAATATCGTGGATCCCGATGTGGACAACGACGGCATTCCCAATGGTCTCGACCGCAACGTGGATGGCGGCATCGCTCGTTCCGGCCCGTTGCGGGGCAAGTATGTCGGGGATCGCCTGACCAACGATAATCCGCTGGAGCGCGACATTGACAGCGATGGTCTGGCCGATGATTCGCTCGCGGAGGAAGACATTGATGGCGACGGTCTGGCCGATGATTCGGACCTCGAACTCGATATCGATGGAGACCATCGCCTCGACGATTCTTACAGTGAGCGGGACATTGATGGCGACGGACTCGCGGACAACTCTCCGAAAGAAGACGACATCGACGGCGATGGTCTGGACGATGATGATCCGGCGGAGCTGGACATCGATGGCGATGGCCTCGCGGACGATAGCGATGACGAAGACGACATTGATGGCGATGGCTTCAACGACGACGCCATCAACGAGCATGACATCGACGGGGATGGCCTCGACAACAATCAAGACGACGACGAGGATGGTGACGGGGTCACCAATGATCAGGACGACAACGTGGATGGCGACAGCCGTCTGAATGACGACGATCCGGATTATTCGGATGACGAGCCGGGCGTGCCGTAGGCGGCGCTCCTCGGAAATCTCACCTTCTCCGTTCTTCGAGGGCTTGCGCTTTGGTTGCTGCTCTGTGGCGTCACCTGAGAGCCTCTCGGGGGTCAGGGCGGCGAACCGCCGCCCTTCCTTGCCACAATCGGCTCCGCCAGTCGAACCAAGTCTTCCAAGGGATTTGCCGTCCGAGCCAGATCCACCCACGCATACGCCCGTTCACGGCGAAACCAGGTGAGCTGCCTCTTGGCATATTGGCGGGTCGCGATGGTGATCGCCTCCACGCATTGCGCTCTGGTCTGGCTACCCGCGAGCAGGGCGCGAATCTCGCGCAGACCCAGCATTTGCGCCGCGGTGGGACCTACTTCACCCGTGGCCGCCACTTCTTCCACCACCCCGGCGGCAAAGAGGCCTTGCGTCCGTGCGGCGATCCGCTCCAGCAACTGCTCGCGCGGACGATCGAGGATGGCGCCATGGACGAGGGGCTCATTCCTCCACTCGGCGCGGCTGGCAGAAAACGGGCGCCCGCTAAGAAGGCAGACCTCCAGGGCGCGGATGACGCGCCGCGGATTTTTTTCATCGACCCTGGCCTCGGGATCGAGTTCCCGCAGCCGGGCGACGAGGGTGGAGAGGGACTCCTTTTCCAGTTCCGCCCGCAGCGTGGAGTCGGCTGGTGGCAGCTCGGCCAGCCCGTGGGTGAGCGCCCGGACATACATCCCCGTGCCACCGCAAATGATGGGTATCCGCCCGCGCTCCAGGATCGCCGCCATCCGCGGCACCGCCAGGGCGCGGTACTGGGCCACATCGAAGGCCTGGCTCAGCGGGATCTCGCTCACGAGGTGGTGCGGCACGCGGGCCTGCTGAGCGGGTGAGGGCTTGGCGCTGAGCAGATCGAGCCCTTGATACACNTGGAAGGCATCNGCCCCCACGATCTCTCCNCCGATGTGCTCCGCNAGCGATNCGGCCAGNTCCGTNTTCCCCACNGCGGTCGGGCCGAGGAGAAAAAAGCACCGCTGGATGAGGTCGGCAGACATGCGCCGCGAGAAAAGAGCGAGATTTCCCTGCGATGGCGAGCGTGTGTTCGAGCGGGCTCTTTCGTTCAACGCAGAGATGGCAAGACAGAGCGACAGGCGCTTCCATTGGTAACTTGTGAGAAACGCGCGAAACGCGCTGGGCGCTGGAAGGGGCCGATTCAGGAGATCGGCGCTCCCAGTGGCGGCGCTCCGACTTGGGAGCGCGCTCTACCACCCAACGTTAAACCACGCCAGGCTTGATCCATGGCCACTCCGGTTAAGATTCTTTTTCCTCCAAAATCAGCGGCTCCGGCACCATGAAGGCCACGAGAATTGCCACATAGATCACGTAGCTGACCCAGATGCAGTGGGGAAGGAACGCCACGCCGGCGCCGACAAAATACGAAAGCGGCGCCAGGCGGTAGCGGCGCAGGATCATCCGGCATCGTTCCTTCGGGATGCGCGGATCGAGCATTCCTCTCGCCGCCACGTGCCGGAACATCAGCGCCCCGCTCGCTCCGGCCAGGCCCAGCACCACGCCGTAGAGCGCGCCCGAGAGGGGCATCAGCGGATAGTCGCCCAGAAAGGCCGTGACAAAGGGAATGAAGGAGAGCGTGAGCAGCAGCACATTGTTGTACCACAGGAGCGATCGCCGGCAGTGCGTGGTCACCACCAGCATTTGGTGGTGGTGCAGCCAGAACGTCACCACGATGAGAAAGCTCGCCACAAAGGCGATGCCGTGCGGAGCGAGCCGGGCGAATTCCGCGGGCACATTGGCCCACGGCCCGGCGGGAAGTTTGAGATCAAAGACCATCAGTGTGACGATGATCGACATGACGCCATCGCTGAAGGCAGCCAGGCGGGCGGTGGATGGAGTGGCTTCGATGCGATGCACGGCGCAGCGTCTTACCCGGGATCACCCGCGGTTCAAGCCTCCGCGAAGGCGAAGGGGGGCGTCTTTTTTCCGCGACAAAATTTCGTGAAAGACTACAGCCAACACGTTCGTTCTTTCATCACGATTTCTATGGATAAAATTCTCGTCCACGGCGGCCACTCGCTCAACGGCAGTGTGCGCATCAGCGGCAGCAAAAACAGCGCGCTGCCCATTCTGGCGGCCACCCTGCTCACCAAGGAGCCCTGCACCGTCGCGAACGTGCCCGACCTCTCGGACATTCACTACATGCTGCAGATCCTCAGCCACCTCGGCGCGAGCGTGGAGCGGGCGAGCGGCGTGGTGCAGGTGCAGGCCGAGAAAATCAAGACCGAGGCCCCCTACGACATCGTGCGCAAAATGCGCGCCAGCGTCTGCGTGCTCGGCCCGCTGCTCGGTCGCGAGAAAGAAGCGACGGTCTCGCTGCCCGGCGGTTGCGTCATCGGCGATCGCCCCATCGATCTGCACTTGAAGGGCTTCGAGGCGCTCGGCGCCATGCACCGCATCGAGCACGGCAACGTGAAAGTTTTTGCGGGCGAGCTCCGCGGCGCCTCCATCAACCTGCGCGGCAAGCAAGGCCCCACGGTGCTCGGTACGGACAACGTCATGATGGCCGCCGTTCTCGCCGAGGGCACCACCGTCATCGAAAGCGCGGCCGCCGAGCCCGAGGTGGTGGACCTCGCCAATTTCCTCAATAAAATGGGCGCGAAAATCGACGGTGCCGGCACGCGTCGCATCGTTATCGAAGGCGTGAAGGAGCTCCACGGCGCCGAGCACGACGTCATCCCCGACCGCATTGAGGCCGGCACCTACCTCGTCGCCGGCGCCATGATGGGCGGCGATGTCACCCTGCGCCGCGTGGACCCGGCCCACCTCGGCTTCGTCATCGAGGTCGTTCGCAAAGCCGGCTACACGGTGGACACCACCAACGATACCATCCGCATCCGCGGCAATGGCACGCCCAAGCCGCTCCAGCTCACCACCGAGCCGTATCCTGGTTTCCCCACCGACATGCAGGCGCAGATGTGCGCGCTCCTCTCGCAGACCAGTGGCATCAGCGTCATCAGCGAGACGATTTTCCCGCAGCGCTTCATGCACGTGAGCGAACTCAAGCGCATGGGCGCCGACATCTCGCTCGACGGCCATACCGTCATCATCACCGGTGTGGAAAAGATGAGCGGCGCTCCCGTCATGGCCAGCGACCTCCGCGCCAGCGCCGCCCTCGTCCTCGCCGGCCTCCGGGCCGAAGGGGTCACCGAGGTGAACCGCGTCTATCACATCGACCGCGGCTACGAATCCATCGACGACAAGCTCAACGCCCTTGGCGCGCGGATTGAGCGGATGAAGGCGTAGCGGGGCTCCTTTCGCGTCCCGACTCTTCCTCGCCCCGCTACCCCACTTCTGGAAACTGCAGCCGGAAGGTCGCCCCATGCCCGGCCGGGCACTCGACCGCGATGGCGCCGCCCATCGTCTCCACGAGCCGCTTCACGATGGCGAGGCCGAGCCCGTGCGAACTTTCCCCGGCGGTCGGTTGCGCGCTGAGCCGGGAAAATTTGCCAAAGAGCCGGGGCTTTTCGTTGTCCTGGATGCCGGGCCCGGTGTCGCTCACGCAAAATTCCACCTGGCCCGATCGTTTGCACACGGCTACCTCCACTTTTCCACCCGAGGGCGTGAATTTGATGGCGTTGCCCACGAGATTGTCGGCGATCTGCGCCAGCGCATCCGAGTTGGCCAGGATGCGCCCTTCGCCCGGGGCGAAGGACAGCGCGATGGCCTTGGCTTTGGCCCGCGGCTGGAACGAGGCCACCACGTCGGCGACCGAATTCGACAGATCCACTTTCTTAAGTTCCATCGAGGAAAGTCCGGCCTCGAGGGCGTTCACGTTCAGGACGTTTTTTACCAGCCGCGACATGCGATCCACCGTCTGGCGCACAATGTCCACCGTGTCGTCGGTCGAAGTTTCCTCCAGCTTGTCGCACGCGAGCGTGATGGTCTGGAGCGGGTTGTTCAGGTCGTGCGCGAGCATGGCCATGAGGTGGTCTTTCTCCTCATGGAGTTCCTGCGATTTCGCCTCCGCGACCTTGCGCGCCCGGAGTTCGGCCGCGAGCCGCCGGTTTTTAATGAGCACCACGATTACCACCACGGCCGCCGTCCCAAAAATCCAGAGCGCCAGCCGTTTCACCACGCCCCAGTTGATCGCCCCTTCGATGTCCACCGGCACCCATTTGTCGCGCAGGCGCGCCCGCTCTTCATCGGAGATGGAGGCCAGCCCTTTTTCGAGGATGTCGTGCAGCACCGNCTGGCTTTTNGGNACCGCCAGCCGGAGTTCAAAATCGAATTCCGCGATGCCCACAATCTTTAGGTTGGTCAGTCCTTCGCTCCGCATCAGGCTGCTCGCGCTGACCAGATTCTCCACCGTGGCATCGGCCTGGCCCCGGGACACGGCNTGGAGAGCGTCGGCCGAGGTGTTCGTTTTCTTCAGGTGAATGGCCGGGTGNTGNTGCTCNACCATCGCCGTGGTCACATATCCGGCCGGTGCCGCCACCACGCGGCCCTGGAGATTGCGCAGCCCGGTGTAAAAAGGGGCGTCGCTGCGCATGATCACCGCCACGGGCGCGCCGATGTAGGCCGGCGTGAATAGAAAATCCTGCTCCCGATCCGGGGTCTCCGCCATGCCACTAAGCAGGTCCACTTTCCCGGTCTTGGCGAGATTCATGGTTTCCTCCCAGTTCGCCGTCCGCACCACCTCAAANCGGGTGCCGAGCCGCTGGCCGAGCGTCGCCAGCACGTCGGCATCCAGACCATCATGGTGCCCGTCCTTGTTGTAAAAAGAGAAGGGCGGCCAGGCGGGGTCCGACCCCACCCGCAGTACCGGATGCTGCCGCAGCCACTGGGATTCCGCGTCAGTGAGCACGACCGCCGACGGAGCCGCCCCCCGGGCGATGCTACCCAGGCTGGCCATCCAGGCGGTGGCCGCGGCCAAAAGCCGCCCCACGACTGATAACGACGGGAACATGCGATCCCCTTTCTGACAGAGTCGCAGCAGGGTGCAAGCCGGGCGCTTGGCGATTTTCACGTCTTTCATTGAAAAGGGCACACAAGAGGATACGCTCCGGCACCAAAAATGGCGCAAGCACGACGCGCTCGAGCGTCTTCTACCTCTACTCAATCGACCACCGCGCAGGAAATCGCAGGCTTCGGCCTGCTGGTCCTGGGCGTGCTCCTCTTTCTTGCTCTCATCTCGTACTCCCCGCGCGATCTTCCTTCGTGGATGGCCACGGTGACCGGACGCAACGAGAAGACGCAAAACTTTGTCGGATCGCTCGGCGCGATCATGGCCGGCTTGAGCTATCTCACCCTGGGCGCCGCCAGCTTTCTGCTCGCGGCTTCGCTCATCGGGTATTCCGCTCTCCGCCTGTTCGGCCGCGCCTCGGGGTTCGTCCTGCGCCCGCTGTGGATTGTCGTCTTCGTCATCAGTGGCGCGTGTCTGGCGGATGTCATCGACTGGGCTTTGATCGACCGCGCCCGGCTCGGCCTCTCCAGCGAGGGCGGGGCCATCGGGCACTTCCTGGGCGGGAAATTTTTCCATAGCATCTTTGGCCCGGCGTCCATTCTGGTGCTCGGGTTCGTCTACCTCTCCTCGCTCATTCTCATGACGGGGCTGCGTCCTTTTTCCGTGCTGCGCCATCTGGCCGCCCTCCCGCGCGGATGGGCGGAGGCCCGCCTGGAGCGCCTGCGCGAGGAGGCCGCGGAAGAGCAACGCCTGCTCGTGGAGCAAAAGCGGCTCGATCGTGAGGCCCGCCGCGTGGAAAAGGAGCTGGCCAGACAGCGGCGCACGGCCGGCCCGGTGGAAGCGGAGGAGGAAGACGAGGAGGAGGAAGACGAGGAGGAGGAAGAAGTGGGGTCGCTGCCGCTCAAGCAAGGCGATCTCCTGGCCGACGACACCAAGGAACCGGAGTCGGCCCGGCCCGCGCCCAAGATTTTCGACTCCGCCGCCGCCAACGCCGCCAAGAAGGAAAAGAAAAAGGTGGAGACGCTCGCCCCCATCAACAGCGAGAACTATCAGCTTCCATCCCTCGACCTGCTCGATCCGCTGGACACCGACCGCGAGGTGGCCTCGCCCGAGGAATTGATGGGCGTGCAAAACCGCATTATCGAGACGCTGGCGGAATTCGGCATCGCTGTGACGCCGGGCGACATCACCAAGGGGCCCACCATTACCCGCTACGAGGTGTATCCCGCCCGTGGGGTGCGCGTGGATCGGGTGGCCAGCTACGAGCGCGACCTGGCCCGCGCGACGTGCGCCGAGCGCATCAACATCCTCGCGCCGATTCCCGGCAAGGACACCGTGGGCATCGAGATCGCCAATTCCAAAAAGCAAAAGGTGACGCTGCGGGAACTGCTGGAGAGCGACGAATTTCAAAACGCCAAGGGCCGCATCCCCATTGCGCTGGGCAAGGACGTGTATGGCCACACCATCATTGCCGATCTCGCGGCCATGCCGCACGGGCTCGTCGCGGGCACCACGGGCTCCGGCAAGAGCGTGTGCATCAATGCCATCCTCGCCAGCATCCTCTACCGCTTCTCCCCCGAAGATCTCCGCCTCATCATGATCGACCCGAAGGTGGTCGAAATGCAGATTTACAACACGCTGCCGCACCTCGTGGTGCCGGTGGTGACCGATCCCAAGAAGACACTGCTCGCGCTGAAGTGGGCCGTGAACGAAATGGAAAAGCGCTACGCCATCTTCGCCAAGGTGGGCGTGCGCAACATCGGCGGCTTCAATAGCCGGCCCAAGCCGCGCACCCAAAAGGAACTCGACGCCGAGTCCTGGGGCAAGGTCGCCCAGGCTCCCGCNCCGATCCCGGGCCGNCCGCCGAAACTCGTCGTCGAAATCCCGGANGAATCGGCCGAAGCCCAGGTGGCCAGCAGTTCCGACATCCTCGGCAAGTCCTTCGGCGAGGAGCCCATCATCAATGCCGATAGCGAGCTCTACGGCGCGCCGACCGGTGAGCCCGCCGAGCACGAACTCGACCGCGCCGAGCAGGCCGAGCTGGGCATCACGGTCGCACGCGACGACGGGATCATGGTCCCGGAAAAGATGCCGCTCATCGTCATCATCGTGGACGAGCTGGCCGACCTCATGCAGACCGCGCCGGCCGATGTGGAATTGCTCATCGCCCGCATCACGCAAAAAGCG
>FJVU01000767.1_pt1 | contig 9851 bp, 4 predicted proteins | sample 1011831 | NCBI WGS metagenome assembly FJVU01 (sample SAMEA3912450, study PRJEB9761) | metagenome | biome: forest; material: soil | place: USA | collected 2011-06-22 | depth 0.1 m
CCACCGAGACCGGCGGCGGCACGGGTGGCACCATCCAGGCGGAGTTTGGCAAACTGAAAATCACGAACTTCGGCGCCATTTCCGCCAGCACGCTGGGCACGGGCAGCGGCGGCGACGTCGTGGTCCACGCCCGGCAATTGGGCATGGATCAAAACGGCCAGATCTCCGCGGACTCCAGCGGCCTCGGCCTCGGCGGCGATGTCGCGGTGACCGCCGATAGCCTGCACCTCGAAACCGGGGGCATCATCTCCGCCTCCGCCTCCGGCCCGGGCGCCGGCGGCAGCGTGTCCGTCACGGCCCGGCAAATCACCATGGACACGAATGCCAGCATCGCGGCCTCGTCCACCGGCGCGGGGGTGGCCGGAAGCGTGAAGGTCACCGTGCAGGAGCCTTTCCTGCTCAACAGCGGCAGCAATGTGAGCACCACTTCGGACATCAGCGATTCCGGCACGGTGAACATCACCTCGGCCAGCGACATTTTTCTAAATAGCGGCAGCGTCACCGTGCGCGCCACCCAGGGCAACGCCGGCCGCATCGAACTCATTGCCCCCGGCATGATCTCGCTCGGCCAGGCCACCGTCCTCGCCGAGGCGGGCCTCAATGGCGGCGACGTCTTCATCGACCCCCAATTCGTGCTGCTCGAGCACAGCCGGATCAGCGCCAATGCCATCCTCGGCGCCGGCGGCAATATCGACATCATCACCAACGCTTTCCTCGCCAGCGATGGCGCCGTCACCGCCTCCAGCCAGGCCAGCGTGCAGGGCACCGTGAATATCGAGACGGTGCAAGGCGACCTCAGCGGTGCCCTCGTCTCGCTCAGCAGTTCTTTCGTCAGCCCGCGCACCAATCTGCAGGAACGCTGCGCCATGCGCCTGGGCGGCGACACCAGCACCTTCCTTGTCGTGGGCCGCGGCGGCGTCGTCCCGGCCCCCGAGGAAGCCACCGCCATCGTCCCCGTCCCGTGGCGCCCCTACCTCCCCGCTCACGAGCGTTGAGGCAGCCGGGCTACTTCTCCCGCACCTTCGCCGTCCCATCAAAATACGCCTGGTACTTCGGCCAGCTCCACACGGCAATCTTCCGCCCGACGTCCAGTCCCACGTTGTTGTCGGTCGGGATGTGGTAGCCGCCCATCGCGCGAGAGAGCGCCGCCATCTCCGCGGTGCCACTCCACGTCGGCAGATCGATGGTCATCATGTCTCCGGCAACTTTCTCGGTCAGCTCGCAGTGCTTCCGGCGCTCAGCGAAACCGTAGGTATCGGAGCCGGTGAAGGCTTCGATAATCTTCGCGCACGCCCCGCTCACCGTGGCGTGGCCGCTCGTGTAGCCGGGAAACGGAGGAGTCACAAACGTGAGCGGCGAGTAGGGATGCCAGTCCTCGCCCAGCATCTCTTTCGTGCCGCCCTCCGCGCCGGCCCAGCCCGTGATTTTCTGTCCCTTATANTAGTAATGAATCAGCGTCCACGGCCGTGAGGAATCGTAGAAGCGCTTCGTCTCCCAGCAGGAAATGAAGGCATCGAAGGCGACATTCGCCACGGCAAAGTACAGCTTCACATCCTTGTCGAGGTCCTGCTTGTCGCGTCGTGAGACATCCTGCGCGAACCGGAGCCAGTGCCCACTTTGCCCGGTGGACCGCGGGCCGTCGCGCATGAACTCCACGATCGCCTTTTGCTCGTTCGTCAGCTTTTGGTTATAGGCCAGCACCTGGTCCGCATCCTTCCGCAGCTTGTCCGGTTCCGTGGTCGTCTTCGGCGGCGGCCCGGGGCGGAATTGCGCGCTGCTCTCCATCAGGAAGGGTTTCACCCTTTCCCAATGCGGCGTGAGAAATCCAGGCGTGAATTTCGTCCCATCCGGCTTGGTAAAAGTGATCGGCTGCCAGCGATCGGGATCGATAATTTGATCCGGCGGGTTCACCGGCTTGTAGCCCGTGTAGTCGGCATACGGCTTCCCATCGCCACCCGCCTCATCGCCCAGTTGGTTGGAGCCGTCGTGCTTGCGATAGTCGACCACCGCCTGCGCCGCGAGGTTCCCCACCCCTTCCGGGGTTTTCGGGTCCAGGGACTCATTGGCCGGATCGTAGCCCAGCTTCTTCATCTCGCCCGCCAGCCACTCCTTCGCCTCGGGATAGGCAAAGACCAGTGAACGAAAGGAGGCATAGCTGATGGCCTTTTTCTTGTTTTCCAAAGTGCGCTCCGCGGCCGGCCGCCGTAGCTTGTCACCCAGCCGCGAGCCCACCGCGTGCTCATCGTAGGCGGCCCAGGCGTCAAACATCGCCGTGGCCCAAATCGCCAGCGTCCGCGACAAAATCGTCGGCCTCGCGCCGTGTAAATCCACCTCCCGCGCCGTGGCCTCCTCAGCCAAATCCAGCCAGACATACGCGAGGCTCACATTCGTTTTGTCCTCCGCACCCAGAAATTTATGGAGCGGTTTGTCGGGCGCGGGAGCATCGGCCCCCAGCACGGTGAAGGGCAGGATCAGTCCGGTGGCGACGACGGCAAGGAGCGTTCTCATGAGTTCGGTGGGAGCAGGAGGATGACGGTAGTTCTGCTATAGTGTGGCCGTTTCGCCTTCCAGAAAATTCGACCTTCCCGAAGGAAGCAACCCCGCGGCGTCAATCCGTGCAAAAGAAAGCCGCTGCTCGCGGCTTACTATGCCAGCTGCTCCCGTCACGCCATCCATGGATTCCAACCTTTGCCAATGCACCCGGCCGCTCCACACGCGCCGCGATTTCCTTACGCGCAGCGCGTTCGGCATGGCCGGGGTGGGGCTCGCCGCCCTTCTGCAAAATCTTGGCCTGGCCGCCGAGGGGAGCCCTTCCTCCTCGCTCGTCCCGCGCCAGCCCCACTTTGCCCCGCGCGCCCGGCGGGTCATTCACATCTTCTGCGAGGGTGGCCCCTCGCAAGTGGATACCTTTGACCCCAAGCCAGTGCTCGAAACGAACCATGGCCGCCTGGTGGATGAGGTGCTCAAGGGCTACCAAAAGAACGCGGGCGAGGCCGCTTCCGGCATGGGCCGCCTCAGCGGCAAACTCCAACGTTCCGCCTTCCAGTTCGCCCGGCACGGCCAGAGCGGGCTGGAAATCAGCGAGCTGTTTCCTCACCTCGCCCAACACGCCGACGACCTCTGCGTGGTCCGCTCCCTGCGCACCACCACGTCGGTGCATGAGCCGGCCCAGATGATCATGCACACGGGTGAATTCGCCAGCATCCGCCCCAGCATCGGCGCGTGGACGGTCTACGGCCTCGGCTCGGAAAATCAAAATCTCCCCGGCTACGTCGCGCTCTCCCCCAGCGGCACGACGAGCAGCGGCGACAAGCAATGGGGCAACGCCTTTCTGCCCGCCTGGTGCGGCGGCACGGCCATCCCCACCAAGGATCCCGCAGTGACCAGGATGATCGAAAACATCCGCAGCGGCACCACCTCCCTGCGGGAGCAGCGCCGCCAGCTCGACCTCCTGCGCTCCATGCAGGAAGACTTCGCCGTCCGCCATCCCGGGGACGCCCTGCTCGAAGGCCGCGTGGACGCCTTCGAGACGGCCTTTCGCATGCAAATCGAGGCCACCGACGCCTTCGATCTCACGCGCGAACCCCAGCACATCACCGAGCTCTATGGCGACACCGAGCAAGGCCGCCAGCTCCTCCTCGCCCGTCGTCTGGTCGAGCGCGGTGTGCGCTTTGTGCAAGTGCGTCACGGGGGCTGGGACACCCATGATCTCAATGACGAGCGCCACCGCGAGCTCGCCAAGGAATGCGACCAACCCCTCCACGCCTTGCTCGCGGATCTTCGACAGCGCGGCATGCTCGAAGATACCCTGGTTATTTGGGGCGGCGAATTTGGCCGGACCCCGACGACCGACAACAACGACGTCGCCAAAAAGAAAGGCATTGGCCGCGACCACAACGCCGGTGGGTTTACCGTCTGGATGGCCGGCGGCGGCGCCAAACCCGGAACCGTCTTCGGTGCCACGGACGATTTCGGCGCTCTGGCCGTAGAGAACCCCGTCGACGTCCACGATCTGCACGCCACGATTTTGCACCTCCTCGGCTTCAACCACGAGCGCCTCACCTACCGCTACGCCGGCCGCGATTTCCGTCTCACGGACGTCTACGGCCATGTGGTGAATGGGATTCTCGCCTGATTCACCATGGGCTCTCTTGTCGCGCTGATGTTGGTCCGTCCCCTTGCCGCCCTTCGACGTTTTGCCAGCGGCGCTGGCTGGCTCACCGTCCTTCTTTCGGCGAGTCCGCTCTTGGGCGAAGACACCGCCTTCTTCGAAAGCAAAATCCGGCCCATTCTCGTTGAGCGCTGCTACGAGTGCCATAGCGCGGACAAAAAGCAAAAGGCCAACCTCCTGCTCGATACGAAGGAGGGCCCGCTGAAGGGCGGCGATACCGGGCCGGCCATCGTCCCCGGCGATCCCGCCAAGAGCCTCCTCATCCAAGCGGTCAAGTGGTCTGATGACGATCTGCAAATGCCCCCCAAGAAGAAGCTCAGCGACGAACAGATCGCCGACCTGGAAGCTTGGGTGAAAATGGGCGCGCCCGATCCGCGTTCCGGTTCCCGCGTCCTCACCAAGATCGAACAGCACCTCGAGAACGCCCGGCAACATTGGGCGTTTCAGCCGATCATCGACCCGAAGCCCGCGACGCTCGATTCCCTCCTCCTCCCTCCCACCGCCCCACCCGCGGACAAGCGCACGCTCCTGCGCCGCGCCTATCTCGATCTCGTCGGTCTGCCTCCCACCTACGCCGAGGTCACCGCCTTCCTCGCGGACCCATCGCCCGATGCTTTTGCGAAGGTCCTCGACCGCCTCCTGGCCGATCCCCGCTACGGCGAACGCTGGGGCCGCCACTGGCTCGATGTGGCCCGCTACGCCGACACGATGGGCTCCATTTTCAATGGCGATGACACCTACCCCTACGCGTGGACCTACCGCGACTACGTCGTTCGTTCGTTCAATGCCGACAAACCCTATGATCGCTTTCTCCTCGAGCAAATCGCCGGCGACCAACTCGACACCGCGCAGGACCCGGCGACGCTCGCCGGCATGGCCTTTCTCGGCCTCGGCACGCGCAAGGATCGCCAGCTCGACGACGACACCCTGGACGACACTATCGACGTCATTGGCCGGGGCCTCATGGGCCTCACCATCGGCTGCGCGCGCTGCCACGACCACAAGCTCGAGCCCATCACCACGAAGGACTACTACGGCCTCTACTCCGTGCTGAAGAGCAGCAAAGAGCCCGAAATCCTCCCTGCGCTGCCGCAACCCGAGACCGCGCAAACTCGCGAATTCGCCGAGAAAAACCGGCAGGCGCGCTGCGACTATGGGGTGGCGTCTCTCCAGGCCGCCAGCCATGCGGCCGCCGCCGTGCGCACCCGGGTGGGCGACTACCTGCGCGCCGCGCAGGAGTCGGGTTGGAAGACCCACTACGACAATAAACCGTTCCTCGACGTCATCAATCAGCGCAAGCTTCAGGGGGAGATCCACAACGCCACCGCGCGCAGCCGGAAAACTTGGATTGAAGCGCATCCGGAGGTCTTCGGCCCCTTTCTGGAATTCATCACCGGCACCAAGCTGGCTCCTGCCCCGGTGCTGCATCCTCTCGTGGCCAAGGCCTTCGCCCAACCGGCCGCCACGCTCGAGGAAATCGCCCAGCGCTACAATGACGTCTTCGCCGCAGCCGACACCGCCTGGCGGAAGCAAACTGACGGCCAGCTCGCCAAACCCATCGGGCTCACCCCCGAGGAACTGGACCTTCCCGCTCCAAAAATTCAGCCGAGGCTCATCGCCCGCCTCGATGCCCTCGAGGCCGCGAACCCCCTCGCGGATCGCGATCTGGAATCCCTCCGCCAAATCCTGATTGCCAAAGATTCACCGCTAAAGGTCGCGCCAGACCGCTACGATGCATACCGCCTCTTTCTCGAAGACGACAAGAAAGCCTTCGAGAAGCTGGCCCAAGTCATCGCCGACATCGCCAAGCATCCCGGTGCCCCGGCCCGCGCCATGGTCTTTGTGGACGCCGCCAAACCCTACGATGGCAAAGTATTCCTGCGCGGAAACCCGAACAGCCCGGGCTCCGACGCTCCGCGCAAGTTTCTCACCGTCCTCCAGCAGGTTTCCCCGGAACCGTTCCCAAAAGACCACAGCGGCCGCCTCCAGCTCGCGCGCGCCATCGCCAGCCGCGACAATCCCCTCACCGCCCGCGTCATCGTCAACCGCGTCTGGAGCTGGCACTTTGGCCAGCCCCTCGTGGGGACGCCGAGCGACTTCGGCTTTCGCGGCGACCGCCCGTCGAATCAGCCGCTCCTCGATCACCTCGCTGCGTGGTTCATGGAGCACGGCTGGAGCTTCAAGCAACTCCACAAGTACGTGATGCTGAGCGCCGCGTACCAGAGCGGCAGCTTCGCTTTGCAGCCGCTTGAGTTGGAGCCCTTCCGCGACTCGATCCTCTCCGTCACCGGCCGGCTCAAGACCGAGCTCGCCGGCCGCTCGGAAAAGATCGCCGACTCCACCCGCCGGACCCTGTACGGCTTCATCGATCGCAAGGCCCTCCCCTCTCTCTATCGCAGCTTCGATTTTCCCAATCCCAGCTTCAGCGCCCCGCAGCGCAGCCGGACGGCCCTCGCGCCCCGCGCCCTCATCCTTCTCAATAGCCCGCTGCTGACGGAAAGCGCCCGCGCGCTCGCCGCCGCGCTCAGCAAGGACTGTCCCGATGACTCAGCGCGCATCGAGGAGCTTTACCATCGCACGCTGCAGCGCCCACCCACGCCCAGGGAAATTCAGCGCGCCCACGACTACCTCGCCGCCTACCCTGCGAACGATCTCGTGCATCCCGAGACGAAAGACTGGCAGTACGGCTATGGGGAGTTCGACGCCGTCACCCAGCACGTGAAGGCCTTCGCCGCTCTGACCAATTTCGATGGCAAGACCTGGAAGGCGACGCCGAAGGCCCGCGACGGCAAGAACGGCGGGGTGATGCTCGATGCCCTCGGCGGCGATCCCGGCCCCGGCTCCGCGCTGGCCACCATCCGCCGCTGGGTGGCCCCGCTCGACGGCGAGGTCAACATTACGGCCGAGCTCACCCAAACCGACCCGAAAGCCGAAGGCATCATTGCCCGCGTGATCTCCAGCCACGCCGGACTGCTCCGGGAATGGAAGGTGCAGGGCCAGTCCCTTTGCACCGAGCTCAGTCGCGTTCCGGTGAAAAAGGGCGAGACCCTCGATTTCATCGTCTGCGGCCAGACGGAGCAAGACGCCGGTCCCTATCGGTGGTCCCCCAGCATCACCATGCCGGGCGCCGAGCTGGCCGGCATGCGCGGCATGGCCCAGCGGTGGGATGCCCGCTCCGATTTCGCCGATCCCAATAAGCCCGAAAAGCCGCTCACGGCTCTGGAGGAACTCTGCCAGGCGCTCCTCCTGTCCCCGGAGTTTGGCTCCCTGGAATAGGCCGATCCCGCCTCGGGGCGATCCCATCTTCGCCCGCAACTCCCCACCCCCCTCGCGGTTTCTCTCTCACGAAATGTAACGGCCGCAGCGCCCGCGGCGTCTCCAACCACATCGCACCATGAATCCGAACACCTGTGGCCAAATCACCCCGCTCGTCACCCGCCGCGACGTGCTTTCCTCGCTCGCTTGCGGATTCGGCTGGCTCGCCTTCTCCGGTCTGGCGGCCAGCAAGTCCATGGCCGCGGAGATCAACCCGCTCGCGCCCAAGGCCCCGCACTTTCTGCCGCGCGCCAAGCGCGTCATCTTTTTGTGCATGCGGGGAGGCCCCTCCCATGTGGATACCTTTGACTACAAGCCCAAGCTGACGACCGATAACGACAAGCCCGGCAAACGCCCCGGCACCAAACTCCTGGGCTCGAAATGGAAGTTCCAGCCCCGCGGCAAGAGCGGCCTCTACATTTCCGACCTCTTCCCAAAACTCTCCGAGCACGCGGACGACATGTGCCTCGTCCGCTCCATGCAGACGAATTTGCCCGCGCACCCGCAGGCTTTCGTCAATTTACACACCGGCAGTTCGCAATTCGTCCGCCCGTCGCTCGGAGCCTGGACCCTCTACGGTCTCGGCACGATGAATGAGAACCTGCCCGGCTTCGTCACGATTTCCCCCGCCCAAGGCTTTGGTGGCGCCCAAAATTACGGCAGCGCCTTCCTCCCCGCGATTTATCAGGCCACGAAAATCGGCTCCGACAACCGGAGCGTGGCCAACGCGCAGGTCCGCAATATCGAAGGGACCCTGAGCCCCGTGGCCCAGCGTGCGGAACTGGAACTCATCCAGTCGCTCAACCGCGAAGCCCTCCGGCGCGACAAATACAATCCCGACGTGGAGGGCGTCATCGAGAGCTACGAACTGGCCTTCAAGATGCAAAGCCAGATGCCCGCGGTGATGGACCTGGCCAAGGAAACCGAGGCCACCAAGAAGCTTTACGGCATCGGCAGCGGCGCGACGGACGACATGGGCCGCAAATGCCTGCTCGCCCGCAAAATGGTCGAGTCGGGCGTGCGTTTCGTGGAAATCTGCCACGGCAACTGGGACCATCATTTCAATCTCTCCAGCGCGCTGGAGAGCAACGCGCGTGCGGTCGATCAGCCCATCGCCGGGCTGCTCGCCGATCTCCAGCAGCGCGGTCTGCTCAAGGATACTCTCGTGGTATGGAGCGGCGAATTCGGGCGCACCCCGCACGCGCAGGGCGGCGATGGCCGCGACCATAACAACAAGGCCTTCACCCTGTGGATGGCCGGCGGCGGCGTGAAGGGCGGCCTCAGCTACGGCTCCACCGACGACTACGGCTACGAGGCCGTGGAGAACAAAGTGCAGATCCACGATCTCCACGCGACCATCCTGGCGCTGCTCGGCCTCGACCACGAAAAGCTGACTTTCCGCTACGCCGGACGCGACTTCCGCCTCACGGACGTGGATGGCACCGTGGTCAAGGCCGTCATGGCGTAGCCAGCACCTTCCGGGTCGCGTTCGTATTCACGCGCCGCTGGCCCAGCGCATCGAGGAGCGCCGCGGCATCCGCCACGTCGAGGGTCACGCTGTGGTTGGCTGCCGCAAAATGGACGGCCAAGCCCCCGTCTTTCGCCGCGATCCACGCGATTTGGGAAAGGTTCAGAATCACGCCGGAAGGAAGAGCAATGAAATCGAGCATGGCGGACGTGATACCGGCTCCCCAAAACTTCGCCACCCATTTTCCAAAGCCCCCAGCCACCTCCCCGCCGAAGTTCCCTCCACCCCCGTTCGGTAGAATCCCTGCTTCCCACCTCTCCGTTCCGTCGCGTAAATCCATGGCATGAAGATCCTCGTCACCGGCGGCGCCGGCTACATTGGCAGCATTTGCGTCGAGCAGCTCCTCGAGGNGGGACATACCGTGGCTGTTTTCGACAATCTCACCGAGGGCCATCGCCTCGCCGTCGATCCCCGCGCCACCCTCTTGCTCGGCGATCTGCAGAATCGCTGCGACATTGAGGACGCCATGGAAGCCGCCCGCCCCGACGCTGTGATGCACTTCGCCGCGAATGCCCTCGTGGGTGAAAGCATGACGAACCCTTCCAAATACTTTCGCAACAACGTCGCCGGCGGCATCAATCTGCTCGACGCCATGATCGGCGTGGGCTGCCAACGCCTCGTCTTCTCCAGCACCTGCGCCACCTTCGGCATCCCCGAGCGCGTGCCGATCGACGAGACGCTTCCCCAAAAGCCTATCAATCCCTACGGCGAATCCAAGCTGCTCTTCGAACGCATCCTTCGCTGGTACGACGAGATTCACGACCTCCGCTTTGTCGCGCTGCGCTACTTCAACGCGGCCGGGGCCAGCGTGCGCTATGGCGAGGATCACCGGATCGA
>FJVU01000771.1_pt1 | contig 9796 bp, 7 predicted proteins | sample 1011831 | NCBI WGS metagenome assembly FJVU01 (sample SAMEA3912450, study PRJEB9761) | metagenome | biome: forest; material: soil | place: USA | collected 2011-06-22 | depth 0.1 m
GCGGGCACGCTGAACCTCACGGGGGGCAATCTCGCGGCGGACGAACACTCCAGCGTGACGATTGCGGCGGGGGCACCCAGCCTGCCCGCCGGTGCTTTGACCGCGTGGGCGGGAGGACAGGCCGCGGCCGGAAAATTCCGCGCCCGGGTGAAGGTGCCAGGAGTTTTCCGGCCCGTGAGCGCTGGCGGGCTCTACTTGCCGAAGAGTCACAGTGCCTGGGGCTACTTCCCCGGCACCACGGTCGGCGGACGCATTGAACTGACGGCGCCGTAGTCCTTGTTTGCGAAATCGATTTACTCGCCCACCACGCTGACCACGATGCGGCGGGTATGCGGGGCGCGGCGGTGTTCGAAAAGGAAGATGCCCTGCCACGTTCCGAGCAGCATCTGCTTTTGCGCCATCGGAATCACTTCGGAGGTGCGGGTGAGCACCATGCGCAAGTGCGAGGGCATGTCGTCCGGCCCCTCGTCGGTATGCACGAAATAGTCGCTATCCTCGGGCACGAGGCGCGCGAAGAATTCGTGCAGGTCCACCCGGGCGGAGGGGTCCGCATTTTCGTAGATGATGAGCGAGGCGCTCGTGTGCTGAATGAAGACGGTGACGGTGCCGGTGGTGATGCGGCTGTCATGGACGATCCGCGCTACCTCCTCGGTGATCTCGGTGGTTCCCTGGCCGCGGGTTCGCACGGTGAAAGTATCGGTATGGGCAGCCATGCGGGAAGCTTGGCGGGAGTGGGGCGGGGAGACAATTTCGGATTCTGCCGGGAGCGAGTTCGTGTGCGTGTCGAAACGAGGTGGTGGAGGGGCTGACGCGCAGACTTAGAGTGAGGCCTTTCGATGCGCTTACGCGGGTACGATTGCAGAAGGTTGATCGGCCTCGCGTCTGGTCACGTTCTCAGAGATTCATCAAATACCATCACGAAGAGCGAGATGGCTACTAGGTCAGATCCGGTAGCGGTCTTCGAGCGTGGGTTGATTTCCCGGTCCCGGCAGGTGCTCCATTTTTTCCGCAGCCTTGGCGCTTTTCATTTCGGCGGCTTCGGCGATGTGGGGCACATGGCGAAAGGCATCCGGGGCCAGAGCGCTCCAGCGCAGCACCAATTGGCCCTTTTCGGTGCGGATGTCGGTGAGTTGGGTGAGCTCCAGCACCGCCAGCACCCGGCGGCGCAGGTGCGGATTGGGCATGTCGAGCGGGAGCTCGTGCAGCGGCACGCGCTGCTCGGAGCGCAGGCGGGTGATCAGCCGGGCGGCGGAGCGCACGGCGGGGCCGGAAAGGTAGGCCCACGCGGAAAAATTTTGCGCCGTGGCGAAGGTGATGCGCGGGATAAAGAGGATCACGTCGTACAGTTGGGCGAGTTTTGGGCGGCGATCGCAGGCTCTTTCGTGCGGGGTGAGCCAGGCATCCACGGCGGCGAATGCAGTTGCCGCGCCCATGAAGTAGAGAAAATTTTCACCGAAATGCTCGGGCTGGGCCTCAATGCCGCGGCTGGTGGCGGCGGCGATCAGCGCGACCCAGTAAGACATGGCGAAGACGAGGGCCCAGCCGATCGTGGCGACCAGGGCCGCCGCGCCCGATGCCGCGAAGACGCTGATATTATGCGAGCGCACATGGGCTCGGAGAAGATCGGCTGGATTCGTCGGCACGGTGGGAAAGGGAGGAGGGGTTGCGGCAAATGGCAAATGGTTTCGCGGGAAGAAGCATGACGCCGCCACGGGGCGGAGCCAAGACTTTCAAGAGGCGGAAGGAGGGCGGACGGTTTGTCCGGGTTTCCGCGCCGCGTTGGCTAGAACGTGACGGTGACCGTCATGAGGGCGTTCCAGAGGACGCTGTCGGCCTGGCCTTCGCGGTTCTTCGGGCCGGAATTGTCCACCGCGTCGGTATTGCGGCGGTAGATGTCCTTGTAGCCTTCGCCGGGGAAGAAGAGACCAAGGCCGAGGCCGATGATCACGTTTTCCGTGAGGAGCGGGCGGTACTTTACGCCGAAGCTGAGGTCGAACCCGAGCTTGTCGCTGATCTTGTTCGTGAGCAGCGCGGTCTGGATGGGTTCGGTGCGGTCGAACCAAATGTAGTTCGCATTCGCGAAGGCGCGGAGTCGGGGCGTCACGTCGGCATCGATGCCGAAGCCGAGAATCTTCACGCCGGGGTTCACGAAGTTCGATTGGCCCTCCGTTTTGCTGCTGCGCAAACTCGGCAGCAGGCTGTCCCCGTTCTTCAGGTTTACGCCGGTGCCGGCGAGGTTGATGCCCTCGTGGACATACCAGCTAAAGGGGCCGCCGACAAAGAGTGGGGAGTCCACAATGCTGTCGAAGCCATTGGCCTTGTCGTCCGTCGGGTTGCCGTCGCCGCTCGCGTAAAATCCGCTGAGCTTGAAGCGAATCCAGTCGCGGTCGTAGCTGAGTTCCAAGGCGGCCATCTGGGCATCGATGGTCACGCGGCGGCCGGCGATGTTGTTGGCCTCGTCTTCGCCGAAGGCCTGGTAGAAGGCGTGGGTGACGTTCCAGCGGCCGATGTGGCCATCGCCCGTCCAGCCAAGATAGAACGCGCGAACGTCGTGCTCTTTCGTGAAATCGCCCAGCGGCGTGGGGCGGACGAGGAAGTCGTTTTTGTCGTAGTGCGTGCCGCCGTGGTCGATGTTCGCGTGGAACGAAAGCTGGGCGGTGTAGCCTTTGAACAGGAAGTCCTGCCGGAAGATGTTCGCGATGAAGACCTCCTGGTCGCGGCGGTCGAACATATTCAGGCCGCTGTAGGTGTCCTTCTCGAGCATGTCGAAGAACACCGCGTTGTATTGGATGCGGTTGTTATCCGCGTTGCCAAAGAGCCGCGCACCGAGGTTCGTGTCGTTGAAAATGAAGCCGCGGAAATCCGAGACGAAAGGCTGGATGCCCACGCGCGAGGACATGAAGTCGTAGTTGTCGCTCTTGTCGCCGAGGTGGTACTCAAAGAAGAGCTCCTGAATGGCAACCCAGTCCTTGTGCCGGTAGGTGTTGCGGGTGCCCTTGAAATCTTTCTCGTGCTCGGGGTTCGAGCCGCGAGACGTGCCCTTGGGGTTGCCGTTGATCGGATCGTTGGTGATGGGATCCACGCGCACGAAGCGATTCGGCGCCCCCGAGGGTTTCAATTGCGGGTAGATATAGTTAAAAAGGTCGCCGGGGCTCACGACCCGGTTCAGCTTCTTCAACGGCAATCCCTCCGCCCCGGGCGCACTGTTGTCCCCGACCGCGGAATTAACGCTCCCATCCCGCGGCGCGCCGGCGCCGATTTTCGAAACGTTGGGGTTGCGCCCGCTGTTGCGATTCACGCCGCGCGGATCGGGGTCCAACAGGTTTTGCTCCTGCACCCAGATCCAGTTGTCGTTCTTCACCACTTGCGCGCGGAAGAGCCACTCCACGGGCTTGAACGAGGTCTCTCCCTTGAAGATTTCGAAGGTCAGCGACTGGTCATTGGAAATGAAGCGCTGCTCGCCCCGGCCGAAAAACTCGGAGCTGTTCGGGGTCGCCGCGCTGACGCCGCTGGGGATTGGCAGGCGGCGGTATTCAAAGAGCGCGAAATCCTTCAGCGTGACGTTGAGGAAAATATCCTGCCCGATGATGGGCGTGTCGCCCTTCAGCTTGGATTGCTCGTAGGGATGCCACAGCCGCAGATTGGCACGGCCATCCGGGTACGGCACTTCGTGGCTAGGGTCCAGATAGCGGACCCACTTGGGATAGGCGATGAGCCAGCGATTTGGAATCTCCGACGAGAGGGGGAGTTTGCCGAGGCCCTCCTGCCCCTGCGGATACTCGCGATACTCGAAAATATTACTCTGGCGCTTTTGCGAGCGCACCCCGCGGCGCGGTCCCTGGAGGCCGTCGCCGAGGTTATCGAACCGCGGGAGATATAAAAAGTCGGTCGATGAGGAATCCGGAAAAAGGGAATCGCGGGGCGCCGTGTCCGGATTGGGAGGGGCGCCGGGCACGCCTGGTACCGCGGGAATCAAGGGTGCCGGGGTGCCGATTTCGCCCAAATCGTTCACGGAGTTGCCCACCTTCGCCGGGGCCGGCGCGGCTTGCGGAAGATCGCTTTTCGGCGCGTCGGCGGGCTTGGCCGGTGGGGCGACCGGTTTGAGCGGCGCGGCCGGTGGCTCGGGCCGGGCCTTCACCGGCGGATGCGCCACCGCGGGGGTGCCGCCGGTGGAACCGGGGTCCGGATTAAATTGGGAAGGAGATTTTGGCGGGCTCTTCTGGGGAGCCGTGTGGGTTTCCGCCGAGCCGCCGTCGCCTCGCAACGCGGGCTTTTTACCCTGGCGAAAGGCAGGTTGTTCCGCCCAAGCGCTGGCGCCCAGCGAGAGCACCAAGCACACAGCAAACGGTCGGTAGCAGATTGGCGGGCGTGAGGAACCCATGAGCGAGAGGCTTTTACCCAACCATCCGGGGAAAATGCAACGCGGGATTGCGGCGAGGTTAAGATTGTTTTTCTGTCCCCGGGAAACCGCNCTTGGTGGGGCGATCTACGAAGAACTGAGAGAGGCGCAGACTTCAGTGGCCGCCGGGTTGCATCGGATTCCCTCAGCGATTCAGGAGCCAATCAATGGGAGAGCAATTCCCAGCGGACGATTTTCATTCGGCTGTTGAACCAGGGACTGCCAGCCCCGGGGACGGTGACGGTGACCACGCGCCCATCCTGGGGATCGGCCTCGATCCAATGGCGATCTCCAAGGTACGCCATGATATGGATTCCGCTGAAGGAGACCGCCAAATCGCCGGGCACGAGGTGGGCGGGATCGAGTTCATTGAGGCTGGTCGTTTCCAAAACCCGGGTGGTCAGCCCCGGCGGGGTCTCGCCGAGGACTTTGGCCGTGGTGTCGTTCCACCAGAGGGCGAAGGACTGGCGGACGAGACCTGGATCGAGGCCGCGTAGCCCGCGGCAAAACAGCGCATCCACCAGACCTCGCCGGACCAAGCCCGAGCAGTCAATCCCGCGCGGGCTTTCGCCGCCCCAGACATACGTCACGCCATCGTACCGCCGCAAGCCGGCGGCGTAGTCGGCCCGGAGCACCTCGCCGGAAACCGAGCCCCGCCCCGGCAGGGCGAGGAAAATTCCGCACAACGTCGTGAAACCAAGCAGAGCCCACCGGACGAGGCGCCGCCGCCAGCACAAGCCGAGCAGACCAGCCCACACCGCGGAGAAAAGCGCCAGGCCAGCCACGCGAGTGGAGAGGGTACTCAGGGGGAAGAGCACCACGGCGATCCACAGCGCGAGAGCGCCGAACCAGAGGAGCCAGAAGAGGCGGCGTGGGGATGAAAGGGGCATCGGGCGTGAGATGAGACGAGTAATCAGTGGTCTGAGAAATACGTAACCATCCTCGAAGATCTTGCGCGATTTGAAAATTCTCTACGCAGGGCGATGCTGACAATTAGCGCATTACCTTTGGTTCACGCTTTGGATGCGATGAAGCTCGAAAGGATGTCGTCCGACGTGCCGTAGTTTAGGGGGAATCGACAGGCGGCGGCTCGCGGCGACGCCCAAGGCGCAAAGGGCGAGGGCGCCAAGCCCGGCCAGAAACATCCAGACGAGACCTCGCTCGACTCCACCCGGGGTAAGGGCTGTGCCAATGAGGAAGCAAAGACCCAAAACCGACGCGAACAGGGCCAGGATGATTACCGTGAAGCAAAGATACCGCAACAACTCGGCTAAACTTTTACGCNCGTGGAGCAACATCGCGCATCGCCGGCAGAGGGCGTGAACCGATTCGAAGACAATGGCGGAAGAAGTTTGCGCATGTCCCTTGCTGAGCATGACGAGCACCGTTGCGAACACGAAGGTAAAGATAGTGAGGCGGAATCTTGGGACCAGAGCCTGCCACCCACAGATATATTCAAATCGGACGCGATCGTTTCCGCATAGCTCACAGCAGGTCGTCTTCGGTCTCACCAAGCGGGCCCCCATGAGACGCGCGTAGTATTCCGTCGCCACGGCCCGCGTCGGAAAAAAGAGCGATATCTCCGAAAGAGGCCGGCCGGCCTCGATGGCGGAATTGACGCGCTGGATGTCGGGTTCGCCAGGCATGAGTGGACGGTGCGGGAGATTGGCGCCGCCACCGAGTCTGGTGGAGTCAGCGCCTCGAGGTGGGCACGAGTTGCACGGTCACTTCGTCCGGAGAGAGGTTGAACATGCCGCCGGTCGCGGGATCCACAATCAAGAGACCGATGAGCCCGCCAAACACGAGATTGCCGAAGCTCCAGCCATTGCCCGTGGGGTGGATGTTGACCTGTTGGGTTTGGTAGCCAGACTTTTCGATGGTGGCGATATAGTGCGCTCCGACGAAGTAGCCGGCGCCGCGCTTGAGGCTGGCCACGCAAGGGGTGGTGAGGGAGGCGACTTCGCGGCTTTTGTCGTCCTTGATCGTAACGTGTGCGCCGGGCGGATTGGAGTCGAGGCTCACGTTTTTGTGCGTGCCGCTGATGATGGAAGCACAACCGCTGATGGAAATCACGGCAGCCAGAAGGAGGGTGGAACTGAGGAGAGGTGGGGTCTTCATAGACGGACATTCGTGTGTCTAGACCGCATAATCTTGGCAATACCTAATAAGCGCAAAGTTTCGGTGGATCGCCGCGCTTGTCTCCCCGCGGTCAAACTGGCAGGGCAGGCGGGTGCCGGAAGAATTTATGATGGTGACCGTGGCCTCGGGCGCGCGGAGTTTGCGCTCGCTGGAGCATGGCGAGACGTTTCATCCCGTGGTGGGGCCGATGGCCGAGGCGCGCGGGTTGCATGTGGCACAGTCGCGGCTGCGGGAGCGGGCGCGCGGGCTGGGGCGGCCGCTGGTGGTGTGGGACGTGGGGCTCGGCGCGGCGGCGAATGCCGTGGCGGTCATCGAGAATATGTCCCAGAGCGGGGCGCCGGTGGAACTGCACAGCTTTGATTGCACCACCGCGCCGCTCGCCTTTGCGCGCGAGCATGCGGAGGAATTGCGCTACCTGGCGCCGTGGTCGGCCCCGGTGGCGGCGCTGCTGGCGGCGGGGCGCGCGCAGGTGGGCGGGCTGGCGTGGCATTTGCACCTGGGCGATTTTCGGGTGCTCGACTTTGCCGCGCCCGCGCCGGACGCAATCCTCTACGATCCCTACTCCCCCAAGTCGAATCCCGGCCTGTGGACGCTGGAGCATTTCACCCGCTTGCGGGCCCGGGCGGGCGAGGCCTGCACGCTGACGAGCTACAGCCGGTCCACCTCGGTGCGCGTGACGCTCGCGCTGGCCGGCTTCTACGTGGGCCGGGGACACGCCACCGGCGAGAAGGACGAAACGACCATCGCCGCCACGCGCCGCGACTTGCTCGCCGAGCCGCTCGGCGAAGAGTGGCTCGGCCGCGTGGAGCGCTCCACGCGGGGGGGGCCGCTGCGCGAAGGGCAGGAGGCGGGGTGGATTGCCGAGGAGGAGCTGGCGGCGGTGCGGAGAATGCTGGCGGACGAGCCGCTACGGTGAACCAGCGGCGAGCTCAAAGGTGCCGGCGGTGGTGACGCCGGGAAAGGCGCCCGCGGCCAAGTCCTGTCCGGTGAGTTGCACGCAGGCCCCCTTGAAAATGCGGCGGTGACCGTCGCTGTGGAGGAAGCTTCCGCTGATGACGCCGGTGGTCGGATTGACGGTGAGGGTTGTGCGCGTGGGATTGGGCAGCGTGACCACGGCCCGGGTGGGCAGCAGCCGCAGGGTGGACGTGAAGGAGGCGGAGAGCTCGCCACCGCTGAAATCCACGTAACCCACCCCAAGAGTGGCGTCGAAATCATTCAGAGCGGGATGATTGAGGCGCTTCACGTAGCGCGCGCCGGCCACTTGGACCGGCACGTCGGCAAAGCCATCAGGATAAAGGCCGCGCAGCGCCTTCGGCTTGCGCCAGGTGAGATCGCTCGTGAAGGTGATGACGCCGCTGCCCGGCGCCATGGGGGCCAGGCCGATGAGGTAGCCGTGGCCGCCGGCATAGAGCGGTTTGAAGATGGTCACCTTCCCGCTGTTGCTCACCCAGCTCGTCTGTGTGAAGGGCGTCGTATCCGGGAGGACGCCAGTCAAATTGACCTGCCCGGTAGCAAGGACTTCGGCGGCGAGATAGCCGCGCACGGGGCCGCCGAGATCGGCGCTGAGCTGAGCCGTGTAGCGGCCCGTTGGCGGCACCGGCGCCGCGCTCGTGCCGACGAGATCGCGCTCCGCCGTCAGATCGTAGCTGGCACCGCTCGGGCCGGTAAACGTGCCGGTGAGGGCGGTGTTGTCGCCGCTGAAGGTGAGCGTCAGCGGATACTGCGGCCCGCGGTTGGCGACGAGTCTTAGCGTCGTCGTAAATTTTCCGTGATCGGTGACGGTCCCGGCGAGCCGATAGACGTGATTCTCGATTTGCAGCGTGCCCGTGAGGGCGCCGGGCGCCGTCGTATTCACCACGAGTCCCCCCCATCCAGGGGCGTCTGTTCGGCGGGCGAATCCGTGGTAACCGGTCTTAGTGAGGCTAGGCTGGCTTTCGTCGTCGGTGATGGTCACCACGCCGGCAAAGAGCGGAGCGAGGGTGGCGCCGGAGGAGGGGGAGGAGAGCACCACGAAGAAAGAGCGGGTGCCGTCGCGGTCCGCGTTGTCGAGAATCGGAACGGACACGTTTTTGGAGGTCTCGCCGGGGGCAAACGTGAGGGTGGTCGTCACGCTTTGAAAGTCGGTCCCCGCCACGGCGATGCCGCCCCCGCTCTGGTATTGGCCGGTGGCAAATTGAACGGTGACGGGAAGCTGGCTCGTGCCGGTGAGTTGGATTCCCACGCTGGCCACCCCGGCATCCTCGCGAACCGTCACCACGTCCCGGGCGAGGGCGAGGCTCACGTGGTCGTCGTTTTGAATCGCTACCGTTTGGGTGGTCGATGCGCCGAGCGTGGCGCCCCCGCCGGGCGAGGAAAGGGTCACGGTAAAAGTTTCATCCGCTTCGACCACCGCATCGTCGAGGAGGGGCACGCTGAAAAATTTTTGGGTTTCGAAGGGAGCAAACGTCAGCGTGCCATGAGTGGCGGTGAAATCGCTGCCTTCCGTAGCCGTTCCGCCGGTCGCCGCATATTGCACGGTCTCTTCGACGGTGATGTTGGCCGTCCGGACCACCATGAATCCGAACACGTCCGTCCCTTCCGGTAGGGAAGCCGGCCCTGGCGCGAGACTGATGACTCCGGAGGGAGGCGCCACGTCGTCGCTATGAATGGTGACGGTGTGCGTGAGGAAAGCGCCCAAGCTGGCGCCGCCGCCGGGGACCGAAAGGGTGACCGTGAACGTCTCATCATTCTCAACCAGGGGATCGTTGGTAATCGGGATAGTGATGGATTTTTGCGTCTCGCCGTCGCCAAAGGTGAGGGCGCCGCTCGTGCCCGTATAGTCGCTGCCTTCCACGGCAGTGCCTGCCGTCGTGGCATACTGCACGGTTGCGCCCGCGGCGGTCCCGCCGGCGCGGACGATGACGAGACTGGCGGTGCCCGCAGTTTCCGAAACGGTGCTGGAGGTTTGCGCGAACGCAATGACGCCCGGCAGCGGTAGGTCATCGCTATGGATGGTGACGGNGTGGTTGGCGATGGGCCCCAAAAGCACCCCGGGCGAAGCAGCGAGGGCGATTTGGAAAGACTCGTCCGGCTCGACCTCCGTATCATTCGCGATGGTTACCAAGAGGTCCTTGGTCGACTCGCCGGGCGCAAAATTCAGCCCGCCGGGGTTCGTATCAAAATCGTTGTTCCCGGCGTTGAGAACGGTGGTGCCCCAAAGGAACGTGTAGGTGATGCTGGCGTTGGTNGTGAGGTCGCCCGAGCGGGTCAACTGAACAT
>FJVU01000472.1_pt1 | contig 9729 bp, 10 predicted proteins | sample 1011831 | NCBI WGS metagenome assembly FJVU01 (sample SAMEA3912450, study PRJEB9761) | metagenome | biome: forest; material: soil | place: USA | collected 2011-06-22 | depth 0.1 m
GAGAACCGGGCGGAGATTACCACCGAGGGTGGTCTCGACGCGGCCGGACAGCTCGAAGCGCTCCGCCCCACGGTGGCGCGGCTGCGGCAGGCCGGTATTCGGGTGAGCATGTTTATCGAGCCCGACACCCGCCAAATCACCGCCTCACGCGAACTTCAGGCGGAGATGGTGGAACTGCACACCGGGGCCTTTGCGAACGCGCAGGGCGAGGCACAGACGAAGGAACTAGCCCGACTCCAAGAGGCAGCGAAATTTGCCCACTCCCTCGGCCTGCAAGTGAACGCCGGACACGGCATCAACTACGAGAACATCGCGAAAATCCGGAGGGTGCCGCACTTGGAGGAGCTAAACATCGGGCACAGTATCGTGGCCCGTGCCGTCTTTGCCGGACTCGAAGCCGCCGTCCGTGAAATGCTGGCGGCGATGAACGGCTAGCTCGCACCATGACCATCCTCGGCATCGGCGTGGACATTGTGGAGATTTCACGGCTAAACGCGGCTATCCAGCGGCAGGGACAGCCGTTTTTGGAACGGTGCTTTTGCGCTGCGGAGCAGGCGTATTGCCAATCACACCGGGAGCCCGCCCGATTTTATGCCGCCCGGTTTGCCGCCAAGGAGGCCGTGGCCAAGGCGCTGGGCACCGGCATCGGCGCGCAACTCACGTGGCGGGACATTGAAGTGTTGCGGGCCGAGGAGGGGGCGCCTTCCATCCAACTCCATGGCACGGGGGCCGAAACGGCGAAGCGCCTCGGCGTGCAATCCGTGTTGATCAGCATCAGCCACAGCGAGCACTATGCCGTGGCCAATGCCGTAGCCGTGGGGCAGGCCTGACGGGACCGCGCACAAGCGGCGGCACTCAGGCTTTCGTGGGAATCAACTCCACGCAGTCCCCTTCCCGCGCGGAATCCACCATGAGGCTCGATCCGGCGAGGGAGCGGGCATGGGCGAGCATACGGTCGAGAAAAGCGTCGTCGTGCGACGGATCGTGATGGAAGAGGAAAAGACGCTTCACCCCAGCGTCGCGAGCGACCCGAACCACGTCGTCGAGGCATCCGTGACCCCAGCCTTTTTTCGACGGGTATTCCTCGGCAGTGTACTGCGCATCCAGCATGAGCACATCGGCGCCCTTGATAAGCTCTGCGACACAGCCCGCGCACTGCCCCGGAGACGATTCGTGGTCCGGAACGTAGCAAATCGAACCCGCCGCCGTTTCGATGCGGTAGCCGACCGTCTTTCCCGGGTGCTTGGTTTCCCGGGTGTGGACGGTGAGCGAGCCCACCTTAAATTCTGAGGTTTTGAGTTCCTCGATAATGATGTTTCCCGGCATCTGGGCAAGGGTCACGGGGAAATACGGGTTCTCCATTTGTCCTGCCAAGGTAGCCTGCAAATCATGCAGAGCGCCCTCATAGCCCATCACATGAATGCGATTACTCGCCTGATAGGCGGGCACAAAAAACGGAAAACCCTGAATGTGATCCCAGTGCGTATGGGTGAGGAGGAGCGTGATATCGAGATCGCGCTTTTCCGCAAGGAGGGCGAGCCCCAGCGGGCGGATGCCGCTGCCGGCATCGAGGATGATGTGCTGCCCCCCCGCCCGCACTTCCACGCAGGAGGTGTTGCCACCATAGCGGACCGTTCCCGGACCAGGGGTGGGGATACTGCCTCGGACGCCCCAAAATTTAAACCAGACGGCGTCCTGCGCAGCGCGCTCCGGGTGGTGTTGCTCCATGATGCACAGTAATTTCCACAATATATGGGAAAAACACAAGCCTAGTGTGCCAAAGTATTTGTAAGGAATTCGTACCCCAGAATGAGGGACCCACCCCGGCCCGTTCCTCGCCGCTTGCTAATTCCGCGGAGGCGGGCCAACTACGCCCATGCAAATTGCCAATCTCCGCAGCCCGCACGACAAAGTGGGCTCGCTTGTTTACTTCGGCCGGATGGTGGACAAAATCCGGCTCCATGCGGCCGGAAAATTGCCGGAAGATTACATTCCCAATCTCGGCGACGGCTTCGATAAAGCCTGCGTGCAACTGCTCGGCGTGGCCTACGACGCCGTGACGGAGCGCGTGAAACAAGGTGGCTCCGACGAAGAAATCCTGGCGTGGTGCCGGGAACACGGGCGCCCGCTCATCGATCAGGATGAACATTTTTTCAACGAGTTCATGAGGAAGCGGGGTTGGAAGGATTCCGGCAGCGAACGTTTGGTTCAGCGGAAGGCCGAGAACGGCATGAGCGCCCGCGACGACATTCAGACTTTTTTTGACTTCATCGACGCCGACGAGGGCCGCCCCGTCACGCCGCACTAAACCAACACCTCAAGCCCATGAAACCAACCGACAAAATCCTGGCTGCACTCAACGAACAGGTAGGCATGGAAATGTCCGCCTCCATCAAATACGACGCCATCGCGGCGCACTTTGCCGCCGAGGGTCTGCCCCGGCTCGCAACATATTTTTTCAAACAGGCCACCGAGGAGCGCATGCATGCGCACAAGTTCATGAAGTACATCCTCGATACGGGTGGACGCGTGGAGATCCCTGGCATCCCGCAGCCACCGAATCGCTTCAAATTTGCCAAGGATGCCGTGAAACACGCGCTCGACGGCGAACATGAAGTGACGGAGGCCATTCACCAACTCATGGATCTGGCCACCACGAGCAAGGACTACTCGACCGCCAATTTCCTGCAGTGGTTCATCGCCGAACAGGTAGAGGAAGTCGCGACGATGGATCAACTGCTGAAGGTGGTGGAGCGGGCCGGCGAGAGCGGCCTGCTCATGGTGGAAGACTACATCGGCAAAGGCGGCGGCGCGCTCGCCACGCAACGCGGAGAGGGGGAATAACTTTATGAACGGAGAGACTCTAACCACCAACCGCGCCGTGCACGTGGCGCGTATTCCCAGCGGCGAGCAAATCGAGCTGCCGATCGACACTCCCGTCGTCGTCACCCAAGCGCTCGGCGGCTCCTTTACCCTGCTCGTGCCCTCGCAGGCCGGGCTCTACCGGCTCGCCGGCGGAGACGCAGATGCCATCGGCCAAACGCCCGTAACCACCGCGGACGCGCCGGCCGCCATCGGCGGGCAGGTCGCGGAGACCGCGGTTTGGGACGTCTTGAAGACCTGCTACGACCCGGAAATTCCAGTGGATATCGTGAATCTCGGACTCATCTACGGCTGCGACATTCAGCCGGGTGAAGCCGGCAGCCAGGTGACGGTGAAGATGACACTCACGGCACCCGGTTGCGGCATGGGCCCCGTGCTGGCTCGCGAAGCCGAGGACAAAATTGGCGCGCTCCCCGGCGTGGCGGGAGCGAGCGTGGAAGTCGTGTGGGACCCGCCGTGGTCGCCCGACCGCATCAGCGCCGAGGGCCGCGAAAAGCTGGGCATGGTGTAAAGACGCGCCGCATGTCCACGCGCTCCAGTTGTCTGGTATCGCTTGCGGCCACCGCCTGTCGTTCACTGGTGGAGTTCTGCCGCACCGGCCTATGCCTGCTGCTGTGGGTCGCCGGCGATGGCGCCTGGGCGCAGCAAAAAGCAACCACGGCCGGACCCGCCAAAGCCATCGTGTCCGCCACGATGCAGAATGTCTTCCAATTGGAGGGCGACCTCTATTCGGGGAGCGCCCCGGAAAGCGAAGCCGCCTTTGCCGAGCTCGCGAAGCTGGGTGTGAAAACGATTGTGAGCGTGGACGGCGCAAAACCGAACGTGGAACTCGCGCGCAAATTTGGCCTTCGCTACGTCCACCTGCCCATCGGCTACGATGGCGTGCCGCAGCCCCGCAGCGCGGAATTTGTGAAGGCCATTCGCGAGGCGGGCGGACCGGTTTATTTTCACTGCCACCACGGCAAGCATCGCGGCCCCGCCGCCGCGGCCGCTGCCTGCATCGCCCTAAAAGAATGGGACGCCGATCGAGCAGAGGATTTTCTGCATCAAGCCGGGACGGGCGAAGAATACCCCGGGCTGTATCGAGACGTCCGCAAATATCGCCCGCCGACGCCGGAGGAGCAGGCAAAAATCCCTGCCCAGCTCCCCGAGACCGCCCAGACTCCGGCGCTGGTGGACACGATGGTGAGCATCGACGAGCGTTTCGACGCGCTGAAGGACCTGCAAAAATCAGGCTGGCGGGATTTGCCCGGCGAGCGGACGCCCACGGAAACCGCGACGCTGGTGTGGGAGCAACTGCGAGAATTGCAGCGCAGCCCGGAGGCCACCGAAAAGAAGCCCGGCTTTCGCGAGAAACTAGACCAAGCCGAGCAGGCGACGGCCAAACTGCGCGCCGCGCTGACCGCACCGGACGCTACGAAAGCCATGCGCGATGAGGCCCTGAAAGCCGTGGGCGAAAGCTGCGTGGCGTGCCACAAGGCGCATCGCAATTGAGCGTGGCCAGTCGCGCGAAGGGCCGCGCCGGCTACTTTGGCGGCCCCTTGCGAAATACCTCCAACCACGTCCTGAGCAGCGCGTCCGCAGGCTTTTTGGCGTCGAGTTCTTCCATCGGCTGCCCCCAATAAAATCCAATCCAGCCCACCGCGCTCACCCGCGAGGCCGACATGAATTTCGCGAAATCGTCCGGTCCACAAAACAACGGAGCGGTTTCCTCGATCACGACTGGCTTCCCCACTTCCGCAAACGCCGCAAGCACGGCCAAATCCTCGTCGCGCTTTCCCGGTCGCGGGTAAAGATGCACGCACAGAAAGTCGAGCGCCGGAGCCACTTTGGCCGGGATCATCCCGGAATTGAGACCAGGGCGGTCGAGACTCCAGTCCACCAAGCCGACCGTCACCAGATGGCTGTGATCCTTGCCACGGATGGCCCCGGCCAGCGTCTCGACCCACTGCCGCGCGATGTCCGAGCGCACGCGCCCCGCCGGATCGCGCGTGATGTATTGGACGAAACACTTGCCGCCGAATTCCGGCCCGAGCCACTGGCCGCCCTTCGCCGCCGCCACCACCGGCTCGTTCATCAAGTCGTAGCAAAAAATCGCCCCCGACGGTGCGCACACGCCGGCGACCGCTTCCCAAAATCGCGCCTGGGCCCGCCAGCGCGCTGTCTCTTCGAGCGCATCGTACCACGCCGGGACCTTGGCCTTATCGTAGCAACCGAGCCCGGTAAGATCGAGATAGAGTCCGGTTTCCTCGGCCAGCGCCACGAGCTTCGCCAGTTGGTGCAGACTCGCCGGGTCGGGCTCCTCCGCCGTCCGCATGAATCGCCCGAACTGAAGATGGATACGCACCACATTAGCGCCGAGTGCCTTCATCTCGCGAAAATCCCCCACCACGGAATCCCACTCCGATTCCCAATAGTCTTCCAGCAAACGACCACCACGGTCGTGATCGTAATTAAAACCCCACGGCACAAATTCCTGAAGCGTCCCCGCGACACGAAAGGCCCGCGCGGCCGGCGACAATTCAATCCGAGGCATCTCGGCAAGACTGGCGCACGCGAGAGCAGAAAAAGAGAATAGCAGCGGCAGGAGGTTCATGGCAGGGCGTGGACGCAGAATGCAAGCACCGCCGGTCCGGCGAAGCCAGCGCCAAACCAGCCATACCCCTCGGTCTCCGAGCCATCCGATCCGGTCGCTAATTCCCCTCTCCTACCACCACGTCAAACACCCCGGTCAACACGCGCCCGGCCGTCCGAACCTGCACCCAGATCCGGTAGTCTCCTGCCCGGGGAAAGGCGTAGGGGAAACTCACTTCATGAGCCGTCCAATCGCCCGGAGCCGTGGGCTGGCGGGCGGGCCCGGGGTCGAGCAATTGCTGCGCTGCCATGGAGATACTGCCCGCCGGGTGGAGATGCGTGAACACCTGCCCATCGGCCTTGCGCACCACGGCGTGGCCAAACATTCCCATGTAGGGTTGGAACGCCACGCTCTCCCCCGCAACATTTACCACCGTGAAGCGCAGCGTGGTCTCCCGATTCACCACCAAAGTCCCGGGCGTTTCGAAAATCATGCGGCCACCGCCCATGAGCGGGCTGAGGCGCGGATCGGGGCGCCGGGTGCGAGCGTTCACGTGCCACGAATCATCGTAGTCCAGCGCCGAGGGCGCATTCGCATTTCCCGCGACCGCAATGGGCGACTGGCACCAAATCTCGTCGGTCATGGTCCAACCCGCCTGCCGGGCCGGGCCCGGGCTTTCTGGCAGCGTGACCGTGCTCACCAAGGTTTCCGTGCGGCCATTGGCATAGGTCAGCTCGCCGTAAAGTTGATAATCGCCCCCCGGGAGCGGTGGCAGCACGCCTTCAAAGCGTGCGTTGTCCCGGCGCACTGGATGGAGGTGCGCAAAAGCTGCCAGCCCATCGGCCGAGTCGCGCACGAGGAAGAGGTGCATCAGCTTGCCGTGATCGGTCACCAGCGCATCCCAGCCCGTCGAAGGCGCATTTTCATCGGTCGGCACCAGGCGCAGCAAAAGCTGTCCGTCCACCGGCGCGATGGACGCCACCACCGGGGTGGGCTTCGCCAGCGCATTGCTCCGAAATTCTTGATCCATGCGTTGCCAGCGCACCGCCCCCAACCCTACGAGCGAGCCTAAAATCACGGTCGTAGCCACAGCCACCCGCCGCGCCCGCCTGTAGTCCGGGGCCGCGGGCCTTTCCGTCGGCGACAGCATCACCTCCCGTGCCGAGGCCGCCGCAATCCAGACCGCTCCGACGAACAAAACCAACCCGCAGCCTGCGAGGATCACGATCATCGAGATTGGCATCACAGGGGACTGCGTGGGAGCCGCCAGCAGCGGCACGGATACGGCGCCCCCACCCCCCTCCGATTCCACCGCCACCCGGATGGCATATGAGCCGCGCGCCAGCAGCCAAAAGGTGGTGCTGTAAAGTTGCGCGTCGCCTGCGGTGGGCTCGGCCAGACTCGCGGGCGGCGCGGCCTCCGCCCCACCGGCCACGTACACCGGTTGCACCGTGACGCGCGGAGGCTTGGCCGCATCAGCGTCGTGCACCCGCACATCAATCTGCGCGAGCCCGGGCAGCGTGGCCGGCGGCCGGATTACGACCAGCACGGGATGCGTACCCGCCACGCCCTCGAAGAAAACGTTGGGACTGCCAATGTGCGCCCACGCCGCCAGCGGCAAAAGCCAAACGAGCCAGGCCAGCAGCGCCATCGCGAAACACGGTGGGCTCTTCGCTCGAATCCGAATGGGTGGAGGCGCGCTCATGCTCATTAACGCAATCGCTTTAGCTTCGCTCCCAGCCACAGCCCGATGGCAGAAGCCATCACCGCCAACCCAATCGCCAGAAGCGCATGCAGGGTGGTGAATTCAAACCCCGGCGCCGGCCAAAACGAAACCCGCGCCTGCGGGCCGATCGGCTGGAACGGCGGCCAGTGCCGGCCGCCACCCGCGAACAGGCCGCCAGCGGACGCCGGGCTCAGCAAAAAGCCCGCGAACGGCCACTGAACCGCGGCAAAGACGAAGAAGAAGGCCACGGCGACTTCGAACGCCCGCCCGCCTTCCCGTCCCTTCCCGGGAAAAACGCGCAGAAGGAGATCGAGCGCCAGGGCCGGAGCGATCAACAACAGCGGAAAGGGCGGCGGCAGCAGGTGATCGCGCGGATTGAAAATCGGCCCGGTTTGCGGGACCGCGGGCTGCAGCGGCAACAGCCACACCGCCGCGCCCGCGATGAGCAGGTAGCAAGCTGCCGTGGCCGTCGCAGAAAAGCGCCAGCGCCCGGCCAGCGCCGCCGCCACGAGAACGACCGGATACGTGCCGCACGCAATTTCATACAGCGCCGCGCTGTGCTGGCGATTGGCAAAACACGCGGGCAGGGTCACCACAAAGATCATCGCCAGCAGCACCCCGCCCGCCATCGAAAACGCCCAGGCTCCCGAGGCTCCTCGCTGGTGATGGGCCAGCCCAATCCACGTCCCGATCAGCACGGCAAAAAAGGCCACCGCCTTGAGCAGTTGCGGCGGATGCCAGATTCCCGCCGCCTGCCCATACCCCACCTGCCACCAGCGATCCAAAACCACGGCCACCGCAAACGCTGCTCCGCCCCACAACACCATCCACGATCCAAACGGCGCCCGCAGCCGGCCCAACCGCACTCCCCCCTGCCCCGTTTTCGTACAGAAAATCAGGCCCGCCAACGCTAGGAGCATGGCCATCATCATCGCTCCATAGGTCGCCACATGCGGCGGGGCCCACGCCGTCTCCACCCCGATCGTGAACTCCCACGAGTAATCCCACAGCAATGAAAGTGGCACCACCACAGCCGCCAGCGCGGCCAGCCAGCCGGATGGAGCACGCGAGGCGATGGTGGTGGGCAGGGACATCCGGCCCACGACTACGCGTCCTTCCGACAAGGCGCGAGCATATCGCGAAAAAGTTCACACACTCCTGCGCGGAAATATTTTGCCAACTGCTCTCCCCCCATTTACTTCTAATGAGTCCTAACGGCCACCATCCCATGAACCTTCGCGCCATTTTCGCACCTGTCGTTACCCTTGCTGCCATTACCACCTCGGCCCAGGCCAATTTCCACGTCATGCAGATTGAGGAAATCATCGGCGGGGTTAATGGCGACCCCACCGCTCAAGCCATCCAGTTGCGCCTGCGCGCCGGTGGACAGAATGTCGTGAGCAACGGTCGGATTCGGGCTTGGGATGCGCTCGGCGCCAATCCCGTTGTCCTCCTCGATATCGCCACCAACGTCTCAGGTTTCAATGGCGGAGACAACGTTTTGCTGACCACGTCCAAGTTCAACACCTACATGTCGAGCGTTCCGGGCTATACCACGGATTTCACGCTGGCGAATGCCATCCCGGCGTCCTACCTCTCCGGAGGCAAGGTGACCTTTGAAGCCGATAGCGGGTCTATCTACTGGGCCGTCGCTTTTGGCGCTTACACGGGGACCAACCTCGCCTTCGACACGACCAACGATGCCAATGCCGACTTCGGCTCGCCGTTCGCCAGTGCACTCCCCACTTCCACCCGCCAGGGCATCCGATTCACGGGGGCTTTCAGCGCCCCCAGCACCACCAACGTCGCCGACTACGCCCTCACAGCCAATCCGGCCACCGTGCGCAACAACGCTGGCACTTCCTTCACCGTGGTCCCCGAGCCCGCCAGCTTTTCGTTCATCGCCCTCGGCGCGGCCGCCTTGGGGGGCGTGGTCTTCGCCCGCCGCCGCCGTTAGGTAGTCGGCCGCTCCCGGCGCTTACTTCAGCGCACGCCGCATTTCCCCGACTAGGTCCTCGGGCTTCCACTCATTCCCGGTAAAGATGCGCCGGAGTTTTCCGTCGCGGCCCACCACCAACGTGCGGAGGTTGTGCTGCAGCGCAGCTCCGTCACCCTGTGTCGCCAGGCCCGCAAACGTCCCGAGCTTCTGAATCTCCGCTTTCTCCCCCGTGGCAAAGCGCCAGCGCGCCGCCGCTTCCGCCGGGCGATAGCCCGCTGCATACCCTGCCAAAACCGCCGGAGTGTCGAAACCAGGGTCGATCGACACCGATACCAACTCCCACGAGTCGGGTGCCTCCTTGGCCATCTCCCGCGCCACCGCCGCGAAATGATTGCTCATCCGCGGACAAAAATCCGGCAGCGGGCAACGCGTAAAAATGAAGGTCAGGGCCACGACTTTGCCGTGAAAGTCCGCCAAGTGAAAAGCCCGCCCCGTTTCGTCCACGAGTTGAACCTCCGGCACGGGCGCCCCGTTCTCGGGCAAACCCGGAACCTTTTCCGGTGGGATCAACGCGCGACCGACTTTGTGCAGGTGGTCGATGCTGCT